>Ga0105045_10003291_pt1 | contig 13854 bp, 15 predicted proteins | sample MAT02_FD_78089 | JGI IMG/M metagenome (GOLD analysis project Ga0105045, IMG submission 78089) | Freshwater microbial communities from Lake Fryxell liftoff mats and glacier meltwater in Antarctica - MAT-02 (megahit assembly) | ecosystem: Environmental > Aquatic > Freshwater > Ice > Liftoff...
ATCGACCTGTTCGAGATCAACGAGGCCTTTGCGCCAGTGCCCATGGTCTGGATGAAAGAATTCGGCGTCGGCCATGACCGGCTGAACGTCAATGGCGGCGCGATCGCGCTCGGTCATCCACTGGGTGCCAGCGGCGCACGCATCATGACCACGCTGCTGCACGAGATGGAGCGCCGCAACGTCCGCTACGGTTTGCAGGCCATTTGCTGTGCCGGCGGATTGGGCACGGCCACCATCATCGAACGCCTGGGCTGACCGATATGCAGACCATACCCATCGGAACTACCGGACTGCACAGCAGCGCCATCGGCCTTGGCTGCATGGGCATGTCCGAGTTTTATGGCGAGCCCGACGACGCCCAGTCGCTGCGCACGCTCGAGCGCGCGTTCGAACTCGGCGTGACCCACTACGACACCTCCAATGTCTATGGCCGCGGGCACAACGAGCGCTTGCTGTCCGGATTTCTCAAGGGCCGGCGCGATGCGGTGATGCTGGCCAGCAAGTTCGGTGTGGTGCGCGACCCGAACGGTCCGCAAGGTAGCACCTACGACCGGGACATCGACAACTCGCCGGCCTATATGCGCCGCTGCTGCGAAGAGTCGCTGTCGCGTCTGGGTGTGGACGCGATCGATCTGTACTATGTGCACCGGGCTGACCCGAAAGTACCGATCGAGGACACCGCCGCAGCGCTGGCCGACCTTATCGGCGCAGGAAAGATCCGCGCTTACGGTTTGTCCGAGGTGTCGGCCGAGCAGTTGCGCCGGGCGCACAAGGTGCATCCGGTGGCTGCGATCCAGTCCGAGTATTCGCTGTGGACCCGGGAACCCGAACTCGACGTCTTGCCCACCTGCCAGGAACTGGGTATCCGCTTCGTGGCCTACAGCCCGCTCGGGCGCGGCTTCCTCACGGGTGCGATCGCCAGCGCGAACAAGCTGGGCAGCGACGATTTCCGTTTGTCGTCTCCTCGTTTCCAGGGCGAGAACTTCGACAAGAATCTGGCCATAGTCGAGGAGTTGCGCAAGCTCTGCGTTGCCAAGAACTGCACACCCGGGCAAATCGCGTTGGCCTGGATCATGGGGCGTGAACAGGCCATCATCCCGATACCGGGTACCAAACGCATCAAATACCTGGAAGAAAACGTCGCTGCTGCCGACATTGCGCTGACGGCACAGGAACGCGCGGCGCTGGAGGCCTTGCTGCCGATCGGTGGCGCTGCCGGCACCCGCTATGACCCCGGTTTTCAGGGCGCGCCGCAGACACCCACGCGCTGAGCGGCCGCCAACCAAAAGGACGATTGCCATGCACGACTTCCAATGGGGCCTGTGGCCCTGGCCGTTTTTCGACAAGTCCCATGAAGCCCTGGCCGAGCGGGTACTGGCCTGGAATGCGGCCAACCACGGCCTGACTTACGCCGACATGAACGCCGAGTGCCGCGCCATGGTGCGCAGCTTCGGTTCTGCGGGCCTGCTCGACTACGTCGTCCCGCAAGGCGACGCAGGGTTCGACGTGCGATCGGTTTGCCTGATCCGCGAGGGCTTGACCTACCAGCACGCGCTGGCCGACGCCATGTTCGCGATGCAGGGCATCGGTACGATGGCGATCCGGCGCTTTGGCACCCCTGCGCAGCGCGAGCAATACCTCGAACCTTGCCGCCGCGGTGAAAAGATTGCGGCGTTCGCGTTGACCGAGCCGGAAACCGGCTCCGACGTGGCCTCGATGACCACCTCGGCCGTACGCGACGGTGACCACTATGTCGTCAACGGCGCCAAGACGCTGATCTCCAACGCCGGCATCGCCGACCACTACCTGGTCACGGTGCGTACCGGCGAGGCACCCGGCTCCAAGGGCCTGAGCATGTTGCTGATCGATGCCGACACACCCGGGCTGGAGGTCGGCGCACCGATCGAGTTCATCGCGCCCCACCCCGGCGCGGCGCTGGCTTTCCGTGATTGCCGGGTTCCCGTGGCCAATCGCATCGGCGAAGCGGGTCAAGGCTTCAAGGCCGCCATGGCGGCATTCGATATCTTCCGCCCTTCGGTTGGCGGTGCCGGCGTCGGTCTGGCGCGCAGGGCCTTGCATGAAACCCTGGCCCATACCCATAAGCGCCGCCTGTTCGGCAAACCGATGCACGGCCTCGATGGCGTGCAGATGGCACTGGCCGACATGGCCACCGACCTCGAAGGTGCCGCGCTGCTGGTCTACCGCGCCGCCTGGGCGCATGACGTGCGCGGCGAGCGGGGTCCCTACGAAGCCTGCATGGCCAAACTGGCCGGCAGCGAGGCAGCCGGCCGGGTGGTCGACCGGGCGGTGCAGTTGCTCGGCGGTCAGGGCGTGACGCGCGGCAACATCGTCGAGCAGTTGTACCGCGACGCGCGCCCGATGCGCATCTATGAGGGTGCCTCTGAAATTCAAAAGCTGGTGATCGCACGCAACCTGATCAAGAACAGCTTTCCGCCCGCCTGAACACCCGCACGGCATGCGCGACAAAACCGCCATCGTCGGCCTGGGCGCAACACCCTACTACCGGCGCGGTGCTTCCAGCCCGCAGACACTGGAGGAACTGGTTGGCAAGTCCATTCTTGCGGCGGTCCGGGACGCCGGGCTGGCGGTGCGCGACATCGACGGTTTCGCCTATTTCGCCGGTGGCTTCGATACCGGCTTGCTGACGGAGACCTTGGGCATCCCCGAAATCCGCTTCAGCGCCACGCTGACCGGTACCGGCGGCGGATCGGCCGGTTCCATCGGCCTGGCTGCTGCCGCTATCGTCAGCGGGCAGGCCGAGGTGGTGGTCTGTGTCGGGGCCAACCAGCAGGGTGCGCAGCGCTTTGGCTCGATCACCTCCGCCTATCCGGCCACGCCGGAAAACGCATTCTTCTCGGCATCCGGTCTGGTTGGGCCGGGCCACATGTTCGCGTTGCTGGCACGCCGGCACATGCACCTGTACGGCACCACGCGCGATGATTTCGCCGAGGTGGCGATGGCGATCCGCGCCAATGCGGTCACCAATCCCAACGCGACGCTGCGCAAGCCGATGTCGCGTGAAGATTACTTCAAAGCGCCGATGCTGGCCGACCCGCATTGCCTGTACGACTTCTGTCTGGAGAACGACGGCGCCGTGGCGGTGATCGTGACCTCGCTCGAGCGCGCGCGCGACCTGCGCCAGACGCCGGTGCGGGTGCTGGGCAGCAACCATGGCGGCGCGCGCGACTGGGGTCGCTCGATCTACTGGATGAACATGCCCGACGAGACCTTTGCCTCGTCGGGCCACGCGGCCGTGGCCAAACGGCTCTATGCAGCCGCCGGCGTAGACCCCAAGGACATCGACACCGCCCAGATCTACGATCACTTCACCTCGCAGGTGATCATGCAGCTCGAAGACTACGGCTTCTGCGCCAAAGGCGAAGGCGGGCCGTTCGTACGCAGCGGTGCGATCCGTCGTAACGGCGGCAGCTTGCCCGTCAACACCGACGGCGGCCAGCTGTCGTGCGGCTACGTCTGGGGCATGACCCATGTGCGCGAGGCGGTCGAGCAGTTGCGTGGCAGCGCGGTGAACCAGGTGCCCGATGCCCGCCTGGCGCTGGTCACCGGCGGGCCCTCGGTGATACCGGTCAGTGGCCTGATCCTGGCAACCTGATCCTGGCAACCGGATCATCTCAACCGGATCTCCACGCCATGGCCATTGCACAACGCCCGCCGCCCGAGCTGTTCAAGCTGTCCACCAATGCGTGGACCCAGCCATTTTGGGACGCCACGCAGCACCATGAATTGCTGGCAGCGCGCTGCGCCGACTGCGGCCAGGTACGCATGCCGCCGACGCCGTTCTGCCCCTGCTGCCAGTCGCAGAAGATTCGCTGGCAGAGCCTTAGCGGACGCGGCGAGGTGTACTCCTACACCATCGTCGAACGCGCCATTCTTCCCGGCATGGAGGCGCATCTGCCGTATGTGACAGCCATCATCACGCTCGACGGTGCGGACGGTGCGCGGCTGATCAGCAACCTGGTCGATGTGGATGTCGCGGCGGTGACGGTGGGCATGCCGGTACAGGTGGTGTGGGACGATGCGCCGCATGCCGGCGTCGCGATCCCTCGCTTCAAGCCTGTAGAACCGTAGGGGCGCGTGGTACCGAACCGCGCCAGAGCACGGCTCTATCAGATCTGGCGTGCCGGCAGACGGATCACCAGGCCATCGTGGTCGGATTGGAGCACCAACTGGCAGGCCAGACGGCTATTGGGCAGTGGGTCAAAGGCATAAGAGACCAATTCGCTCTCAGCCTCGGATGGCGCGGCAAATCGGTCCCGCCATGCTTCGTCCACGTAGCAGTGACAGGTGGCACACGAACAACAACCACCGCAGTCGGCCAGGATGCCGGCTACGCCATGGTCGATGGCGGCCTGCATCACATTGGTGCCCGCTTCCACCTGCAGCACATGTTCCATACCGGCGCTTTCGACCAGCGTGACAGTCAGCATCCGTCGGTTCCCGACTTGGCGTCGCCATCCTCGTCCAGCACGATAGCCGCTTCGGGACAATGCCGCGCTCCGAGACGGGCCTGTTCATGCAGGTGCGGTGGCACTTCAACGCCATTGGAGCAGCAGTAGCCTTCGTCATCGAGTTGGTAGACCTCGGGTGCCTTGGCGGCACACAAGGCATGGCCGGCGCAGATGGCGCGGTCGACGATGATTCTCATGCCTCGCTCCCGATGGTTGCGGCTTTTGCATCGGCCGCAACCGGCCACACCAGCGGAACCGCCACGGGCGACCATACCAGGCCGCCGCGGGTGGGCAGATCGCCTGCGGCGTCCACCGCAAACTGCGGCACACGGCGCACCCACTCCTCGATGAACACCCGCATCTCCAGCCGCGCCAGATGCGAGCCGACGCAGCGGTGCGGGCCCGAGCCGAATACCAGGTGACTGCTGACCGGGCGGTCGAAATCCACAAGCATCGGATCGTCCACCACCTGGTCGTCCAGACCGTAGATATGGGCCAGAAACAGCAAGCGGTCACCCGCCTTGAACTGGACGCCGTGGTACTCCATATCCTGCGTGACGCCGCGTTCGGTGCCGGCGACGCCGTGCACCCGCATCAGTTCCTCGATTGCGTTGCCGATCGACGCCGGATCGGACACCAGTCGCCGATACTGCGCCGGGTTCTGACCGAGGTAGGCCATGATGAAGGACAGCATGGCCGACACCGTGTCCAGGCCACCGAGGAACAACAAGGTGACCATGCCCAGCTTCTCGTCGGCGCTCAGCGCGCGGCCATCGACCTTGCCATGAATGGCCAGACTCACCAGATCGTCACCCGGTGTTTGTTCACGCTCTGCGATCAGGACTTTCAGGTAGTCGCCCAGCGCCTCCAGGGCGGCCAGACGGTCAGCGATGTCGGGGGCTCGGGTGAAGCCATCGACTTTTTCAATCAGACTTTCGCGGTGCGCCAGCGGCGCATTGGCCATGCGCAGGAACAACTCGACCGGAAAGCGCTGCCCCAGTTCGGCGACAAACTCGCAACGGCCCAGCGGCAGGACGCTGGCTATCAGCTCCACCGCCAGAGCGCGAATGTCGGCTTCCAGTCGCTGCACGCCTGCCGGTGAGAAAAACGGATTGATGATGCGGCGCAAGGCAGTATGCAGCGGCGGATCGCACTGGTTGGGCAGCGTGGGCGGTTTGCGCGCGTTGGCCGGATTGTGCAGAGGATCGCTGGAAAATTTCTCTGGCTGGCGCAACATGTCGCGAGCAATCGCTGCACGACCGACCACCCAGTGACCCCGGTCGCCCGGCGTATAGAAAATATCCGGGCTACGCCGGAACAATTCGGTCACCGCCTGGTGCGGACAGCGCTGCAGTTCCGGCCCTTGGAAACGGTCGAAATCAACCACCCGCTCTGCGGGTACATGGGATGGAATCTTGTCGGTCATGCTGCCCCTCTTTGTGCCTGCTGCGGCAATGGGTGTGGTGAGAAGAACATGGCAGAGCGCAGTTCGTCGATGCTCCGGCAGCCAAGCTGGGCCATTGCGGTGTCGAGCTCGCCACGCAGAATGTCGATGGTCGCCTGCGGCCCCTGTTGCGGGCCCAGCGCTGCGGTGCCATACAAAAATGTGCGGCCCAGCAAAACGAAATCTGCACCGGCTGCCAAGGCCTTGGCAATATCGTCGCCGCTGCGCACGCCGCTATCGAGCATCAAGCTGAACTTCGGGCCCACCGCATGCCGGATCGCCGGCAGCGCCTCGATCGACGAAGGCACCGATCCGAGCTGACGCCCTCCATGGTTGGATACCACGATGCCGTCTGCGCCCATGGCCACGATGCGTTGCGCGTCCTGCGGATGCAGCACGCCCTTGACCACCAGCTTGTGTTTCCAGCGCGCGCGCATGCGCTCCAGCGTGGACCAGTCGATGCGCGCCTGCGCCAACGCGGTCAGCATGGCACTGATCGGAATCGCCGGCCCACCGCGATGGGCGGTACGAAAATTCTCGAACGTCGGCGCGCCTGCGAACAGCGTTGCCAGGGACCAGCGCGGATGGGCCAGCAAATCGGCCAGCAAACGCGGCGTCGGACGCAGCGGCAAGGCAAATCCGTTGGCGCGGTCGCGCAGCCGACGCGCGGTGAAATTGGCGTCCACCGTCAACACCAGCGTTTTCATGCCGGCGGCCTGGGCCCGATCGAGCAGCATGTCGGCCGTAGCCCCATCGCCTTCAAGGTAGATCTGGAACCAGGCGTGACCCGGTGCTGCAGCGGCGATCTGCTCGATCGAGGTGCTTCCCATGGTGGACAAGGCATAGGGAATGCCGGCGCGTGCGCAGGCTGTGGCCAGACCGATGTCGGTCCCTGGCCATGCCAGGTTGCAAAGACCCATGGGTGTCACACCAAACGGCATGGCATAGCGCTGGCCAAACAACTGCGTCGACAGGTCGCGGCTGCCGCAGGGCTGGAACACCCGGGGCACCAGACGCAGATCCTGAAACGCATTCTCGTTACGGCGCAGCGTGCCCTCGTCGCCCGCACCGCCATCGACGAAATCGAACACCACCCTGGGCAGCCGCGCCTTGGCGCGCAGCCGCAGTTCGGCGACGCTGTGCATGGCTCTAACCGGGTTTCTGATTGGCCTTGAGCCGCACCTGCTCGTACCAGGAGGGGCTTGCGTACCACTCGACGAGGATCTTCCGATCCCCGATCAGCCAGCGCTCGCCGTCGCGCCGGAAGGTATCCACGTAACGTCCCGCGTGGTCCGGTCCATGGCGGGTCAGCGAAATGAAATAGGTCCAGCCCTGCGCGGTATCGGCATCGACAAACTCCACCCGTGAGGTGGTCAGGTTGTGACGCAGCAACGGAATCGACCCGTCGGGCAACAGGTCAGGGCGCGCGGGCCCAATGACGCCTGCATAGAACGTGCGAATGGCTTCGCGGCCCGCTGCCTTGGCACCGCTGGACAACTCCAGATGGCCCTGCGGCATGAACGCACTGACGACACCGTCGACGTCGCCGCTGTCCACCGAGTTGCAATAGACGGCCATCGTGTGCTGAATCTGCACCCGCGCGTGGATCTGGTCACTATTCATGCGATTGCCTCCTGTCTATGGGTTGAGTGCGGCACACCGGCCCAGCCGACAAGCCATCATCTGGAACACCCTTTGGCAGGTTCGGTAAATGAACTTGCCAAAGGCAAAAGTATCTGCGACCATCATAATATATACAGAACGCGTCGTAAAAATATAATTCGGGCGCGCGCCGGCGGCGGCGCGCCGATCAGGAGCCAATCTTCATGCGCAACCTCCCCGTCTATCAGATTCTTGCCGAGGACATCAAGAACCTGGGCGTCGACACCGTGTTCGGGCTGATGAGCGACGATATCTGCCAGCTGTTTGCAACGCTGGACGCGATGGACGTGCGCGTCATCGGCGTGCGCCATGAAACCCAGGCGGTCATGGCAGCGGCCGGCTACGCAGCCGCAACTGGCAAACTCGGAGTGGCATTGATTGGCCGCGGGCCTGCCATGGCCAATGCGATCCACGGAACCATCTCTGCGGCCAAGGCGGGTCTGCCGGTGCTCATCATCAGTGGCGATGCGCCGCTGGGCCGCGGCCTGTCCAACCCGCTCGGGCCCGACCTCAAGGCCTTTCCGGCGGCCACGGTGGTGCGGGCCTGCGGCATCGCCACCTTTCAGCCCAGCAGTGCCGACGCGACCCGCCAGGCACTGGCCGACGCCGTCGCCGAAGCCTCGCTCGGCAAGGCCGCAGTGCTGTTGCTGCCCACCGACCTGCAAGTGGGCTATACCAACGTGCAAGACGGTCCCTCACCCGTGCGTCTGTTGCCTGCGCCAGCTCCTCAGGCGGCGCGCAAGGCCTCGATCGACACGGCGCTGGGCTTGCTGCGCAACAGCCGCCGCCCCTTGATCGTGGCCGGCGTCGGCGCGCACCGGGCCGGCGCGCGCGCGGCAATCGAAGCCTTGGCAGAGAAAACCGGTGCCCTGCTTGTCAATGCGCTCAAAGCCAAGGACCTGTTTCGCGGCAGCCCCTACGACATGGGCATCCTGGGCTCATCGTCAACCTCGGTGGCACGGCGCTATATCGAACAGGCCGACTGCGTGATCGCCATCGGCGTAGCGCTCAATTCGCTGACCATGAGCTCGGGCATCGCGCTGCCTGCGGTGCCGCTGATCCATGTGGACGCGGTGCGCACCAACATCGGGCGCTGGTGGCATGCCGATGTGGCGGTGGTCGGCGATGCCAAACTGGTCACCGAGCAGCTGATTGCAGCGTTGCCCGAGCGCAGCGCAGACGACAAGCCCTGGCACACCGACAAAGTGCGCAGCGAGCTGGCGGCGTTCGAGCACACGATGGATTTCCAGACCGCCCACACCGCGCGCACGGTAGACCCGCGGGTGCTGACGCTTGAACTGAGCCGCATCCTGCCCGAGAACCGACATATCGTTTTCGACGGCGGCAATTTCATGGCCAACTGGGCTTACTTCTCGGTGCCGGGCCCGGGCCATTTCACGCACAGCCTCGATTCCGGATCGGTCGGCCTGGGACTGGGCACTGCCATCGGCGTGGCGCGCGGTCAGCCCGATCGCACTGTGCTGCTGATGATCGGCGACGGCGGCATGCTGATGTCGATGGGCGAGATCGAGACCATCATCCGCGAAGACCTGCCGATGATCGTGCTGGTGATGAACGATGCCGCCTACGGTGCCGAAGTGCACATCCTCAAAGGCCAGAACATGCCGCCGGCCAAAGCGGTGTTCTTCGACGTTGAGTTTGCTCCCATGGCGGAGCCTCTGGGATTCGAGTGCTACACCATCCGCAGCATGGACGACCTCCAGAAGCTCGAACCGGTACTGTCCAACCCACAGGGACCGATCTTCCTGGACTGCAAGATCAACGTTGACGTGATCGCGCCGTTCATCACCGAGTTCACCCACAAAGATATTGGCAAACGGGCCTGAACGGCCCACCACACGAGGAGAAAACAACCATGGCAGGAAGACTGCAAGGCAAGGTAGCCATCGTCACCGGGGCAGGTTCGGGGATCGGCCGCGCGAGCGCGCAACTGTTTGCCGCCGAAGGCGCGCGGGTGATGTGCGCCGACATCCATGCCGACAACGTGCAGGAGACCGCACGCCGGATCGGCAGCGCCGCGATGGCGTCCACCGTCGACGTGGCCAAGGCGCAGGACATCGAACGCATGGTGGCCGAAACCATCGCCGCCTTTGGCAAGCTCGACGTGATGTATGCCAACGCCGGCATTGCAGAGGCCACCAACGCGATCGACATGACGATGGAGCAATGGGACCGCATGATTGCGATCAACCTGACCAGCGTCTGGCTGTCGGCCAAATACGCCTTGCCGCACATGATTGCGGCCGGTGGTGGCTCGATCATCAACCAGTCCAGCACCGCCGGGCTGATCGGCATTCCCGACATCCCGCATTACTCGGCCGCCAAGACCGGCGTGGTCGGGCTGACGCGCCAGATCGCGGCCGAATACGGCCCCAGGAACATCCGCTGCAACGCGATCTGCCCGAGTTCGATTCCAACGCCACTGGTGGCCGGCGTGTGGGAAGCGCGGGCGCGGGCCGCCGGCAGCACCGCCACGGTCGCGGAGCAAGAGGCGGTTGTCGCCGCCAGGCACCCCCTGCGGCGACTCGGCGTTCCCGCTGACTGCGCCAACCTGGCCCTGTTCCTGGCCAGCGATGAATCATCCTGGATCACCGGAGTGGCCATGCCGCTGGACGGTGGTTTGACGATGTCGTGAATGCAGCGCAAAGATCCGGTCGGGGGCACAGCGCCGACCGGATCTTTGCGCGCGGTGTTTTGTTACCCTCTGTCAACTGCAAACCTGGAGATCGCCATGCACCCCTCAAGCCCCCCTCGGACCCTCAACCGCCGCCACCTGATCGCCTCATTGGGCGCGCTGGCGATGACATCGCAAAGCGCCTGGGCCCAGCAGGCCGATGCGAACTGGCAGCGCATCGTCGACGCAGCCAAGAAGGAAGGCAACCTGGTCGTGTACTTCCAGACCGTGCCCCAGGTGATGGACCGAGTGGTCAAAGACTTCAGAGCGGTATACCCCGAGATCAAGGTCGAATATCGGCGCCTGCTCACGGCGGCCACACACATGCAGGCAATCGAAAACGAAAAAGCCAGCAAGCTCGACGGTGCCGATATCAGCCAATATGCGAACGCGATCTGGTACAAGGGCAAGGCCGAGGAGAACTTCTTTATCAAGCCGACGGGGCCTGCAGCTGCGCAATACCCGAAGGAGCATCTGCTTTACGGCAGCGTGCCCGTGGTGTCGGTGATGCCCTTCGTGGTGGGTTACAACACCAACCTCGTCAAGACACCGATCACCAGCCTGCGCGACCTGCTGCGACCGGAGTTCAAGGGCAAGGTCGGCAGCTCGGACCTGGTGGCGGAAACCGTATTCGCGTTCTACGACTGGGTCGAGAAAACCCAGGGAGCGGATTTCCTGGCGCAGTTTGCGGCACAAAAACCGAAACTCACGGTCGGCGTGGTGCCCCTGTTCCAGAGCATCGCGGCCGGCGAGATTGCAGCGGCACCCTATGGCATCCATTCGGTCGCCAACAGCCTGATAGCACAGGGCGCACCGATGAAGGTATTCCAGCCCAACCCGGCGTTTGCCAGCGTGGATGTGGCGGCCGCACTCGCCCACGCACGCCGCCCCAACGCCGCACAGGTGTTTCTGGACTACATGATGTCCCGGCGCGGGCAGGGAGTCTGGCACGGCACCGGTGAAACCGCCAGTGTGCTGAGCGCCATCCCCGGCTCGCTGGATTCGAGCACGATGCAACCCTGGGACGTATTCCGCTACACGCCGGAATTCCAGCGCGAGTACAGGACCAAGTTCGACAAGATGTTCAAGGCCTGAAGCGGCAGTCGCGCGCCCGGACCGCTGGCGGTCAGCGCGCGTCAGCCAGCAGAAAGTCCGAGCCGCGTTCGCCGATCATGAACGACGGAGCTGTCAATCCTCGATCAGGCGGCCTTCGTGGTACCGCAAGGCGGTAGCGCTGTCGAACGACACTGTCACCGGGTTACCCGGATTGAAGCTGGCACTGCCGACCGGGTTGGTGGCGAACAATGACATCGAACCCACCTGAATGACGGTGTCCACCTCGCCGCCTGAATACAGCACATCGACCACCCGCCCTCCAACCAGCGCCATCTGACCGGCACCCACCGCGGTGCCCGGCGGGTTCAGTTGCAAGGCCTGTGGTCGCAGGAACATCTGCAAGGGGCCTTTGTGGCGCTCGAGCAGCCGCATATCACCTTGCAGCGGTCCCGCGTCGCTGGCCCAGCCATTGGTGAGCCGCAGCTCGATCGCATTGCGGATGCCCAGGAATCGGGCCACATAGTCCGTCTCGGGGGACGACGACCATGATCAGCGCCAGCACTGCGACCTGCGAATAGACGCCGCCGGCCCATACGTCGTACATCACGCTGCCGATGACCTGTGTCCGGGCCGAGCGCGCCATCAGCGATGCGCTGAATTCATGGAACAGCAGCACAAAGGTCAGCGCCGCAGAAGCCGCAATACCTTTGCGGCACATCGGCAGCAACACCTGGAACAACGACCGGATCGGGCCAGCCTCGCAGGCGCGGGAGGTGACGCTGTAGATGTTGAACGGCCTTTCTTCCAGGCCACCAAGCCCTGGCAGCTTGCGCAGGATCATGTTCAGATAGCCGACCTTGGGCGAGAGCAGGAAGATCCAGCCGGTGACAGCGACAACCGCTGGCACCACCAGCGGCAGCAAGGGCGCGAGTTCGCCAATACGTCGTACTGGCTGGGGAAGCATGGAGGCACACCAAGCCAGCATAGTGCCGATGAACACCGCCAGCAAACTGGAAAACACGGCCAGCATGAACGTGGTCTGGATCGTGGCCCAGATTCGGTTCAGTTCCATCGTGCGCGTGAACGCCGCCGCGCCGTCCACCAAGGCGCGCGCTTGCAACTGCAGAATCGGCCACAGCACCAAAATCCGACCAATACCGCGAGCAGAATCCAGCGCGCCTGTGGCACCGCCTTGCGCCAGATCAAGCCACCCGAACCCTACCAAGCCCGCCCCTCGGCCTGCAGGCCTGTCATGATCCCACCCTTCAGATTTTTCGCTGCGCCCGGCGCTGTGCCTTCACCACCATGTGCCGGTCAGCGCCCGCCGCCAAACAACGAGTTCCATCGCGTCTCGTAGGCCTTGACACCCTCGGGCGTGACCTTGTCCCAATCGATGAGCGATAGATTGATCTTGGAGATGTCCAACGCGCCTGGCACGCCAGGCACCGGGCTGCTCGACTCCCCATTACCCACAATCGCCGTCTGGCCCTTGACCGACATGATGAAGTCCTGCGCCACCATGGCAGCGTTCGGGTTCTTGGCCCAGTTGACGACAGCCGCGCCAAAGGCAAACCCGTACGACGGGTTGGGGATCACGGTCTTCATCGGCGCTTTTTGCGCATGCAGCGTGTTGTCAACCGGAATCACGGAAAAGATGCCAGCGGATATTTCTCCAGAAGCCGTCGAATTGGCCGAACCCACCGTGCTGGGGAACATCTTGGGCTTTTGTGCAGCGAACTTTTCCATAAAGCCTGGATTGGTTTCATCGACCCATTTGTAGAACAAGGTAACGACTTCAGCCACCAGCGAAACGCCACCAACCTTGCCCGCCAAGTCGGGGCGCAGCAAATCCTGGTAACCCGTGATGGGCGTCTTGACCAGATTCGTGTTGTAGTGGATCACCCAAGGCGTGGCAGCCATCAGGGCGACCTGCCCGCCCCTCATCCAGGAGTCGGGATAGGCCGCAGCGGCTGGACCCACCGGCGTCTTCAGGTAACCTTTCTTGACCGCGTCGCCCGCCCAGCGGATGTCGGCGGTCAGCATCATGTCGGCACCCACCACGTTTTGCGCCAGTCGCTCCTGCTCGATCTTGGTCGTCAGCGCAGCGCCTACAACCCGCACCAACTCCATCGTGATGCCAGGGTTGTTGTCGTTGAATGCCTTGACGATCCGCTCATGCACCGCCGGTCCCATGGTGGCGTACACGATGACCTTGCCCTCCTTGCGGGCCGCCTCCTGAATCTTCGCCCATTCGGCAGCGGGCACGCTGCGCGAAGTGGCCTGGGCGTTCGCCACGCCCCACGGCATGCAGGCAGCCGCTGCAATGGTGGTCACCACGGCCATTGCGCGTCGACGGTTGACAGCACGTGAAGACGTGGAAAGGGGGAAATTGCGTTTGTTCATGTCTACCTCTTTGTTGAAACGTTACCGGATCGCACCGGCGCAATACGCCGGGCGCTCAAAAGTGATCCATGGCCCACTAGCTACCAACAACCGATGCAGCGCAA
>Ga0105045_10003292_pt1 | contig 13854 bp, 10 predicted proteins | sample MAT02_FD_78089 | JGI IMG/M metagenome (GOLD analysis project Ga0105045, IMG submission 78089) | Freshwater microbial communities from Lake Fryxell liftoff mats and glacier meltwater in Antarctica - MAT-02 (megahit assembly) | ecosystem: Environmental > Aquatic > Freshwater > Ice > Liftoff...
GAAACAAAGGTCTTTGGTACAATTTACGATCTCTAGGATAAAGCACAGCCATCAATCCTTTAGAAACTGTTGCAGATGCTTGCGCATCCACTTTTGCATAAGGTTGAGCCATAAATAAATCGTCCAATTTTTGTTTTACTTGGGATTTTGGTGCAGCGGCAGATTGAATATTCATTGCTTTTACATTCAGCAACACGCTTTTCATTTGAAGAAATTCATCTTCATCAGCGCAAAAACCCGCCAATTCAACCAACTCGGAGTTGGATAACTGAGTGTACTCTTTTTCTTGAATGATATCAAATATATCTTTTTCCATGTTTCCTAAATTTTCCTATTTTTCTATAGGATTAAATTCTTTTAGTCCTGCTGCCAAATATTTTATAGCATAAAAAACACGCGATTTAACCGTTCCTTCATTTAGCCCAAGCACATTAGCAATTTCTTTGACAGATAATCCATCAATGTGTCGCAAACGAAAGGCTTCACTGTGTTTTTCATCGAGTTCTTCCATGCGTAAATCGAAGACTTCCTTAAATTGCGCTTCTTGCACTTCCTCAAAAACGTTCACGCTGCTGTCACCAACATATTCGTGATGTTCTATACCTGAAGTTGTGTTTTTGCGCACTTCTTGTTTTTTATATTCGTTTTTACACATATTATTCGCTACCGAATAAGCCCAAGTTTTAAATGATCTTGAAGGATCAAATTGCTCAGGCTTTTGAATGATTTTGGCAAATAAATCGTGTACAAAATCTTCTGCTTTTTCACGATCTTTCCACAACATTCTGGTGAAATAGGCCAATAGAAGTTTAGCATACCTTCGGTATAGCTCGTCAAATGCCCGCTTATCCCCTTTCGTGATAGCTTGCATCAAAACCTCATCAGACTCGATGTTATGTTCAAGCTTCGCTTCTCGCATCAATCACTTTTCGTCAATTTCTTTACAATTTCTTGTTTGTTGCTTTGCTTCGCAACAAGATCAATTGCTTCATTCACTTTATTTAAAGATTCCTTTTCACCTATTTTTCCATAATATTCTTGCAGAATCAACAACATTGGTAAATAATTCGCAGATAATTCTTTCCCCTCATTCGATTTCGCATTTTTTATTAAATCCTTGTTGAATTTTTTATTCCACAGAAAATCATTCATGCTGTAATTGTCAAATGAATCTGTGTGATACTCAAATAGTAAACCGACTGTATATAAACGCGATTTAAGCGGAGTCAAATATTCTTTTGGCAAAGTCATTGAAATACTAATATTTTTCGCTTGATTCAATTGACAAAACTGAGTTAAATAATTCACATCAATCACTTTCGCACTTGGCATTTGATATCCTTTTCCAGTCAAAGATTTTCTATAAGTTTCACTTTGCAATAATTCCAACGAAACAATTACAACATCTTGTCGTAATTTATCTTTCATTTGCGTGTAAACACATGCGTACGTATCGTCTGCGCCATGTGTCACGAGAACACCATTTTGCGCTACACTTTGCAAAAGATCATGACTTAAAGCAATTGGTTCTGAACCTAATTTACCGGAGGAAACAAGTTTTTTGAGGTAATTCAGCGCTTGAGTTTCATTTTTCATAATCAAATAATAACTCGCTAATTGCGCTTGAACTTCGTTATTCTTTGGTTCTAATTTCTCAGCCGCTGCTAAATTCGAAAACCATGACGTGTTGTGATTTCCAGAGACATATTTATAAAAATTGTATTCAAAAGATTTAGAATTTAGATCTTCCAAATTTTTTACCGCATCATTCAATAATTTTTGTTGTGTGACTGTTGGCGTACGTTGCGTGCGCATAACATTCGATTGAAGTTCAACTTGTTTGAATTGAGCACCTAATTGATTTAGCTTTACTGAAATTGCGGTTGCATTTTTTGAAGTAGCCTCATCTTTTTTCAATTCTCGGTCTGCTGATTGTTGAATTTCTTCACTTTCAAAACTTGGTTTTTGCGATGGCGCAGCATTCGTGTTTGAATTTACCGCTGGCTTTTCCTTCTTAGGAACGGTTTCAATTTCTTGCGCCCAAGCTAGGGAGAAATTGTATAGAAAAAATAGAATAATTAAAAATCGCATGTTTGGCACTTTTCATGTCTGTACAGTTCAAAGATACAAAGGTTCAATGAAAAATGGACATTAGGACAATAAGACTTCCAGACATTAAGATTTTGGGGCTTTAGGACAAAAAATAAAAGTTCGTCTTAAACCAAATCTTAAAGTTTTAAAACCTTTCAGTCTTAAAGTCTCCTCTATGCTCTAATCAACTTACCATTTTGATAAATCAAGAAGTTCTTGTTCATCAATTTCACTAAAACTGAATTTCCATAAATTTCATATTCGGAATTTAGTAGGTTTGTCAATTCAATAATTTCTCCTTCAATTATAGCGTTTACGCCACCTTGAAGAGTTGTGAAAACAACCGTTCCGTTTTTCATGACATAATCATCAATGATATAATTGGCAGCCTGAATTTCTTTTCCATTGTATGAAACATACGTGAAACCGTTATTTTCAAACAGCACAACATCGTCCAAAACATCCCAATTTCCTGGGAAAGGTGAAAGCATACGTTTTTCGCCATTTTTATAAATCATCAGGTTATGGTTAATATCTTCATAAACAATAAAACCGCGACCAGCTTTGTATTTCAAAACCCATTGATCTTCAACATCGACAAAAGTCCCTTTATCAAATACGGCAAAAGTTCTGGTTGTGGGATCATTAAATGCTATTATGTCCGTTCCGCTTTGAAAATTAATGTCGCCATTCCAAACGCCAACTTCATACATGCTTCCTTGATAGAATATTCGATAGAGTCCACCATTGTCTGCAAAGGCAAAAATGTTCTCACCAATTTTAGGTGAATTTTGTAACGAAATTGTTCCGGTTGATATTTGAATTGGATATTCTTTGCCATTCCAATAACAACTAATCGAGTTATATCGGGTATCTTCATACAACATCAAATCATCCTTCAAAACATAATTACCTGCAAAATAACCCAAGGTTTTTTTCTGACCTTCATACCATAATTGCAGCACTGGACCAATATTCCAAGCTAGTAAATTGTCAGAAATTTTGTAATCTAAATTCATATTCGATAAATCAATACGATCTTTTCCATCAAAAACGCGTAAATTTCCACGTATGTCGATATACGCCACCAAATTATCTCCAGCAGTATATGATTTTATTGGCTGCAACTCGATATAGCGCAACTCACCATTTGTGACTGTTCTAAACCAATTGTTAAAATCTACGAAAGGAACAACGCCTTGAGCAAGTGCAAGTCGCACTAAAATAAAGAAAGAAAAGAATACAACTATTTTCATAATTCAAATAAACCAATTATTAAGCCAAAAAGCAAATCAAATACAACTCTAATATTTACCATTGAACAATTTCTTACACCATTAGTCCGAATTTATTGCATTTGGTCAACGGATTGAGTTTATTTGTAATAACAAAATTTAACTAAATGAAAAAACTAATTTTTGGTGGAATTATTGCCATCACTTCATTTCACAGTTTGGCTCAAAAGAAAATTGAGTTTGTGGAATATGATTTACCAAATGGATTGCACGTAATTCTGCACGAAGAACATGCTACTCCAATTGTTGCGGTATCAATTCTATATCACGTAGGATCTAAAAATGAAAAAACAGACCGAACGGGGTTTGCACATTTTTTCGAACATTTATTGTTTGAAGGTTCTGCGAATATTGAACGCGGACAATACGACAAATATGTAGAAGGTAACGGTGGAGCATTAAACGCAAACACATCTCAAGATAGAACTTTCTACTACGAATTGCTTCCGTCAAATCAATTAGAACTTGGACTTTGGTTAGAAAGCGAGCGTTTGCTGCATGCAAAAGTGGACAACAAAGGAATTGAAACGCAACGCAGTGTTGTGAAGGAAGAGAAACGTCAACGGGTTGATAACCAGCCTTACGCGACATTTTTCGATGAAATTTTCAAACGCATGTTCACAACGCATCCGTATAACTGGCAACCCATTGGAAGCATGGAACATTTGGATGCGGCAGAGGAAGCTGATTACGTGAATTTTTACAGAACCTTTTATGTTCCAAGTAACGCAACGTTATCAATAGCTGGTGATTTTAACATAACAGAAGCAAAAGCATGGATTCTTAAATATTTTGGTTCAATTCCAGCTGGAGAAGCGATTAATTTATACAGAGATTTCGAAAATCTGTCCGATGAAGCTTTTAAAGCAAAATATTCAATTGCTAAAACAGCATTTGACTCGAAAAACTTCATGGCGTCGAAAGACAAACAAGCCGCGCAGTTAATTTCAGTTGCAGCTAAAAAACCAACGGAAATTCCTCGTCCGAAGAAAACGGATGAAGGACCAACGACTGTCGTTCGTGAGGTAATTTACGACAACATTCAATTACCAGGTTTGTTTATGGCATATCGTTTTCCAGAAGAAACTCATGCTGACATGTATGCACTTCAGATGATGAATGAAGTTTTATCTGGTGGAACAAGTTCACGCATCAATAAATCATTGGTTGAGAAAAATGAATTAGCAACATTTGCTTTCTCATTCGCTTATGGACTTGAAGATGCTGGTCTTGGAATTTTTGCAGCAATTGCTGCGAGCGGTGTACCATTGGAAAAATTAGAAACTGCATTTGACGAACAAGTTGATTTAATTAAAAAAGACCTTGTGACGCAAGAAGAATTTGAAAAAGTTAGAAATCAATTTGAAAACAATTTCATCTCTTCCAATGCAAGCGTTGCTGGAATTGCTGAAAATTTAGCAAATAGCCACGTTTATTTCGGTAGTGCGGATTACGTAAATACCGAATTGCAAAAATACATGGCTGTAACGAGAGAAGATATGCAACGCGTAGCGAAAAAATATTTGACGCAAGACAAACGCATTATTCTACAATATTTACCAAAAGAACAAAACTAATCAACGATGAAAAAGATATTTTTAACCTTAGGTTTGCTTGCTCCACTCTTCCTTTTTGGACAAATTGACCGATCAATAGTTCCTTCTGCTGGTAAGGCTCCATCGATAAATATTAAAGATTCAGAAGTTTTTAAAACTGCAAATGGAATTACAGTTGTGCTTTCTGAAAACCATAAATTGCCGCGTGTAACGTTTGATTTAGTAATGGGCGCTGGTCCTTGGTTGGAGGGAAACAAAGCTGGATTATCAGATTTAGCAGGCCAGTTAATCATGAGCGGAACTTCAACTTATTCAAAAGATGAGTTGGATTCTAAAATTGGTTACATCGGTGCAAATTTAAGCGCAGATGCCAATTCATTGACTTTGTCTTGTTTGACAAAACACATGCCTGTTGGACTTGGATTGATGTCAGACATTTTATTGAACGTAAATTTTCCTCAAAGTGAATTTGAAAGAGTTGTAAAACAAGTTGAGTCTAATTTGCTATACGTTAAATCTGACCCAACAGCAATGGGCGAGAATGTTGCAGCCAAAGTTACTTTTCCAAATCATCCGTTTGGAGAAATAATGACTGAAGAAAGTTTGAAAAACATTTCCATCGATGATGTGAAAAACTATTATAAAACCAAATTCGTTGCTGATGGAAGTTATTTGGTAATTGTTGGCGATATCACGCGTGCGGAAGCGGAAAAAGTTGTTGATACTTATTTTTTAAAATGGACAGGCAAAACTGTACCAAAACAAGAATACAAAATGGCTCCAAAAAACACTGGAAATCGTGTGATTTTTGTTAATAAACCAGGTGCAGTGCAATCGTATATTCAAGTTACTTTTCCAGCAGACATTGTTCCAGGAGCATCAGATCAATTACCTTTGACTGTTATGAATGGAGTTTTAGGTGGTGGAACTTTTGGGAATCGTTTGACGCAAAATTTACGAGAGGACAAAGCATACACGTATGGTTGTCGATCTTCGTTTGATGTTCAGCGTGAAGGTTCTTACTTCTCTGCTGGCGGAAATTTCAGAAATGACGTTACGGATAGCGCAATCGTTCAAATTTTAATGGAAATTGAAGGAATGACGGAAGGATACGTGAAAGCCGAAGAACTATCTCAAACGAAAGCTTCAATGGCTGGTGGATTTGCTCGTTCTTTGGAAAGTCCTTCAACTGTAGCTCGATTTGCTTTAAACATTATTCGGAATGGTTTGAGCATTGACTATTACCAAACGTATTTGAAAAAATTAGATGCAATTTCTAAAGAAGATGTTTTGAACATGTCACAGAAATATTTGCTTGCAAAAAATTGCAACATAATTGTTGTAGGAAATGAGTCTGTTTTGGCAAAAATTGAGCAATTTGATGCTGATGGGAAAATTGAAAAATTAGATGCTTTTGGCAATGAACTGAAAGATATCGCTCCAGCTGATATTACTGCGGACGAATTGATAAAGAAATATGTTTACGCCGTCGCTCAATCAACATCTGATAAAAAAATGGCGAAAAAGTTGAAAAAAGTAAAATCCGTTTCTCAGAAATACGATTTTAAAATGTCGCAAGTTCCATTTCCGATTTCCTCATCAACAATCTGGGTAGCTCCAAATTCTGAAGGAATGAAACTTGAAGGCGGTGGTATGGTTTTACAGAAATCATATTTCGACGGAAAAGCGGGTGCGGAAACAAACATGCAAACAGGAACAACTCCAATAAAAGGAGATGATATTGCAGCAAAAAATAAGTCAGTTGGACTATTTCCAGAGATGAATTACAAAACAACAGGAATGACTTATGAATTGCTTGGAATTGAAAATCAAAACGGAACAAACATGTATGTTTTGAAAACGAATGATGGTAAAACTGAGTCGTTTGATTACTTCGATACAAAAACTTTCATGAAATTGAAAACTTACAAGATTAGTCAATCTGAAGACGGACCTCAAGAAAGCACAACAGTTTATAGTGATTACAAAGATGTTGGCGGATTTCTTTTCCCACACAAAATGACTGTTTCTTTCGGAGAAATGGCCATGAATGGTGAGGTGAAGGAGATTTTAATAAATTCGGGGGCGATAGCGGATTATAAATAAGCTAGGATCTTTGCGAGTATAAAAAAAGCGTTTCATTTTTGAAACGCTTTTTTTTGTTTTTGGATTTTGCAGAAATATAGTCGTGTAAGATCTTTGAGTGTAACCATTTAAATTTAGCGCCAATCGAATAATATCCCCAACCATGGAGTTTCCGTGCAATACATTTTCATTATGCTTCTAAACATTTTGTTGGTTTATTAGATTTAAAAAATCAATAAACATCTCTGATGCCTCTCCCACTCCAAGCGAACCAGGATACCACTGCATATTAAATAGACAAGATAAATATCATAGTCGTTATTTAATAAATCTCGTAATTAACCACTATGCCATGTATCGTATAGCTTCCAAGTTTTATCATATCCTTGTCCCATAATTGTTGGTCTATATCCTGTATCCATGATACATGGTTTGTCTGGCAATGGATATACATTATTGTTTGAGCAAGATGGAATATAACACCATTTAAGTTTGTGACCTGAATTACCATTGGCTTGAAAAGTTGATTTACTTCAGCATCTTTCATGTTGGTTGTGCTCATGAAATTTGCATCTTCTTCTACACGTAAATTACTTTTCATGGTTACAGAATCTTTCACGACTAAGGCAGAGTCTATGTCCACCCGACCGTTAACGTCCAATTTTGCTGTTGGAATAGAATTTCCGATTGTCACATTTCCAGTATCAGGAACGGCATTCCCTTCTGTTTGTTGGCTGTAAGCTACCCTCCACCGAAAACAGCGTATACATATATAAATGAGGCTGTTAATGTTATATTCCTCATAGGTTTAAGTGTTTTAAAAACGAAAGTTGCAACTGTTTTTTAAATTTACCAAAAAAGATTCTTTTTTTTAGCCTTGGACAAAGCGAACACCTTTCAACTTTCTTCCTAAAAATTTTCTAATTTTAAGTACATTTGCTCAAAATTAAAATCAATGAAAAATATCACACTAAACGATGCACACGTGAAAATGGGTGCCAAAATGGTTCCTTTTGCTGGATTTAACATGCCTGTTCAATATGAAGGTATAAATGTAGAACATGAAACAGTTCGAAATGCTGTTGGTGTGTTTGATGTGTCGCACATGGGTGAGTTTTTGTTAAGCGGGCCAAAAGCGCTGGATTTGATTCAAAAAGTAAGCACGAATGATGCAAGTACTTTAACAATTGGCAGAGCACAATACGGTTGCATGCCAAATGGAAAAGGTGGCATTGTAGATGATTTGATTATTTATAAAATTAAAGACGAGCAATATTTATTGGTTGTAAATGCGTCAAACATTGAAAAAGATTGGGATTGGATTTCAAAACACAACAATTTTGGAGTTGACATGCAGGATTTATCAGACAATTATTCCTTGCTCGCAATCCAAGGACCAAAAGCCGTTGAGGCAATGCAATCTTTGAGTTCAATTGATTTATCAAAAATTGAATATTATCATTTTGAAGTAGCAGATTTCGCTGGAATTGAAAATGTTATAATCTCAGCAACTGGCTACACAGGAAGTGGCGGATTTGAAATTTATTGTAAAAATTCTGAAGTTCAACAGGTTTGGGATAAAGTATTTGAAGCTGGCGCATCTTTCGGAATTAAACCAATTGGTCTTGCAGCGAGAGATACTTTACGTTTAGAAATGGGATTTTGCTTGTACGGAAATGATATTGATGATACAACATCTCCATTGGAAGCTGGACTTGGATGGGTTACTAAATTCACGAAAGACTTCGTTGATTCAGAATATTTGGCAAAACAAAAAGTAGATGGCGTTTCTCGTAAACTCGTTGCTTTTGAGATGGTTGACAAAGGAATTCCGCGTCATGATTATGAAATTGTAAATACTTCAGGATCTGTAACCGGAAAAGTTACTTCTGGTACGATGTCGCCTTCTTTGAAAATTGGAATTGGTCTTGGTTACGTTGCTGTTGACGATGCAAAATTGGAGAATGAAATTTTTATCCAAGTGCGCAACAAGCGTCTAAAAGCAACGATTGTAAAACCTCCTTTTTATAAAAAATAATGAAAACTGCCAGTGTGATTGGAGCCGGAATTGCAGGACTTGCTGCCTCCGTTCGACTCGCCAAAAAAGGGTATAAAGTAACCGTTTTTGAAGCCAATGATTTTGTTGGTGGAAAAATCAATAGTAAAGAAATCGGTGGATATCGGTTTGATATGGGGCCTTCCGTTTTTACCTGCCCAGAGTACATCAAGGAATTGTATGATTTATGCGGTAAAGATTTTTCGGAGTTTGAACATAAAAAGTTGTCCGAAACGTTTCACTATTTTTTCCCTGACGGACAGCACTTTACATTGCCAAACGAGAAAGAAGCATTGCTCGATACTTTGGTGAAAGAATTGGGTGAAGACCGTCAAACGATTGTGAATTATTTAGCAAAGGCTGAAAAAAATTACAAGCTCATTGCGCCACTATTTATTGAATCATCCTTGCATAGAAAAAAACATTTGTGGGGCAAAAAACTGTTTAGCGCTTTGGGTTCATTGCCAAGTTATAAGCTAATGAAAACAATGGATCAAGAAAACGCAAAGGTTTTCAAGAATCCAAAAACAGTGCAACTATTCAACCGTTTTGCTTCCTACAATGGCTCAAGTCCATTTGAAGCTCCAGCAATGTTGAACATGATTTCACATTTGGAATTAAACGATGGAGCTTACCTTCCAAAAGAAGGAATGGTACAAATTGGCACAAAAGTGCGCGATTTAGCGCTTGATTTGGGCGTTGAATTTCGTTTCAATGAAAAAGTTGAAGAAATCATCGTTGAAAATAAGAAAGCTGTTGGAGTTCGAACAAAACAAGGAGTTTATCAGTCTGATGTCGTTTTTTCAAATATGGACATTGCGTTCACTTATGAAAAATTAATGCCTAATGAAGAACATCCAGCCAAAATCTTGAAACAAGAAAAGTCTAGTTCGGCAGTTGTATTTTATTTGGGAGTGAAGAAATCATTTCCAGAACTTGGTGTTCACACTATATTTTTCGCGAAAGATTACAAGGAAGAATACAATCATATTTTTCATAAAAAAGAAATTTACCTAGATCCAACCGTTTATTTGAATATCACATCTAAAGAAGTGAAAACAGATGCGCCAGAAGGTTGTGAGAATTGGTTTTTAATGCTGAATGCGCCAACAAATGTTGGTCAAGATTGGGATGCTTACACCAAAGAACTTCGAAAAATAATGGTTGCGAAAGTGAGTAAAGCTTTGGGTGAAGACGTTGAACCATATATCGAAGTTGAAACATTCATGAATCCAGTGAAAATTGAAGAATGGTACAGCGGAAAAATGGGTTCAATTTATGGAAATGCCTCCAATAATAAATATGCGACATTTTATCGTCATGCCAATTTCAGTAAAAAAATTGAAGGATTGTATTTTGTTGGAGTAACTGTTCATCCTGGTGGTGGAATTCCTTTGGCGTTGAATTCGGCGAAGATAGCTGTGAGATGTATGGAGGAAGATTTGAAGTAATAGTGAAAATGCACGAAAAACAAATATAAAGCTGAAAGTCAAAATTTTATAATACTTTAATTGGTCAAATTAGCTCTTTACTGCCCGCAGAGGTGCTTCCGCATAAGTAATATTACTTACTCACTAACGCTATTTTTCTTATAAAATTCTTAATCCAATTTCACCATCGGAAAATCACTTTTGATCTCCTGCACCCTTTCCTGCGATCTCTTCACATGTTTAAGATGCGCTCCACTTTCTGGAAAAAGTGATTGATGCTTCAATGACAAACGCAGTTCTGCTACATTTCGATTCAATTGAATCGTTTCTTCAGAGAAATACGTTTCCTCGAATTTTTCCCAAACATATTTTAATGCTACATCACTTGGATGAACCATGTCAGACTTAAAAAACCTGTAATCTCGCAAAACGTCAACAACCAACTCATACGAAGGAAAATAATGAACATTTTCTTCGATGGCTAATCTTTGAACAACTTCTATCAATCGAGCCTTTGAAAGATTATTTTCAACTATTCCGTCACGTATATGTCGCACAGGACTGACAGTAAAAACAAACTGCAAACATGGGTTTATTTCTTTCAATTTATCCAGTGTCAATAGCCAATCTTGTGTCATTTCATAAGGCGATGACAAAACTTTTTGAAACGTGGAAGCCGGCATTTTATGACAATTTGCAACCAATTCCTCATTTTCGATTAACTCATATCCCCAAGAAGTTCCGAACGTAATAATAAGGACTTTTGCTTCTTTGATTTGATTGATCAGTTCATCTCTGATTGATTCTAAACGATTTATTAATTTATTTTCACCATAGCCAAAAATCGTAGAACTCGCATTCCAAGAAAAAAACAAATCGTCCCGTTGAAAAGTTCGATTTTCGGGTGAGTCTTCAAATAAACGTAAAAGATTGTGAGCCAAAATTGTAGGATGAAAAATCGTTCCGTAATGATTTCCAACTGCGTGATGTCCTGAATTCTTGAAATAACTAAGAATTTCATCTGAAAAACAACTTCCATGCAATAGAATTCCGTCGCCATGTTCAAGTTGAAATGACGCTTTCGGAATATTAAAATCGAGCATAAAATCCATTAATTCATTAATGCTTTAGCATTGGAAATTGCTGCATCCGTAATTTCTTCGCCACTCATCAAACGAGCAATTTCTTCGATACGTTCGTTGGCATTCAATTCAATGATTTTCGTTCGAGTAAATTCACCTTCCGATTGTTTCAAAACTTTGTAGTGATTTTGGGCTTTAGCGGCAACCTGCGGTAAATGCGAAATGGCAATTAACTGCATATTTTCGCCCATTGAATGCAATAAAGTTCCGATTTTCTGTGCGACTTCACCAGAAACGCCAGTATCTATTTCATCAAAAAAGACCGTCGGCATTTTTTGTTTTTCAGAAATCATTTTTTGCAAAGCAAGCATAACGCGCGACAATTCGCCACCACTTGCAGCGTTTTCAATTGCAACAGGTGGAACACCTTTATTTGCTGAAAATAGTAATTCAATTTTGGTCAAACCTTGCAAAGTAAGCTGTTCTGATTTCGTTAAGCGGAATTCCAAATCTGTGTCTGGCAATTTCAACGTTCCCAAAAGTTCTTTCATTTTCTTCTCAACGACTGGAGCTTCTTTTAATCTCAAAGTGTGCAGTTCTTCAGCTTTTTCAGTCGTTTCTTTTCTTAAATTATCAATCTCTTTTTTTAAACTATTCAAACGCTCTTGCAACTCTTCGGTCGAATTAAGCAAGCCAGACAATTCGGTAAATAAAGCCAAAAGATCTTCTTGATTATTCAATTTATGCTTGGTTAAAGCACGATTATATTCATCCAATTGTTTTTCTAGTTCCAACTTTTTTGCTGGATCCATTTCAATTTCAGTCAGTTGATCCGAAGCTGTTTCATCCATGTCTTTCAACTCAATGATAACAGCATTTATTCGTTGTTCAAGATCCATAAATGAAGCATCAAGTTTATTTGATTTTTGCACTATGGATTTCAATTCAACCAATCGATCTACAATTCCTTGCTCTGATCCAATTTCTTGTTGAATTTTCGCATACACATACTTGATTTCATCTGAATTATGAATGCGGTTCAATTCAGATTCAATAGTTGTATAATTTAAAGTCGATAATTGGAGTTGTTCTAATTCTGAACGCTGAAATTCATTGTAATCGCCATCTTTTAATGCAATCGACAATTCTTCAGATAAACTTGAATATTCAGTAAGTGATTTTTTATATTTCTGGAAAGAAATTTGAAATTCACTTTTTTTCGATTGGAGTCCAATCAATACATCTAAGGTCTCTAATTGATACTCTTTGCTCTTTAAATCGAGTGTATTATATTGAGAATGAATACGTATCAATTGTTGAGAAAACTCTTTCAAGGTATTCAATTGAACAGGAATATCATTGATAAAAGCTCTCGATCGACCTTGATTCGAAATTTCACGTCGCACAATAGTTGTTTCAAAACCGTCTATATCATTCGATTCAAAAAAGAAAGCGAAACGATTAAGGTCAATTTTAAATTCGGCCTCAACAATTGCTTTATCACTCCGTGGACCAATCACTTTAAAATCGGCACGTTCACCTAAAATTAAATTCAAGGCATTTAATAGAATGGATTTTCCAGAACCCGTTTCACCAGTAATAACAGTATATCCAGGATGAAAATCGAGTTTCACTTCACTCAATAAAGCAAAATTTTGAATGAAAATACTATCGAGCATTACTTTAAAATTTCTTCATATTTACTTGAATTTGCTGGATCCAATTTCAACAGTAGATTCACGATTCTGGCTTTCTCAGCCTGATCAGCATCTGAAAATAGATTTTTCAATTCAGGTTGTTTTGTTTGACAGAAGGTCACAAGGTTTATATAACCGGGTCGCACAGCAACAACTTTCATAAGCAAATTTAGAGCGTTGTAAATTGATTCACGACCAAGTTGTTTATTGCTGTAAAGTTGATCTATTCCGTTTCTGTGATATTCATAAAAGCAAGTGCGAAGTGGGTCAAACAATTGATGTAACGCATTATCAATAAGCCAGTAACGGTTATTTTTGTTCCCTGTTTCATTGGATCCCCACCCTGATGCACCTGAACTTTGTGCATTTAAAACCACATTTTGAGCTTCTGTAAAATAAAACTGTCCTCCTTTCGGTGAAAAAGAGTCGTAATCCAAGCCTAAAATATAGTATGCATAAAATGCTAAAACCGAAGTTAAATTATCACGGTATTGGTTTGGAGCATAAACCAACAAGGCGTTACGTGAATAATTAAAACTAATCTTATCATCTTGAAAATTGA
>Ga0105045_10003294_pt1 | contig 13851 bp, 9 predicted proteins | sample MAT02_FD_78089 | JGI IMG/M metagenome (GOLD analysis project Ga0105045, IMG submission 78089) | Freshwater microbial communities from Lake Fryxell liftoff mats and glacier meltwater in Antarctica - MAT-02 (megahit assembly) | ecosystem: Environmental > Aquatic > Freshwater > Ice > Liftoff...
CACCGAGAGCCTGCGCAGCACCAGCGCATTGGCGCCAAGGGGCGAGGTGATCTCGAGCAGCCGCTCGGTCTGCGCGCTGGTCAAAAGGCCGCTCACGGGCGTTCCTCGGCTGGGGTGGGACGGGGTTTAGGGCAGGTCTGGCTCAACGCGCCACCACCCCCAGCGGGAAGGAGCGCAGGTCGCGCTGGGCGGTGCGGAACACCGCATCCTGGCGATGGTTTTTCTCGGCCGCCAGCTGCGGCACCCGTCGCGTTACCCATTCGCCCAGTGCCAGCGCCGAGACACGGCCATCGCCATCGGTGGCAGCGCGCCCGGCCATGCCCTCGCGCACCGCGAACGCAAACACGCCGTTGCGCTCGTCATAGGAATCCAGCGCCTCCTGCACCGAGGATGATGCGGCGAGCAGGAAGCGGCCCGTCTCGTTGCCAAGTGCCGCCAGGCTGTCGATCGTCACTTGCCCGGCATGGCAGGTGTCGATGAACAGGAAGCCGTCGCGGGCACGGATGCGGGCCAGCGCCGCGACCATGGTGTTCTCGTCCAGCGCCGAATTTCGCATCGCCTGGGCGTCGGTCACACTCGCCGTCTCGTGCGGCAGGAAGAGGAAGCGCCGGTCAGGCTCCGAGCGCACGCCGTGGCCGGCCAGGTAGAGCACGAAGGTGTCCTCCGGCCGCGCCGTCTGCGCAGCCGCGGCAAGGGCTGCGAGGATGTTGGAGCGGGTGGCGTCGCGGTTGAGCAATGTGGTCGCCAGCACCTCGCGGAAGACGCCACCGGCGCGGGCCCTCAGCACCTCCACCACGGTCCGCGCATCGGCCACCGCGAAGCGCAGGTTCAGGTCAGAAAGCCGGTATTCGTCCACGCCCACGGCCACGATGATGAGCCGCCCCGCGCCGGGCAGCGGCGCAGCCTCGCCGGCACGGCGCAGCTCCATCGCCGGGCCCTCGGCGAACAGGCTCCGGTCATCGGCATAGAGCCGGGCGGAGATGCGGTTGGGCCCGGGGTCGAGCGGCACCTCCACGGTATTGGCCCCGGTGCTGGCCACGCCGCGCACCGCAATGCGGTCATTGACCATGATGTCGAGAGGCCCCAGCCCCATGCCGCGATCGGTGACGGAGAAACCCAGCCGCAGCGCCGAGGCACCGCTGGGCAATTCGCCGCCTGTCCAGGCCACGGGGTGGCAGGTCTCACCCACCACGGCACAGGCCTGGCCGGGGGCCAGCGTGGGCAGCCGCCCTATGCGGCTGCGCACCTCGCCCAGATCGTTCATCCGCGCCAGGGTGAGGCCGGTATCGCCCATCAGCCGCATCCGCACCGCGCCCGGCGCATAAAGCGCGCGATAGGCCTGATGGAAGCTGGCCCATTCCGGCGTTTGTGCCCGGCCGTTATTGAGGTGCACCCCCACCAGATCCTGCCCGCCCTGGGCTGCGTGATCGAACAGGCCCTCGGGCGTCCAGAGCACCCAGCGCTGCGCATCGGCATGGACGAAGAGCGCACCGCGCTCAGCCAGGCGGCCATTTGTTTCGTACCAGCGGATGGTGCCATCCCCCAGTGCGGCGACCGCCAGCCCGTCCAGCGCCACCACGCCCCAGACGGCGCCGGGCGTGGCAATCTGGTCAAGCAGCCGACCGCTGCGGTCATACAGCCGCAGAAAAGAGTCGGTTCCGAGGAGAAAGCTTTCCTCATTCGGCGCTATTGCCAGGCTGCGGCTGAATTCGCCCTCATCGATTCGCAGCGGCTGGCCGTTCAGGCGCGGGCGGTCGCGATTCTGCCAGTCCGTCACCGCCAGCCGGGTGGCCTGGGTACGGGCGGTGATGAGTGCCTCACCCATGCCGCGGTCCAATTGGCTGGACTGGGCGTTGAACAGCAGCGCGGGGCCGCCGGTGCGCAGCACCATGCGCAACGTCTGACCATCGGCGCTGGCGGCGAGGCTGGAGGCGGTGTTGCGGAAGTCGCCGCCCGGCGGACTGGGTGGCTGGGCCAGGCTGCCATCGGGCGCAAGCCGCCCCCAGCCCGGATCGGCGGCGGCGAAGGCCACCCCGCCGCCGGGCAGCGGCAGCAACTGCGAGATGGCGTCGCGCCCCACGGGGATGTCGCGGAATGGGCCATGGCCAAAATCGGCCCAGCGCCGGATGAGGAAATTGGCCGCGCCCGGGGCCGCGTTGGCCGCCCTGGCGTAGCCCGCGGCATGCAGCTGCACGCCGCCCCGGCCATCGCTGGCCCAGGTCACGGCCGGCAGGCCCTCGCCGGTCAGGCCCGCGATGTCGGGGATGAGGACGGTGCGCAGATCGGTCGCCATCAGCACTTCGACCCGCAGCCTGTCCTCGTAGCCGATGGCGATCAATGCGCCATCCGGTGAGAAGGCCAGGCCATAGGGCCGCGCGCCGGGCACAGGCTGGCGCTCAGCGATGCGCCGGCCCGCGCTGTCATAGAGCCTGATCCTGCCATCGGCGGAGCTGGCGGCCAGTCGCCCCGCCCCATCGAAGGCCACCATGCGGGCGGCGCCCTGCCAGCCGACGACATCCTCGGCCAGCAGCCGCCCCGTGGTCGCATCCCAGATCCGGATGCCGGCGCGCCCGCCCAGCGCCGCCGCCACCCGCCCGCCATCGGGCGAGACGGCCAGGTGCTGGATGGGCGCGGGCTGGCCGGGCAGCCGCGCCAGCATCCGCCCGCTGGCGGTGTCGAATACATAGACCGAGAAGCTGCCATCCCAGGCCGCGCCGGTATGGCCGCCGACATAGGCGCGAACGCCATCGGGGCTGAGCGCCACGGCATAGAGCTCGCCCTCATTGCCAGGGCCGATCGGTGGCCGCAGCACGCCAAGCGGCGTGCCCTCGGGCATCGACCACAGCCGCAGCGTCTTGTCATCGGACACCGAGGCCAGGATGCGCCCGGCGGCGTCGGTTGCCAGGCGCGAGACCGGGGCGGTGTGCGCGCCGGCCTCCACCCGCAGGATGGGCGCCTGGGGCGGCAAGCCGGCGGGCTGCGCGGCCGCGGGCGCCGGGACCGCCGCCGGCGGCTGCGATGGCGGTACGGTCACGCCGCGATTGGGCGTGGCCGCCGGCGCGCCGGGCTTGGGTGCCGTCTGCCCGACCACGGCCAGTGGCGTCAGCAGCGCGGCCAGCAATCCGATGCACAGCAACCACGGCCTCATCGCCCGAAGCTCCCCGGTGCCAGGCTCAGGACGTCAACTCGAAGCCGCCGCCGGCTTGCGCCAGACGCTCGGCATTGCCGACGGAGGCGACGAAGGTGTCGCGGCGCGAGATGTTGGTGGCAGCCAGCGAGCGCACATCGCCGCCCGCGGCGGGCTGTTCGAGCGCCGAGCGTGGTGCCGCGAAGGCATCGGCCGGCGCAAAGCCGCGCACGCCCGACGCCGTCTCGACCCGCGCGAAGCCCGGCGGGCCGGGGCGGACGGACACCACCTCACGGGCGTTGATCTGGGCGATCTGCGGGCTGTTGGGCTGTGGCGAGAACACCACGTTGATGTTGCGGCGTGACGCCAGGCGGATGGGCTGCGGGTTGCCGACGGCGGCCAGGCCCACCTTGCCGCCGGGCACCACCGCATCGATCGCGCCATCGAATTCGGCGCCGCGGGTGGCGATGCGGCCACTGATGATCTGGGCGAGGGCGATGTCGCCATTGGCGCGTTGGCGGATCTCGACCAATTGCTGGGTCGCGACCTCACGGTTCAGCCTGCCGTCGCGTACCGCCTGGCGGATCTGCTGGGCCGAGCGCAAGCGGCAGTCGAAAAGCTGGTCCCAGGCGATCTGGGTGCGGTCGATCTCGGCGTTCTCGCGCTGCAGGTCGTTGGCGATCTGGGCGTTGATGCCGGCCTGGTCACCCTGCTGGCGTTGCAGCGCGGCGTAGTAGCCGACCGCCGCACCACCCGCGCCACCGATCGCGGCACCCAACAGCGCGCCCTGCCAGCGTCCGGTGGCCAGGCCGCCGATCAGCGCACCGCTCAGCGCGCCCACGGCTGCCCCGCGCACCATGTCTTCGCCGAAGAAATTGCCGGTGCTGTCGAGCTGGACCAGCTGCACCCGACAAACGTCGCGCCCGTCATCAAATCCGATCCGGCCGACCTGTGTGGTGCAGCCGGCCAGAACGATGCCAGCGGTGAGGGCGGCTGTGATGCGATATGATGCCGAGCGTACCATCTGTGGTTCAATCCCCATTATTTGCAGCACGCTAACGTGGCTTGGGGCGGCCTGCATAGGGCCATCGAACATGGCTACAGACATTGTAACAGGGCTGGTCACGAGAATGTGATGGCAAGGGCGCCCGCGCTCAGTCCCCGGTGGCGACTGGCCGCGTTTCCACCACCTCCAGCCCATAGCCCTCCAGCCCCACCACGGGTCGAGGATGGTTGGACAGGCGGATGATGCGTGACAGCCCCAGATCGGCCAAGATCTGCGCGCCGATGCCGTAGTCGCGCAGCGCGGGCGATGCCGCGCGCTCCCGCCCCCTGCGGATTTCGCTGCTGATGCCATCCTGGCGATAGTCCCGCAGCAGCACGACCACGCCACGGCCCGCAGCCTCGATCATCCGCATCGCGCCATGCAATTCTCCCGCGCCGGCACCGCCGACCAGGTCATGCAGCAGGCTGGCTGCATGCATCCGCGTCAGCACCGGCTCGGCGCCGGTGAGGTCGCCCTTGATCAGCGCCAGATGCTCCCCCGGTTCCAGCGGCGTGGAATAGACCACGGCCTTCCAGACGCCTCCCACGGCTTGGGGGATCTCGCCCTGCTCGACGCGCGCCACCAGCTTCTCGGTGCGACGGCGATGGCCGATCAGATCGGCGATGGTGCCGAGCTTCAGGCCGTGAAGCTGGGCGAAGGTCACGAGGTCCGGCAGGCGGGCCATGGTGCCGTCATCATTCATGATTTCGCAAATGACGCCGGAAGGGTTGAGGCCGGCCAGGCGGGCGAAATCCACCGCCGCCTCGGTATGCCCGGCGCGGACCAGCGTGCCGCCATCGCGTGCCACCAGCGGAAAGACATGGCCGGGCGTCACGATATGCTCGCGCCCCAGATCGGGGTTGATGGCCACCGCGATGGTCCGCGCCCGGTCGGCGGCCGAGATGCCGGTGGTCACGCCGTCGCGCGCCTCGATGGAGACGGTGAAGGCGGTGGTGTGCCTGGTGCCGTTGTGCTGCGCCATCAGCGGCAGGTGCAATTGCTCCACGCGCGGCCGCGCCATGGCCAGGCAGATCAGCCCGCGGGCGTGCCGGGCCATGAAATTCACTGCCTCGGCAGTGGCGAATTGCGCGGGGATGACCAGGTCGCCCTCATTCTCGCGGTCCTCATCATCGACGAGGATGAACATGCGCCCGGCCCGCGCCTCCTCAAGCAATTCCTGGGTGGGCGAGAGGAAATCAGCATAGCGGCTGGTGGTGGTCTTCAAGACTTGTACTCCACGAGGCGCGCCACGTATCGCGCCAGGGTATCGACCTCGAAATTCACCCGGTCGCCGGGCTGCAAGGTGCCGAAGGTGGTGTGGGCGGCGGTGTGAGGGATGATATTCACCCCGAAATCATCGCCCTCCACCTCATTGACCGTCAGCGAGACACCGTCAAGCGCCACGCTGCCCTTGGAAGCGACATGCCGAGCCAGCCCCCCCGGCACGCGGAAACGCCAGCGGACGGAGGCGTTCTCCGGCACGGCCTCCAGCACCAGCGCCACGGCATCGACATGGCCGGCGACGATGTGGCCGCCCAACTCATCGCCCAGGCGCAGCGAACGTTCCAGGTTGACCCGGCTGCCCGGGCGCCATTGACCCAGCGTGGACTTGGCCAATGTCTCGGCCGAGGCATCGACGGCGAATTCATCGCCACCCAGCCGCACCACGGTGAGGCAGACGCCTGAGCAGCAGATCGAGGCGCCGAGCGCGGTCGCGGGGTCGGCCAGGAAGGCCGGGGCCACGCCGAGCAGCACGCGCATATCATGGCCGCCGCCGATAGGCTGCACCTCGCGCACGGTGCCCAGCGCGGTGACGATGCCGGTGAACATGGGGTTAGTCCTCTTCGTATTCGCTCAGCATGTCAGCGCCCAGGGCCCGGCTTGCAACAAGGGAGTATCTGGGCATTTGCGCCAGTTGCGCCAGCCCAAGCGGGCCGATGGCGGGAAATCCTTCCGCGCCCATGATGCCTGGCGCGTGGAACCACAGGATGCGTTGGACCAGACCGCCGCGCAAAAGCCCCGCCGCGAGCGCCGCGCCGCCCTCGGCGAAAACCCGGGTGACGCCGCGCTGGGCGAGCGCCTGCAAGGCCGCGCGGGCATCGAGCCCGCCATCGCCGAGCGGGGCGGTGATCACCTCCACCCCCGCGGAGAGATAAGGGGCAAGGGCCGCCGGACGGTGGCCGGGGCCGGTGACCAGCCAGGTGGCTGTCTGCCGCGCGGTGGTGACAAGACGGGCGGAGAGCGGCGTGCGCAGCCGGCCATCGAAGACCACGCGCGGCGGGCTGGGCAGGGCAACCCCGCGCACTGTCAGCTCCGGGTCATCCGCCAGGACGGTGCCGCTGCCCACCAGCACCACATCGTGGCGGGCGCGGGCGGCGTGGACTTCGCGCCTGGCCTCAGCTCCGGAGATCCAGCGGCTTTCGCCGCCGGCGGTGGCGATGCGGCCATCGAGTGTGCTGGCCAGCTTGAGGGTGACCAGCGGCAGGCCCTGGGTGACCCGGCGCACGAAGCCGGCCTGGGCGCGGCGGGCTTCTTCCCCGAGCAAACCTTCCTCCACCGCGATCCCGGCGCCGCGCAGGCGGGCCAGGCCGCGGCCATCCACCCGCGCATCCGGGTCGCGCATCGCGCACACCACGCGGGTGACGCCGGCGCGGATCAGCGCGTCGCAACACGGCGCGGTGCGGCCGAAATGGCTGCAGGGTTCGAGCGTGACATAGGCGGTGGCGCCGCGCGCGGCCTCCCCTGCCCTGGCCAGCGCCTCCACCTCGGCATGCGGGCGGCCACCGGGCTGGGTCCAGCCGCGGGCAATGATCGTTCGCCCCTTCACCAGCACGCAGCCAACGGCGGGATTGGGCCAGCTGTTGCCCAGCCCGCGTGAGGCTATGGCGAGCGCTGCGCGCATATGGGCAATGTCATCCTCATCGGCCATGGCGGCAGGTCAGCCCTTGTCGAGCGCGCCCAGAAAGGCCTGAAAATCGCGCGCCTCGGAGAAATTCTGATAGACCGAGGCAAAGCGCACATAGGCCACCTGGTCCACGCCCTTGAGCGTGTCCATGACGATTTCGCCGACGTGGCGGGAGGGGATTTCGGACTCGGTCTCGGTTTCCAGCCGGCGCTGGATGCCGTTGACGATGCGATCGATCCGGTCGGCGTCGAAGGGCCGCTTGCGCATGGCGATGCGGATGGAGCGGGCCAGCTTGTCGCGGTCGAAGGGCACGCGCCGGCCATCGGTCTTGACGATGGTGAGGTCACGCAGTTGGGTGCGCTCGAAGGTGGTGAAGCGGTTGCCACAGGGCTGGCAGAAGCGGCGGCGGCGGATCGCCGCTCCATCCTCGGCCGGGCGGCTGTCCTTCACCTGGGTTTCCTCGTTTCCGCAGAAGGGGCAGCGCATCTTGTTACCTTTCCCGCGGCAGGAGCGGGATGCGTTGAGGCGGAGGCGCCGAACGCGCAGAATCCCGCGGCCAGCAGAGGCCCTGGAACGGAATGCGCGAGCGCCGCATCATGCTCTCAGCCGCCCTGGGCCTCAATAGATCGGGAAACGCCGGCACAGCTCCTGCACCTCGGCGCCCACCGCAGCCTCGACCGCCGCATTGCTCTCGGCACTGTTGGCACCCGCCAGCCCGTCCAGCACCCGGCCGATCATCTGGCCGATCTGGCGGAACTCCACCTCGGTAAAGCCGCGGGTGGTACCGGCCGGGCTGCCCAGCCGCACGCCGGAGGTGACCATGGGCTTTTCCGGATCGAAGGGAATGGCGTTCTTGTTGCAGGTCAGATGGGCGCGGCCCAGCGCCGCCTCGGCCACCTTGCCGGTGACGCGCTTGGGGCGCAGGTCCACCAGCATCAGGTGGCTGTCGGTGCCGCCCGAGACGATGGCCAGGCCCTGCCCCACCAGCTCATCGGCCAGCGCCCGCGCATTGGCCACGACCTGCTTGGCATAGGCGCGGAAATCGGGGCGCAGCGCTTCACCGAAGGCGACCGCTTTGGCCGCGATGACATGCATCAGCGGGCCGCCCTGGAGCCCCGGGAACATGGCGGAGTTGATTTTCTTCGCCAATGCCTCGTCATTGGTCAGCACCATGCCGCCACGCGGCCCGCGCAGCGTCTTGTGCGTGGTCGTGGTGGTGACGTGCGCATGCGGCACGGGGGTGGGATAGACGCCTGCCGCCACCAGCCCGGCGTAATGCGCCATGTCCACCATCAGATAGGCGCCCACCGCATCGGCGATGGCGCGGAAGCGGACGAAATCGATCTCACGCGAATAGGCCGAGCCGCCAGCGATGATCAGCTTCGGGCGGCATTCATGCGCCAGCCTCTCGACGACGTCGTAATCGATCAGCCCATCCTCCGGCCGCACGCCGTAGCTGACAGGCTTGAACCACTTGCCGGAGAAATTCACCGACGCGCCATGGGTCAGATGGCCGCCGGCGGCCAGGTCCATCGCCAGGAAGGTGTCGCCGGTGTTGAGCAGCGCCAGGAAGACCGCCAGGTTCGCACTGGCGCCCGAATGCGGCTGCACGTTGGCGAAGCCACAACCAAAAAGCTGCTTGGCGCGTTCGATTGCCAGGGTCTCGGCGATATCCACGATCTCGCAGCCGCCATAGTAGCGACGTCCCGGATAGCCCTCGGCGTATTTGTTGGTCAGTACCGAGCCTTGGGCTTCCAGCACGGCGCGGGAGACGATGTTCTCGCTGGCGATCAGCTCGATGCCATCCTGCTGTCTTACGAGTTCCTGCGCCACGCAGGCGGCGATCTCGGGGTCGGCCTCGGTCAGCGGCGCCTGGAAGAAGCGGGCGGGGAGGAAGCGGGCAGTGGTTTCGTTCATGCCAGGGGCCTTTCGATCTTTGCCAGGCGCCGGTCATGCCGGCCGCCCTCATAGGGGGTGGCGAGGAAGGTGAGGAGGCTGTCGATCGCCACTTCCACATCCATGGTTCGACCGCCGAGACAAGCGATATTGGCGTTGTTGTGGGCGCGCGTAAGCCTGGCCTCGGTGGAATTGTGCAGCACTGCGGCGCGGATGCCAGGGTGGCGGTTGGCGGCAATGGCCATGCCGATGCCCGTGCCGCAGACCAGCACGCCCAGACGCGCGGCGCCCGAGAGCACGGCATCGGCGACGGGGACAACGAAATCCGGATAGTCCACGCTGTCGGCGCCATGGGTGCCGAAATCGGTCACCAGATGGCCGGCGGCCGCAAGCGCCGCCAGCAACTGGCGCTTGAGGTCGACGCCTCCGTGATCGGCGCCGATGGCGATGGGGAGCTGTTCCATGGGCGGTGGCCATACCATGGCGAGGCCAGGGCGCGAAATGCCGCTGGCAGGCGGCAGCCAGAAGCGTGTTGCGCGGCAGTTCATGTTAACCCGGTGTTAGCCCACGTCTCGCTAGTTGGGATCGTCGTCGCGGATCAGAATGATCTCTCGTCATGAAAGATGAGAATATCCGGTTGCGAAGCTTGGCAATTGCCCGGCCGCGGCCACAGCGCGCAAATTCCCCACCTGCCCCGGAGAAGCCATGTTCGCGCGCCCTCTCACCCGCCCCATCAGCCCGGCTGATTCCGGCGACCCCTCGCTTCCCGATCTGCCCGGCCTGGGGTCGTTTGCCGAAGCGCCGCAAATGGCGGCCAGCGACATCCTGCTGCAATTCATCCCGGGCGCCGACCCGGCGCAGATCAGTGCAGCACTTCACGCGGTGGGCGGGACCCTGGCCGAAATCGTGCGCGCGGCCGATGCGCAAGCCGGCCCGTTGCTGCGGGTTGAACTGCCGGAGGGGCAGAGCCTGGACGATGCCATCGACATCCTGGCAGGCCAGCCCGGCGTGGTCTTCGCCGAACCCAACCAGATTCTGGAGATCGCTTCATTGGAGGCGGATGTCTCCGGGACAGCGCTGGGGGAGCCGGTTGACGATGTCTGGATCGAGGCCGTCAGCAACGATCCGGGCTATACCGGCGGCAGGCTGTGGAACATGCAGGGCGACACCACGACCCTGAAGAACGCCTTCGGCAGCCAGGCGGGCGAGGCCTGGGCGGCGGGCCATACCGGCAACATGAAGACCGTGGTCGGCGTCATCGACACCGGCATCGACTACGCCCATGTCGATCTGTATCTCAATGTCTGGCTGAACCAGGGCGAAATCTCGACCAGCCTCAAATCGCAGCTGCGTGATACCGACAGCGACGGTCTCATCACCTTCCGTGACCTGAACAACACCGCCAACAGCGCCTTCGTCACCGACCGCAACAGCAACGGGCGCATCGACGCCGGCGACCTGCTGAGCGACACGCGCTGGGCCAATGGCAATGATCAGGACGGCAATGGCTACAGGGATGACCTGATCGGCTGGGACTTCGCCAACAACGACAACGATCCCTTCGACGACAACAACCACGGCACCCATGTCAGCGGCACCATCGGCGGGATGGGCGGCAATGGCGTGGGTGTGGCGGGGGTGGCCTGGAACGTGCAGATCGTCGCCATGAAGTTCCTCGCGGCCAATGGTTCGGGCAATACCGCCAATGCGGTGAGGGCGGTGGACTATTTCACCACCGCCTCCACCATGGCCGGCGCATCGCAGAACTTCGTCGCCACCAACAATTCCTGGGGCGGCGGCGGCTACAGCCAGGCGATGGCCGATGCCATCACCCGCGCGGCCCGGGCCGATATCCTGTTCGTGGCCGCAGCCGGCAATTCCAACCGAGACAATGACCAGTCAGCCAACTATCCGTCGAACTACAACACCTCCGCCGGGGCGGGGTATGACAATATCCTGGCTGTGGCCTCGATCACCAGCACGGGCGGGCTGTCCTCCTTCTCCAGCTATGGCGCGACACAGGTGGACATCGCAGCCCCCGGCTCGTCGATCCATTCGACGCTGCCGGGCAGCACTTATGGGGTGCTCAGCGGCACCTCGATGGCAACGCCCCATGTGACGGGTGCGGCGGCCCTCTATGCCTCGGCCAATCCCTTCGCCACGGCGGCGCAGATCAAGGCCGCCATCCTGAACACGGCGGAGATCACCGCCTCATTGGTCGGCAAGGTGGCCACCGGCGGGCGGCTGGATGTGGGCGACCTGATGTTGGGCAATGTGACGCCGCCGCCGGCGGTGTTGACCCCCACCGAAATCGTGCGCATCACCGCAGCCCTGGACAATGTCGGCACGGTGCAGGGCACCATCCTGGCCGGCGGCAGAACGGATGACACCACGCCCACGCTCCAGGGCAGCCTCTCCACCGCCATGTCGGCGGATGAATCGCTGGTGATATACCGGAACGGCGCCAAGGCGGGCATGGCCGCGGCCAGCGGCACCAGTTGGAGCTTCACCGATGCCAGCCAGGCGGCAGGCAGCTACACCTACACCGCGCGGGTGGAGAACAGCGCGGGCGGCCTGGGCAGCCTCTCCATCAGCTTTGTCATCACCATCGACCTGGGGCCAAACCGGATCTTCGGCACGTCAGGCAGCGAATCGCTGATCGGCACGGCTGGGCGCGACGCGATCAGCGGCATTCCCTCCGCCGGCACCTTCCTGGGCAAGGGGACGATCGACCGGCTGACGGGCGGCGCCGGGAATGACATCTTCCTGCTCGGCGACAGAAGGGGCGCGTTTTACGATGATGGGCTGCGCAACAATGCCGGCACCGGCGACTACGCGCAGGTGATGGATTTCCAGACCGGTGACCAAATCCAGCTCTCCAGCAATGTGCGCGGCTACTACACCTCGCAAATCTCGCTCGGTGGCCAGTGGGGCACTGGCATCTATGCCGACAGCAACGCCAATTCGCGCTTCGACACCACCGATGAGCTGATCGGCCACATCGTCGGCCTGACGAGGGGCCTGACGAGTGCGGATATCATCTGGGTGTGAGATTGGTGACCCGTGCGGGAATCGAACCCGCCTTTCAGCTGTGAAAGAGCCGTGTCCTAACCGATAGACGAACGGGCCAATGGACACGCGAAGTAGGCGAGGGATCGGGGCCGGTCAATCCCTCGCCGGGCTGGCATCGACAATCTGGAAGCCGGCGGTCACCTGATCATTCCAACGATCGGCCCGCAAATGGCCGGCCAGGTGCAATGGCACGCCGCGCGCGCCCAGCAGCAGCCCGGCCAGCGGGCCGTCCTTGGCGCGGAAGCACACGGCTTTCAGCCGGCCGCCATCCTCGCCCTCCAGGAAGGCACGCACCACACTACCCTCACTGCCGACCCGGTCGGCCTTCACCACGCGGGCGCGGGGCAGCGCGAAGATCGGCTCCTCATTGCCGGCGCCGAAAGGGGCCAGGCGCTCGATGTGCCCGGCCATCTCGACCGTGGCGCCGCGCACCGTCAGCGCCCCGTCCAGCAGCAATTCGCCGGCGGCGGGGAGTTGGGCGGCGCCGGCCAGGCGCTCCTCCAGCAAGGCGTGGAATTCATCGAGCCGCGACTCGGCGCAGGAAAACCCCGCCGCCATGGCGTGGCCGCCGCCGGTCAGCAGCAACTCCCTCGCCCGGGCAAAGATCACCGCGGCACCCAGATCGAGCCCGGTGACGCTGCGGCCGGAGCCCTTGGCCACGCCATCGGCCACGCCCGCCACCAGGCTGGGGCGGTTGAATTTCTCCTTCAGGCGGCTGGCCACGATGCCGACAACGCCGGGGTGCCAGCCCTGCCCGCGCACCAGCAGCACGCCATGGCCGGCGGCAAGCTGCGCGGCACCCTGGTCCAGCGCATCCTGCAACACACCGGCCTCCACCTCCTGGCGGCGGCGGTTCACGGCGTCCAGCCGCTCGGCCATATCGCGCGCCTCCACCGCATCCTCGGCCAGCAGCAGCCGCAGGCCGAGATCGGGGGCGGCGATGCGCCCGCCGGCATTGATGCGGGGCCCGAGCGCGAAGCCCAGCGTGAAGGCGGTGATGTCCCCGCGTGCGCCCGATACCTCCAGCAGGGCGGCGATGCCCGGCCGCGCGCGGCGCGCCATAACCCGCATCCCCTGCGCCACCAGGGCGCGGTTGACCCCCAACAGCGGCACCACGTCGCAGACGCTGGCCAGGGCGACGAGGTCCAGCATGGCCATCAGGTCGGGCTCGGCACGGGCGGCGAAGAAGCCGGTGCGGCGCAATTCGCGGTGCAGCGCCACAAGTGCGAGGAAGGCCACCCCGGCGGCGCAGAGCTGGCGCAAGCCCGAAGGGCAATCCAGCCGGTTGGGGTTGACCGCGGCCAGGATGGGCGGGGCCGCACCTTCGGCCTTGTGATGGTCCAGCACCACCACATCGGCGCGGCCATGCGCCACGGCGAGGGCAGCGTGGGCGGCGATGCCGCAATCGACGCAGATGATCAGCGTGGCGCCGGCATCGCACAGGCCGGCGATGGCAGGCGCGTTGGGGCCGTAGCCCTCGGCCAGGCGGTCGGGCACGTAATGGCTGACATCGCAGCCCAGCGCGCGCATGCCCGCGACCATCAGCGCGCCGGAACAGGCGCCGTCCACGTCGTAATCCGCGAAGACCGCGACACGCTCGCCCGCCCGTGCGGCATCGGCCAGGCGGGCGGCGGCGGCGGGCATGTCCAGCAGCAGCGAAGGGTCGGGCAGCAGGGCACGCAGCTTGGGTTCGAGGAAATCCAGGGCGTTCTCGGCGCCGATGCCGCGCGCCGCCAGCAGCCGGCCGACGAGTTCGGGCAGGTCGAGCCGCTGAGCCAGCATCATGCCGGCGCGCTCATCGGCTGA
>Ga0105045_10003295_pt1 | contig 13851 bp, 13 predicted proteins | sample MAT02_FD_78089 | JGI IMG/M metagenome (GOLD analysis project Ga0105045, IMG submission 78089) | Freshwater microbial communities from Lake Fryxell liftoff mats and glacier meltwater in Antarctica - MAT-02 (megahit assembly) | ecosystem: Environmental > Aquatic > Freshwater > Ice > Liftoff...
GTCTCCCGTCTCCCGTCTCCTGTCTCCCGTCTCCTGTCTCCTGTCTCCTGTCTCCTGTCTCCTGTCTCCTGTCTCCTGTCTCCTGTCTCCTGTCTCCTGTCTCCTATTCCCTGTCTCCTACCCCCTGTCTCCTATTCCCTGTCTCCTACCCCCTGTCTCCTGACCCCTGCCTTCAACTCATCCCGCTTCGCGGGCCGGCACCCCCCCAACCGTATGCCCCGCCCTCACATCTTTCACCACCACCGCCCCCGCCAGGCAGCGGCTCCCCTCGCCAAAACATACCCCCGGTCCGACGAATGCCTGTGCCCCTATCCAACACCCGTTCCCGATCTCAATCGGCTTCGTGATCAGATCAAAATTCTCTTTTGAAAAATCATGGCTTCCAGTGCAGAGAAAAGCCCGTTGTGAGAGACAGACGTTGGAGCCGATCACGACCCGCTCGAGACTGAGGATCTGTACCTCGTCGCCGATCCAGACATGATCTCCGATCACAATTTTCCAAGGGAACGTGATGTTTACCCGCGAACGGATCACCACCCCTTGCCCCATCTTTGCCCCGAACAAGCGTAAAACCGCCACCTTGATGGGTGACGGAATCGGAAACCAGGGTGCAAAGAATAGCGATCGCACCACCCACCAGAGCGCTTCTTTCCACTTCGGAACGCTGCGGTCGAAGCTGGAATTATCAAACTGATCAAGGCGAAGCACGGGAGATTCAGGGATGGCTTTCGTTATTGGAGCGTAGGGAGGCCAGCGCTTAATCTTCAAGCTTCGCCTTCTGGATCCCGGGACGCATGTGATTGAATGTGAAATGCGAGTTCGAGGGCGATGATTGGAGAAAATTCACTAAGAGTTATCTGCCAGTATTTTTTAACTTCCCGCCCGGTTGTAGCAGTCAATGAACTCTTTCGCAATGCGGCTCCACGAGAATCGCTCAATCATCACGGCCTGCCCTCTTTTGCCCATCGCCATAAGTTCCTCCGGCTTCTTTAAGGTCGCATCATTCAAAGCCGCGGCGATGCCATCCACGGATACCGGCACCCACCAACCGCAGCGCTCGGTTTCCAAAAGCTGCCAAGGGGTTCCTTGGGTTGTAAGCACTGGCACTCCGTAACCCAGCGCTTCGCCAATCGCCATCCCGAAGTTTTCGGTGTGGCTTGGGAGCACGAACAGGTCGGCGGACCGGTAGGCATCCTCCTTGGCCCCGTCCGCAAGTTCGCCCGTCCATTCACAACTCGCAGAGAGCTTTGCCCGGTCGATCATATTTTCCAACTTCGCGCGATGCCCTCCTTCATCGGGTCCGGCTATTCTGAGTTTCCATCCCTCAGGCCGAACACGGCTCCACGCCTCAACCAGCATAGGGAGTCCCTTTACCGGGTGGATCCGGCCGACGAACAGAGCGATCCTGGACTCGGAGGTTCTAGGTTTGGAATTGGTAACCTGGGGGAGATCGACGCCGTTGGGAATCTCCCGGATCGGGACGTTCCAACCAAATCCCCGGACGCTTTCCGCCTCCGCAGCCGAGGTTACGTGATGGCATGCCGCTCCGGCAAGATCCCGCCGCTGATACACCTTCCACGCGATCCATTTCTTCACTTGTTTGTGTTGTCTTGCCCATGGCTCCAGCATCCCTCTCACGCTGACTACCCGGGGAATCTCGCGCTTGCGGCAGAGCCCTGCCAACCTGTGATTGTGGGGTAGCCAGATACCATTGTCGTGTATGATGTCGGGAGTTCCATATTCCGCCAAGGCCTTGTCCAACGATCCGGTCAGGCGCCGGACTCTTGACCGAGCCCGCAGGAAAGATGTCTCGCGCACCGAGCCATCGGCGGACCACAAGCCGATTTCGCATTCCAGTGCGCTCAGTTCGTCAGCCAGCCTTGAGACCGAACGCGCCGGCCCCCCATACGAAGACTGAAAACTTGTCGCCGCGATAAAGATTTTCATTTCGATGGCATTTCAAGGGAAAGGCAAACAGAGGAAACCAGCAATTCGGTAAACCGGGATCAGCCGGTGCTCTCCGTCATGACCTGAATCCGCGTCACTGCGCTGGGTCCAGTTCCTGATATATCGCCTCATATTGGGCGGCGATTGCTCCAGCTTGGTAACGGCGGACATTGGCGAACCCTGCTTCTATCACGGCGTTTCTGAGATCTGGATCCGAAATGATTTTCTCCACGGCTTCGCGAATCGACGCACTGCTTTCCGGATCCACAAAAACCGCTCCATCACCTGCAACCTCCGCTAAAGCTCCCCGTTTGGTGGTTATCACAGGCCTACCCACGGCCTGCGCCTCCACAACTGGCAGCCCAAAGCCTTCGGACAGGGACGCGAAAATCAACGCGTCGCAGCGGCGATAGGCTTCCACGAGTTCCCTATCATTCACCCGCCCCAGGGAAACAAACTCAATCCCGGCCGATTCCAGCAAAGCAAGTTGCTCCCGGGACAGCGGACCGACGATTTCCAAGCGGCATTTCAGACCCCTCAATGCCTCGATCACACGCTCGATATTCTTGTTCCAACCGGTTCCGATCTGCAGAAGCACGGGCCTCTCAGCGTTAAATTCTTTATGGTGTGGAACGAACTCGCTTCCCACACAATTTGGTACAACCCGGATCCGATCCTGGAGTCCGGCCGGAAGCCAGTTCAGCAAATCATCGCGCGTGGTGGCCGAAATGGCCGTGGTAATGGCGGACGACCGGATCGGCCATTCGAACCATAGTTTACGGACCAACTCCCGCCGCCAGCCTTTCAGGCGATGCAGCACCGCACAGTCATGGATGGTAAGAACGGTTTTCCCCCTCGGAAGTGCGAGCGCCAGATAATGAATGTCGCCGGTGACATGACAGACATGTTTTCCAGCATGTCGGCGCGCATCCAGCGCATTTCGAAGGCGAGGCAACAACCCACGGCTGGGGAATGGGCAGACATACACCCTGGCTTTGATCGCCGGGCTCAGATTCCGACGAATTCCATCGAACAGCCGCTCGATACTGATTTGTGCTCCCGTCGGAAATCTTTGCAGGAAAATCACTTTCATCGCTTACCTGTTGAATACAAAAACAACCTAGGGCTTCGCCGCTGGGCTAGTATGTGGCCATCCCCACAGGACTGAAGACCGGGCATAGGGAAAAGGCCGACTGAGCGCCTGCTTCCGCCGAATTCCAAATTGGGCGACGACACGGCGGTCGCACAAACCAACGAGCCGACATCTATTATTTTAAGAAATACGATGCACTAGGCGCTGGAGCACGTGGAAGCTGAACCGATTTTTCAACCCGGTAGCTGGCCTGGGGAAGCAGGATCCTCCGTCGCACTCCCGGCACTCCTTCGATGGCCGGTTCTTCTCCGCTTCCGGCGCTGGATTGGGCGAATCGGCGGAAAAAAGATCGGAATCACTTGCCGGCGAACCAACCAATATACCCCAAAAGCAATCACCGCGCCCTTGCTGACCTGATTAAGCACTGTCGCGAACTCGGTCTCAGCCTTGATCGCTTGGTAGAAGATCAGCGGTATCCAGAACAGGAAATCCGGCCGCGCGAGACTCCAACGCAAGCACAGGGCATAAATCGAGGAGAAACCCAGCCCGAACAACAGCATCAGGCCTATCCCCCCTTCTACCCCGAAATTTGCGTAAGCTTCTCCCAAGGGGCTGATCGCCATCGAGGTCGAGTCCGCCAGGTTCAGGCCGGTGAAGCGCCGGAAATTGACCTGGCCGCCTGCCTTCACCTTATCCTGCCAGAGGAAGCGGGGCACAAACGCCCCGGCGAACGCGATCACCAGCGTCTCGCCTTCCGCATAGGGTTCCTGCACCGGCACGTTTCTCATCACCGCAGAAATGATCCACCCTTGGTTAAGGCGGGCGATGACGTTCGGAAGCACCTCGTCGCTCTTCATCTCGCCGGCGCTGGACCAGAACTCCACCACCTCTCCAGCAAAGGACGCTTCCTTGCCGTGCCACACTTTCGCCCTGTAGTTCTCTTTAACCGCCTGAATCGTAAAAAGAACGATACCGGCCCCTACGAGAAGTGCCATCTTCCCTCCGGTGCTGTGTTTCTTCATCCCATACCAGAAGCAGAAAAGCAGCCCCAGCCACAGCAGCAGGTCATGGAACATCGCCGACTCCGCGGTCTGCCGGAACAATGGAAACAAGGCCACCGTGATCAGCGGCCAGCGATACGGACTGCGGGAAAACAGGAAATACAGCACCCCCACGTAACTCAATTGGGAAAGCAGGTGAAGGGCGAAGGCGAGTCCCCCGGGCACATAGGGCGCTCCAAACCGCCCGGCGAACGCAATTCCTGTGAGAATCAACCCGGTGGTCACGAAATTCTCCCGCCGCACGGATTTCAGCAGACCCCGCTGTTTCACCGACGACCCTACTGACAGCAACCCGAATGCGAATGCCGCTGTCCCTGGTATCGCAAAGCTGAAATAGGTGACATCCTCCACATACATGAAATAGCGATCTGTGGTAATCCCCGTCACAAACGCCAGATAGGGTCCCAGACACCACTGGAGTGCAGCAAGTAGCGCCGCAACCTGCATTAGCGGCATTCCTTGGTCCAGCCGCTTCTGGAATTCGTAGATCAGACATGCCAACAACAGGATCACGCACAGGCCGTGGATGCCGATTCCGAGATACCCGCCCATCCCGCACAAGGCGATTAAGACCAATGAGATCGGGCTGGCACCGCGCTGCTCGAGCGAGTTCCACGTGCGTCGGGTCGATGACCTAAGGCTGAACCGCTTCAAAGTGAGGCTGCCAGATCGGGAGGCGAGGTTGGAGGCGGGGGTCATGATGTCAGCAAGCGGTGATCGGCGAGGATATTGGTGAGGATGCTATCGTAGTCGCGCCCGTCCGACAAGACACGCTTCCGCCCGGCCTCCGCCTTTTGCCGCAGCGAATCCTCTGGCTGGCGAAATAAGTCAAGCACTGAGGCGGCCAAATCCTCGTGATCTCGGAAAAACAAGACCTCGCCGGGTTCGAAATACGATGACGTCTCGGAATTGGCCACCGTCGCCAGGATCGTCCCACAGGCAGGAATTTCAAAAGTCCGGGTCGTGTGGAGCTCGGGGAAGCGCTTGGAAAGCAGACCCGCCCCCACCCAACTCCCCCTTAGCATTGAGGCGTAAGCCTCTCCGAAGATTTCCTCACCCTCGAACGCCAGATGTGGGCAGTCGCGGTATTTCCGCCTGAACCGCTGCCAGCCACGGCCGCCCAACCGAACCGGCACCCCGCGATCCAGCAGCAGCCCCAGGCAGTGCTCTCGGTCCGGCTCGGCCAGGCCCACGAAAACCACCTCCCTCCGCCGCTGCGGATCGCCTTCGGCCGGGCTATGGAGGGTCGCATCGTATCCCTGTGTTGTGAGCAGCAAGCGCTCCCCCGCCCCACGGCTGCGATAGCCTTCGAGTTCGAACGACTTGGTAGTCACCAGCAGATCGTATCGGTCGAGAGCCGCTTCGAAGTGGCGCGAGCGGTTCGCGTGGAACGCGGTGTCCGGCGTGAAATGTATTATCCGTTTCGCCAAGGATCGCAGCCAAGCCACCGTCTCCACCTTCAGGAATACCCCCTTGTCCACCCACACCATATCATAGCTTTCCGCGCGGACCGCGTTCTCGACTGCGGCGTTGATCCGCCCGACCGCCTTTCCCCGCTTGGTGCGGAATGCCAGCGTCCGCCACAAGCGCGCGCTGGATCTCATCGGCGCATCGGTATCCACCCAGTCCCATTGCCATCCCGGCGTCACCGCCCGGAGCCTCTCCGCCCGCATCCGCGATGTGGTTCCCGGAGTCAGGATGCCTATGTAAACCGCCCTCACTTGTTACTTCGCCCGCTGTTCATGATTCTCGCGATCAACGGCTCCATCGCCCGCTCGCACGTCCACTCCGGTGGCATTTCATCAGCCGGAAGTGGCTCCAGTACGCGCGGTGGCAGCTCCTTGAAATCCATCTCCCGCAGCTTCCGGTTTTTGTTCTCCCGGTGGAAAAGCCTCATCCCTTCCATCTCCACGGGATACCAGACCTCCAGCCCACAAGTCAGATACTCGATCGCCTTGTTGGGCACGTTGTAAACGAAGTTCAGTGTGTTCCCCTTGTAGAGCACCAGGCCGACATCGAAAGCTGACAGCAGCTCGGGCAATTCCTCATAGTCCACTCCCTCGCGGTCCAGCGAAACGTTGCTGAAAGCCATTTCGTCCAGCCAGGCCCACACATCCTCGTGGATGTTGTGACCGCAAACATGGAGCGACACCGATCCCGGGAATCGAGCCACCCACTCCACGACCTCGCGGATGAAGGTATCGCGGAAGGAAGCCGATCCCACATAAACCAGTCGCAGCAGCCCGGCCGAGGATTCCTGACGCTCCCGCTTTTTTGGGATCTTCCGAAACCAATCCGCCGGCGGATGATTCGGAAGCAGAGCGGCGGCCTCATCCCGGATTTGTGGATTCCACCCCCTCACCAGCCGCAGCCTCTCCGCATTCGTCTGCGAAACCCACTCCGCCCTTGGGTAAAGGTCCCTCCGCTCCAGCGCGTGCAGTCGCTTCAGCAATCGCATCCCGGGACCATCGAAATCCTCGGGAGCATAATATTCGTGATGATGGATAAACAACCGCGCCTTCCCTCGGAAAACTTTGAAATACAGCCAGACCGCGAACGCCGAATGAGGCTCCACCGAAATCACCACATCCGGCCGCCACCTCGTCAGGTCCCATGCCACCCGGAGATGCCAGAGCAAAGGGCCCAAGAGCCGCCCGAGAAGCCCGGCCCCGCGCCTGGTGTGCCGCATACAACGGACACCTACTCCAAAAGCCGACCAGTTTTCCAAGTAATTGCCAGACCAAGAACTCCATGCGTTGACAGCGCAGTTCTCCTGAGCGGCCAGATGAATCAGCGAATTTCGCGCAGGCGGATAACTCTCCAACGGCAGAACGTGGATGTACCCGATCTTCATCATAGGACGAACCGGATTCGTTCGGCCATGGCGTGTCCGATACTATCCCAGGAGGAATCCTTCAAGGCTAGCTCTCGCGCCCTCAGCCGCATTCCGCCATAGGTTTCAGGGTCGGATAGCAGCTTATGGATGGCATCAGCAACGGCATCTGGATCCGCAGGGAAGTCGAGCAGGATCCCCGTCTCTCCGTCTCTCACCAGTTCGGGGATGGCGAAACGCTCTACCGAGACGACGGGACAGCCAAAGTAGGACGCCTCGGTCAGCACCAGCGGATTGACATCTTCGCGCGTGGGATGAACAAGAAGAAAGCTCCCCGCATAAAGGTTCTCCAGCCGCTCCCGGTCATCCGGCTGGTCCGGCCGCAAAACCCCTTCATGCACGATTCCGGGCACCGACTGCCAGTTCCCTTCGGGTGCGGCCCCCACAACGTGCCAGGTCAGCTCAGGATGCTCGGGTTTCAACCGCTTGTAAGCATCCAAGATGATATCGCCGCCTTTCTGTCGGAAATTTAGTGCCACGCTCAGCAGGCGGAGTTCACCGTCCCAGCGATCTTCGGACGGAGGCTCGATCACCCCCCCCCGCCCGACCGCTTGGTAGTGATCACCGGTCAATCCATACGCTATGCGTGTCATTTCCAATCCCCAACCGCTCTCGAAAAACACACCCGCCGCACCTTCCAGGAAAGCCGCTTCCTCCATGAAGATCCGCTCCATATCCTCCTTTTTGAAAAGACCCGGATCGAACGTGTTATGGAAAAACGTGTGAAAACCCGCGTCCAGATAGATGAAGTAGGGGAGAGTCGGCCTCCATCGGCACCAGCGGGCCGCGGAGCGGAAGAACACCGCGTCGCATTCGGGAGGGATCGTCCTTTCCACATTCCTCGCATTGCCATCCAGCGTCGCCGGCGAAAAATAATGAAATTGCGAGGGACGCCTCAGGATCTTTCGGCGTAACTTTGAAATACCCATTTCCATCAGCGGCGGGCGTGCCGACAGAGGCCCATGATACGTTACGGAGAAGCACTTCTCCAGCTCACGGAATGCATTGAAGTTGACGGCATAAGAGCCGCCGCCGGAGGCTCGAAGCTCCAGGTCGGAGATGAACGCCAGCCGCTTCATCGGATCCGTCCTCCGGACATCGCTTTTAGCCGTAGTAGCTGTTCGCGTATCTTCAGTGCACGCGTGAATCCGACGACCGCTACGAGTTTTCGAAACGCCCGCCCGCCGAAACATGGTTCGGGTTCGCATCCTGCTTTATCAAACAACGCTAAAGCGTCGCTTGTCAAATCGGCTTCGCAGCCGGCGAACTCGTACAAGAACCCGCCATATTGAGTGGCAATCGCGCGACGCACCCTTTCGTCGTCTCTCCTTGAGAGAAGGTGGCGAGTTCGGGAGCGGCAAACATCAAGAGCGGACTCCACAGCCTTCCTGCCGCGTCGCTGGCTCAGGCTTCCATCAACTACCCGGTAGCCGACGACCGATCCCTCGACGAACACATTTTGATCCGCTTGTAGCAAGACACGCGCGAAATACTCCCCATCATCGTGAAGACTGAGCGACTCGTCCCATGGACCCGCGCGATCAATAATAGGTCTGGGCGTCAGCCAAGCCCCCGGTTGCATCATCCCGCCACCCGTGAGAGAACAAATCAGCCATTCAAGAGGGTCTGACACCCTCCAGACGGGCTCGGCACGAACTTTGATGTCCCCGGGGTCATTGACAAATTTGCCCCACGTGCACGAAGCGATCGAACCTGCAGGCGCATTTTGCAAAGCCTTCAACTGATTCTCGATTTTGTCCGGACTCAGCCAATCATCGGCGTCTAGGTACTGAATAAAATCACCATTCGCGGCAATCAAACCCCGATTCCGCGCTGCTGAAGCGCCCCTGTTCTCCTGCCGGATGAGCCGAACCCGAGAGTCGGAGATTTCCTCAACCATTTCAATTGTCGCATCCTTGGATCCGTCATCAACAACAATCACTTCCAAATTCGTCCACGACTGTCCGAGCACCGAATCAATGGCTAGGGCGATCCATTTTTCCGCGTTATAGGCGGGGATAATGATTGAAACGGATTTCATAAGCCTCATCCAATTAGACTGCGGACGAGATCGAGGGGTGCCACACGTGACTTGCAAAAAAGCTTACAAGCCTCAAGCGGCTGCCGCCGCCGAAGGGCGACCGACAAAATACGCCGGGCGTATCGCCTCCGCTCGCGGCACGTCGCCAAATGAGTGTCGTTCTCAATAAGCGGACATTCAGCCGATTCCAATGCCTCCAACGTCAATGCATGCCCGTTCTCAAAATAGATACGCTCCGCATTTCCGATGGAGAATTCCTGCCCCTCGTGCCGTCGCCACCAAACAAGACCCGGGGGCAGAAGAACCAGCGGCCAGCGGGCGCTCATTCGATACCAGAGATCCGTGTCATTCAGAACTCCCCAGTCCCGAAAACCGCCAATTTCAAAGAACGCGTCGCGACGGATGATTGCACCGGTCGGCCCGCAATTGAGACATCCGCGCCCAAGGAACTGCTTCCGCCATGCTTCCTCCGGACTCAGCTTCCATGGGTAAGGTTCGTCGTCTTCCGGCATTGAGTGGCAAAGCCCCAGGGACGCATCGGGATGAGCTTCCATCGCCTCCACCATGATGGCGAGGCTGTGACGATAGATCAGGTCATCCGAGTCCACGTATTTCAGATATTTCCCCTTCGCCAGTTCCGCTGCTCGCGTCCGGTTCGGGTAGTCACCGAGGTTCTTTTCATTCCGAAAGAACCGGATCCGCGAATCCCTCGCTGCATACGCTTTCGCGATCGCAACTGACCCGTCGCTCGACTGATCATCGGCTACCAACACTTCAAAATCCTGCCAGGTCGACGCAAGAATGCTTTCCAGGCAGTCGCCCAGATAGGCTTCGCGGTTGTAAACCGTAACAAGAATGGAAATAAGAGGTTCAGACATGCTGCAAGAAAAAACTGGAGCTGCTCGGCGGCGGAAAGGCTGATCAGCAGGTCCAGAGCTTCAAACCAAGTGGCTCTAGCAATCTCACCCTGATGGACGCGCGAAGGGCGGCCTTCCGGCTCGCGAGCGTTCGGTAGGTTCGTTCATGTTCTCCATGCAGACCGCCACTTTATAACGCGCCATCAGGGCACGCTTCCCCTCCGCTGGCCAGTCCCCGGGCAATTCGCCTCGGTAGTTTCCGGGTTCACGCCCGCGCAGCGACCAACAAGACGCCTTGTAGCGCTTCCAACCCGAACGCCCAAAGAGATCGACAAAGGGGTGGGTAATAAAACGATTTCGAAAGGTGAGATCGGGGTGTTGTTTCCAGGGATTGCCCCCATGGCTCGAAACAATCGCAATAGCATGGTCGAGTCGATCAGGGTCGTGAGTGACTGTAAGGTCTTCGAAGTGAGTGACATGTGGGATCCGGGAAAGGGGGTCGGGGTGATTGTGGTATAGAAATTCGGAAGGATCTAGCCGATCACGAATTGAGGGCCAAGTGTCGCCTCCGAGTCCTTGGAACTGGCACTCCGGTTCACAGCAATACCAAGCCTTGCGCCGGGGAAAGCTGCAGAGTTCCTCGGAAGGCGCCCAGTTGCATAGCAGCGCATCGGCATCGTCGGTGGAATGGTCGGGCGAGAACCAAGCATCAGCGGTTTTCAGTTCGATAGTCCGCGGAGATACTGTCCGGATTTTAAAATAAGTCTTCAACTAGTCTTTAATTCTGAGGCATTGGAATGACATGGCTTCTGGACTTGAGTGCGTCTCGCTTGAGCTAGCGTGAACGCCAAGTGCGAAGGGCTTTCAATACTGTTAAACAATCTCGAAAAACATCAACCTCAGAGCGGAGATGAAATCAGCTCAGATTTTTATATTCCAGATCAAGCTCAACGGCGGATCAGCTATCCCCTGTTTGGAAAGTATTCAGAAGGAAGGTTGAGCATGACCAAGCGACGGGCAGTACGCAAGAGAAGGAATGCCCGGTCGCGAGTCAGGCGGGAGAAAGCGAAGTAGCCTCTGACGAGAAGACGACGCCAGGGTTTGGGGGTGAAATCTTTCTCCAAGAGCGAGAGAACGGCATTGATGGGCGCTCGCGGTTGCTGATGAAAAAGAAGAAACTCGGCTTCCACGAAATGCTGCCCTTCCCAGATGGGTAGAAATCGCCTTCCTGATGGAACCGACCGTAGCATGGCGGTTCCTTCTTCCAGACGGACGAGGCGTGACCGAACCAATTTCTCATCCAAGGAATTCGTGATCCGTAGTTCCTCGGAGCGCCGGACGAAGGTATCGGGCTTGGCTTCGGCAAACTGGCGAATCCGAAGTCCTGTGAGAATGGCACGAAGGTGGAGATTTGCATCGTCACCGTAGAAAATGCGCTCATTGAATCCGCCGAGTTCGAGGAATGCGGAGCGGCGCCACAACGGCGAGCTGGTGTGCCAGGGGGCGTCTCCCTGCGCGAAACGGGCGGCATCATCACTTCCCGGCCGCATGATTCCCCAGAGTTTCTCCAAGTCTCCCGGATGGTTGCAGAATTCGAGGGTAGGGAAAACCCAGAGATCCTGGTCAGGGGCAGATTGCGCCGCTTCAAATCGCTGCTCGAGGCAGATCGACCCGAGGAGATCATCCGAATCGAGAAAAACAAGAAACTCTCCGCAGGCTTGCTTTGCGCCCAGATTACGGCAGCGGGAAGGCCCCTTTTCTCCATCAGTTCTGTCGAGAATTCGGATTTTTTCGCCGGCGAGAGCCTGAAGCGCCACTCTTTCTTCTGAACTGGAACCATCATCAACGAGGATCAGTTCCCAGTCGCCTCGTGTCTGCGCCTCAACCGAGGCCACAGTCTCCCGAACCAATACAGAGCGGTTGAAATGGGGAACGATGATGGAGATGAGAGGAGGCAAGGGAGTTTCGGTGATTCGGTTGTCTGATGGCTCAGTCTGACTCTCAACTCTCAACTCTCAACTCTCAACCCTCAACCCTCAACCCTCAACCCTCAACTCTCAACTCTCAACTCTCAACTCTCAACCTTCAACCTTCAACAGCTTGAAAGCTCTCCCTAGCAGAACGCCCGTCTTGCGGATGATTCGCCATGGCAGGAAACGGGACGCCTTTCGGCAGTCGAAACGCCACCCGATCCGTCGGTCCGGATGCCGCAGGTTGTGCAAAAGCGTCTCGGGAAGTGACTTCAAATTGTGTGGCCAAAGATAGCCGTAAGGTGGTTCGACGAAATTTGTCCCGTCTTCCCCGTATTCCGTCCGTTCTTCATAGTGGAGATGATGAGCGCGGATTGCGAAAGCAGGATTCTTGACTTGATAACCCGCTCTTTGCAGTTCGTGGAGGATTCTGTTGTCGCATCGTGGGACACCAAGTGGGAAGTCTGCTTCAAGTGACGCCCGAATCGGCCCCCGAAAGATCCATACATCCTGACTGTCGTTGCGGTCGAAAAGCTGCGAGGAACCCTTGCGTTGAACATCCCAGCGCGAGAGCGCGAAGCATTCATCATTCAGTAAAGTCCCCTCGACTGCAGCAAGTGATCCGTCGAAATAGATGTCGGAATTCGCGATGACGCTGATGTCCGTTTCGCTGGCGCACTCGTTGATCCATTCGAAGTAATCGCCATACATCGGTCTCCTAGCGATTTTCCTCACTCGAATCTTCGGCGAATCTGGAATTTCAATCCCTTCACCCTCTACCAGCAGGTAAATCTCGTCGATCCCCGGGCATGCCAGATTTCTGCGCAGACACTCGGCATATCCCGCCCGGCGAGCTGGATTCTTCTCGAGATAGAGCGTGGTGAAAAGGCGCAGCATTGTTCGTCCTATGATCTTCCGACAAGCGCTGGAAACATCTTTGTAAGCTTTCTTTTCAGGCGGTCTTTGAAACGAGTCTGCGTCCACACCTTGAGACGATATTCGAAGGATTTTTTCATTGCCTTTAGATAAACCAGATCCTCCTCCGCTTGACACTTTGACAGGCGCACGCGTTTTGCCACCGGCAAATTGCTAAAGTAATCGGAGCTATCACTCTCGCAGTTCTCCCCGCTGCCATCAAAGCCGATGTTTCTCAATATTGATTTTTTTGGGTAAAGACAGAGACCATTGGCGAGAAAAACCGAAGCATACCATTTCACCGCCCAGGTCTTCAGATCACCGCTTACGTTTCGTGAAAGCTCCTCGTAATGAAAGGATGCGCCGTCCAAGTCGAATTCAGTTCTACCTCGCGCCTCAACCTTACGCAGTAATTCTGCCCCATCGCTCTGGTAATGCTGCCAGGCCCGACTCCAAGTCGCCCAGCCCCAAGAGGTAGTCATCCTGAGGAAGCCAGTTGGTTTCGACCTGAATGGAATTTTCACCATGAATCCGGAAACCTGGAATACCCGCTCCTCGTTTTCATACATAGAAAGCGCACGGTTAAAGTAATCGAGCGCACAGGGAGCCAGGGCGATGTCATCCTCTAGGACGATCACCCTTCCATACTTCTGAACAACTTTCGTGACGCCATTTACGATGGATTCCGCCAATCCAAGATTGACTTCGGATTCCACGATTCGGACTTCCCCGCACCATGATTTCTCACGGACGATGCTGCGCACCTGCAAGATTCGTGCTCGGGTTTCTTCAGTAGCCTCATTCGCTGGGCCATCGCAAAAAACGTATAGGAGAGAATCTCGTGCTTCCGGATTTAGAGCCAATGCCTCCAGTGTCTGCCGGGTGTGATCCGGGCGGGCATACACAAAGAGGACGATGGGGGCGTAATTAGTCATTGGATTTTTTCCACATTAGGTGGAGTGGGGAAAGAGTTGCGCGTTGTGTGTTGCGTAAGAGCTTGCTCCCAGCTCCTAACCCACAACCCACAACCCACAACCCACAACCCACAACCCACAACCCACAACCCACAACCCA
>Ga0105045_10003297_pt1 | contig 13845 bp, 17 predicted proteins | sample MAT02_FD_78089 | JGI IMG/M metagenome (GOLD analysis project Ga0105045, IMG submission 78089) | Freshwater microbial communities from Lake Fryxell liftoff mats and glacier meltwater in Antarctica - MAT-02 (megahit assembly) | ecosystem: Environmental > Aquatic > Freshwater > Ice > Liftoff...
ACACCGCAGGTTGGCGGCGAGGGGAATTGTGGGACAATTGGAGGGGTTCGATACCCCTTCAATTGTCAGGACTGCTTTGCTTCTCAACATAAGATTTAAGTTGTTCAAGGGTAACCCCTCCACTTTGCTTATTTTTTTGTTAGTTTCCAAATGGCGAATCCTGTTTCTCCTGCCATCATCGATAAGATGTTGTACGCAAAACATCCCAAGATTTGGCTAGGTTCTGTGTACCGAAAGGGGTTGCGTCCAGCAAACGTGGTAATAATGTCAAACGCCCAGAAAAACAATGCGATTCCCGCCCCAGTGCGACGTTCTTTCATTCCAGCCCGTTTGTAATCGCCCCACAAAGCTTTAGATAAATCGATTTTTCCAGCAGGGCGCGAAGGCAGATTGTACTGTTGTGATTCTTCAAATTCAATTTTGGCTTGGTCTGGTCGCTTACCTCTTAAAGTTCGAGCCTCCATGATTTGGATTAAGGCACTCATGGCAAACCCGATCCAAAAAAGGAGGTTAAAAGGTATCATCAACCATCCCGTCCAACCAATCCAACTCTGTTCCCACCAAGGAAACAAAGGAGTTCCTTGAAACATTGTTTGCCAAATGCCATCAGTGCTTAATAATGTTCCAAAAATAAACCCAACTCCGCCAATGATTCTTGTTCCAGACGAGCCAGGGGTCAGGAATTGCTCAAGGATAGTGGAGAGGAATGTGAATGGAATTGAAATAATATTGACAATCCATTCCGCCAAGATTTCAAAAAAGTTAGTTCCCGATGCTTGGGGTTTTTGAAGAGGTTTGGTGCTGTTTTCTCCGGTGTCGGAGGATGACATCGGAGCGCCATTTTTATCAAGGATTGCCATACACGTCGCCTCGAAAGATTTTGCCATCAACTCGCTCGGTATAATTCGCCCCCAAGATTAATCATTCGTTTTGACACGATCGCTCTCCAATTTACTAACTTTACAGACATTCTTGTAGTGATATTTCCAAAGCCATTTCCGATTCTCAATTCGCCCAATACAACGCCCTGCCGAATCGTAAACCATCACAATTTCATCATCTAAATACCCCATCGTATCTGGCATGGGGTTGCGCTTAGGATTATCCAAGTACCGCCGGAATTTGAGTTTTTTAAAGCTGGGCATGATGCCCAGCTTATCTAGCTTCTCTGCTGTATCAGATTTAGCTTGGGCGCGGTACCGCTCCAATTCTTCCGAGTTTTGCAAGTTGTACTTTTGAAAGTTCAACGGCATCCGAAATAGTAAAGGAGACGCGACAAGCAGCAACCCAATAATCCCAAATATTGCAGGTGATTGATATTTGCTGCTGTACATTTTTACTCTCCCTTTATTTGCTCAACCAATGCTTGAATTAGTCCGAGCTTATTATGATTATCAATCTCTGTTCGCATTCGGTTTGACAACGGTTCAAAATCATTACCCAGGCTTCCTTCTGCATCCATATAAAGTTGATTTGCTAATTGAAGAATTAACCAAGCTCTTTGCGATTCGTTTAGTGATCCAAATGACGAACCCCAAGTCTGCTCCATGTCGGACAGCAAGCTGCCGTCTCCAGGTGTAAAGTTTGTCCAGTATCCAATAGGTTTAGACATTTCTAGAAGTTCCTAACAAGAATAAAACTGATGCGATCGCACAGAGCGTAATCCCGATTCCTCCACCCACCAAAACAGCAGTAGTTGGACTGTCTTGGTGAGTAGCTACCGAAACCGTGGTGGTGGCGGTAGTTGTAACTGCCCCCATAGATGCACCAAATATGAGGTAGTTAGCACACTTAATTTGATTTACTTGTTGTCGGATTGCGCGGCCAATAATCCCACCGTCTTCGTTGGCGATTGTGGCAGCAAGTTCATGGAAGCTGCCCCCAGGATTGCCCGATGCAAAAAAGTTTTTCCAGTTGCTCCGGCGCGACTGCCTAGTATAATCCTTCTAGCGGTTTCTATTGATTGGGTGACTTCTGGGCTTTTTAGCACTGCCTCGCTGTTGATTGCGGCAGCAAGAAGGGGGTAGTAGAGCTGTGAATATTCTGTAGCGTGCTGCAAAACATCTTCTTGGAGGATTGACGCTGATAACTCATTTTTGAAATCAGCACCAGATGCAGCTTGTTGGGCTATAAGTCCTTCCATTTCTGGTTCTGGCTCTGGAGGGAATTGTCCAGACTTGCCATATTGAACCGCTTCCCCCAAAGAGTAGCCAAGTTTCGTCAGGGCGTAAACTTTTTCCACTAACTGAGCAACTTCTTCCGATATATCCGCGACATCAACTATTCCAGCAGCCTGGAGGATGGCATTGATTTCGCCCACGCTTTCGCACCCGACTAGGCGCTTTTTCAAGTCTTGTTTGGTAATCGACATAATTCGGCAATCCTTCTTCTTTTAGTTTTTGGACTAGGCTTTCGCCTACATATTCACCCCTACGCCAATCCCGCAATACATCGAAAGCGTGGCGGTGGCGATCGCTGAAAACTCTTGACCTTTTGGCAAGTTGCAATTCTGGACAGTACTTGGTTAATAAATACTTGTCTCGCTTGAAAGTTGCTGGCGAAACTTGTAAATATTCAATCATTTCTGCCGTTCGCCAAACTTTTACGAGATTCCTCGTTGCAATGTCCACAAAGCTGATTTCTACTGCTTTTCTTTGAGTCGTCACGAGCCTTTGACGAGCTTTAGGTGAGTTGTAAATGAGCCATATATGAGCCAAAAAAAGAGTGTCTTGAATTAGCTCATTTAAAGCTCATGACAAAACTATAAAAAAAAGCGTCATCAGACGCTACAGGTTTGTGGGATTTTCCACATTTATTTATTTTGGCTGTTGGGTTTGATGACTTAAAACAGCAATCATCAAGTCTGGACACCCAGCATAGAACCAATCTCTAACCGTTGCTAAAGTTGGCGGCTTCCCTCCTGTTGGCGAAAGAAAATCTTCGATGACAGGTAGGATTAGGCGTGAAGCCGTTGAAACGAAATCCCGCTCTTGCGGGTAGAACTTTCCGCCTAATCCTTCCCGATTTAATAGCTCTTGGGCTATAGTTTGCAGTTTATCTATGTTGCGTTTGCCCTGACAACTCGTACCGCTACAGAGTGTCTTTATCTGGTCAGTTTGTGCGATCATTATATTGCCTCCAAGTCTTTTTTGGGGGAACCGCCGAAAGGTGGGATGCGATCGCATCTTTGGAGGGCGCGATCGCATTTAATGCTTACTTCTTTTTGTCGGCGGCTCGAATTTATTCTTGAACCTCAATGGGCAAGCTCGTGGCTAGGCCACTGGTGCTTTCGCATTAACCCAATTGGGTGCATCATTATATTTGTCTCCTGTGGGTGTTTGCAGGGGGTAGCCTCCGGTACAGCAATGTCGGGTTTTTGAAATTGCGATCGCAGTTCCGTCTAAGAGTGCGATCGCTTTTAACTAGATTATAGGGTAAAGACGTAAAAGGGTAAAGTCACCTATCTATTAACTGCCACTGCTTTATCAGGTTCCCAAATAATTGCCCAGTCTTCAGGGCGGCTGACTCCTATTCGCACTTCATCCCCTAAATAATTTCTGCATAGGTAATATGAAGTGGAGTATCTACACTTGGCCGAGTCTGGACGGTATAAGGTGTACTCAAAATTTTGAACTTGACCGTCTCTTGCTAACAACTCTTTCAACTGAAGATACTCAGGGTTCAATCGAGTAAAATCGTTGTAATCTTTCCTCCAGCTAAGACGGTAGTTATATCCCGTCCAGGCGGAACTATCCCAGCAAGCGCGACTGGGTAACAATAAATCATTTGTGTGATGGCAAATGTCCCGTCCTGCCTCTGGATTCTCTGTCTGCGTCCGTCGTCCTTGAGCGTCCCTGGTAATATTTGAGGTAACAACCACAATATTCCCCGATTGTCTTTGCTCTATCAAAAACTCATGGATGCGAACGTAGTCAGCGCCTAATAGGTTAGGGTTTACTTGAGGAGAGCTATTAGTCATTTTAGTTTTTGTATTTTTTTCAGCCATTGCCGCCGGAACACGATAAGGTTTGTTTTCACACCCAGGAAATCGAACGATTGCCGCAACGCAGTCAAATTTCATGGCGCTTATCGCCAGATTATCGGTACCAAAATCAATTAATTTGTCTGCGTCCTTTTCGTTCGGAGCTTCAAGTATCAGTAACTCCCTGCTGTATTTAATCGTCCATCCAGGGAGTTGTAGTAGCTGGTTGATGTCAACTTTATCCATGACGGCACTCCTGTTTGGAGGTAAATAAGCGATCGCACCACTGCATAACTTCTTCAGTTTCTATCTCTAGTTTTCTCGCCAATTTGACAATCTGGGCATTACTTGGTCTTTGGGTAGCCGCCATCAACTCTGAAAATGCCTCAATTATTGCTTTTCTTGTTTTTCCGTTTCTGCGCTCGGTTATGTAATCTCGAATATCGGCAGACATTTTTACATTCTCTTCAAAACAAATTTTGTGATATTCGTCTTTTTCACTTTGAGGCAGAAATACCTTAATGCTGGTTAGCTTCTGAGAGTCATCCATATTTTACCCTTTTGCCCTTCTACCCTTCTGATCGTAGAATATTAGAAGGTTCTGTGCAAAGGTTTTAAACGAGATACCCCAGCTTGGGCGAAAGTCTAAGTTTGGGCATTCCCCCGTATTACAGAAGCCCAAACTGTACTTGGTACTCCAAGTCAGTGTGGGTAGTTCACTCCTGAAAACCAAAAAAAATAAAAAGCCAGCAGCAACACTGGCTTTATCGGAAATTAGAGAGATTTATCTGTCTAGTAAGATGTTAATTGCTGTTTTGCGAATGAGCAAGTGCGATCGCACGACATCACACTCCCCGGTCTAAAGACACGGGGATTCTTAATTGAACGTATCGCGGCAGTCCCTACCCTACTAAGAGTTGAGGGTAGGGACTGCCGCGATACGTTCAAGCATGGTTCGTCGCCATATTATCTGATAGTCGAATTAATCGTAGACCAGCTATCGGTTCTCTCTTGACTTTATTCATCTCTTGCCAAAAAACACTTGCTTCATTAGTCTGCGGATGAATTTCTTGAATTATCCCGTGATAGGAGTAGGCTGGCTTACTTGGATCAAACCAGGATACGTTACTACCTTCGGCAATGCCCTCAATAGTGGGTAATATTTCAATATCTTGAAGGTTATATATATCGTCGGGTGTATCGGACTCCAACGCGAAGTCCCAATCGATGACAGCATCGTTCTCAATCACCTCTACCAGAGTCCCATACCTCTGAACGCTAAGAGAATTACACCTTAGCCTTCGTCCAGACAGGGGAACCCGATCTAGAAAATATCTGACTTTTTCCAGCATTTGACTTACTTGGGAGAACAAGTGTATCGGGGGGGGCGAACAAGCAAGCGATCGCAAATGCAATTCTGGCTCTAGAGCCAGAATTGCTTTCATGACTCGATCATTAATTACTTTCTCAGCTTGTTTGGTAAATGTGTTTCTCCACTCTTGGGCGGGGCGGTTTTCTAAAGCCCGCTCTAACTCTTCAATTCGTTGCTGTAGCTCCTGATTCTTCACCTCTAGTATTTGTAGCGATTCCAATTCCTCAATTCGTTGTTGAAGCTGGGCTACTTCTAACGCCTTGGCTCTGGCGATCGACTGACTTGCTGCTAACTGCTCCGCCACCTGCGCCTGGGCTATTTCCTCTAGCTCCAGCTTAAATCCAATCTTAGATTCGGCGATTGCTCTATCAATCGCTGACGAAAGCTCATTTTCTGTATATGTTCGCGGCACAGTCTTGCGTTGAACCACAGAATCAATGTTTGAGGGTTCCTCATGGGGACTGTCCCCATGAACAAACGCATTGATAACAGTAGAATCAATGTTTGAGGGTTCCTCATGGGGACTGTCCCCATGAACAGAGTGCGAACCCTTGTTTTCTCGTTCAACAATTGAACCATTGCGAACGTGCTTACGTTTTTTAAAAGGTAATATTTTCCCTTGAGACTCCAATTCTTCTCTTGCCTTTCCCACCGTCTTGTGGCAACACTCCAGAATTCTAGATATCTCCCGATTACTCCATTCCACAAACTGGGCATTTTCCAAAAGGAATTTAACTGCTGCTTTTTTGCTTGGCTGATTGTGGGCTTCAATCACATCAATTGCCTGCGATCGCACATTAGTTGCCATCGGAGAATTATTGAGCAGCATTCCCAGACGAATAGCAGCCCGTGGTGTCCAGTCATCCTCAAGGATTCCAATCTCCTGATGGTGGACATTAAGAATATCTAGTATCTGCTGTGGCAGAACCTCATAATATTGAGCAATCGATTCTGTTGATATAATTCCATCGGGATTGTGCCAAAGAGCGGCAAATACGCACTCAGTTTTAGTTAGCGTTGAATATGGCTTCTCTAGTACAACCGATTGTTCTATGTTTGCAAGCATTTTTCAGCCTAGTTGGTAATATTTAGCTTCTGATCCGCATTGGTAAGGCATCGGAACAAGTATCAGCATGACTAGATACTTGCTAAGACCCTTTTAAAGCCACTGATTACTGTTCCTTTGTGGCGATACTTTTTCTAACTTATGTTTGCGAAAAGGTGCTATTCGATACTGGACTCTTTTCGCTTTTGTTTTCGTAAGTATATACTTACTTCTTGATTCGGAGCCTTGATTCGTCAAGCTTTTCGTGCTACGATAGAAACCTAATAAGGAAGATGGGTTAACAAAATCCTATATTGAGCGCTTGCTCAATATCATTTGTTACTCGGTTTCTTTGAAAGTAATAAAAATTACTCTAGGCTGAGAATTACGAGTTCTCAGTCTAGTTTTTTACTTAATCCCACCTCCTCGTTGCCTTGCTTATTTTATTTAACCGCGAAAGCTTGAGGAGGTTGTTCAGAACCAAATCAATAGTTATCATGCTACTGCCCGCATATTAGCCAAATCAATGACTTGGGTAGTCTTTGATGCTTTTAAAGGTGTTTCTGAAGTCATTAATTGAATGAATTCTTCTGGAGTTTCGCATTCCCACTTAGAAATCTCTAAATGAACCTCCAAGATTAAGCACCTCTCTAGAACTTGAGAGTTTTTAATTTGAGAATTTTTAGTCGGGTTAAATTTTAACAAAAGATCATCAAGTTCCTCGTCGACGTAAATGCTTATCGACTTGTCCCTTCTTCCCGCAGGATGCTTGACATTAAAATCTGATAACGAAAGCTGTGGGAGCCATTTTTTGCAAGAGCTTAATCCGTAAAAAGAAATTGATTCTTTTTTTATAGAGGATAGTACGGACAAACACCAATGAAAATAATCGTTGGGTGTGTACAAAATCTTATTAGAAAAGCTCCTACCTCGTTTTTTGACGTGCATAAATTTTTTTAAACACTATATATTGCACTTTAGCATGAAAATTGCCTTGCCGCATATTTTTCTTGTAAAGTTTTACATCCACTGATTCCGGTTACAGAATTCAGTGGGGGGACTTACGGTGTAATAGTTAAAGCTAAAAATCCTTGATAACACTTAAACCAGGTTCAAGCCTGGTTTTTTCTTCTCAGTAAGGTTGCTGCGGCACTTTATACATGGATTAGCCACAATTAAAACAATTCGCAATGACGCTCTCTTACGAGACGCTAAAAGCGTAGCTTGCTTCTCTGTAAGAGTACGCGGACTCGATCACGTAGTTACGTTTTGTGACGGGGATTTAGACCCCGACACAAAACGTGCTGCCTATAGAGGCAGGGAACTTAAACCCCTACTACTGTTAAGGCTGCATGGTGAATAAAGCTAATTTACTTGGTTGATAATATGAATATTTCAGAAATAACTGCTGATCCAAAATTGGCAGTGCAGGTACAGAAACTTTTAATCAGCCTAAAATTATTATCTGGCACGGCTGACGGGAAAGTGGGTTCCCAAACAACTAGTGCGATCGCAGAACTGCTTCGTATCACCAAAAAGAGCGAAATAACTGACGAACTACTACAGATAAAATATTTACCACAGCCAAAGCTCGATTTGAGCAAGGGAAGTTTCGCGGACAGAATTGCCAAATACATGATCGCGCAAAACTACTGGATTGATGTGGCGCGTCCAAACATCGTGTATGTAGAAGGCTGCGATACAGATGGGAAAACCAATCCCGACACAGCGAACCAGTGGAACGATTTGCGGGTAATCTTAGAAATCAATCAGGGTACGCCGAGGATTAGCCACTCATGGAGGGCGACTACAGAGCCAGGGCTGAAATATACCTTACAGCCGCTCAACCCGGATGGTGCTTTTAGAATTGCTTTTGGGCAGTACAAAGCGTGGATTGTCGGGTGGCATAAGACACATGAAGCGTTGGTACAAGTGGGCGAAATCGCTGGTTACAGAGATAAAAATAAAGACGGAATGCGGACAGGCGATCGCTTAGTTCGTGGTAGTAATTTTGGTGTAAACCAGCACTGGGGTTATAATATGCAGCACGTAGACGGTGCCAGTGCTGGATGTTTGGTTGGCCAATCAACTGTGGGTCATTTGGAGTTTATGAAAGTTATTAAATCAGATCCGCGCTATTTAGCCAATAATAGTTACGTTTTTTTAACAACAATAATTCCTGGTGACAAATTATGAAATCTGAAATTATCCAGGCTGGCACTCCTTTAGTACTTGGAGGAATTGGATTAATTCTTGGGCTGACGGCAATGCTCGCACCCGGAATCAGTGAAGCCAGTCGCTCCATAGGTATTAATTTGGCGGGAATTGCAATTGGGGCTGCGTCAGGACTTTCTCAAGCCAAAAACAGCGACTCTGCTAATATTCGGGGTGATGAAGTTTCTATTCAATCAATTCAAGGCAAGGAGCTTGAGGAGCGGTGAAAATGATAGATTTCAAACTTTTTGTTCATTTAAAAGAGTTTGATTCTGCGATAGGCTATGAATTAAATAATAGCTATATCGTTGGCAGGGATTCCAGTTGCGAAATCCGCATACAAAACGCTGTTATTTCAAAGGAGCATTTTACTTTGATTTTAATGCCCAAAGCCAAATGCGACGAGCATTTCTTTTATCTAATCAGAGATGGTACATTTACTGGGTTGCCAAGCAAAAATGGTACTTGGATTAACGGAATTCGGAGCAACGAAATAGTTAAGCTTAAGCACCAAGATATAATTACTTTTGGGCAAAATTATCCCAAAGCAATTTTTTGGGAGTCAAGCTTAGAATACGAACATTATGGGCGGGAAACTTCTTCAACAGAACGGCAGCAATGAGTATCAATCATAATCAAAAACTTTATTTATTTATAATATCTTTCGCTTTAATGTCAGCTTGGCTGATATACAACTTTCTTCGTCATCAAGATAACTTCTGGAATTTAACAGGATTCATTATCGGCGCAGCTGGGTTAATCTTCACTATTGAGGATAAACGCAACGCCAAGACTTTCAAAGCTTTTGATGATATTTCAATAAGCATTAAAGAGCTAAAAGTAGAATTGAGAGCAGAAATGCAGACCCATGACTCAGAACACGACAAATATCTGTTTGAACTAATGTCCAAAACAGCTATTTTGGAACATAAATTAGAGCTACATTCTGAGCAATTCAGCCATCCGAAGGTCGTCGAAGAACTTTTTAAAATCAAAGATAAAGTTAGTGATTTAAATGCTAATGTATCTTTATTAAGCCAACAAGGAAAGATGGCGTATCAACTAAAGAAAGTTAAACTTGACAGTGAGAAATTAACTGAATTAGTACAAGGATTGATTGACTCTCACCCAATGCAGCAGGATTCACCAATTATCGGAAAATTGGGTCTAAATCCCCGTCACGCCTTTATCCCAAAGAATACACAATTGTCCTAATTGTAAGGTCAGTTTGTGCAGGGATCTAAATGCTTCCCTAAACATAAAGAATCGTGGGACGCACGATCTAAAAGCTCAAAAAATGTCCTCAATGAGGAGTCTTTGAGAAGCCTACACCGACCTGTACTCAGGCGGTGTAGGTACGTCACCATTGTGTTCAGGTAGTCATGTTGTCAACGTAGACATCATGTTTTCTAAAACATCTAATCTTGATAAAAACTGGTTGTACCTATTAAAGTAGGGAAGTATTTCAATCCCATTTAAGAAAATCCCAGTAGGCAGAACATCTATCGTGTGCGTGCCTCCTGCTGACTGGAGATGAATTCCACCATTGTGTAGTTGGATCTTAGCCTCTTCAAAACTCCATTGGTCTGGATTGGCATGATTTTCGGTTTCAGCTAAGATAATTCCACTTTTAGGTGAGAGAAAAATTCCCGCCGCCTTACTGCTAAGTTTTTCCACTACGGCCATTGCCATACTTGCTATGGAAAACATTCCGCCGCCCCCTGACCCCAAACTGAAAGATCCATAAGGTGTAGATACCCCTGCACCTGCTATGTTTGCAAATACCCGATGAGCGCCATAGGCGGAGATTAGCTGTCCACCAACCTGCCCCAACTCTAATTTCGATCCGTTGCCCAAGCTAGGAATACTGTTAATTGCTTTATTCGTTGATTGCAAAGAGGAGTTTAAGCTCTTGTCTAGCTTTTGGGTTAAGGGAGCAAGCGCTGCTGCTGCCAACTGAGCAAGTTGTTCCGGTGACACTTCCGGCTTGATTCCCAAATTCAAACTTTTTGGGTCGAGTTCTGTGAGGTCATTGTTAATTAAAGTTGAAAGCTGGATATCTTTCAAGGAAACTTCATCTAAATTACTAACTTCGATAGCGTCTTTTAACGTCAGATTTTTATCGACGACATCACCAAACATTTGAGTTAAGGGAATTTCGGCTAAATTATCTTTATTCAAGAACTCTTTGATGTTAATATGCGGCAAAGAAACACCAGCCAATAATTTTTCCAAAGTAGCGCTGGCAATATCAAGCTGGGCGACATCTTTCAATTTTGTGTTTTCAAAGATATCATTAATTTTGATATCGGAAAAATTCAAGATGTCTGTTATTGGTGCTTGTAATAAGGTAGGTAAATCGATTACACCAATATCAATGCCACCCAGGAGTGAACCTAATGTGATTGAATTGGGAATGCCTAAACTCGTTAAATCAATTTCTTGGTTCAATAAGTCTTCTCCCAGGATGGCTCTAGCATCAAGATTGGTTAAGTCAACACTTGTGGGATTAAAGTCTCCCAAAAGTTTACCAAAATCTAAATCGCCAACCTCTATGTCACCAAAAAGGTTGATTGCCAAGTCACCAATAATCATATTTGATATTTCATCGTCAGCTACGTTAAATAGTTGATGATAGTTTTCATCCGTTAAGCTTTGAAAAACTCCTTGTGCAGCAGTCACCTTATCTAATAAAGGCTGAATCTCTACAAAAGTCTGCTGGAGATTCTCAATTTGACTGATTTGCAGCTTGGCAATTAAATAGGCTAGGGGGTCGTCATCATCAATTGCTGCCCTGACGACGGACTCACTAATCAATGATTGTAGGTCTGGAGTAAAATGCGATCGCAGACTATCTAGTAACGATGCAATACTGTCTTGGGGTAAGTCATTTACATTACTGTTGTTTTTTCGGAATGAGATGGCACTCAAGCTTTGTTCAATTGCTGGTATCGCCTGCAAAATGCCCATCCCGGCAAGATTCTCAATCTCACTAAACCCGCCTGGGACGAATAGTGATACGGCTGATTCCACTAAGCGCTCTGGATTGTGATACAACGAAGATACTAAGGATGTAACTCCTGGGATATTGATTGGCAGACTTCTTTCTAAGGCTTTTTGGGCAATATCCCCAACAATATCTCTAATAGAAGCCTTCCCCTGCACTAGTTGACTTAAGCTACCAGCCAAAGAAGGCAAGTCCAAAGATGCGGCTATTGCTAATTGTGGTTGGGTGGCAAGGATGAATTCGCTAATCGGTAAATTCGACAGCGCTCCCATAATTCCACCCCCTCCAGACAAACTCCCAGCAGCACTACCAAGGGATTGCAGTAATCCACTACCTTCAGTAATAGTGGCAGCAATGGTCGCTGGGTCAAAGCTCAGTCCTTTGAGTGATTTTAAAACAGATGTTGCTTTGCCTAGTATTCCACCTAATCCTTTAACCTGCCCCATCAATCCGGAAAGAGAAGTTGGCGGTCCAGTCAATTTAGACTGATTGTTCATCAACAACAACTTTCCACCAAAAGCATTTTCAATTTGGACTCTGCCTTGTGAATCTAGTACAGATTTAGCACCACTTTCAACGCTGTGGATAATTTCACCTTTTTGATCCAAAGTAAAACCAGCTTTCGGGTTTTGGGTCAGAATTGTCCCATCTTGCTTCAAGACTTGTGATGCCCCACCTTGGGTTTGAGCGATAACGTTGCCGTCTTTGGTAACTGCCTGGACAACTCCATGTGGATAGGCTTTGATATTGCTTTGCTCTTGGTCGTTGGAGATATCAAAAACTTCCTGCCGAGTTACTGAGCCGTAAACTCCTTCTGTTCGAGAAAATATTGGGTGTGGCTTATCTATTTGGCTATTCAGGCATCCCAGCAAAAGCATCTGTCGCGGATCGCCGAACATTGGCAATAGTGCTACTTGGCAGCCTACTTCTAATGGGACTTCAGAACCTCCAGGTATGGCATTAGTGGTGAATCCTTTTAATACCCACACCATTGCATCTTCGGCATTTGGTAAGTTCGTACTACTATCAATTAGATTGCAGGTACATTTGATTCGCTGTAATCCTCCAGGATCTTCTAAACTAGTAATTATTCCCGGCACCCACCCCATGACAAAGCCTTCTTGCAGATGGGTAGCTTTTCCACTGGCAAATTCGGGTCGGAGAAGTCGGTCAAATGATGTCACATGCTTTGTCCTCTAAATTTATCCCAGATGGGGTCTTCCACAGAATTACACCAAACAGTTACATACCCGTCAAAAAGTTTGGTTTCCGAACTTTTAAAACCAGAGGGTAGCATTTGGATTAATGTGGGAATTTTAATTTTAATTTCTTGCGATCGCAACTCTTCTTGCATTTGCCTAATCGTATCATAATTAAAGCCATGCTCATTATTACAGCAGAGAATATAAAGGTAGCTAATCCGACATTTTTCAGCGCTAGCCAATGCCTCTTTAATGTGATTTCGAGCTACTTCCAATTGTTTGTTAATATCAGTAATTCCATAGTAACCACTCAGTTTTCTGCGTTTAGCTCCCCCCATATTCACCTCTCAATTCGGTCTTGTTTTAATGCTTTGATAAATAAGAAGGAATTGCGACTTAGCAATTCCTTCCCCGGATAATGTACATACGCTATAAAATGCTAGCCTAAAAATTTTAAAATTGGATGCCTGCGAGTAAACTTATCCGATGTGCCAGTAAACCATGCTCGATCCTTATTTTTTCCGATGTCCTCCAGAGCTAAATCTAAATTTAAAAGCCCCAGATTTAACCTATAGAATTACTGGGTATTCTCAAGTTGGTCAATTTACCTTGGTTAGCTGGCAATTCGGCTCTAGTGAAGAGTATTTTCAGGGTGAGGCTCTTTACAAAGATAAAGATTTGTTAACTTGTGGAGGGGGAATTTTGCCTTTACCTGGTGATTTTGCAACTAATGATAGTTATCAAAACTTAATGCCTTGGGATCGGCTATCTCCAACACTTTGGGAATTGGGCGTTAATCAAAATATTGCAAAACAGTTACGTAGCCCGAATAATACTCGAATATTTTCTTCTTGACCAAAAAAACCCTTTGTTAGGAAAAGGGTAAAAAGTGAGATAGGTTCCAGCATAACTCAAAACCAATTTGTTCTACTTTGTATTTGATGGTGCTACGCAACATACCAAAACCAACATCAAGAATAGACTTATTTAGTCCAGACTTCTGTTTTTTGCGCTTACCTTTCT
>Ga0105045_10003298_pt1 | contig 13840 bp, 12 predicted proteins | sample MAT02_FD_78089 | JGI IMG/M metagenome (GOLD analysis project Ga0105045, IMG submission 78089) | Freshwater microbial communities from Lake Fryxell liftoff mats and glacier meltwater in Antarctica - MAT-02 (megahit assembly) | ecosystem: Environmental > Aquatic > Freshwater > Ice > Liftoff...
ATCTTGGGGCCCTTGCCCTTCTTCGGGATGGCGAGGGCCACGCGCCCGCCATAGCCGAGCAGGCCGCCGAGGAACCCGCCGACGAGGGGCGCCGCCAGGCCGCCCGAACCAATGGTGGCCACCACACCGAGTGCCGCCCCAGCCCCAAGGGCGAGGATTCCCGAAGGCGAGGTGAGGGCGCGCCCCACGGGAGGGGAGAAGAACCGATCCCGAAAGCTGAGTGACGCCACGTCCAGTTTCTAGCGGGTCGTCAGAAGTTCGAGACGACTGCGGTGAACACCTTCGAGATGGTGGCCGGGTCGCTGGCGTCGTATGCCGCGGCGTTGGTGGCCTGCGCGATGCGCTCCAGGGTGTCGAAATCGGCCTCCTGGCCGTAGGCGATGGTGAACATGCGGATGGGCTTCGAGGTCTCGCCATCGGTGCCGCGCCGCAGCGTGGAGATCAATTCGTCGAACTGGGCGCTGTCGTTGCCCGGTTCGCCGTCGTCGTTCATGCCATCGGTGAGCAGGACTACGGCGTTGATGAGCTTCGGGTCATAGGCCTCGGCCATGTCGGTGAACGAGGCCTGCGTCACGCCGTAGAGCGGGGTGGCGTTCTGTGGGATCTGATCGCGTATCTGCGTCGCCAACCGCTCACGGTTGGTGGACATGGCCTGCAAGGGCAGGAGGTCCAAGAAATCTTGGTCCTGGTCGGCGCCGAGGTTGGTGGTGAAGACCCGCAATCCCACCTCGTCGTCGGGCTTGAACTCGTCGAGGGCGTCGATGGCCGCCCGCTTGGCCAGGTCGAGTTTGGTCTCGCCGCTGGGATCGGAGGGGTCGGCCGGCTCGGACATGGACCCGGACACGTCGAGGACCAGCAAGACCCTGGCCCCCTTGCGTTGGTCGCGCCAGGCATCGAGCAGCGAGATCATCACCGGTGGTTCGGGAACCTGCAGCAGTTTCGACGGCTGGGCCGGGTCGACGCCGTTGGCCGCCACGATGGGAGCACCGATGCCGACGTCGGGGTTGCCCGGTCGGAAGCCGTACTCCAGCACCTTTTTTTGGTTGGCCGGCCGCTGGATCACCTCGATGAACGCCTCGGCACCTTCTCGCTGGGCTTCGCTGACCCAATCGGCGTCGATGAGATAGAGCGGGTTGTCGCTGTAGAGGGTGCCCTCTTTGGGGTAGATGGCGACCAGCGGCACCTTGGGCTTGCGCGGGGTTTCGCCCGGCTCGAGAACGCCGTCGGGGTTGCCGGCGTTGTAGTCGATGAGCGACTTCTCTTCGACGGCTACCGCCGAGGCGTAGAGCAGCGAGGTGCCGGCTCGGTCCGTGCGGAACCAGTTGTTGAGGAACGTCATGGTGATGTCGCCGTAGTGCACCACCGCCGACTCGACTTGTTCGGCGAACGCGATGGTCTCGGCACTTTTGAGATCTTCGGCGGAGAGGTCGCGCGTCTTTCCCGTGGCCGCGTAGGTCTGGCCGATGAGCGCGGACAGGCCGCTGGTGGAGAAGTTGGGATTGGTCTTGCCGAGCCGGAACGCGCCCCACTCCGGGTGGCCATATGCGGCCCAGCCCTCGGGGGAGGTGGCGAGGCGGGCGATGTCTTCCCAACCGACGGGCGTCTCGGGGTAGCCGAGGGCATCGGCCATGGGCTTGGGCATGGCGATGACGAGCGGCGTCAACATGAACGACACGGGAGTCGACGACACCATCTCGTCCTTGCCCTGATCGCTCAGTCGCTGGTTGAGGATCTGTCCCCAGCTCGATGCGGCCGGCGACCAGATGACCGGTCGGGGGCCTTCGGTGGCCTCGTCCCATCCATTGGTCAACAAGTTGGTGGCCCCGCCCGAGGCCTTGGAGTACGGCCGGACGAAGGCGCAACCGCCGGCGATCTTGGCGTCCTCGGAACCGTTGAACGCCTTGGCCAGGTCGGTCATCAGGTCGATTTTCTCGGAGCTGACGGCGACGTCGACCACGGCACAGTCGCCAGGGTCACCGAACGGGTCGGGCTTGTCGGAGCCCTCGCTGCCGCTGCCGCTGCTGCAACTGGCCGCGAGGAGCGCGGCGGCCAGGGTGACGGCTGCCACCTTCGAGCGGTGCCGTGGGGCTCGTGGTGTCATGTTCAGCTCACCTTCTCGCGTACCTGGAACAAGAAGCCTGCCAGCTGTTCGTCGGCAAGTGTGCTCGCGCAGCGTTTCGTGGCACCGACCGCGCGTAGGGCATTGCTGAATCCGGAGCTTTCGTCGTCGGGATCACACGCGTCCACGACCCGGTCGGCGCCACCATCTCGTCGCGGTGCGATGACGATGGTGGCCGTTGCCGCCGGTGCTGGGTCGGTCACCGTGAGCTGGCGCGCCCGCCCCTGTTCGGTCTGGACGCGTGCTTCGAGGACCGCAGTGGGCCCGACGACGAAGTTCGAGCGCCCAGGGAGCGTCACCAGCTGGGTCGCCATGGTGGCGGCGTCGAACTGCCCTTGCACGGGGCCGAGCACCAGTCCTTGAGCTGCGGGGCTGAGCGATGCCGGATCGAGGTCTTCGGCCAACGTCTGGGCCAGCGGCGACAGGCGTGCGAGCCCTTCGGAGGTGGTCGGCTTGCCCACGCCCACCGTAAGGTTCACCGCGGGGACGTTCGCCAGGCATGCCCACGCCACGCCGTCGGGGCAGGCCACGCTGAGCTCAGCGCTCGTCCCTGCGATCGAGAGGCGGGCCTGGCCCAGCGGCTCAGCGGCCTGCCACACCGCTGGTTCGCCGGCATCGAAGTTGGCGATCTGTGGGGCGGGGTCCCACGTGATCCATGCGTCGATGCCCGCGTCGGGATCAGAGGCCCCATCGAGATCGAGGGTGGGCGAGTTCTTGGCGATGCGTTCATCGGCTTCGAGGGCTTCGCAGATGGTCATCAGATCTGCGGTGCACGCCACGACCGGACGGTCGCCACCCGATCCGCCGCCGGAGTTGCTGCTCTGTTCGCCGTCGCCCACCAGGGCCGAACGAATGAGGACGGCCACGGCGACGAGCGCGATGGCCCCCAGGATTGCGAGCACCCGCTCTTTCATGGTGCTGAACGGTACCGGCCGTTGGTCAAGAGCGGTTGCCGTGACGTGGGCCTTCGCCGGGATCGGCGATATCGGCCGCGGTAAGTGCCGTCAGTTGGTCGTCGCTCGGATCGGTGAGGTCGACGACGCGGGTGGCCTGGCGTGCCACGGCATCCTCGAACAGGTTGCGGGCCAGTCGACCGTTCCCGAAGCCCTTGTCTCGTGGCACCGAAGCGAACCAGGCTCGAACCTTGGCCTCGGCATCGGCGTCAGGGTGGTAGCCCGCCTTCTTGCCGATGGACGTGAAGATGGCCCAGAGCTCGTCGTCGGAGTAGTCGGGGAAGAAGATGGTCTTCGGGAAGCGCGAGGCCAATCCCGGGTTGGCAGCGATGAAGTCCGCCATCTCGTCGGGATACCCCGCTGCGATCACCACCAGCTCGTCGCGACGGTCCTCGATGACCTTCACCAACGTGTCGATGGCCTCTCGGCCGAAGTCGTTCTCGCCGCCGCGCGCCAGGGCGTAGGCCTCGTCGATCAGCATGATGCCGCCCGTGGCTTTGTCGGCCACTTCCATAACTTTCAGTGCCGTCTGGCCCACGTAGCCCGAGACCATGCCGGAGCGATCGGTCTCGATCAGCTGACCGGTCTCGACCACGCCGAGCGATCGGTAGATGGCGGCCAGCATGCGGGCCACGGTGGTCTTGCCGGTGCCGGGGTTGCCGGTGAAGACGAGGTGTCTCGACTGCGGCGAGGTGGGCAGGTTGCGTTCGGTCCGGAGCTGCTGGACGCGCAGGAGGTTGGTGACCAAGCGGACCTCGGTCTTGACGCTTTCGAGGCCCACCAGCTCGTCGAGCTCCGCGAGCAACTCTTCGATTGGTCGGGCCGGAGGCAGCTCTGCTTCGGGCTCCTCGGGGGCGCCGCCTTGGGTGGCTGCTGCGGTGGGCGCGGGCCCGCCAGAGCGGGGGGCAGCCGACGGGGGAGGGGCGAGGGGCGAGGTGGGCAGGCCGCTCATCGCCCCGAGGAGACGTGTTCGCAACGCATCGATGGCGGCCAGTTCGGCGCGCGACGGTGCCGCCTCGAGCGCGGCCACGGTGAAGGCCACGTGTAACGCCCGGTCGTAGTAGCTGCGGCTGTGGCCGGTGCCGAACCGCCGATCGGCCGTGGCCAGGATCTCGAACATGGGCGAGACCTGGTCGAGCCACGCGGCCCGCCCCACCAGGAGCTCGCTACGGCGCAGGTCATCGGGTTTGGCCCGCAGGAGCTGATTCGGGAGCCAGCGGCCGAAGGCGAAGATCACGCCCCAGAGCTCGTTGTCGGTGTGGCTGCGGTCCACATCGATGAGGGCCGTGACCAGGTTGAACGCCTCGGTGGCCACGTCTTGGTCCATGCGGCGTCCGTCGAGCTCGGGAAGGCGGGCGACGACGTCGCGCATGGCGGCGGCCACCTCGGCCACGAAGGCCTCGACCGCCCGCTGCATCTGCTTCGGTTCGTTCACGCTGCCGTCACCCCTGCGGCTCTCGCCACATGCGCCACATGGTGGGCGCGCCCGCCGGCTCCATCGTGGCCTGCACCTCGAAGCCGTGGCGAACATAGAACGGCACGTTCTGCTCCTTCGACGATTCGAGGTAGGCAGGAAGGCCCTCGGCATCGCAGCGATCGGTGACCGCGGCGATGAGGGCGCTGCCCACGCCACTTCCCTGGTGGCTGGGGTCGGTGCCCAAGATGGCCAGGTACCAGTGGGGCGGATCGACAGGGTGAGCGCCCTCAACCGCCTCGATCATCCGGATTGCGCGAGGGAGTCCTCGGCCGAACAGTCGAAGCGACGGGATCGCCAGCGCCACGCCCTGCTTCGTGGACGAGCGCCAGCGCTTCGGTGGGGCCCAGATTGCGGCGCCCCGGACCTCGTCGTCGACCAGCACCTCGCCGTGGTTTCGAAGCTGCATGCGGGCCTCGGCGCTGAACCACGCGCCGGCTCGGCGGTCCCAGTCGACGCGCGGCGAGGCGAGCCACTGCCAGATCGGATCGGTGGCAAACGCGGCCGCCAGCGTCCGGCCGATGGCGGGGAGGTCTGCTTCGGTTGCCGATCGGACCACGGGCACAGCCGCCACCCTAGGACGGGTGCTGGCCCCGGTAGCCTCTCGTCGTGCCTGCATCCACCTCCATCGCCGAACTCGGCAGTCGCGCCAAGGCGGCCGCGAGAGTCCTGGCCACGTCGTCGAGCACCCGAAAAGACGACGCCTTGCATGCGGCCGCTGACCTGCTCGTCGCAAGCAGCGACCCGATCCTGGCCGCCAATGCCGTCGACGTGGCTCGGGCCGAAACCGACGGCGTCAGTCCCACCGTGGTCGACCGGCTACGGCTCACCGAGGCTCGCATCGAGTCCATGGCCGGTGGCCTCCGCCAAGTGGCAGGCCTGGCCGACCCAGTCGGCGAGGTGCTCGACGGGTGGGTGCGGCCCAACGGCCTCGCCATCAGCCGCGTCCGGGTGCCCCTTGGCGTGGTCGGCATCATCTACGAGAACCGTCCCAACGTGACCTCCGATGCGGCGGGGCTGTGTCTCAAGTCGGGCAACGCCGCCTTCCTTCGGGGGTCGTCGGGTGCCATTTCGTCCAACATCGCCATCGCATCGGTGTTGCGTTCGGCCTACGAGAAGGTCGGCCTTCCCGCCGATGCCGTGGTGCTGGTCGAAGACACCAGCCGCGCCGCTGCCGTCGAGTTCATGCAGCAGCGCGACGCGATCGACTGCTTGATTCCACGCGGAGGTCCGTCTCTGATCCGGTCGATCCTCCAGAACGCCACGGTTCCCTACGTGATCGACGGCGACGGCAACTGCCACGTCTACGTCGACGACGAGGCCGACCTCGAAATGGCGGGGCGGATCATCGTCAATGGCAAGGTCCAACGCCCGTCGGTGTGCAATGCCACTGAGACCGTGCTGGTCCACCGTTCGGTCGCGGCGAGGTTCTTGCCGGCGCTCAGTTCTGCGCTGCCAGGCGTCGAGATCGTGGGCGACGACGCCGCGCGCGCCGCCATCCCCACGGCCGGAGCGGCCACCGAGGACGACTGGGCCACCGAGTTCTTGGACCTGAAGCTGGCGGTGCGGGTGGTCGACGGCATCGACGAGGCCATCGCCCACATCGCCCAGTACGGAAGCGGGCACAGTGAGGCCATCGTGACCCGGTCGCTTTCCGCCGCCGACCGCTTCACGAGGGAGGTCGACGCCGCCGCCGTCTTGGTCAACGCCTCCACTCGTTTCGTCGACGGCGAGGAGTTCGGGTTCGGCGCCGAGATCGGCATCAGCACCCAGAAACTGCACGCTCGAGGCCCGATGGGGCTGCGCGAGCTCACGACCGCCAAGTACATCGTGCGCGGCTCTGGCCAAACCCGCAGCTGACCCTCTGCCGGGGGTGACGCCTTTGTGGCCGCGGATCGTCGAAGTGGGTCGATCGTGTGGGCGTGGCTCGCATCATCGACCGAGTTGCGCGAGATCGTGGCCAAGGGCCTGCACCTTGGGCGCCAGGTCGGCGGCCGTCGCGCCAGCACGGTTCGCAGCCGCTCCGGCGTGGCGCCGGGCGACCTTTCCCGCCTTGCGGGCACGACGGCCAGCGATCTCCAGTCCAAGTTCTCCTCCGTGGCCGGCAACCTTGGCGTTGGCCTTGGCCAGGCGCTTCACGGCCTTGGCTTCCGCCTGCACGGCTCGGCCCGCCGCCGCAGCGCTGGCGCGGGTGGCCTCGGTGATGGCCTTGCTGTCATTGCGGAGGTGCTTCGCCCGCCAGGCCAGGCCAGGCCGGCCCTCGGTGTCGACGGCGGCCAGGACCAGGCCACCGAGGAGGCTCAGGTTCTTGGCGAACTGGAACTCTTGGGCCTTGCGCTCGTCGCCCTCGAACTCCCAGAACCGGTGGGCGGCCAGGGTGGTTGGAACGAGCGTTGCCGCCAGAGCGGCCGAAGCCAGTCGTGGTGCGCGTCCGATGGCGAGCAGGAGCCCAGCACCCACCTGCACGGCACCGTTGGCCCGGATGTAGGACTCGGTCTCGAACGGCAGCGGGCGTCCGGCGACAAGGTCCTGCACCACGCCTCGGGCCTGGTCGGCCACCCCGGTGACCCCGGCAGCAGCCGAGTCATCGGTGGCGGCGGCGGGTGCTGCCTCCAACCCGGTGGCACCGGCCACTCGGTCGACGACGGACTCGGCGACGGCCACCTTGTCATGCGGATCGCGCACGGCGTCGAGGCCGCCGACTACGAAGATGGAGCTGAGCATGGGACGAGCGATGCGACGGGTGATCATGGATTCCCGCTTCCCGCTCGAGGTCGTTCTGAACCCTCGAGGTGGGCGCTGGGCAAACGATTGACCTGCGGGTCAAGCGCGGCGATAGCCTGCTCAGATGACCGAACCCCGCTTCGAGTCCGTATCCGAGGTCCGCGACGGACTTCGCAAGGTGGACTACCTCTCCGACGAAGGCATCGCCGGCATCGTCTACCTGGCGGATCGGCTGCAGAAGCCAATCCTCGTCGAGGGTCCGGCCGGCACGGGCAAGACCCAGTTGGCCAAATCGGTGGCCGAGATGACCGGCGCTCGCCTCATCCGGCTCCAGTGCTACGAGGGGCTCGACGAGGCCAAGGCGCTCTACGAGTGGAACTACAAGAAGCAGTTGCTGCGCATTCAGGCATCGGGCAAGGAGGGCGGCGACTCGTGGACCGATGTCGAAGAAGATTTGTTCTCCGATGAGTTCCTGCTCGAACGTCCGCTGCTCGAGGCCATCCGGGCCGACGAACCCGTGGTGCTGCTCATCGATGAGGTCGATCGAGTCGAGGTGGAGACCGAGGCGCTGCTGCTCGAGATCTTGTCCGACTACCAGGTGTCGATCCCAGAGTTGGGCACCATCACGGCCCGGCAGATCCCGCTGGTGTTCCTCACGTCCAACAACACCCGTGAGCTGTCCGAAGCGCTCAAGCGGCGGTGCCTCTTCCTCCACGTCGACTACCCCGACCTGGAGCGCGAGAAAGAGATCGTGCTCACCAAGGTCCCCGACATCACCGACAACCTGGCTGATCAGGTGGCGCGCATCGTGCGGTCGCTCCGCCAGTTGGAGCTGAAGAAGTCGCCGTCGGTGTCCGAGACACTGGACTGGGCCAACACCCTCATGCTGCTCGGCGTGGAACAGATCGATGCGGAGACGGCATCGAGTACCGCCAACATCTTGCTCAAGTACCAGTCCGACATCGCCAAGGCGGTCCGCGAGTTCGCCGCCGACAAGCAGGGCATGAAGCAATTCGCCCCTGGCCCGAAGTAGCGGCCGCGCGGCCATGACCGACACCGCGGAACCTGGGCTTCAGACGGCCGGCGAGCCGTTGCTCGACCTGCTCAATGGGTTCATCGTCGAGCTGCGCGAGGCCGGGTTGCCGGTGAGCCTCACGGAGAACCTCGACGCCATGGCGGCACTTCGCCACATCCCGCTCGAGGATCGCGAGGCGTTCAAGTACGCGCTGGCCGCCACCCTCGTGAAGAACAACGCCCACTGGCGGTCGTTCGAGACGGTCTTCGAGGTCTACTTCTCGTTGCGCGGCGCCAAGTACGGGATCGACGACGACTCGCTCGACGCCGACCTCGGTGATCTGCTCGACGACGACGAGCGAGACGGCGCCGGAGACCAGGGGAGCGGCCAGTCGGGCCAGGGCGGCGGCGACGCGCTCTCCCCCGAAGAGCTCCAGCAGTTGCTCTACCAGGCGATGATGAAGGGCGACGAAGCCCTGACGCGCGCCATCGCCCGCCAAGCGGTCAAGCGGTTCGCCGGCATGGAGCCTGGCCGGCCCGTCGGCGGCACGTACTACCTGTACCGGACCTTGCGGAACCTCGATCTCGACGGCCTGCTCGAGAAGCTCATGGAGCAGCGCCGCCAGACCGCCGACGACGCTGGCAAGCAGCTCACCCCCCTCGAGGACCGCCTCGAGCGCGACGAGTACGAACACCGCATCGAGGCCATGAAGAAGGAGATCGAAGCCGAGATCCGCCGGCGTCTCGTGGCTGACCGGGGGGTCGAGGCCATGGCCAAGACGCTGCGCAAGCCGCTGCCCGAAGACGTCGACTTCATGCACGCCAGCCGCGAAGAGATGGTGGGGCTGCGCAAAGCGCTCGTTCCCCTCACCCGCCGCCTCGCCGTACGCCTGGCCCGCAAGCGCCGCCACAACCGTCGTGGCCCGCTCGACTTCCGCCGCACCGTGCGCGCCTCGTTGAGCTATGGGGGCGTGCCCGCCGAGCCGAAGTTCCGCCACCCCCGCCCGCACAAGCCCGAGATCTTCGTGATCGCCGACATCTCTGGCTCGGTGGCGGCGTTCGCCCGCTTCACGCTCATGCTCGTGTACGCCATCAGCGGGCAGTTCTCGAAGGTCCGGTCGTTCGTGTTCATCGACGGCATCGACGAGGTCACGAGCTACTTCGAGGGCGTCGAGGACGTGACTGAGGCCGTGCACCGGGTGAACACCGAGGCGGATGTTGTCTGGGTCGACGGCCACTCCGACTACGGCCACGCCTTCGAGGTCTTCCACCAGAAGTGGGGCCACGAGATTGGGCCCAAGACCACGGTCATCATCTTGGGCGACGCCCGCAACAACTACCACGCCTCGCAGAGCTGGGTCATCAAGGAGATGCGCCACAAGGCCCGCCACGTGTACTGGCTGAACCCGGAGCCCAAGAGCTACTGGGACACCGGCGACTCCATCGTCAGCGACTACGGCACCCATTGCGACGACGTCTTCGAGTGCCGCAACCTGCGCCAGCTCGAGCGCTTCGTGGAGCACCTCGCCTGACCAGCTCCACCCGTTCCCGGCACCGATGGAGGACATTGGTGTCCGGGATCGGTGCCGAGTTGGGTTGTGTGCGGGCCAGGGGTGGGGCGCGGGTAGGTTCCTCAGCGTGTTTCGCAAGCGCCGGGCGCCGGGTACGGCGCCGCCACCCCCACCCCCACCAGCCGACCCGATCGGATCGATCGATCTCGGCCTGGTCCCCCGGCGGCTACAGCCGGCGGTGCAGCAGGCCATCTCGGCCCACCGGAACTGGGCCGAGGTCACCGGATCGATATCGGCTGGCCCTCTGCGGGAGCGCCTCAGCCTGTTGGGCGAGCAGGTGCAGGCTGGTGTCTTGGAGCTGTATGCGACGGCGGTGCGCGTTGGCGAGGTCGAGCGGGTCCTGGCATCGCTCGATCCCCCCGGAGCGACCGAGGCCTACAAGGCGGCGCGCCGTCAAGCCCTCGATGGCCACCCCCCACCGGAGCTCGAGGCGCTCGAAGCCCGCTTCGGGTCTGTGCAGCGGATGATGAACCTGGTGGCCGACGCCGACGAGCAGTTGCGGGTCATCGACGCCCGGCTGCTGGCCGCGGTGGCGCGTGGTGCGGAGCTGGCGATCACTGCCGACCCGGGGGCGTTGGCCGGGTTGGGGGCAGACCTCGACGCCGTAGTTCGCGAACTTGGCTCTGTGCGCGAGTCGCTGGTCTCGTTCCGCTGAGCTTTGGTCAGAAGTCGAAGATGTCCTCGAGGAACGACCCCGGCTTCTTCTTGCGCTTGTACCCGGAGCCGTGACGGTCGCGGTCGTCGTAGCGGGGACGGTCGTCGTCGCGGCGTCGGTCGTCATCGCGGGGTCGGTCATCGCGAGGTCGGTCATCGCGTGGTCGGTCATCGCGGGGTCGGTCATCGCGGGGCCGGTCGTCGTAGCGCGGCGATTGCGCCGGCGCCGGAGTGGGTGCCTCAGGAGGGGGAGATCCGGCTGCTCGATCGAGGATCTTGTCGAGTTCACCCCGGTCGAGCCAAACACCTCGACACTGAGGGCAGAAGTCGATCTCCACGCTCTCTCGAGAGGAGATGGACAACGTGACGTCACAAACTGGGCACTTCATCCCTAGAAGCTAGCCAAATCTGTCTGAGGTGCGGCGGTGTGCGACGGTGAGTTGGTCGACATATATCGGTGAACGTTGTATGGTTGGTGCGTGGCGGCAATGCGGGAACCTACCTACCTGATCCTCGTGGCACTCGGTGTTGGCGAGCGCCACGGCTATGGGATCACCCAAGACGTGGCCCGGCTTTCCGAGGGGCAGGTGAAGCTCGGGGCTGGAACGTTGTACGGGGCGCTGGACCGGCTCGTGGACGAAGGCCTCGTAGTCTCGACGCGCACGGAGACCGTGGAGGGACGCCTCCGCCGCTACTACGCGCTGACGGAGCAGGGTGGCCGAACCGTCCGGGCCGAGACCGAGCACCGCCTGACCGTGGCCAGCGCCGCCGCCACGCATCTCGGCATCTCTGGCGGGTTGACTGGGGGACTGGCGTGAGCACCCGATCTCTTGAGGAGCAAGCTCGAGCCCTGTTGCGGGTGTTTCCGGCATGGATGCGCAACGACCGTGGCGAGGAAGCCCTGGGTCTCGTGCTGGACCAGATGGGTGCGCATCCTGCGGTGGAGCGGTTGCCGCTGCGGCTGCGATGGGACCTCATCCGAGCGGGCATCCACGCCCGCCGACGGGGCCGCCCGCCACTGAGCGTCCGGTTCACCGTCGCCTACTCCAGTCGGCGGCAGCCGAGCCGTGCAGTCCCGGCAACCTGGCTGCCCTGGCTGTCCTTTGCGCTCGGCCAGCCGTCCTTCCCGGCCCGCATGGCCTGCTACCGGATGGTGTTCGTAGTGCCGATCCTCGTCGTCAACTTCCTTCAGTCTCGGGATCCGAGCTGGTGGTGGGTACCGGTCAGCTACGGGGTGATTGCACTGGTGGAGATGATCTGGGCCACGATCCGAGCCCGCACGTTCCGTCGCCGGGTCTGCGAGGCACACGGACTGGCGCCCGATGGCTCGTTGCTGGCGGCCTCGGAGGCCGTGGCGGAGTGGAACGCTCCCTCAATGGCGAACGTCGGCCTGCGCCGCCTGCTCGGCTTCGCGGCGGTCGGGGCGGCTGTCAGTGCGCCCTTCACCTGGACCTTCGCCGATGGTGGTTGGGCACAGGCCCCCGATGTTGGGGCCAGTGCCGCTTGGACCTTCGGCCCGGCCGCTCTGCTGGTGGCGTGGCTGGCCTGGGTGCTTCGCTCGCCGGTAGCCGTCGGCCCCCCGGTCATCGACGCGCCACGACTTGGTGCTACCACGCTCGACCGCAGGGTCGCCATGGCCGGATCACTGGCTGCAGGCGTGGGTCTCGCCTTGGCCTGCTCGCTGCTCTCGTTCAGCGATGACGTCGGGGCCATCGCCGTCGCGGCGCCAGCTCTGGCCCTCGGTGCGGGGTGGGCACTCGTGCGATCCCGAGAGCAACGCGCTCGCCGGTGGTTGGGGGTGTGGGACGCCCTCCCCTCGTCGAGTCCCCAGGTCGTGGTCCGGCGGACGCACGATCTCATCGCCGCACCCTGGATGGGCAACCCACCACCACCTCCGCCCAGCCCGAGTTCCTGACCCGCCTCGTCCGCTCACCATGGCCCAGAAGCGCTAGCCGGCCGTGGCCAAGGCGCCCATAGCGGCCAAGACCACCATTGCGCCGCGCATGTCGCCCACCAAACCACCAGCCATCTTGTTCATGACGTAGGCGATGGACACCTGGGCATCGACGTCGACCACGCAGATCGAGCCACCCCACCCACCCCAGAAGCACGACCGTGGGTTGGCGCTGAGCGGGATGAGGTCGTTCATCAACCCGAAGCCGGTGCCGAGGCGCATCTTCACGCCCAAGACAGCGTCGGTCTGGTGGCACTGCTCCACGAAGATGCGGTCGACGCCCTCGGGCGACATGATCTTGATCCCGTCGAGCGTGCCGCCGTTGGCCAGCATGGCGTGGACACGGGCGACGCCGCGTGCGTTGCTGGTACCGCCGGCTGCGGGAATCTCCGCGGCGCGCCACGCCCTGGTGTTCTGCTCGCGCCCGGTGATGCGGCAGCTCAGCGCGGCGCGTACCGCGATCGAGTCTGGATCGGCACCGGCGACCAGGCCGAGCGGGTCCGCTGGCGGGATCACGTAGCCCACGCGAGATTCCTCGGATTCGGGCAGGCCGATGTGGAAGTCGGCGGCCAGCGGTTCGGCGATCTCGGTGCGGAACACGTCGCCCAGCGTGCGGCCCGTGACCCGACGCACCACCTCGTTCTCGAGGTAGCCCTGGGTCACCAGGTGGTATCCGCTCATGGTGCCTGGCTCCCACCATGGAGCCTGGGCGGCGAGGTTGGCCGCGCACCGGTCGTGGTCGTAGAGATCGGTGGCCTCGAGCGTGGGGTCGAAGCCGGGGAGCCCAGCGGTGTGACCCATCACTTGGGCGGTGGTGATGGACTCCTTGCCGTTGGCCGCGAACTCGGGCCAGACGTCGGCGATGGGCGCGTCGAGGTCGAGTTCGCCGCGGTCGGCCAGCAGGAGCAACGTGGTGGCCGCCATGGTCTTGGTGGTCGACCAGACGTTGACGATGGTGTCGCGCTCCCATGGGCGTCCGTCCTCGTCAGCATCGCCGCCCCACAGGTCGACGACGGTCTCGCCGCCGACCGTCACGCTGGCGCTCGCGCCCAGTTCCAGACCCTGGTCGAAGTTGGCGGCAAAGGCCGTCTGCACCGCTTCGAAGCCCGGCGCACAGGTGCCCGAGATGTCGGCCTCGCTCATCGGTGGATCCCTTCGGTTGGTGAAGGGCAGGACCCTATCCAGAAATCTTGACCCCTTGGTCAAGTGTGGGGATCAACCTCATGAAGATCTCGAAATCACCTACATCTGCGTTGCAGGACCACGCAGATGTAGGAGATTTCGCAGGCGGGGTCGGATCGGCTGGAGTTGGCGTGGCGGGCTACGCCAGGTGCAGGCCGCACTCGGTCTTGTCGTTGCCGCGCCACCGACCAGCAC
>Ga0105045_10003299_pt1 | contig 13840 bp, 13 predicted proteins | sample MAT02_FD_78089 | JGI IMG/M metagenome (GOLD analysis project Ga0105045, IMG submission 78089) | Freshwater microbial communities from Lake Fryxell liftoff mats and glacier meltwater in Antarctica - MAT-02 (megahit assembly) | ecosystem: Environmental > Aquatic > Freshwater > Ice > Liftoff...
GTTTTCAGGCTGCAGCCGCTAGCTCGGGCACGACCCCTGCAACCAGGGCGCCGAAATAATCGCGCGTTACCTTCATCTGCCTTTCGGCGGTGTCGGCCTGGTTGACCAGGGCCAGAAACGCCGCACGCTGTTCTTCGGAATGTTCCGGCCGGTCCTTGGCATACCAGCCCAAGTGCTTGCGCGCGATGCGCACCCCTTTGTACTCGCCGTAGAAGGCGTGCAGCGCGGCGAGGTGTTCGAGCAGGATGTCGCGAACCTCCGCCAGTGGCGGCGGCGGCAGCAGATCACCAGTGGCCAGGTAATGGGTGATCTCACGGAATATCCACGGGCGACCCTGTGCGGCGCGTCCGATCAGCAGACCGTCGGCACCGGTTGCGCGCAGCACCTTGGCCGCCTTGGCTGGCGAATCGATGTCGCCATTGGCCAGAACCGGGATGTGCAGAGCCTGCTTGATCGCGGCGATGGTGTCGTACTCGGCCACGCCGGTGTACTGCTGGTCGCGGGTGCGTCCGTGCACCGCCAGCGCAGCGATGCCCGAATCCTGGGCAATGCGTGCGATGGCCAGGCCGTTGCGATGCTCGCGATCCCAGCCGGTGCGGATCTTGAGGGTGACCGGCACGTCCACCGCCGCCACCACCGCCGCCAGGATCCGCGCCACCAGTGCTTCGTCGCGCATCAGCGCCGACCCCGCCCACGCATTGCACACCTTCCTGGCCGGGCAACCCATGTTGATGTCGATGACCTGCGCGCCGTGCTCGACATTGTGGCGAGCCGCGGCTGCCATGAGCAGCGGATCGGTGCCGGCGAGCTGGACGCTGACCGGGGCCGGCTCGCCGGCGTGGTCGGTGCGATGCAGGGACTTGGCGGTGGCCCACAGGCGCGGGTCACTGCTGGTCATCTCGGACACGGCCAGGCCCGCGCCCATGCGCTTGCACAACTGGCGGAACGGCTTGTCGGTGACCCCGGCCATGGGCGCGAGCACCAGTGCCGGGGCGATCCGGTGTGACCCTATGTGGAAGGCTGGAGACATGCGCGCATTATCCGCCGCCGGCGCGCCCGGGGGAAATCAGCCTGTGCCGCTGAAACGGGCGGCCACTTCCTCGGTGCTGGGCATGCCCAGTGCGGCCCCGGGATGTTCGGTGGACAGGGCCGCGTAGCGGTTGGCGAAGCGTACGTGCTCGGCGAAGGCATCGTCCGGGTGCAACGCCCAGGAAGCTGCGAGGGCGCCATTGAAGGCGTCGCCAGCACCGGTGGTGTCCACCGGCGACACGGATTCGGCGGCCAGCCGGTAATGCGACTTGCCGGCATCGTGGCTGGACTCGTCCGGATGCGACACAAACACGCCCGCTGCCCCCAGGGTCACCACCACGCTGCCCTCGCGCATCAGTTCGCGGCACAGGGCATGCAGGCGTGCGCCATCGCACGAGGACACGTCGTCGGCCTCCATGCGCTCGCCCACGTGGCGCGCCAGCATGGCCACGAACTCGCTTTCGTTGGGGGTGATGATGTCGGCCAGCTGCAGCAGTTCGGTGGTGGTGGGCGCGTTGGCCGGCGCCGGATTGAGCAGGGTGCAGGCACCCGCGTCGCGCGCGTGCCGCAGGGCGGCCAGCACGCATGCCGGCGGTGATTCCAGCTGGGCCACTACGATCTTCGCGCCGCCCAGCAGTGACGCCTGGCTGTCGAGGAACTGCACTGACAGGTCGGCATTGGCGCCGGCTCCGATCACGATCGAATTGCGCCCGCGCCCATCCACGTAGATGCCCGCACTGCCGGTGGGCTCGTCGCTGCGCTGCACGCGCAAGTCGATGCCGGCCTCGGCAGCCAGGGAGCGGGCCAGCACGCCGCCCGGGTCGTCGCCCAGCGCGCATACGAACGCGGTACTGGCGCCGGCGCGCGCGCTGGCGATAGCCTGGTTGAAGCCCTTGCCGCCGGGCCCCGTGGTGTAGCGCCCGGCAATGGTGGCTCCCGGCCCAGGCAGCGCCTCGCAGTGCCACACGTGGTCGATGTTGAACGAGCCGACCACCACCACCGCGCTCACAGCGCAGCCTGCAGCGGCGCGCCCGGGCCCATCCAGGTCAGCACGCCGGCAATGGTCGCGGTCATCAGGGTGGCGATGCTGCCACCCAGCACTGCGCGCAATCCAAGGCGCGCCAGGTCGGCGCGGCGCTCGGGAGCGATGCCGCCGATGCCGCCGATCTGGATCGCGATCGAGCTGAAGTTGGCGAAGCCACACAGGGCGTAGGTGGCGATCAGCCGCCCCTGGTCGGTGAGGGCCACGCCCGGCACGCCGCCGCGCACGATGTCGCCCAGTTGCATATAGGCCACGAACTCGTTCAACACCACCTTGGTGCCGATCAGCCCGCCCACGGTCGCGGCGTCCTGCCACGGCACGCCCACCACCCAGGCGATCGGCGCCAGCAGGAAGCCGAGCATGGCCGACAGATCGGTGGGCCGGCCCATCAAGGCCTGCAGTCCGGTGACCTCGCCCAGCCACACCAGCGGAGCGTTGAACAGGGCGATCAGGGCGATGAAGGCCAGCAGCATGGCGCCCACGTTGAGCGCCAGCTTCAGGCCCTCGGCGGCGCCGGAGGCGGCCGCGTCGATCACGTTGGCGGTCTCCTTCTCCACGCCCACGCGCACCTTGCCAAGGGTCTGCGGCACTTCAGTCTCGGGCATCAGGATCTTGGCGATCACCAGGGTGGCAGGAGCGGCCATGATGCTGGCGGTGATCAGGTGCTTGGCGTAGAACGCCTGCTGCACCGGATCGTTGCCGCCCAGCAGCAGCACGTAGGCGCCCAGCACGCCGCCGGCGATGGTGGCCATGCCGCCCACCATCAGGGTCAGCAATTCGGAGGTGGTCATGCCGGCGATGTAGGGCTTGACCACCAAGGGTGCCTCGGTCTGGCCGATGAAGGCGTTGGCGCACACCGACAGGGTCTCGGCACCGGAAACGCGCATCAGCTTGGTGATCACCCAGGCCATGCCCTGCACGATCTTCTGCATCAGGCCAATGTGGTACAGCACGCTCATCAGGCTGGCGAAGAAGATGATCGTGGGCAACACCTGGAAGGCGAACACGAAACCGAACTTGCCCGGGTCGCTGAAGTCGCCAAAGATGAAACGCGCCCCTTCGGTGGTGAACCCGAGCAACCTGACGAAGCCGCTGGACAGGCCATCGAACACGCTCGCTCCCCATGGAGTCAGCAACACCAGGGTGGCGACCACGATCTGCAGGGTGATGCCGATGCCGACCAGCCTCCAGTCCACGCGGCGCTTGTTGCTGGAGAACAGCCAGGCGATGCCCACCAGGACCGCCAGGCCGAACAAGCCGAAGCCCACGCGTCCGAAACCTTCCCACATTTGATTCCCCAGCATTCGTGTTGCGGAACCGGGCAGACTAGAGGAGGGCACGCAGGGCGGCAAGGCCGGTCGCCGGGGCCTGGCCGATCCCGCGCCAGGCCACCCACACCGCCAGCGCGACGAACACTGCCGCTGTAACGCGCCTGGCCGCCCGCAGCGGCACGCGGTCGGCGAAGCGATTGCCCAGCCACAGCACCGGCAGGTTGGCCAGCAGCATCCCCAGGGTGGTGCCGGCGATCACCTGCCACAACGGGTCGTACCGGACCGCCAGCAGGGCGGTGGCCACCTGGGTCTTGTCGCCGATCTCGGCCAGGAAGAAGGCGATGGTGGTGGCAACGAACGCGCCGCGCGCGGCCGGACCTGCCTGGCCTTCGTCCAGCTTGTCCGGGACCAGGGCCCAGATTGCGACCGCCAGGAACGAGGCGGCCACCAGCCAGCGCAATAGTTCAGCAGGCACCAGGCCCGCCAGTTCGGCGCCGAGCCAGGCGGTGACCGCGTGGTTGACCAGCGTGGCCACCAGGATGCCCGCAGCGATGGGCCAGGGCTTGCGATAGCGGGCCACCAGCAGCAGCGCCAGCAACTGGGTCTTGTCGCCGATTTCCGCAAGCGCGACGGTGCCGGTCGAAACCAGCAAGGCGTGCAGGGAATACATGGTCAACTCCAGGGCCGGGCATTCGCGAAGACGCGAAGGCAAACGCCGCGCAGCCCGGCCCGGGAATGCGCAACGCCTGCCTGCGGTCTCGCCCGACCATTGAAGCCGCTGGGCTTCGGTCCCGCGCACCATGGCGTACTCGCCAAGTGTGTTGATGCGCGGCCCCGCGCATGGCGGGTGGGCTACTCCCCGGAGGAGGTAGGGTGCACATTCTACAGGCTGGCCCGGGCACAGCAGGTAAACTGTTCTCATTCGCCGCACCCGGAGGACTTGCTGCATGCAGTACCGACGCCTTGGCTCCACGGGCCTGCAACTGTCCGCCCTGTCCTTTGGGGCCTGGGTGACCTTCGGCGGGCAGATCGGACGCGGCGAGGCGCGCAACCTGATCGCAGCCGCCTACGACCACGGGGTCAACTTCTTCGACAATGCCGAGGCTTACGCCAAGGGCGCGGCCGAGGAGGTGATGGGCGACGTGATCGCCGACCTGCGCCTGCCGCGCGATGGCTACTGCGTGTCCAGCAAGGTTTTCTTCGGCTCGGTCGACGAGCCGCGCCCCACCCAGCGCGGCCTGTCGCGCAAGCACGTGACTGAAGCCTGCCACGCGGCGCTCAAGCGCCTGCGGGTGGAGCACCTCGACCTGTACTTCTGCCATCGCCCGGACCCCGATACGCCGATCGAGGAAACCGTGTGGGCCATGGACGCGCTGATCCGCCAGGGCAAGGTCCTGTACTGGGGCACTTCGGAATGGTCGGCTGCGCAGATCCGTGAAGCGGCCGCCGTCGCCAGGCGCAGTCACCTGCATGCGCCCAGCGTGGAGCAGCCGCAGTACAACCTGCTGCATCGCACCCGGGTGGAGCTGGAATATGCGCCGCTGTATTCGGAACTGGGGCTGGGCACGACCATCTGGTCGCCGCTGGCTTCCGGGCTGCTGACCGGCAAGTACAACGACGGCATCGCGCCGGATTCGCGCCTGGGGCAGCAAGCCAATGCGTGGCTGCAGCCCATGGTGCTGGGCACCGCAGAGGAGCGCCGCCTGGATCGGGCGCGCCGGTTCACGGCGCTGGCCGCCGAACTGGGCGAATCCCCGGCGCAACTGGCGATCGCCTGGTGCCTGCGCAATCCGCACGTCTCCACGGTGATGCTGGGTGCGAGCAGCACCGCGCAACTGGTGGAGAACCTGGGGGCGCTGGCGGTGTCCGAGCGCCACGACGAGGCCGTCTGGAACAAGGTGGAAGCCGCCGTCCAGTGACGATGTGCTGCCGCGGCCGTCCCCTCCAATCCCCCTTGACCTGCAAATGAGAACCATTGTCACCTGATCCGGGTTCGCGCGGGGATGCCGGGGAGCACGTTCACCTTGCGGCCGGCAGCAAGCGGCGTTGTGGCAAGCCGCCTATACTCCTGATCCAGTCGAACAGGGGAGTGGGACGATGGGTGTGGGTACCTTGATTGCGGCAATCCTTGCGCTTGCCTTCGTGGTGTTCTTCTTCAAGATGGTGCGGATCGTGCCGCAGGGCTTCCAATGGACGGTGGAGCGCTTCGGCAAGTACACCCACACCCTGTCGCCGGGCCTGCACATCCTGATCCCGGTGGTCCAGGCGATCGGCCGCAAGGTCAACGTGATGGAGCAGGTCCTGGACGTGCCGTCGCAGGACGTGATCACCCGCGACAACGCGGTGGTCAAGGTTGATGGCGTGGTGTTCTTCCAGGTGCTGGACGCCGCCAACGCCGCCTACGAGGTCTCCAACCTGGAGATCGCCACCATCGCCCTGGTGCAGACCAACATCCGCACCGTGATCGGCTCGATGGACCTGGACAACTCGCTCAGCAATCGCGAGACCATCAACGCGCAGCTGCTCAACGTGGTCGATGCCGCCACCAACCCGTGGGGCATCAAGGTCACCCGCATCGAGATCCGCGACATCCAGCCGCCGCGCGACTTGATCGATTCGATGGCCCGGCAGATGAAGGCCGAGCGCGAACGCCGTGCAGTGATCCTGGAGGCCGAGGGCCACCGGCAATCGGCCATCCTGCGCGCCGAAGGCGAGAAGCAGGCGGCGATCCTGAAGGCCGAGGGCGAGAAGGAAGCCGCCTATCGCGAGGCAGAGGCACGCGAGCGCCTGGCCGAGGCCGAGGCCAAGGCCACTCAGATGGTGTCCGACGCGATCGCCGCCGGTGACGTGCAGGCGATCAACTACTTCATCGCGCAGAAATACGTCGAGGCGTTCCGCGACCTGGCCACCGCGCCCAACGCCAAGTTCGTGATGATGCCGATGGAGACCAGCGGGATCATCGGCTCGATCGCCGGCATCGCCGAACTGGGCAAGGAGGCGCTGGGCAAGCAGCAGGTGGCCACCCAGGCGCGGGTCAATCCGCCGCCGCTGCGGTCGGGCGGCTGAGCCATGCGCTGGGACGTAGGCGCCTGGGCCGCCATCGCGCTGCTGCTGATGGCGGCCGAGACGGTGATCCCGGGCGCGGCCCTGCTGTGGATGGGGTTCGCCGCAGGTGCCGTTTTCCTGGTGGTACTGTTGGCACCGGGCATGACCTTGCTGGCCCAGGTTGCCTTGTTTGTCGTGCTCAGCGTGCTGTGCGTGCTGGTCTACCGGCAGTGGTTCCGCGACCAGCAGCGCGCCAGTGACCGTCCCTTGCTCAACCTGCGCGCGCAGCAACTGGTGGGCCGGGTGGCCCCGCTGGACCAGGCGATCGTGTCCGGACGCGGTCGCGTGCAGCTGGAGGACGCCTACTGGGTGGTCAACGGTTACGACCTGCCGGCCGGCACCCTGGTGCGCGTGGTCTCCGCCGAAGGCATGACGCTCAAGGTCGAGGTGGCGTGAGGCTGCAGTCCCCGGCGTGATGGCCGCGAGCCATCCCACAGAGGCAGGCCTGGTGCATTCTGGGATAATGGCGTTCTTTGCAACGCGGGAACGCCATGAACCAGAAGACCGTGCTCAATGACAGCCACCGCGCCCTGGGCGCGAAGATGGTGGACTTCGGCGGCTGGGACATGCCGATCCACTACGGATCGCAGATCGACGAGCACCACCAGGTGCGCCGCGACGCCGGCATGTTCGACGTCAGCCACATGACCGTGGTCGACCTGCGCGGCGACGGTACCCGTGTATTCCTGCGCCGCCTGCTGGCCAACTCGGTGGACAAGCTGCGCAAGCCGGGCAAGGCACTGTACAGCTGCATGCTCGACCAGCATGGCGGCGTGATCGATGACCTGATCGTGTACTACCTGGCCGAGGATTTCTTCCGCATGGTGGTCAATGCCGCCACCCGCGGGAAGGACCTGGCCTGGATCCGCCAGCAAGCGGCAGCCTTCGACGTGACGGTCGAGGAGCGGGCCGGATTGGCGATGATCGCGGTACAGGGGCCCAACGCGCGCGAGCGCGTCGGCGGCTTGCTGGAGGAGTGCGACCGTGCCGCGGTCGCCAGGCTTGCGCGCTTCGCGGCCGTGGAGGCGCGAACCCGGGGCGGTGTGCCGCTGTTCGTGGCGCGCACCGGTTACACCGGTGAGGACGGGTTCGAGATCGTGCTCGATCGCGAGGCCGCAGTGGCCTTCTGGGAGTCGCTGCTGGCGGCCGGGGTGAAGCCGGCCGGGCTCGGCGCGCGCGACACCTTGCGGCTCGAGGCGGGCATGAACCTTTACGGCCAGGACATGGACGAGCAGGTGTCGCCATACGAGTCGGCGCTCGGCTGGACCGTTGCCCTGGACCAGGACCGCGACTTCATCGGTCGGCCGGTGCTGGAGGCCCAGGCCGCCGACGGTGCACCGCGCGAGATGGTCGGCCTGGTGATGGACGAGAAGGGTGTGTTGCGCCACGGCCAGCAGGTGCTGACCGCCAGCGGGCAGGGCGAAGTGCTGTCCGGCACGTTCTCACCGACCCTGGGCAAGGCGATCGCCTTCGCACGCGTGCCTGCCGGCGAGCACGGCCAGGTGCGCGTGGATATCCGCGGGCGCGAGGTGCCGGTGCGGGTGGTCAGGTTCCCGTTCGTCCGCGAAGGCCAGGCGCAGCCAGGCGTGCTCGGCTGATCGCCGGAGATGGCCGCTTCCCAGCGCGCCGTGCTTCGCTAAACTAGTCGCACTGCAGTGCCGCGCACTTCACCGCCCGCCCCCCCCCTAGCGAACCCCCGGAGTCATTCCAATGAGCGAGATACCTGGCGACCTCAAGTTCCTCAAGTCCCACGAATGGGCTCGCGTCGAAGGCAGTGGCCGGGTGACGGTGGGCATTTCCGACCATGCCCAAGGCCTGCTCGGCGACCTGGTCTACGTCGAACTCCCCAACGTCGGCGATCGCGTGGAAGCCGGCAATGCAGCGGCGGTGGTCGAGTCGGTCAAGGCCGCCTCCGACGTGTACAGCCCGCTGACCGGCACCGTGGTGGAGGTCAATTCCGATCTTGCCGACAAGCCGGAAACGATCAACGAGGATGCCTACGGCGAAGGCTGGATCTTCGTCATGGAGGTCGAGGAGCCCGACCAGCTCAACGACCTGCTGGCGCCCGATGACTACGCCGAGCTGCTCGAGGACGACGAGGACTGAGGCGATCCGACCGCTGCACGCTTGCCGGCCGCCCAGTGCGGCCGGTCTGCTTTTCGGCGTGTACGAAGCGGGGAGGACGGGCTTGGTTCGACGCCCCTTGAATGCGTTTGACGTCGATCGCAAGGGCGCGAGCGCCGGAAAAAGTTTGCGCAAAATCGCGCATTCGGACTGGTGCGACGCGAAATTCGAGTCGTGCCGACAACGCGCCAGGGGCGTCCGTTTATTCCGCAGAAGGTGTCCCGCCAGTGGCTGCCGCGATATCCGGACTGCACGCGTCGCGCGCTGCTCGCACGACAGGCGCGAATGAAAAGCGCATGAATTACGGCGTTTTCAAAAATTCGTTCGTGGCCCTGCGTGTCGTGGACGTCGCACGCCGCTTCGATCGCGCCGCTCGATCCGCTGGCGGTCGTCGGCTGGCCCCGGACGAGGCCGGAAATTATTTCTGCAAAAGTGTTGACACATTGAAAAAGCGTGATTAGGTTTCGCTCCAGCAGACCTTTCTGCGGAAGCCGGCGAGCCGCGTCATCGCGACTGCAAGCAAAACAAAACAGACCGCCAACCGTGCCTTCGACAAGGCGGACGTCGGCTTCGCTTCCCCCGGAAAAAACCAGCAGTCATTCCATCAGTACACCCGCCCGGTCATCGCGGCGGGTGTACTTGCTTCTGCGCCATGGCGCAAACGGCCGGCCGCCCGCCAGGCGCCGTCCATCACCATCCGCTCCAACGCGCCCGGCGCGTCGGCGGCTGCCTGCGGGTCCGACTCCCGCGGCGTTACATTGCAACTGGGCTTTGAACGGATGTATCGATCCACATTCAACTGACGAGGAGCCATCTCATGGCAACGAAGAAAGCTGCAAAGAAAAGGCCGGCCAAGAAGGCCGCCAAGAAGTCACCTGCCAAGAAGTCTGTGAAGAAGACCGCCAAGAAGGCAACCAAGAAGACGGCCAAGAAGACGGCCAAGCGCCCAGCCAAGAAGACCGCCAAGAAGGCGACCAGGAAGACGGCCAAGCGTCCAGCCAAGAAGACCGCCAAGAAGACCGCCAAGAAGTCTGCCAAGAAGGCGACCAAGAAGACGGCCAAGCGCCCAGCCAAGAAGAGCGCCAAGAAGGCGACCAAGAAGTCGGCCAAGAAGTCGGCCAAGAAGGCGACCAAGAAGTCAGCCAAGAAGGCGAGCAAGAAAGTAGCCAAGAAGCCGGCCAAGAAGAAGCCAGCGAAGAAGGCCACGAAGAAGGCAGCCAAGAAGAAGCCGGCGAAGAAAGCCGCCAAGAAGCCCGCCAAGAAGGCTTCCAAGAAGCGCGCCCCGGTGGCCCTGCCGCCAACCCCGGCTCCGCTGATCTAAGCAATCCCGATTACCTGTAATACCATCGAACTCCCTTCCCGGTGCCCAGCGGGGAGGGGGTTTTTTTTTGCCCGCGCAAGGCGCGGCACTGGCCATGGAGTACCTGGATGAAACTGCTCAAGTGGGCGTTGGCCGCCATCGCGGCGGTGGGTGCGATGCTCTTGCTCGGTGGCCTGGTGCTGCCGCCAAGCACCCGCATCGAGCGCAGCGTCGACATCGCCCGCGCACCTGGCGCGGTATTCGTGCTGCTCGACGCCACCGCCAACCATGCGCGCTGGTCACCGTGGCTGGAAGCAGACCCCCAGGCCAGCGTTCAGTACCAGGGACCGCCCAGTGGAGCTGGAGCGGTCATGGCGTGGCAGGGCAATGCGATGGTGGGCAGTGGCAGCCATCGGATCACGGCCAGCCGACCGCCGCACCGGGTGGACATGACCATGGACTTCGGCGGCAAGCCGTTTACCTCGAGCTTCCAGGTTGCCGCGACACCGGGGGCGACGCGGGTGAGCTGGAGCGTGGTATCGCAACACGGCTACAACCCGCTGGACCGCTGGTTCGGCGTGCTGCTGCTGGAGCCCATGATCGGCCCGGACCTGGAACGGGGTCTGCACAAGCTGCGTGCGGCAGCAGAGCAGCCCGCAGCCGCCGATTGAGGGAAAGTCGCCGCGACTCAGCGCGGGGACGCGTTGACCCTGGGCGCTGTCCCGCCGGTCTCCGCGGGCGCCGCCTGCAGCCGGTTGGATTTGGCCAGCAACAGTTCGTTGGCGACGTCCCGATCGATCCACTGGTGCGCGGGCAGTCCCAGCGCGCTGTCCAGGATGGTGGGCAGCATGCTGGAGGGCAGGGAGCTTTCACCATTCCACATGATCGCCACGGCCAGGTCGCGCCCGGGCACCAGCGCCACCAGCCCGCGGTAGCCCTGCACCGCGCCGGCATGGAACACGACCTGCTCGCCGGCATAGTCGAACACGCGCCAGCCCAGTGCGTAGCTGGCCGAATTCAGGCGTTCGCGGCGCCAGCCCGAGCGCATCTCGCCCGGGGTGGAGATGATCGGTGCATGCAGCGTGGCCAGCAGCGGCGCCGGCAGCACGTCGGGGCGGTGGCCGGTCTGGGCCAGCAGCCACTGCGCCATGTCGCTGGCACTGGCATTGACCCCGGCCGCCGGCGGCAGCCGGTAGTAGGTGGGCTTGGGATTGACCGAGACCCAGCCATTGCGGCTGCGTACGTGCGGGCGGGCCCAACTGGGGCTGTTCTCGATGCCGGCCAGGCCAACGCTGGCATCATTCATGCCCAGCGGCTTGAAGATGCGGCGGTCCACCGCCTGGTCGTAGAAGCTGCCGGTGGCGGCGAACACCACGTCGCCGATCAGGCTGAAGGCGACGTTCTGGTAGGCGTAACACTGGCCGGGAGTGCATTGCAGCGGCGCGTTGGCCAGCTTGCGCGAGACACTGTAGTACTCGGCGTTGGCTTCGATGTCGCGATCGAAGGCGTTGTGCGCCTTGAGCCCGACGCGGTGGCTGAGCAGGTCGGCCACGGTCACGCGCTGGGCTGCAGGTTCGTCCTGCAGGCTGAAGCTGGGCACGTAGTCGCGCACCTTGCTGTCCCAGCGCAGCGAACCATCGGCTACCAGCAGCCCGGCCATGGTCCCGGCGAAGGCCTTGGACAACGACGCCAGCCGGAACACGGTGTGCCCGTCCACCGCCTGCGGTCGCGACACGTCGGTCACGCCGTAGCCACGCGCACTCAACACACGACCGTTGTGCACGATGGCCATCGACAGGCCCGGCACGCGCTGGCCCACGGTGAGCTGCGCGGCCAGGTTCTCGAACGCGGTGACGTCGAAGCTGCCGGCCAGCGGCGCGGCCGGGGCAGCTGCCAGGTTGGTGAGGTAGGGCCTGGGCTGGGCCGGCGACTGGTAAGGCGCCGAGTGCGCCTCCAGGTTCACCGGGCCGGTCCAGCTGGCCGGCGTCTGCGCCGTGGAGGTAAGGGTGGGCGGCACCAGCAGGCCCAGCAGGACCAGGCCTATTGACCGCGAGGGTCGCTGCATGGCTTTTGCTTTCATCGTCATCCCCGGCTGCGTAAGCTGTACTCGTACTGGATCATAGCCGGTCTTCCGGATTGCACAAACAAGGAGAGATTCAATGTCCACGTTGTTCATCTTGCTGGTGATTTTAGGGATCGCTGTCGCAATCGGACTGTGGGGCGTTGGCATCTACAACGCCCTGGTCACGGCCCGCAACGCTTTCAAGAACGCGTTTGCGCAGATCGACGTGCAGCTGCAGCGCCGCTTCGACCTGATCCCCAACCTGGTCGAGACCGCCAAGGGCTACCTGAAGCACGAGCGCGAGACCCTGGATGCGGTGGTGTCGGCGCGTTCGGCCGCGCAGTCTGGCCTGGCCGCGGCCAAGGCCGATCCGGGCAATCCGGAGGCGATGGCCCAGCTGGCTGCGGCCCAGGGCCAGCTGAACGCGGGACTGGGACGGCTGCTGGCCATCGTCGAGGCCTACCCGGACCTCAAGGCCAACCAGAACATGATGCAGCTCACCGAGGAGCTGACCACCACCGAGAACAAGGTCGCATTCGCCCGCCAGGCCTACAACGACGCGGTGATGGCCTACAACAACCGGCGCGAGGTGTTTCCCTCCAGCCTGGTCGCTGGCGCCATGAACTTCGCACCCGCTGCCCTGCTGGACATCCCGGAGGACAAGCCGGAAGTGCGAGAAGCGCCCAAGGTACAGTTCTGAAGACTGGCCAAGCGACCGATAGCGGCATGGGCTGGCAGTGAACTTCTTCGAACACCAGGCTGCGGCCAAGCGCAGCACCACCCGCATGGTGGTGCTGTTCGCGCTGGCGGTGATCGGCATGGTGGTGGCGGTGGATCTGGCCGTGCTGCTGTTGCTGGGCGGGGGCGAGGGCACCACCGGGCTGCTGCTGGTGACCACGGTGGGTACGCTGGCGGTGATCAGGCTGGGCTCGCTGTACCGGATGGCTTCGTTGCGCGCCGGCGGCGAAGCGGTTGCCCTGCAGATGGGTGCCACCGAAGTGCCCGAGAACACCACCGACTTCCAGCTGCGGCGCCTGCGCAACGTAGTGGAGGAGATCGCGATCGCCTCCGGGGTTCCGGTGCCCAAGCTGTACGTGATGGAGCACGAAGCAGCCATCAATGCCTTCGCCGCCGGCTACTCGCCATCCGATGCCGCCGTGGCAGTGACCCGCGGCGCGCTGGAGCGGCTCAACCGCGACGAGCTGCAGGGCGTGATCGCGCACGAGTTCAGCCACATCCTCAATGGCGACATGCGCCTCAACATCCGCCTGATGGGCGTGTTGTTCGGCATCATGATGCTGACCTACATCGGCCAGCGCGTGCTGATCTACGGCCGTGCCGGGCGCAGCAAGGAAGGCGCGGCCATCCTGGTGGTGGCGCTGGTGGCCCTGCTGGTGGGCGCGATCGGTGCGTTCTTCGGTCGCATCATCAAGGCCGGGGTCAGCCGCCAGCGCGAGATGCTGGCCGATGCGTCGGCGGTCCAGTTCACCCGCCAGACTGCCGGCCTGGCCGGCGCGCTGAAGAAGATCGGCGGGTTGCACGAAGGTTCGCAGCTCACTGACAAGGCCAAGACCGAAGAAGTCAGCCACATGCTGTTCGGCCAAGGCATGCCGTTGTCGCGGCTGTTCGCCACCCACCCACCGCTGGTCGAGCGCATCCGTGTCCTGGATCCTTCGTTCACCCCGGCCAAGCTGCAGGAACTGGGCAAGCGCTGGGAGCGCTCGCCGCCGGACGGCCGCCAGGAGGACCTGGCCATGGGCCTGGCCGAAGCCGGTTCGGGCCCGCCGCCGTTGCCCGAAGCCGGGCACCGGTTCAACGTCACCCCGCCGATGGTGTCGGCCCAGGTGGCAAAGCCGCAGGATGACGACTACCGGCGTGCCGGCAGCATCGTCAAGTCGATGCCGCCA
>Ga0105045_10003300_pt1 | contig 13836 bp, 7 predicted proteins | sample MAT02_FD_78089 | JGI IMG/M metagenome (GOLD analysis project Ga0105045, IMG submission 78089) | Freshwater microbial communities from Lake Fryxell liftoff mats and glacier meltwater in Antarctica - MAT-02 (megahit assembly) | ecosystem: Environmental > Aquatic > Freshwater > Ice > Liftoff...
CCAGAAGCCGAGCAATCGGCAGTTGACCAAGATGCAGTGGAACCAGAATCGGAAGTAGTCGAGCCAGAAGCTGACCAGTTAGAAGCGGAAGCCGACGCAGCAGAACTCACCGATGAAGATGTGGAAACTGAGCAGCCAGAAGCCGAGCAATCGGCAGTTGACCAAGATGCAGTGGAACCAGAATCGGAAGTAGTCGAGCCAGAAGCTGACCAGTTAGAAGCGGAAGCCGACGCAGCAGAATTGACCGATGAAGCGGTGGAAACTGACCAGCTAGAAGCCGACGACTCTGAAGCCGAAACAGCTGAATTAACCGATGAAGATACCGATGAAGATGTGGAAGCCACAGAAGCCGAGCAAAGGCAGGGCGGTTCAGAGCAGGCTGAGGATGCTGATGTTGAGCAGAAAAAGGTTGAGGCCAAGCCGCGTAAGAAACAACACACAGGCGGCGTTGACTTCGTGGGCGGTAAGACTTCGGATCGCACCTGGCGCAAGTTGGCTAGAGATAATTACGAGGCAATTAGCCTCGTTAAGTCGCTTGAATTAGAAGACAGGCTAGCAACAGCGGAAGAACAGATTCAGCTCGCACAATACTCGGGTTTCGGGCATCCCGAAGTTCGGCAAGACGTCGCTTCTTTGAGTGCAATTGGCAGGGGTGTCTTTAGTGGCGAATTTGGCGCACTTTCTAAGTCAGAACAGCATGCCATCGCGCAATCGACGCAGTATGCGCACTATACCGACGAGTCGGTCATAGATGAGCTTTGGCGTGCGTTAGCGCGCATGGGCATGCCCACGAACGCTAGGGTGATTGATCCAGGCTGCGGCACTGGCCGCTTTGGACAACGCAAGCCTGCCGATGTTCGATATGTCGGCATTGAGCTAGAGCCATTTGCCGCCGCCATTGCCGCTCAACTGCTTCAGCGCCAAACAATTCATCACATGGATTTTATTAAATTTCCAGCGATGAAGGGGCAGTTTGATGGGGCTATTGGCAATGTGCCATTCTCCAGCATGGTCGTAGATGGCGATCCGAATTTTAACGCGCAAAAGCTGTCCCTCCAAGAGTATTTTGTCGCGAAAACGCTTAATGCCGTGCATGAAGGCGGCGTGGTTGCGCTCCTTGCATCACGAGCGATACTGGATAACAAAACAACGCGCACGCGAAAGTTCCTGCATACCCAAGGCGAATTGATCGGTGCGATACGTTTGCCGGATAACGCTTTTCAAGACGCAGAAGTGGCGGTAGTTGCGGATATTCTTTTCTTTCGCCGGCGCACGCTTAACCCGATGTCCGACGCTGCGAAAGAATTTCCTTCGTGGGTGGAAACGCAAGAGCGAACGGTGACATCGTGGGCGGGTAGTCGGCCTATCCGGCTTAATCCCTACTTCATTGAAAACCCGAAAATGGTCACGGGCGAACAAATTTTCGTGGGCAACATCTATCAGGGCAATTACGGCGTCAAAACCGAAAATCGCGACGAGATGATGTCCCGATTGCGCGATGCGATCAATCAGCTGCCGGAAAATAGCTATATTCCACGGGATGTGCGCGTCCAAGCCGTAGCCGCTTCTGCGCCAATACTTGCGGGCGATAAGCAGCTTCAGGGCGTGATCTATATCGACGAGGCGGGCGAGCCCTATGTGATCGAAGACAGCGTTCGCGCACCGGTGCCAGCAAAACTAACGACAGCCGAAAAAACGTGGCTGCGCGCGTATGTGGGCGTGCGTGATGCGGCTGATGCTGCACGCTACAAGCAGCGCATCAACGCGCCGGATTGGGCGGAAGCGCTTCAGGTGCTTAACACCACTTATGATGCGATGGTCAAAAAATTCGGGCCAGTGACGGGCTTTAAGTCGCGATTTGTTGCCGGTGATGACGAGGACAGCGCTCAGCGTGAAATTCGGACACTGATAAATACCAAATTACTAAAATTGGACTATAAGAGTTCGATTGTCACAGGTCTGGAGATCACCAGCGAAGATGGCATGATTACCAAAGCACCATTTTTCAGTGCGCGCGCGATTGAGGCCGTTTTATACAAGCCACCTACAAACGCAATGGAAGCCTTGGCAGTATCGCTTAGCGAGCGCGGTGTGCTTGATATTGCGGATATTGCAACTCGAATTAGCGCGTCCCCGGAAGCGGTGACAGCGGAACTGGGTGATCTGATTTTTGAAGAACCCGTCTCTGGCGAATGGGTGTTGGCTTCAAAATATCTTGCGGGCGATGTGGTCACAAAATACGATGCTGCGCTCGCAGCCGCAGAGCGCGATCCTCGCTTTGATCGCAACGTCGTGGCTATTCAGCAGGTTTTGCCGACGCCCAAAAGTGTCGGCGATATTACCGTTGGGATCGGTGCATCTTGGGTTCCAGGAGATGTCTACGGTAAGTTCATATCGGAATATACGAGCACGGGTGGGTACGTTAGGTCACGTCTTGTTGACCGTGACAAAACCGGCAAATGGAGCGTCGATGGGGCATCCACTCGAAGTTCGAGAGACGCTTATTTGGCGTTTGGCACTGCGGATCGCTCGCCATTTGAGCTGTTTGAGTCGTTGCTTAATCGGACGGCTATTCGCGTTATGTTTATGTCTTCTGCATTCGATGCCAAGCCAGAGCTTGACCAAGAGGCGACGAATAAAGCGCAGATTGCAGCTAGCAAAATAACCGAAGCGTTTGATAATTGGATTTTTTCGGATGGACAGCGCGCTGACAAATTAGTGGGGTTATTCAACCAAACATTTAACCGATTTGCCCAAGGTCGGTTCGATGGTGATTTTTTGAGTTTCCCTGGCATGAGTTCGCACATTACGCCGCGCTTGACGCAAAAAAGCGCGGTATGGCGCATCCTGCAAGACGGCGATGTCTATCTAAATCACGCGGTCGGTGCTGGTAAAACCTTCATCATGATTGCTGCGGGTATGGAAGAAAAACGGCTTGGATTGACACAGCGGCCAATGTTCGTGGTGCCAAAGCACATGCTCATGCAGTTTGCAGCGGAGTTCCAGCAATTTTATCCGTCTGCAAACATTATGGTGGCAGACGATCACAACTTTGACAAAGAGCGCCGCGCCAAGTTTTGCTCAGCAGTCCAATACAACAAGCCCGACGCGGTGATTATCACGCATTCGGCATTTGAGAAAATTGGCTTGCCGGCAAGTGCAGGCGAGTTTTTGAAAGATCGCATCTTGGAAATCGAAAAAGATCAAAACGAAAGCAAGCGTGACGGCGACCGGCGCAGGTATGCACAACTCCAGCAGGAACTTGAGCGATGTCAGCGCACAATCGACCGCATGGCCGCGCAAAAAGACAATTGCATTCCTGTCGATGAAATCGGTATTGACCGGTTGTTTGTGGATGAAGCACATGCGTTTCGCAAGCTCGATTTTAATACGCGGATAAAAGCCAAGGGCATTGATCCAAATGGCTCCATGCGTGCATTCGATATGTACCTAAAAACACAATGGCTAATGCAGCAAAACCCGAAAAGGGCGATAGTGTTCGCCAGCGGTACGCCTATCGTCAACACCCTAGCGGAGCTGTACACGCTGCAAAAATGGTTTGCGGCAAATCAGCTCCGAGAAATGGGTATGCTCGAATTTGACGACTGGTTAGGTAATTTTGGCGCGCTGCACACCGAGCTTGAAGTCAACGCGGCAGGCAGCTTTGACAATGTGTCCCGCATATCTAGGTTCGCGAACGTCTCAATGATGATGGCGCTCACGCGCGAATTCATGGATGTCGTGACGCCGACGATGCTGCGTGCTGCGGTTAAAATACCGACGATGCAAAACAGCGAACCCAATTTGGTCATTGTGCCGAAAACGCAGGCACTAACGGACTTCATGGAAACGCTGCGCGTTCGGGTCGCCCTGTCTAAAGCATGGCGACCGACCCAATTGGAACCGCACAATCGTGATCCCATCATCGCGATCATTAGTGATGGCCGCCTGGCGGCGCAAGACCCCATGTTTGCGAGAGGCCAAACGCTCGCCGGTGAGGCGGATAAAGTGACGGCGATGGCCGAGCGAATCGCAGCGGAATATGCACGCACGAAATCGGCGCAGTTCGTCAAAAAAGGTACGGATGCGCCAGACGCTGTTCGGGGTGCAACGCAGGTGGTGTTTTACAACATCGCGCTAGGTCAAGGCCCGATGCGTGAAAAGCTAGATCGTTTGCTTACCAAGCAATTTGACGTCAACAGCTCGCATATTGCCTGGTTCGCTGATGCGGATTCCGATGCTAAGCGCCACGCGCTGCAAAAGCAGGTGCGTGAGGGCCACAAACGGATCGTCATCGGATCAGCAAAGCAAATGGGTACTGGCATTAACTTCCAAGATCGCATCAGTGCGCTGCACTATTTTGATCCACCTTGGTTTCCCGCAGATATTGAGCAACCGCATGGCCGCGCATTCCGCTTTGGTAATCAAAATAACGAAGTGCGCGTGTTCTGGTATGCCACTGAAAATACCTACGATGCAACGATGTGGCAGATGGTGGGCCGGAAAGGTGCGTTTATTGAAGCGGCATTCGCGGGCCAGAAGGGCGTTAATTCTATCGACGACTTAAGCGAAGTGTCGCAGTATCAGCAGGTGGCAGCGATCTCACTCGGTGAGCCAAGGATGGTACAGCGGTTTGATCTCACGCAAAAAATTGACAAGTTGGAGCGTGAAAAAAATGCACATCATTCAAGCATTAACGATTTTAAGCGCGCGGTAGTCCAAAAGCGGCGCGAACGCACGAATTTAGAGCTGCATATTCCGTTATTTGAATCATTGCCTGGAAGCTTGGTTGCAAGCATCACAGAAGGCTTTGCCAGGCGATCACTGACGTTTACGGAGGCGCTGACTGAAATTGCAGAGTCAGAAGGTCGGCCAGTGCTTGACTATGCGAAAGATACAGCCGGGTCGGTGACGTATCTAGTTGTGACGAGCAAGGGTCAACGTATTTCTTTGCTTTATGATCCGAAAGATCGTTCAATCTCTGCGGCGACGCAGTTTACGCATGAAAAAGATACGATTACTGTGCAGCTAGGTGTGTCAAGAAATTTACCTAAAACCGCCAATGGACTTGAAATACGACTTAATACTTTGTTGTTTTCAACATTTCGTGGGAAAGATAACGAGGGCCAAATTGAAAGACTCACGCGCGAGATTGCGTCTATCGAAACAGGGTTATCCGCGCCATTTGCAAAAGCCCACCTGCTGCGTGCAGCCACCGAAGAATTAAAAGATTTGGAAGCCCAACTGATTAAAGAGGCGAACAACGTGGTTTCTATTGCACAAGTAGTCGATTCCGATCAGTCAGCAACGGAAACGCATTGGATTGCGCCGTATGGCGTCAAATCCGAAGATGGCACGGTCTATGTGACTGAGCTAGCGAGGCTGTGCGAAGATTTTGAAATCGAAGTCACGGAGCCTGAAATCGCGTTCAAGACGCTATCCATAAGCACCGATGGCTATGTGAGCTTTAGTGGTTCAGAGGAGCTAGGGGGGCGGCTATATCGTGCTGTTTCGGCGCACTGTAGGGCGAAATCTAGCCCTGATGTGCTCAACAGCGAATACGGCGAGGCGCAACCGCAACTTACACGTTTGGGCTTCCGAATGTCGAACTAGGGCAATAGCCTCACTCGAAGCGCTCTTCACAAGCGCTTCGAGTGGCTTGGTTCTGCTGCCTGTTTGGCAGTACACATTCTCGAAATAATCATGAGCGTGAGCCCGGACTTCTCAGCTGCCTATGTGGCAGTAAATGGTCAAATCCGATTTGGTGTTAATAAAGCTTAACGCTCGTGCGTGCGCGTTTTTTAGAAAAAATGCTCTAAATACAAAGGCATTTCTATTAAAGCGTATTCCATGAAAGTGTTAATTTCTAAAGTTGGTTCGTTTTGGGGCAAAGCCCATTACCGGTTCGATCTTCTTAGCTGCCTGTTCGGCAGTACGCTGCTGTCGCCCATGAGTTGGCTTGGCTCAAACTTCTCAGCTGCCTATGCGGCAGTACACCCATCGCATCGAGGGTTTGATCGACGTAAGGACTTCTCATCTGCCTATGCGGCAGTACACCAGCTGCCCGTACTGCCATCTATTTTTGAGCGCTTCCCAGCTGCCTATGCGGCAGTACACAAGAGGCGCAATCAGCGCTTCTTGCTTTACGTCTTCTCAGCTGCCTAAGCGGCAGTACACCACGTAATTACCGAAGTTACTCATTATGTCGACTTCTCAGCTGCCTATGCGGCAGTACACAAGACGCGGCGTTCAATGCTCACTTGCCCATTCTTCTCAGCTGCCTAAGCGGCAGTACACGGTTATTTGCTGCGACTGCGGGTTAGTATTTACTTCTCATCTGCCTATGCGGCAGTACACGAATGGTCTTACCCCACAAGCGACCGCGACTTCTTCTCAGCTGCCTATGCGGCAGTACACGCGTTAAAATCCGCCTCGAACTAATTGCTCGACTTCTCAGCTGCCTATGCGGCAGTACACAAATCTCTGAACGACTGCCCCTTTTTCAGCTTCTTTTCAGCTGCCTATGCGGCAGTACACGCCTTTTCGTCGCCACGTTGCAACAACACATTCTTCTCAGCTGCCTATGCGGCAGTACACAATCCCTTAAACCCTAATTGGGAACATACTATCTTCTCAGCTGCCTATGCGGCAGTACACTGGCAGTGAGAGCAAAGTACGTCAAGCCAACCCTTCTCAGCTGCCTATGCGGCAGTACACGCCTTTTCGTCGCCACGTTGCAACAACAAATTCTTCTCAGCTGCCTATGCGGCAGTACACTTTTTTAGCTTCACGTTATTACTGTTTGCCTCCTTCTCAGCTGCCTATGCGGCAGTACACTGAGCGTGCGAGGCAGGCTCAACGCAGCGCCACTTCTCAGCTGCCTATGCGGCAGTACACAAAGTTTGAAGAGCAAAAACGGGGTGATGTGTCTTCTCAGCTGCCTATGCGGCAGTACACCTATGCGGTAGTACACGTTTTCGTTTCGATTCCTTCTCAGCTGCCTATGCGGCAGTACACGGAGAGTATATATTCAGCGATTTTTGCTGCTCCTTCTCAGCTGCCTATGCGGCAGTACACTGAAGCATCTGTGAAAATCGGGCGACAAGTGCCTTCTCAGCTGCCTATGCGGCAGTACACGATTGTGCAAATAATATTATACGCATAATTTCCTTCTCAGCTGCCTATGCGGCAGTACACTAAAATTAAAGCGCCGAGTTATACGGCATCGCCTTCTCAGCTGCCTATGCGGCAGTACACTAGACAAAAACACATACAAGCTCCTGATTTGAAAGAAAAAACATGTTCGTTTCGTGATTTAACCCTTTTTTCGTGGGCGGGTGTTCTGCAAGTAAAAACAATGGGTTACGACGCCGCCAAAAAATAGGGTCAAAACAATGGCACGGTGGCAGATCGGTTTGATCCAAATCCATACGTGTTAAATGTGCCAGCCATCGGCGCATCGACAACGGTTTGTACCGGCGTTAGGTAAAACTTCTGACCTGTGGAACGGCTAAACAATCCTACCGACAGCGGTAGTCGTCGGTATCCAAGCTTCTCAGTCGCCTGAGCTTGGGTCATGCCTGCCTCACGCATAAACTTTGCACGACCCGTAAACGCTTGGCTGCGATGCACAACAACGTGGTGTACAAGCTCTGGCGTTGGCAGTACCGCTGTCATGGCAATTTTTTCACCTTGCGTCATGAGCGGTGAGTTCATTAGTGCCAGGCGAACATCCGTCATTGACTGCAAGCTGCCGTGCAGTCGAATGGCATCAATGAAACGATGGTTTGTTTCACGTCGTGGAAAACTAATGCCAATGCCGGTGTTATTGGTGCGAGTCAGATGCCAATGAACTAGCGTCCATACTGCGCCAATAACGGCATCGGATTGATTTTTTCCTGGTTCAACGTTGACATAGTGGGTCGTCATATCAGGCTCCATAAGTTGCGGGTGGAACAGCGCACATTCCGTGCAGGCGGGTATCCCAATACGGCGCTTGATAGCCACATTGCATCAATGCCGATCCAGGTACCGGATTGGTCGCGGGGATAGCGCGATTGCGCCAGCGCGTGTGCGCTGAGTCGTCGAGGTCTATTTGCTGAGAGATAACAATCCCAGCACCAAGCCTAGACAGTTTTCCAATTGAGCGGATGCGGCTGGCCAACGCCCGCACCCTTTCTACATTACCTACACCCCAAGCTTCAGCGCTAGCGCATGTGCCCATCGGATGACTAAATAAATAGGCTTTGTATCGACCGGTGCCGAGCGAGAGTATGTCCATGCGGCCACTGATAAGCCCTGCATCGAGCGCGCCTGCGTATTCCCTAACCAGCGCGGGTCGCGTCATCTGTGCATTGTAAGTATCTTGTGCCGCTGCCAGCGTTAGGACTGATGCTTTGTGGCACCAGCGTCCATCGTCTGCTACGTACCTTTCCAGTCCAAGATCGTGTATAGCATCAAGCGGCGTGTCATGGCCCATTTCCGTTGCTTCTTCAACAGCTGCAAAGGCAAGCAAGGAATCCAGCGGAATTCCATGCGTCGGCAACCGCATCGCGGTGCCGATCACAAAACGCACGTGGAACGGTTCTATTTTCATTACTTGCTCTTTTTTCCGATGATTAACTCAAGTGCGGCTTTGGCAGCAGGTGTTTTGCACTTAGCCATCAGTGCGTCTATTGCGGTGCCAGAGCTAGCAAACAGGCTCTCAATGCTCGCAGCGTCTACGGTATTGAGATACGTCTGAGCGGCGGTTATCGCGCTGCCAAGCTCCGTCGTCGTTGGCCAAGTGAATTTCACTACGCCATCCACATACTCAAGTACCGTAATCGCACTAGCACCTTCTCGGATCAACACAATTTCGGCCACGAAGCGGCCAAAGTCATATCGACCTGCTGCACCGATTTGGTTGTCGCGGCATAGCTCTAGTATGGCTAGCAGCCATAGCCCGATTTGTGCAGGCGTGGCTGTTGGGCTGAAGTAACCGTCAGCGTGTAGGGAAACACCTGGAATAATGAATTCCACCGCAGTTAAGGCATTTAAGCCACGTAGTACGCCTTCGTCACTTGCCTTGGCCTCGGACTTTTCTGCCGCTGAAGTCCTGAAGAGTGTCTGCCATGCACTAGCAGATTCGGTCACAGATTCGATCAGTTCTTCGCCACCAATCCCAAGTGCGTTATCCGTCCGTCGAATGAAGCGATAATCAACACATTCCCGAGCCGTGGGTAGGGTTTCCACGTCATGATTTACCTCGCGCGTCTGCGCAATCGCGTCGCCTAGTGCGAAGCGCGAGCTTTGCATGCGTGGCCCGCCGCCAAAGAGCCCCATGTATGGGTCGTTTGATTCCGTTCGATATTGAGAGATGGTTGGATCGCCACCATCCGGGTGTCCGTGTACGGCACCCGCCTCAAGCCCTTGAAATGCAGCCATGCTCAAGACTTGGCCACGTGCTATCAAACTGCGCTCAATGAGCCGTGCCGCAGCCCGTCGCAGCGAGCCGCGCAGCGTATTGGCTGGAATGACGGGCAGGTTGACCCGTTTGCCATCAATAAAGCGCGCCTGCTTGCACGTCTCCGTGAGCGGAAAGCCGCCTGTCGCATCGCCATAGACTACTCGTTTGTCCGCCGTTAGCTTAGAAGCTGACATCGGGGTGATAACGAGCATTGGCGATTGCGTTGTGATCCTAATCTTGATTTTCATTTTGTTTCCTTGTGAGTGATAGTTTTTCAGGTGTGTTGGGTGTTACCGCTTTTGCTTTTGCTAGTGCTGCTAATGCCCAAATTTCGCCGCGCGTGAGCGATGCGTACAGCGCGCTCAAATGCGCCGGCAAGTCAGTTCTGGGTATGCCGTGATTTGGTGCTTTCATATCGCGATCTAGCGACATGAATCCGTTTGTGAATCCTGGATTGTCCAGTCGTTCCTGTTTTATGGCTGCGAGTACGGCGTCCAGCACTGTGCGGCGAACGACCACGTTTTCTTGGCCAACCCGGATTTGCATGATCGCGTTGTCAACGGTTACGGGCGTCTTCCAGATTAAGTGCTGACCAATGCTGGTGCCAGCAACGGCTACCCACGGTGGTGCAGGCGGGTTGAGAAATAGCCAGGCACGATCATCATCTTTCGCCAGCGAATAAGCGCCAGCTGCGCAGAACACCCCGCGCTGTGTGCGAATTAGGACTGGCCCCTGCATGATCGCTGCAACATAGCCAGATACCACGCCCGAGCGCGCCACGATGAACATGTCATCGGTAAAGCCGGACGTGGGCTTAAATGGCGCTATCCAGTCACCCTCGCTCATTAAGCGCCCTGACAGTGCGCACATAAGGGTGTCGTCGCCGGTGTATTGCTTTCCGAGGGGCGTCAAATGCAGAGCATCACACGCTAATTTTGCTGCATCAATCATTTTTATAGCCTTGGTTAGTTCCGAGAATCGCTAACGTAATTGTTGCGCCTGATAAAGTCAATCGGTATGCGATAAAAAAGTTATCGCATACCGAATTGCTTTAATAAATCGTAATTATTGCGTTTTTCAGAGTTGATCGGTATGCTATTAAAAAGTTTTCGCATACTAACTAAGTTGAGGCAATAATGATCGTTATGCTAAGTGTTCCAGTTGGGTTGCATGCGCTGTATCCGCATGAGCCATCGCTTGCGCGTGCGGTAATCGCGGCGCTATCTGATGAAAAAACATGGGCATTGCCACCTGCGCCTGCTTCCGGCCTTTCTAAGGCGATTAAAATGCACTTGCCGTCTCATTTGCAGACCAAGACACTAGCTGAGCTGGGCGACGTGCTAGCGCGCGTCATGCACGCACACGAAGCGTGCCAGCGAACGGACACGGACGCGGACGTTGTGGCAGCCGATGCGGCTTTACCATTGCCCCTGTCAGTGTTGCAAAAGGAAATGCTTGACGGCGTGCTGCACGGGATTATTGGGCGCGACAAGATTGTATTTGCCGAAGGCAGTACCGGTCTGGGTAAGACTCGCGTAATTTGCTATGCGGCTATGGCAGCAGCTAATGCCGCAGCGGCGGAAGGCTCAACTGCGACAGTCGTGATTACTGTTCCGACCGTCGCGCTGATTGCGCAGGTGATGGATACCTTTAACAAATTGGAAACAGGGATAACGCCTGCGGTGTTGCTTGGGCGCGGGCAATTTATAGACCCGGATATGGTTTCAGCGTTAATTGATGAGCCTGACATTGCCTTGGATGCAGATACCGTAGTTGCTGTCCGGCAATGGATCGCCAAGGGTGACGCACAGGTTAAAAATTGGATCGCAAAAGAGGGCGTGCCGGAAAAATCATTACTTGAGATTCCGTGGCTACGTGACGCCCTCACCGCGTTGGCTCCTGATCTGCCGATGGCAGGCTTGGCGCATAGCCGCGAAGTTCCAAGTCGTGCAGAAACGGCTTATCAAGCGGCTCGGTCAGCGGCAACCACATCGCGTGTAGTCATCACCACGCATGCGATGATTGCGTCGCAAATTCGTGCCTTAACTCTTAACCAAGAAGGGCAACAGCTTGATACCTACGCGCTATTTATTGATGAAGCGCACGAATTTGCAGGCGCTGTTGAAAGTGCATTTTCCGATGGCCTGAGTTTGTTTGCCTTGCGTCATCGTTTGCGCGGCCTTTCGGAGGATGATAAACGTCGTGCGCGCGCCATCAAGGTCGTAGACCGCATGCTAACGCTGATTGATGCGGCTATCCCCAAGCTAGCGGGCATGTTTTCTGGGCAATCCACTATAGTGCTGGCTGATAAGACGCGCGAAATAGTCGCCATGATCGTGTCAGGATTAAGTACATCAGCTGTGGGATTAAAGCGGCTCGATGCAGCAATCCCAGCTTCAATAAAGCGGGTCGCAGATGGTTTGGCTAAGGAGCGAGCACCGGCGATCCTTTCATTTTCCCAAGTGCGGCATCTGCCGACCATCACCGCAGGGCCGCGCAGTTTGTCTAAGCCACTGGCAGCTTACTGGAGCACTGTGCCGCGTGCCGCGTTGTTTAGCGGCACGTTGTACGCGCCTACGCAGGCTGGCTGGAGCGCTGATTGGGTGCGTGTGGAGCTGGCTATTCCTGATGAGCGAAAGGCGGTGTTACCGCGCTTTATCGAGCCGTGGGTGTTTGAGCCCATGTTGCACTTGCCCTCGCCTAAAATCGCGTCGCTATTCATACCGCCAAAAACTGATTTAAGTGCCGAAAGCGCCTATTTTGATGCGGTGAGCGCGGTAATACGCGACACGATTCATCCGACAGCGCGCGGTGGAACATTAGTGCTTTGCACCTCGTTTACTGCGATCAACGAAATTAGTCAGCGGCTGCGCATGATTGAAAACCTCATTACGCAAAAAGGCGGCGGCTTTGCAAGCGCGCGCGCGCAATTTAAGCAATTGCGCAAGCCATATTGGCTTGCCACAGGCGCGGCCTGGAGTAAGCCAATATGGCTTGCCACAGGCGCGGCCTGGACGGGTCTGGACTTGGTAGCACTTACCGATCCAGCGGATGATTTTTTGCTTACCGATGTTGTGATCGTTCGCATTCCGTTTCGGTTTGCTGAAACGCCATTGGCTCAAGCTCGGTTCGAGCGATTGGGCATGAGTGCTGTGCGGATTGATGGCTCGTTCAAACTTCGCCAAGGTATTGGTCGGTTGCAGCGCCGAAAAGGCTGTACGAATCGGCGGTTGTGGTTGCTCGATGGTCGATTGAGCGTCGAAAACCCAGCGCATACATTTTTGCTTTCGCCGATCAAACGAGTGTTGGCAGATTACAAGAACACGACGTTTTTTGGCGATTAACCCTAATTTCTATGGATATTGTAAGTCATTGTTTTTATTGCCATAAAAACCTTCGCAAAAAAATGGGGTAAACTATCGTAGACGCATGTTTGTTTCATAAAATTAGTGGCTTGCATGCGTTTTCATCTAGTGTACTGCCGCATAGGCAGCTGGAAAGGCTGAATATATACTCTCATCTTCGCGTTAAGAGTGTACTGCCGCATAGGCAGCTGGAAAGTGACGTACTGATCCAACGGGCCGGGATGGGTCGTGTACTGCCGCATAGGCAGCTGGAAAGGCGAGAACTGCCGGGCGGCAAAAAACACCGCCGTGTACTGCCGCATAGGCAGCTGGAAAGACAACAGTTCATTGAGATTGTTGCCGCAGTAAGTGTACTGCCGCATAGGCAGCTGGAAAGATGTGTGTACACAAACGTGCGCAGATATAAAAGTGTACTGCCGTATAGGCAGCTGGAAAGAGACGTTTGTTACGTGAAAATAGTGCGATTCCGTGTACTGCCGCATAGGCAGCTGGAAAGAATTACCCGAAAAAATCCCGCTGAGCTGGCCCGTGTACTGCCGCATAGGCAGCTGGAAAGGAAATGACGCTGATGCTGCTGTGCGGCTGGAGGTGTACTGCCGCATAGGCAGCTGGAAAGATGTAGTCAACAAGCGCGAGCGCAAAAGTCGAGTGTACTGCCGCACAGGCAGCTGGAAAGACCTCGGTTCTCTTGGCACCTTGTATCACGATGTGTACTGCCGCATAGGCAGCTGGAAATTGGATGTACGGCTGTTTGAGTGCGCTATCGAGGTGTACTGCCGTATAGGCAGCTGGAAAGGTAGGCAGATATTGACGTGAAAAAAATAGAAGGTGTACTGCCGCATAGGCAGCTGGAAAGGCGAGAACTGCCGGGTGGCAAAAAACACCGCCGTGTACTGCCGCATAGGCAGCTGGAAAGACGAGAACTGCCGGGTGGCAAAAAACACCGCCGTGTACTGCCGCATAGGCAGCTGGAAAGACAACAGTTCATTGAGATTGTTGCCGCAGTAAGTGTACTGCCGCATA
>Ga0105045_10003301_pt1 | contig 13834 bp, 10 predicted proteins | sample MAT02_FD_78089 | JGI IMG/M metagenome (GOLD analysis project Ga0105045, IMG submission 78089) | Freshwater microbial communities from Lake Fryxell liftoff mats and glacier meltwater in Antarctica - MAT-02 (megahit assembly) | ecosystem: Environmental > Aquatic > Freshwater > Ice > Liftoff...
GGCCGAGCCGCCGGCCACCGCCGATGAGCTCGAGCGCTACTTCGTCCACCTCGACCAGGCGCTGCACGAGATCGACTTCCACAAGGGCAAGCCGCCGGAAATGGTGATGCAGCGGCTTCGCCGCCTGTACCTGCGGGCGGGGCTGGACGCCCGCGAGGTCAAGATCCTGCGCGGCATCCTGGCCGAGGCGCAGCGCATGGCGCGCATCGCCCGCGGCGGCCGAGCCTAGCGCGGCAACGGCGGGGCGCATACAGTAGGGCAGCCCCGTGAAGAGCTCCCCACAGCCCCAGTGACGTCATTGAAGAATCACATGGTTTCCCGGGGTGTGAGGCACGCACTGCTGCTGCTGTTGCTGCTGCTTGGGGCCGGCTTGGCGCCTGCCGCCGACGGCGTGCTGGTGCTCGGCCGCATCAGCGACGATCCCCGCCGGCATTACGAACAGCTGCAGCCGCTGCTGGACTACGTGGTGCCGCGCATGCGCACGGTGGGTATCCGCGAGGGCCGCGTGCTGATGGCGCGCGACCCGCAGCAGATGATGAGCTACCTGCGCCGCGGCAAGGTCGACTGGGTCACCGAAACGCCCGGCATGGGCCTGCTGCTGGCCGACCGCGCCGGTGCCCGCCCGCTGCTGCTGACCGAGCGCGCCGGCGCCCGCGAGTACCGGTCGGTGATCTTCGTGCGGCGCGACAGCGGCATCACCGCACTCTCCCAGCTGCTTGGCCACACCATCGCCTTCCAGTCGCCGTCGTCCACCAGCGCCTACCTGATGCCGGCCCTTGCGCTGCGCCAGCAGGGCCTGCCGATGAGCCTGATGGTGTCGCCGCTGGAGGGCCGGGACCCGCGCAGCCTCGGTTACGTGTTCGCCAACACCGACGCCAACCTGGCGGCCTGGGTGCACAAGCGGCTGGTGGATGCGGGTGGCTTCAGCGACCAGGACTGGGAGTCGCTGCAGCGCGTGTCCGAAGTCTTCCGCCGCGACCTGGTGGTCATCCACACCACCGCGCCGGTGCCGCGCGCAATGGAGCTGGTGAGCGCCGGGATGGAGCCGGCCGTGGCCGAGCGCCTCAAGCAGGTGCTGCTGGGCGCCAGCGCCGACCCGCAGGCGCGCGACGCGCTGCGGCAGTTCTTCCGCACCACCGGCTTCTACGAGGCCGACGACAGCACCCGCGCCCGGCTCGAAGAGCTGCGCCGCGGGGCCCGCGAGATCCGCGAGGCGCTGGAGTGAGGCTGCCGTTCCGCCTGGGCCTGCGCGGCGAGCTGCTGCTGATGCTGGTCGCCACGACGGCGGTGGTGGTGCTGCTGTTCGCCGCGCTGTGGCTGCACGAGAAACGCAGCAACCGCGACGCCCGCGAGCTCAGCGCCACCGCGCTGGGGGAAATGTCCCGCGAAGGCCTGCTCACCCGCGGCCAGACCCTGTCGAGCCAATTGGCCGAAGCCGCCACCAACCCGCTGTACTTCCTCGACCTGGCCAAGCTGGGCGAGCTGGCCCGCGCCGCGCTGCGCCAGCCCGACGTGGTGTACGTGGTGATCCACGACGCCGACGGCCAGGTGGTGCACGACGGCTCGGGCGACATCCCGGCGTTCGGCCAGCCGATGTCGGACACGATGGCCTACGAAGCGCTCGCGGCCACGGGCGTGCATGCGCAGTGGAGCGACAAGCTGCTGGACGTGGCCAGCCCGATCCGCATCGGCGGCCAGCGCATCGGCGGCGTGCGCGTGGGCCTTTCGCGCGACGCCGCCACCCGCCGCGAAAGCGAGATGCTGGCACCGCTGGGCGAACGCCTGCAGGCGGCCAGCAACGAACACCTGGGGTGGATCCTGACGCTGCTGGCAGCACTGGGGATGATCGCCCTGGCCGCGATGTGGCTGCTGCAGCGGCGCGTGGTGCAGCCCATCCAGGGGCTGGCCGAGGCCGCGTCGCGCATTGAACAGGGCCGCTATGCCGACGTGCGCGTGCAGTCCGACCGCCAGGACGAGATCGGTGAGCTGGTGCGCGCCTTCTCGCGCATGAGCGAAAGCGTGGCCCGCCACGACCGCGACATCCGCCGCATGGCCTACACCGATTCGCTCACCGGCCTGTCCAACCGCCTGGCTTTCCGCGAAGCGCTGGACGAGCGGCTGATGACGCTGCAGGCCACCAGCGGCGAACTGGCGCTGCTGTTCGTTGACTTGGACGACTTCAAGCGCATCAACGACACGCTGGGCCACGAGGCCGGCGACGAAGTGCTGGGCCAGCTGTCGATGCGGCTGCGCATGGCCGTCGAGCGCTTGGGCGGCACCGGCGCCGAGATCGCACGCTTCGGCGGCGACGAGTTCATCGTGCTGTTCATGGCCGAGGACATCCGCACCAGGTCGGGGCAACTGGCCGAATCGATCATCGAGGAGATCCATCGGCCGCTGGTGCTGCGCGGGCGGCAGGTGTTCCTGGGTGCTTCGGTGGGCATCACCCTGTTTCCGTTCGACGCCTCGGGCGCCGGGCCGCTGCTCAAGAACGCCGACATCGCGATGTACCAGGCCAAGGTCGCCGGCAAGGGCTGCTACCGCTTCTACAGCAAGGCGATGGACCAGGCGGTGGAGCGGCGCGTGCAGCTGGAGGAAGAGCTGCGCGGCGCCTGGGACCGCGGCGAACTGAGCGTGCACTACCAGCCCATCTACCGCTTGGCCGATCGCCGCCTGCTGGGCGCCGAGGCGCTTTGCCGCTGGCAGCATCCGCGCCTGGGCGTGGTGCCGCCGTCGGTGTTCATCGAAGTGGCCGAGCAGAGCGGCCTGATCGAGGCGCTCGGGCGCAACGTGCTGCTGCAGGCCTGCCGCGACGCGGCGCAGTGGTCGCAGCCGGGCCAGGAGCCGCCCTTCGTGTCGGTGAACATCTCGCCGCGCCAGCTGCGCACCGGCGACCTGCCCGACGTGGTGGCCAGCGCGCTGGCCGCCACCGGCATGCAGCCGCGCCAGCTGCACGTGGAGCTGACCGAAACAGCCGTGCTGGGCGACGAGGTGCAGGCCAGCGCGCTGCTGTCGCGGCTGCGCGCCACCGGTGTGAAGGTGTGGCTGGACGATTTCGGCACCGGCTTCTCGGGCCTGAGCCACCTGCGCCGGGTGCCGGTGGACGGGGTGAAGATCGACCGCAGCTTCGTCGCCGACGTGCTGCGCGACCCCGACGACCTGGCGCTCACCTCGGCCATCATCGCCATGGCGCACTCGCTGGGCATCACCGTGGTGGCCGAAGGCATCGAGGCCGAAGGCCAGTACGAGATCCTGCGCGAACGCGGCTGCGACCAGGGCCAGGGTTTCTGGCTGGGGCGGCCGATGCCGGCGGCGGAAATCCTGCGCAGTTTCCAGGAGTGACCGGCGCCGCGGTCAGCTGACGAACCTGCCGGCCCAGGTGTAGAACTCGCCCAACAGCACCGCGATCTGCGAAGAGAACACCCCCACCACCACCAGCTGCGCCAGGCCCAGGGCCCAGGCCAGCAGCATCAGCCGCCCGTCGCGCTCGATCAGGGCGATGGCATAGGTGAGCAGGATCAGGCCGAAGGGATAGTTGGTGGCCGGCAGCGGCAGCGCCAGCAGGAAGCCCAGCAGCACCAGCATCAGGCCGGTGAAGGTGCGCGCGGCGGGATGGTCGATCACTGCTTCCGTGCGGGGCCGGCTTACCTTCTCGAGCCATCCGAAAAGGCGCGCCGTGCGGTCGCGGAACTTCACCATGCCCGGCCGCGACAGCGGCCGCCGCGACAGGAAGCCGGGCACCCAGGGGTGCTCCATCTGCGCCAGCAGCTGCAGTCCGATCAGGCTCACCAGCGGGCCGCTGACGGCGCCCGCGCCCATCGGCAGCGGCACGAAGGCGGGCAGCACGCTCATCAGCAGGAAGACGCCGTAGGCGCGCGCCTTGAACTGGTCGAGCAGGCCGCCCAGGGTGAGTGCCTGCGCCGGGTCGCCGTTGGCGAGGGCATGCAGCAGGGCGCGGGTGCTGATTTCAGTCGTCATCCGTCGGTAGTCTGGTGGGCGGCGGCTTTATCCGGCCTAAACCTCTTCGGGATCGGCCAGGTCGGGCAGGCGGCTGATCAGCAGCTTGTCGATGCGGGCGCCGTCCAGGTCCACCACCTCGAAGCGCCAGCCGCGCCATTCGAACAGTTCGCCGGCGTGCGGGATGCGGCCGAAGCGCGCAATCACCATGCCGGCGACCGTGTGGTAGTCGTGGTCGTCTTCGCCCGGCAGGGCGTTGAGTTCGAGCATCTCGCGCAGGTCTTCGGTGGACAGGCGCCCGTCCACCAGCAGGGAGCCGTCGACGCGGGTGACCACCATCACTTCATCTTCGCCGTCCTCGCTGGCCTGGGCGCGGCCCAGCACGGCGCCGAGCAGGTCGTTGACCGACACCATGCCCTCGATCTCGCCGTATTCGTCCACCACCATGGCGATGGACTGCTGCTCTTCGCGGAAGATCTCCATCAGCTTGAGCGCGTGGGTGGATTCGGAAACGAACAGCGCCGGCCGCAGGTTCGCGAACAGGTCGGGCGCGGCGTCGGGGTGGGTGCCGATCAGGCCGGCCAGCGATTTCACTTCCAGCACGCCCAGCACGTCGCTGTCGTCCTTGCGGTAGACCGGGTAGCGCGCGTGCTGGCTTTCGCGGATGGTGGCGAGGTTTTCCTCGACGCTGGCCGCCGCGTCCAGCCAGACGATGCGCGTGCGCGGCGTCATCAGGCCGGCGCTGCTGCGGTCGCCCAGCCGCAGCACGCGGTTGATCATGTTGCGCTCGTCCGAATCAATCACGCCCTGTTCGTGGCCCTCGGCCACCAGCATGCGGATTTCTTCTTCCGACACCTGGTTGTCGCTGCCCCGGTTGAGGCCGATCAGGCGCAGCAGGGTGCGCGTGCTGAGCGAGAGCAGGTACACGAAGGGCGTGGCGATCACCGAGATGATGTTCATCGGCAGGGCCACCACGCTGGCGATGCGCTCGGGTGCCAACAGCGCGATGCGCTTGGGCACCAGCTCGCCGATGATGATGCTGAAGTAGGTGATCAGCGTGACCGCGACGCCGGTGCCGATGCCCTGCGTGAGCTGGGCGTCCAGTCCCAAGGGGCCCAGTGCCTCGGCCACACGGTTGCCGATGCTCTCGCCGCCGTAAAGACCGGTGAGGATGCCGATGGAGGTGATGCCCACCTGCACGGTGGAAAGGAAGCGCTCGGGGTGTTCAGCCAGTTCAAGGGCGGTCCGGGCGCGGCGGCTCTCCTGGGCCATCTGGCGGAGCTTGGCCTTGCGGCTGGTGACTACCGACATCTCCGAGATGGCGAAGAAGGCGTTGCACAGGATGAGCAGCAGGACCAGGGCGATTTCGAGGGTCATGGGCCACCGGGCGGGGCCGGCATGAACTTCCGTTCAGAGGGTGGAGGGGACCGCCACTATGCCACAGACCCCCCGGGCTCCCGGTCCGCGCGCGCGCGCGCGGACCGGGAAGACGTCGCGGTCTGGGGCTGATGGCCTAAAGCAGGTCGCCGCCGGCCGAGAGCATGCGCTCCATCTGGTCGCCCAGACCGCCGATTTCCAGCACCAGGCGGTCGAGCTCGGCGCCGTTGAGGGTGTCGTAAGGGCGGTTCTCGCACAGCTGCAGGTAGGGCACGGAATCCAGCTCGCCCAAGGCCAGATACCCGAGGCGGCTCTCCCAGTTGAAGGCCAGCATGCGGCGGGCGTCGATGCCCGTCATCGGCGCGATCACGGTGCTCACGCGCAGGTAGGGGCGGGTGTCTTCGCCGACCATTTCCGACAGGAAGATGCTCTGGTGCCGCCGGCCCTGGGACAGCGACAGCTGCACGCACGCCAGGTAGGGCTCGCTGGCGGTGAGCTTGTACTTGCCCTGGAGATGGGCGCGGATCCGTTCGAAGTTCTGCATGGGGGAGGTGAAAACCAATGGGAGGGTTATCCTAAACCCGCATGCCCCGAAAGCCCAACCCCGAGACACCCGACGAGCGCCGCCGCCTGATCGTGGCGGCGGTGCGGGCCATTCCCGCCGGGGACGTGGCGGGCTATGGCGAGGTGGCGCGCCGCGCCGGCCTGCCGGGTCGCGCCCGCTTGGTGGCGAAGATGCTCTGCGCAGCCGACGAGCCGGGGCTGGCCTGGCACCGCGTGCTGCGCTCGGACGGGCGGGTGGCATTTGCCGCCGGCACGCCGGCCTTTGAAGAGCAGGTGCAGCGCCTGCGCGCCGAGGGCGTGCGGGTGGACGCCGGGCGCGTGCGCGGCCAGCGGGCCGCGCCGACGCTCGATGAAATGCTGTGGGCGCCGCCCGGAGCGCCGAAACCCCCGCACCGACGCTGATCGCTCAGGCGGGTCGCGGGCGCTGGCGGAACCAGGCGGCAACGCTGTAGCGGGGCAGGGTGGCCGGCATCACCTCGTGCTCGATGTCGGCGCTGAGGAACAGCACCAGCGTGCCCATGCGTGGCGCAATGTCGTGCGTCCCGTCCGGAAGGTGCAGGCGCAGCTCGCCGCCGGCGTCCGGCGGCCAGTCCTGGTTGAGATAGAGCACCAGGGAAAGCACGCGCGCATCGTCGCTGTGGAAGCGGTCGCGGTGACGCGCGTAGCCGGTGCCGACCGGGTAGTGCGCGAAGTGCGCTTCGACGCTGGCCAGGCCGAGCGTGAGGCGCTGATTGAGGCCCGCACGCAGCTCGTCGAACGCCAGCAGCAGATCGGCCGCCGCCGGGCCGCAGGCGGGATCGTCCAGCCAGATCGTGTCGTCGCCGCGAAACCCAAGCTGCCGCTGGCCTCCGGCCCGGCCGGTGGAGGCGGGCCGCAGCCGCAGCGCCTGCAGGTGTGCGCGCGCTTCGCGAGCAGCCCCGAGCAGCAGCGCGTGCCCCGGGCCGATGGCCAGGGTGGTCCAGTCACGCCGACGCAAGTCGGCCGCCACCTCGTCCAGAGGCATGTCGCCATCCAGGAGCGAGGGGGTGGAACGCATGACGGTATGATACGGGTTAGTCCCCAAGGAAACGCCACGCATGCGCATGCCACCGGTCACCACCGGCCTGCTTTGGGCCATGGGCGCGGGATTCCTGCTGCAATACCTTCTGCCCGAGGAAATGATGCGCTACCTGGCGCTTTGGCCGCTGGGCGAACACCCGGTCGGGGACGGTAGTTTCGTGGGCTTCCTGCCCTGGCAGATCCTCACTTATGGGTTCCTGCACGGCGGCTTCGGCCACCTGTTCTTCAATGCGTTCGCGCTGTACATGTTTGGCGCGTCGCTGGAAGAAACCTGGGGCCCGAAGCGCTTCCTCACCTATTTCATCACCTGCGTGGCCGGCGCGGGGCTGGTGCAGCTGCTGGTGGCGACCACGGGCATCACGGGGCAGGGCGTCTACCCGACCGTGGGCGCGTCTGGCGGCGTGTTCGGACTGCTGCTGGCCTACGGCATGCTGTTCCCGAATCGCCAGCTGATGCTGCTGATCCCGCCGATCCCGATGAAGGCGCGCACCTTCGTGATCGTGTTCGGCGCTATCGAGCTGCTGCTGGGCGTCTTCAGCTCAGGCTCGGGCATCGCCCACTTCGCGCACCTGGGCGGCATGCTGTTCGGCTGGCTGATGATCCGCTACTGGCGGGGCCAGCCGCCCTTCGGCGGCCGCCGCCCGCCCGGTCCGCGGCTGGTGCGCTGACTGCCGCGAACGCCGCGGCGCTGGGGTGCACTAGCGCCGCAGCTGCAGGAAATCCGTGCTCGCCACTAGGCGCAGGCTGTCCAGGCGCGGGCGCGCGGTGGGCAGGACGGCCAGCAGGTCGTCGCGCTCCTTTTCGAGCGCGGCGATTTCCTCCGGCCGCACCGACGGGTTCACCCGGGCCAGCGCGGTGAGGCGGTCTATTTCGTTCGACAGCAGCATGTCGGCCTTGGCCACGGCGGCGTCGATGCGCGCCTGCGCGAGCTCCAGCGTGGCCATGCGCACGCGTTCAAGCATGGGCGGCACCAGCGCGGCCAGCACCTTGCGCTGCGCCGAGAGGTCGAACACGCGGTCGCCGGCGCGCAGGCGCGAGCGCTCGCCCGGCGAGAACTCCGGGCGCACCTGCAGGCGCGTGTCCACCGCCACGCTCAGCGGTGCCGGCGGCAGGTAGCGTTCGACGTCCAGGGCCGCGGGCGCCACGCACTCCATCACGTTCAGCGCCTCGAGCACCACGGTGCGCGGCGGCAGGCTGTCGTCCACCAGGAAGGCGGCGTTGCCGTATTCGCCCGAGATCAGCAGCTCGCCGGCCGACAGCAGCAGCGGGTGGTCGGCGCGCAGGTACAGCAGGTCGTCGCGGCCCAGGGCCGTGCTGCGGTCGAAGGTGGCCATGCGCGGGCCGTGCTTGAGCTCTTCGAAGCCGTCCACCGTGACGTGCTCGGGGTCGAGCAGCCAGATGCCGGGGGCCAGCGATTCGTTGTGCACGCCGAAGGCTTCCATCAGCCGCAGCGGATGGTCGTCCATGGCGGCGTGCTGGTCGTCGTCGCGCAGCGCGGCGAGCAGGGCGCCTTCATTGGCGCCGCGGCGGCTGCCGAGCTCAAGCAGGCGGTCGCGGCCCTGGGCGATGACCAGCGCCAGCTCGGCGTGTTTTTCGCCGCTGCGGGCGATCAGCTCGGTGAGCGCCGGTTCGCGGGCGTCGCTGTCCTGTTCGGCCAGCTGCAGCAATTCGGCGCCGAAACTGCGCAGCAGCTCGCGGCCGTCGGCCAGCACCCCGCGGAACGCGTCCAGGCCTTCGTGCACCCAGCGCAGCAGCACTTCCTGCGCGCTGCCGGCGACGGCGGCGGCGTGGATGTTGACGTCGCCGCGCTGGCCTATGCGGTCCAGGCGGCCGATGCGCTGTTCGAGCATGTCCGGGTGCAGCGGCAGGTCCCACATCACCAGATGCTGGGCGAACTGGAAGTTGCGGCCCTCGGCGCCGATCTCGCTGGCGATCAGCAGGCGCGCGCCGTCGGCGTCGGCGAAGTAGGCGGCGTTGCGGTCGCGCTGGAGCAGGTTCATGTCTTCGTGGAAGCGGGCGACCTTGAGGCCGCTGCGCAGGCGCAGGGCCTCTTCCAGCGCCTGCACCTTGGCGCGCGAACGGCACAGCAGCAGCACCTTGGCCGGCGCCACGGCTTCCAGGATGCCCAGCAGCCAGTCGGTTCGCGGGTCGCGCGCGTAGTCATGCGCGGGCTCGTCGTCGGTGTCGCCGATGTCGTGCGCGAACTCGGCGCGCAGGCGGCCCAGCACCGTGGGGTCTTCGGGCACGGGCAGCGTGGACACGTGCGGCAGGCGCGCGGGGAAACCGCCGACCGCGGCGCGGCGGTTGCGCACCATCACGCGGCCGGTGCCGTGGCGGTCCACCAGGTCGGCCAGCAGCAGGTCGCGCTCGTAGTCGTCGCCGGCGGCGATGCGGCCCAGGCGCGCGACCAGCGCGTCCTCGTCCCCGGGGAACAGGCCGGCAAGCGTGGCCATGTCGTCGGCGGTGAGTGACTGGCTTTCGAGCAGGCGTTCAGCCAGCGCCGACAGCGCCCGGTAGCCGCGCGACTCGCTGCGGTAGGCGTCCAGGCTGGTGTAGCGCGCCGGGTCGAGCAGGCGCAGCCGGGCGAAATGCCCGCCCAGGCCCAGCTGCTCGGGCGTGGCGGTCAGCAGCAGCAGGCCGGGCGTGCGCGCGGCCAGGGATTCCACCAGCGCATAGCCCGGGCTGGCGAATTCCGGCGTCCACACCAGGTGGTGGGCTTCGTCCACCAGCAGCAGGTCCCAGCCCGCGGCCAGCGCCTGGCGCGCGCGCTTGTCATGGCTGGCCAGCCAGTCCACCGAGGCGATCACGCACTGGTCGTCCTCGAACGGGTTGGCCTGCGGCTCGATCGTCTCGAGCGATTCGCAGCGCTCCTCGTCGTAGATCGAGAAGGCCAGGTTGAAGCGGCGCAGCAGTTCCACGAACCACTGGTTCACCAAGCTTTCGGGCACCAGCACCAGAACGCGCCGGACGCGGCCGCTGGCCAGCTGCTGGGCGATGATCAGGCAGGCTTCGATGGTCTTGCCCAGGCCCACTTCGTCGGCCAGCAGCAGCCGCGGCGGGCGCCGCTGCGCCGCCGTTTCAGCCACGCGCAGCTGGTGCGGGATCAGGTCGATGCGCGCGCCCAAGACGCCCCAGCCGGCATGGGCGCGGGCGTCGGCGCGGCGCTGCAGGCATTCGCGGCGGAACTCGAACTGGTCGTTGCGGTCCACGCGCCCCGACAGCAGGCGCGAATCGGCCTGCGACACCGGCTGCTCGGCATCGAGCTCGCCTTCGGCGTGCACGCAGCCGCCGCAGGTGTAGTGGATCAGCGCTTCGAGCAGTTCGGCTTGTTCGACGGTCTTGTCCTGGCCGCCGACGCGGATGCGCTCGCCGGGCCGGAACACGGCCCGCAGCAGCGGCGCCGAACCCAGCGCGTAAAGGCGCACCACGCCGGTGCCGGTGAAGACGATCTGCACCTGCCGGCCGGCGAGGCAGAGCACGGTGCCCAAACCCAGTTCGGGCTCGGCGCTGGAGAACCAGCGTTGGCCGGGAGCAAAAGTATTCATCAGCGCCAGAGGGCGACCTGGTCCTTGGCCGGGCGCTGCATCGCCACCTTGCCCTTGCAGGCGAAGGCCTGGCCGAAGGCCGGCAGGTTCGACAGCGGGCCGTTGACGCGCCACTTGCCCGGCGCGTGGTTGGCGGTGGCCTGCGCCGCGGCGAGCGCGGTGTCCTTGTCCTGGCGGGCCCAGAGGCCGGCCCAGCCGGTGAAGAAGGCCTTGGACGCGGCAGCGTCGGGCGCGCCCTGGGCGTTCAGCGCGCCCCAGGCCAGCTCAAGGCCGGCCAGGTCGGCCTGGTTCTGCGGGAAGCTGCGCGTGCCGTTGACCTTGGTGGCGCCACCGGCGGCCGGGTAGGCGTTGTACTGCGCGATCAGCGGCGTGCTGCGCTTGCCCCAGGCGGCGGCGTCGGCGCCGTCCCAGGTCTGGATGGCCAGGCTGAGCTGCTGCGCGAGCAGGGCGCCGAACGCGCCGTAGTCGGCGGCGCTGCCGGCATCGTCGAGCAGCGGCGGCTGCAGCGTGGCGGCCGTCACCAGCAGGCGGTTTTCCTGCGGCAGGTAGGCCACCAGCGGCTGCCACTGCTCGGCCGGCCAGGCCAGTTCGGCGCGCACCAGCGCATACTTCATCAGCCAACGGCGCAGCGCCAGCACGTTGCCGGCGAGGTCGGTGCGGCTGAACTGCAGTTCGTCGAACACGTTGTCCGGTACGCTGCGGCCCACCTGCACCGACATGGCCTGCAGGCGCTGGAGCGCCGACGCCTTGCCGGCTGGACTCAGCCAGGTGGCGCGCTCCACGGCGGCGATGGCGCTGGCCTTCACCGATGCGCCGATGGCGCGGGCGCGCTGCTGGCGCGGCACCGGCAGGAAACGCTGGGTGTACGCGGCGTCGATGATCTCGGGCACGCGCACTTCCAGCACGCGGCGGGCGAGCACTGCGCGCGCGGTCGGCGCGGCCTGGCCGGCGAGCGTCACTTCATACAGCTGGGCCCACGGGTCGCGGAAGGCCTTGGGAAGCGACGGCGCCATATCTCGCAGCACCTGCGCCCTGAGGTAGGCCTTCCACTGGTCGGGCTTGGTGTTGGCGATCAGCGTATCGAGCGCGCGGAAGAATCCAGGCGTGGACACGGCCACCTGGCTGGCCTTGAGGCCGTGGGCCTTGAGGATGGCGCCCAGATCAATGCTGCCGCCGAGCTTCTGCGCGTCCTTGATCGCCATGACCTGGAACGAACTACCCGCCAGCGAGGCCTTGGCCAGGTCGCGCTCCATGCGGCCGACCCAGCCCGCCTGTTCCACCATTTTCGCCTCGGGGGTGCCGGCCAGCTTCAGCCACTGCGCCACGGCGGCGAGGTAGCGCGCCTCCACCGGCGCCGCCAGCGGATCGGTGCTGGCGTAGAAGCCCGGGTCGGGCAGGCCCAGGCCCGCGGGTCCGACCTGTGCGTAGGGATTGCCCTGGACGTCGCGCAGCACCTGCACGTCCACCAGCACCGGCATGCCGGCGGCATGCAGGGCGGCGACGGCCGGGGCGATGTCCTTGGAACGCTTGATCTTGTCGATGATCGCCAACAGCGGCTGCACCGGCCGGAAGCCGGCGGCTTCGATGGCGGCTTCGTCCTGGGCGCTGGCGAACAGGTCGGCCAAGCGGATCGAGACGGTGGCACCGGCAGGGGCGGTCGTGGCCGCCAGCACCTGGTCGCGCTGCGACAGGCCCAGGGCGTTGAGCTGGTTCCAGCGGGTCAGCGCGTTGGCGCCGGCGGGCAGCGGGTTCTGGCGCAGCCAGGCGGCGTTGGCGAAACCGTAGAAATCGGCGCAGGCGGCGGGTGCGGCCGGGGCGCGCTGGGCGGCCGCGGGGCCGGCGACGACGGTGACCATGAGGCCGGCGAGCAGGGGCGAGAACAGCAGGCGCATGCGGGTGGGCATCGCGGACTCCGGTGTAGGGGACCGCGATTCTACCGCCGCGCCGCCCCCCGGCCCAGACAAAACCGCCAAAAAAGAAAACGGCCCGGCCGGGCCGGGCCGTTTTCCTGACGCGAAAGCGCCCTTGGACGCTTACCAGATGGCGATCCGCGCGAGGCCCGAGCGGACCATCGGGTCGCTTTCCTTGCAGCCGAAGGCCTGGGCGAAGGCCGGCAGGTTGGACGGCGCACCGATGGCCCGGAAATTGGCCGGGGCGTGCGAGTCGGTGGTCAGGCGGACCTTGAGCTCTTCGGGCTTGAAGTTGCGGCGCCACACCGTGGCCCAGTTCATGAAGAAGCGCTGGTCCGGGCCGTAGCCGTCGATTTCGCCCACGCGCTTGTTGGTCAGCTCGCGCTGGAGGGCGTCATAGGCCCCCGCCAGGCCGCCCAGGTCGGCGATGTTCTCGCCCAGGGTCAGCGTGCCGTCCACGTGCAGGCCTTCGATGGACTCGTAGCCGTTGAACTGTTCCACCAGCTGGCGGGTGCGCTGCTCGAAGCCGGTCTTGTCCTTGTCGCTCCACCAGTTGGCGAAGTTGCCCTTGGCGTCGAAGCGGCTGCCCTGGTCGTCGTAGCCGTGGATCATCTCGTGGCCGATCACCGCGCCGATGCCGCCGTAGTTGAGCGCGTCGTCGGCATTGGCGTCGAAGAACGGCGGCTGCAGGATCGCGGCCGGGAACACGATTTCGTTGGCCAGCGGGTTGTAGTACGCATTCACCGTCTGCGGGCTCATGCCCCATTCGGTCTTGTCCACCGGCTGGCCGATCTTGGCCAGGTTGAACTTGTGGTTGAACTCGTTGGTTGCCATCAGGTTGCCGTAGTACGTCGCGCGGCTGGTCTGCAGGCCGCTCCAGTCGCGCCACTTGTCCGGGTAACCGATCTTGGGGGTGAAGGCGGCCCACTTCTCGAGCGCCTTTTCCTTGGTTTGTGCGCCCATCCACTCCAGGCCCTGGATGCGCGCCTTGAGCGCCTCGCCCAGGTTCGACACCAGGGTCTGCATGCGCGCCTTGGCCTCGGGCGAAAACGCCACCTCGACGTATTCCTTGCCCAGGGCTTCGCCCATCTGGCCGTTGATGGTGTTGAGCACGCGCTTCCAGCGCGGCTGCATTTCCTGCTGGCCACGCAGGGTCTTGCCGTAGAAGTTGAAGTTCTCCTGGGCGAAGGCATCGGCCAGGAACGGCGCGGCGTTGTCGATGGTCTGCACGCGCAGGTAGGCCTGCCATGTGGCGGCCGGCACGTCGGCCAGCATCGCGCTGACTTCCTTGTGGAAGTCGGGCTGGGCGAGCGAGAACATCTCCGGGCGGACCAGGCCCTGCGCCGCGAAGAAGGCCGACCACTTGAAGTTCGGGGTCAGCGCATCGGCGGCGTCGATGCTCACGGGGTTGTAGTACAGCGA
>Ga0105045_10003302_pt1 | contig 13833 bp, 9 predicted proteins | sample MAT02_FD_78089 | JGI IMG/M metagenome (GOLD analysis project Ga0105045, IMG submission 78089) | Freshwater microbial communities from Lake Fryxell liftoff mats and glacier meltwater in Antarctica - MAT-02 (megahit assembly) | ecosystem: Environmental > Aquatic > Freshwater > Ice > Liftoff...
GAGCGTCACGGCAAACGACTCCGCCGCGAGTGACTCCATCGGCTCACCGTCGAGATAGCGACCAGCGTTGATGTCCATCTCGTGAATGAGCAATTGATGTCGACGGGAGGTGGTCGTGATCTTCAGAGTGGGCACGAACGGGAAATTGGTGACCGAGCCATTGCCCGTAACAAAAATGATCAAGTTGCAGCCGGCGGCGACCTGGCCCGCGATGCCTTCGAGGTCGTTGCCAGGGCCGTTCATGAAGGTGAAGCCTGGCGCGGCGATGTCGCGCAGCGGCTGGGCGTATTCGATGACCGTGTCGAGGCGCGTGCGGGGGTCTTTCTTGTGCACGGCGCCGACAGACTTGAGGGCGATGTTATAGAGGCCGCGAAACTTATTTCCTCCACTCGGATTGCTCTCGGAGGTGACACCATGCCAGGAGAGATAGGTCTTGAACCGCGCAATGGTGTCGAGGAACGCTCGCGCAGTGTCGACGTCGCGGACATTGCGCAGAATATAAGCCTCGGCCCCGACGGCTTCGTCGGTCTCCGTCAGCACGCCCGTCCCGCCATGGCGAATGACTTCATGCACGATGGCACCGGCGAGCGGATTTCCCGAGACACCAGAGAACGCATCCGAGCCGCCGCACTGAAGCGCGATGCGGAGGCCGCTGATCGGTTCGTCGGTGCGATGCTGCGCGGATACTTCCGGCAGCCAGTCCCGCACGATGCGCTCGCCTTCAGCCACTCCGGCGGCGAGTCCACCACGCAAGGTGAGAAACTCGTGCGTCACCTCGGCAAGCGGGTATCCGTGCTCTTCCATGAACGCGCGGAGCCTCGCGTTGGTGATCGGCTCCACGCCATAATCGACGGCGAGCACCGCACCGACATTTGGATGCACCATGAAACCGGAGAGTGCGCGAAGCACTTCGGTGGCGTTGTGCGGCTCACTGTTACCGCCCCCCTCGGTATGCGCGATCGCGACGATACCATCGAGCGTGGGATGCATGTGTCGCAATGCCTGGAGGCGGTCGGCGAGCTGGCGTGCGAAGCTGGCCGTCCGCGAGGTGGTCCCGAGGATGACGATGAAATTGCGCGTACCAACGCCACGGCTTCCAGGACGGCGAAATCCGGCAAAGGTGCCAGGCATTGAGGCATGCTCAATGACCGGTCCTGCGAGGAACGATGTTTCATCGAGGTTAAACGCCGCAAGCAAATCAGAAAAATTGGCTTGCGCGGGGAGCAAGGCGCCATTGAGTTGCCGCACCGCCAGCGATTCGAGCATCGACTGATTGCAAACATAATCGCCCGCCGAGATGTCGGCGAGCGCAAGGCCAAACGGAAGCCCCCAGGAAAGCAGTGGCTCGCCCGCCGCAATCGGTCGAACCGCAAAGCGATGGCCTTCGAGCACAGTGTGCGCGAGAACGCATTTTGCACTATCTAATGCAACTGCCGTGCCCGCTTCGAGACGTCGGATCGCGATGGCAACGTTGTCTTCCGGCTTGGGGAGCCGGGCAACGGCCTTGAGGGGAAAAGGGTGTGTGTTCATGGTTTTGGGCTACCTTCGTTGTTCAGTTGCTCGATCAGCCGTTCATGAATACCCTTGGGCAGCCGGCAGAACTCCTCGCGGGGCGTACCGTCAGGCAGGCTAATTCCACGCTTTAGCATGCAGGTGAGACAGCGATTGGTCCCCATACTGATATCTAAAATAGCCGAAGAAGTAGGGCTTCGCGAGGGTGGTTCTGAACCGGCCCAATTCACTAGTTTACGCTGCGTTCTGGTATTCGAAAAAACCGCGACGGACGGATCCCGATCGTTTTGAATCGCAATTCTCGTAAAATCAGGCGAAATCGGATTACAACGACTGTTGATGGCCTTCTAACCGCCGTGAGCTGTGAGATTGGTCTGGGCTTTGCATTCCCTGACCGTCGTCGTTTTCTGTACGATACTATTATCGTGTTTATGACGATTGTGCCTTTTTATCAGGCATATCGGAGTGGGTTTACGCCCAATTAAAGGGTAATCTAGCGAGGTCGAATTTCGACTTCGACTGCTTAATCGCGGATTTGCCGGTTTTTTTCGATAGGTTTTCCAAGAATGACAGACGGGCTCAGCATGTCACAAACCAGTGGTTCCGGAACGGGCAACCAATCAAGCCGGCAAACCTCATCTAAAGTTGAATCCGCAAGCTTGATTCTCAACGGCTACGACACGGATGGTTTTTACGACGAGATGTTTACGAGCGAAGGGACTCCTCGACCAAGTGCTCAGCGGCTGGCTCAAAGACTCGCGACACTCGATACGCTGGAGATGCAAAAGCGACAGAAAGCTGCCGATCATGAACTCATCAACATGGGAATCACTTTTAATGTTTATGGGCACGAAGCGGGCACGGAAAAGGTCTGGCCGTTTGATCTGATTCCACGAATTATTGATGCCGCAGAATGGCGACTTGTTGAAGCAGGTCTCAAGCAACGGATTCGAGCTCTCAACATGTTCATCGACGACATGTACCACGATCAAAAAATCATTCGAGACAAAGTGGTACCTGAATATATGTTGCAGTCGAGCAAAGGCTATTTGACTCAAATCCAAGGGATGAATCCATCTCGGGGAATTTGGTGTCACATCACGGGTACAGACTTAGTTCGAGCCGCGGACGGCAAGATCTATGTCCTGGAAGACAACTTGCGTTGCCCTTCTGGCGTGTCGTACGTTTTAGAGAATCGAGAAGTCATGAAGAGGACTTTCCCGCAGCTTTTCGACGGCCAATCGATCCTGCCAGTCGAAAGCTACCCTGAACAGCTACTAAAAATGCTTCAGTACGTAGCACCTGAAAGCGTCCGAGATCCGAATGTAGTAGTGCTGACGCCAGGGATTTACAACTCGGCCTATTTTGAACACTGTTTCCTCGCTCAACAAATGGGAATTGAGCTGGTGCAGGGTTCCGATCTGGTTGTCAACAATGGCTACGTCTACATGAGAACGACACGCGGTCTTTCGCGTGTCGACGTAATCTACCGTCGAATCGACGACGACTTCTTGGATCCCGATGTTTTGAGACCAGACTCGACGTTGGGTGTCAAAGGCTTAATGGATGTCTATCGCAACGGTCGTGTTTCGCTGGTCAACGCACCGGGTACGGGCGTCGCGGATGACAAGGCTGTTTACGCCTATGTGCCGCAAATGATTAAATACTACCTGGGCGAGGAGATGTCGCTTCCCAACGTGCCTACTTATCTTTGTGGTGATGAAACGGATTGTAAGTACGTGCTAGACAACATTGCCGATCTGGTTATCAAGCCTGCCAACGAGTCTGGGGGATACGGAATTCTGCTGGGGCCGCGTGCCTCCAAAGAGGAGCTTATCAAGCACAAAGAGCTAATTAAGGCGAATCCTCGCAACTATGTCGCTCAGCCGATGCTCGCCCTTTCTCGCGTCCCAACCCTCTGCGGGGACCGACTGGAAGGCCGACACGTTGACCTGAGACCCTACATTCTCTACGGAGAAGATATCTACGTTCTACCTGGTGGATTGACTCGGGTCGCTCTTGTGAAAGGTTCGTTGGTAGTCAACTCGTCGCAAGGCGGTGGAAGCAAAGACACATGGGTTCTTCAGCAGAATCAGAACTCATGAGCTGGATAGCTCGGGTTGGTCCTAGGCATTCCCCGCATTTCTAGCTATTCTTTGAGTATGTTATCACGAGTTGCAGAAACAATTTTTTGGATGAGTCGTTACACCGAGCGAGCAGAAAATGTCGCGAGGTTTATTGACGTGACGCTAAACTTAGCTCTTGAGCAAGGTTTGTCTATTCAAGGCCAGTGGGATCCCCTGATCTACACAACCGGTGATCAAGAGATTTTCTACGAACGATACGGTGCCGCGACACAAGAGAACGTGATCAAGTTTCTGACGTTCGATTTGGAAAATCCCAACTCGATTTTGTCCTGCCTTCGCGTCGCCCGTGAGAATGCACGAACCAGTCGCGAAATGATCAGCTCGCAAATGTGGGAAGAGCTGAATAAATTCTTCCTGTTTGTACGCGGTGCGATGAATGATTCTTATGCGCTCACCTCTCCTTATGAATTCTTCGGTCGTATTAAGCAAGCTGGATATTCATTGGAAGGGGTAACCATGGGTACCATGTCTCATGGCGAGCCTTGGCACTTCAGCCGCTTGGGAGCCTTGGTAGAACGAGCCGACAAAACATCACGGATCCTCGACGTAAAGTATTTCTTGTTGCTTCCGGAAGCAAACGATGTCGGTACGCCGATCGATATTATGCAGTGGGGTTTGCTGCTCAAGAGCGCCAGCGCCATGGAGATGTACCGTAAGCACTACGGCCGACTAGACCCCAAAGCGGTTGTTGAGTTTCTCATTCTCAATCGCGACTTTCCAAGGTCCGTCCACTTTTGTATTCGGCGCGCTGAACAATCGCTACTAGCGATCACGGGTGGTCGAGAGGGGACGTTCTGCAATCGTGCCGAGCAACGTCTCGGTCGAATGCGATCAGCGCTCGACTTCGTCTCAATCGACGAGATCATGTCGCAAGGACTTCACGAATTCGTCGACAATTTCCAGCTTGAACTAAATGAAGTCGGAGACGCAATTTTCGAAACGTTTTTTGCTGTTACCCCGATCGGAGAGCGAATTTAGATCCGACTGCTCTGGGGCCGACTGCTCTAGTGGGGGGCGGCCCATCAACCCCTCCCGCGAACGAGAACTAAGTTGTCACGATGGACGACTTCTTCATACGTGCATACGCCTAGTATCTCTTCAATACGATCTGAACGACAACCTGATATCTTACGTGCATCAGCGGCACTGTAGTTGCTTTGGCCACGGGCTAGTTCCAACCCCTCAATATTGCATATCGATACGGGATCGCCTTTTTCAAAGTCGCCTTTGACTTCACGAATTCCGATCGGCAACAGCGACTTTCCTTGATCCAGCATTGCCTTGCTTGCACCAGCATCAATGAAAATCGTTCCAAGGCACTGAGCACTAAAGCCGATCCAACGTTGCTTAGGTGTGAACATTTTGTCTTGCGGAAGAAACAGACTACCTAGCAACTCGCCGGCGGCCAATCGAGGCAGCACCCTTTGCTCACGCCCCCAGGCGATAATGACTCCTTGGCCGCTACCTGTGACAAATTTTGCTGCCGACAGTTTGCTTGCCATTCCCCCTTTACTCACGCCCGTCTTACGATCTCGAACGAGATCTTCTACCGTGCTATCTACTTTGGAAATGGTATGAATTACCTGTGCGTTTGGATCAACAGGATCGCGATCGTAAAGGCCTCGAACATCACTTAAGATCACCAAAATGGATTTCGCGAAAAGTCCAGCCACCATTGCAGCAAGTCGATCATTATCGCCAAAAGTTGTTTTTAACTCGTCAACGGCAACCGTATCATTCTCGTTGATGATAGGAATCGCACCGAGTTTATGTAGACTGTGAAGAGTGTTCCGCACATTCAAATATCGAACGCGGTCATCTAAGTCCGAGGCAGTCAAAAGAACTTGCCCCGCATGATGACCACGATGTGTTAAGCACTCTTCGTAGACTTGGATCAGATAGGCCTGGCCGACTGCTGCCACCGCTTGCACGGTCGCTAGGTCTCGTGGTCGCCCGGGTAGTCCAAGCCTACCCACTCCTGAAGCGACAGCACCGCTACTAACTAACATGACTTGCTTACCGCGTTCAACCAAGTCGACCAATTGATTGCTCAAGTTTTCAATCTGCTTTAAATCGAGCTGGCTTTCGGGGGTAGTCAATGCTCGCGATCCGACCTTGATCACCCAAACATCCGCTTGATCAACGATCGTTTGCCTCGTTCGTTTCTCGGATGATGGTTCCGCTGTATTCAACGGTTCTGCAGACGGCACACTCGATGTACTGGATTCAGGAAGAGTCATTGGGGCTTATGTTACGATGGAGTCTGACTGAGATAATTTCCTAATCGTATCAGTTTATCATGATTCAGAAAGAGTCGAGTCTGAATCCGAAAGGTAACTAAGCGTGTAGCATCGACGAATTCGTTGATGACGAACTGAGTCGAGTACGATGGTAGTTGGGAAACGCACGCGTTGCTACCAGAACAGTTATAGAAAGAAACTCCGACTGTAAACCTAAACGGGGTCCAAACAGTGCCTGAATCGAATTGCTGTAAATTCGACTTGCATACCGAACTAACGATCGTTATACTAACGGTCGTTATATTCTCTAGGCGGCGCAATGCAGCGAATACGAAAAGAGAGTAATTGTATAAGCTTCGGAGGTAATTTGGCTCATGCGACAAACTTTATCTGCTTTGGTTTCGCTACTGTGTTTTTCGTTGGCGCTATCATACGTCTCGGGTGATCAAGAGGAGCGAGAGCCAAGTTCGCAACGAAAAGCCTCTATCTCCTTTAGTTTGATGGATCTAAGTGGGAACATATACACACTCGGGCAGAATGATCTCGGTCGCATACGAGTATTTGTATTCCTTTCAACATCGTGCCCCATCGCAAACTCTTACACACCTGAACTCAATCGGCTATCGAAGACTCTACCTCAGAACGTTGAATTCTACGGCGTGTTTTTTGAACCTACGGTCACGCGGTTCAAAGCGGCTCAGCACGCATCGGAATACAAATTTGAGTTCCCCGTTCTGTTTGACGCATCGGGATTGCTTGCAGAGGCCCTAATGCCGACGCATGTTCCGGAAGCATTCGTTCTGAATGAAGATGGAGTCGTTCATTACCGCGGCGCTATCGACAATGCGTATGAGTCGATCGGCCGAAGACGAGCAAATGTAGAACACCATTTCTTGAAGGCTGCAATCGCTGCAGTCGCCCAAGGTCAGGCTCCCGAGGTTCCATTTTCTAAACCAGTCGGTTGCGTCAATTCCAAGAAGTTAGTCCGCGACACGTCCAGCATCACATTCAATCGGGATGTGGCTCCGATCATTCAGTCGCGGTGCATGAATTGCCACCGCCCGGGCCAAGTGGCTCCTTTTGCTTTGACTAACTATGGCGAAGTATTAGAACATGCCGACATGATTGTAGAAGTTACTCATTCGAGGATTATGCCACCCTGGATGCCAGGTGATAGCGAGGCGACCGACGAAGTCTCCGCTCAACCAAAATTCGTGGGGGACCGACGGTTAGCCGATCGAGAACTCGAAGTGCTCGACGCTTGGACTCGCGGCGGTTGCATCGAGGGAGATCTAAACGACTTGCCGCCGGCTCCACAGTTCGCCGAGGGTTGGCAGCTCGGCACTCCGGATTTAGTGGCAAAAATGTCGGAATCGTTTTCTGTTCCTGCCTCGGGACCAGACCTTCTGCAGAATTTTGTCATTCCACTTAGCATCCCTGAAGATAAACTGGTGGCGGCGATCGAGTTTCACCCCGGTAACAAACGTGTTGTTCACCACGCGGTGCTGTTCTTGGATGACAAGGGACACGCTCGGCGGCTAGATCAATCCACGCCAGAACCTGGATACCAAAATTTTGGTGGGCCCGGATTTCTCCCAAGCGGGGCATTGGGGGGATGGTCCGTTGGGAACACGGCCCGACGACTGCCCAACGAGATGGGGCGATACCTCAAAAAGGGATCGGACTTGGTTGTTCAAGTTCATTATCATCCCACCGGCAAAGAGGAGGTCGATCAGTCTGAGATCGGATTGTACTTTGTAAACAAACCGGTAGCTCAGTCACTCGCGGAGCCTGCGAAACTGGTGGGCAGCATTTGGATGGCGAACTATGAAATGGATATCGCAGCCGGTGAGAAAGCGTATCGCCGTACGTCTAGTTACAGATTGCCGAAGGACGTGACACTCGTCGGCCTTGTGCCACATATGCATCTACTTGGAAAATCGATGTCGGTCGTGGCTTCTCTACCTGATGGTACGAAACGCAGTCTGATTAATGTTCCCAACTGGAACTACAACTGGCAAGATGAATACTATTTAGAGAAGCCCTTCCAGCTGCCAGCTAAAACCGTACTTGAAGTGACCGCCACCTTCGATAACTCGTCAGGCAACCCGTCTAATCCTTCTTCGCCACCTCAACGTGTAACTTGGGGTGAGGAGACAACGGACGAGATGCTGTTCTGCTTTTTCTTATTGACAACTGAAAAGCCAGAGGACTTGATTCACGTGATTTTTGATAACCTACAGCATGATATCAATCAGACTCGAGGTAAGAAGTGAAAGGAACTGCGAAACGATCTTCACGAGACTCAGTAAAAGTAAGCCCCGTTGCATCGACGACACAAAGCGGTCCCTCGAGCGAAACTGCTCGGCACTTGTTTGAGTGCGCCTTGACGCTATTTGCAGAAAAGGGATATGAAGCGACATCTGTGCGTGAGATCATCAACGCCGCCGGCGTGACTCAGCCGACCCTTTACTATTATTGCGAAAGCAAACAAGACTTGTTCCTCAAGTTAGTTCGGAGGACCTACGAGCAATCGCTACAGCAGTTGCAAAAGGTGATCGAGCAAACGACCGGATGCGAGTCACGACTCAGGGCCATCGCCATCGCTTCATTTTCTGGATGTGCCGCAGACATTCGTGTTCCCAAGTTGATGTTTCAAACTGCGTTCGGCCCTCCGATCGCTGGTATCACGGAAACGATGCGTGAACTAGCAGGTAAACGATTCTCGACGGTACTCGAAGTAATACAATCTGGCATTAAGTCTGGAGAACTCGAAGCCGAAAGCGCCGACGGACTAACACTGGCCTTTTGCTGTCTTCTGGATCAACATGTCAATATTCTGATACGGGAACCGAACTGGCAAAAACTACTAACGCCAAAGCATGCAAACTGGCTCGTATCGCTCTTCTTGAACGGTGCGACGAATAGTTGATTTATCAGGCTTCTGAAACAAGCATGGTGAGGACACTGTACTACCCGACGAGACTACTAAAGACTTAGCGGCTCTGCGAATTGATTATCGGACGGTGGCCGAGTTCGACCGCCAATTGGATGGGTCGACCGTCGCGTTCCAGGTTTACGGTTACGGTGTGTCCGGCTCTCATACTGGAGATCATTTCGATCAGGTGCCGATATCCGCTTACAATCTTGCCATCGAATTTGAGGATGACGTCCCCTATTTGGAGTCCTGCTTCTCGAGCCGGGGACGGGCCGGGGCGAGCGAACGCTTCAATCTTGACAGCTCCGGAACTTTGATCCAATTGGACGCCGAGCCACCCATTGGTCGTTTTTGATTTAGAAATGATTGAATCGTAAACCGATCGAACCAAATTGCTGGGAATCGAAAAACTGACTCCACGATACGTCGGCCCAAGAATCGCAGTATTAATTCCAATCAATTCGCCTCGCCCGTTCACGAGCGGTCCACCGCTATTGCCCGGATTAATTGCGACGTCGCTTTGCATGAGGTCGCTATTGTAAGGTGAAAGCCCCGATGAAAGTTGGTACATGGAACCGCTCAAATCTACGCGATGCTTACTACTGAGTATCCCAAAGGTAATCGAACCAGCCAATCCGAATGGACTGCCAATAGCCCAGACCGGAGAGCCGACGGCTACGTTATCGCTATTCCCCCAGTCCATCGGAGGCAGTTCGGTTTGTTCTATTTTCAGTACAGCAAGGTCTCGCTCCCGATCAAACCCAACCATTCGAGCTGTATGACGAGCGTCATCGCTCATTCGAACTTCGATCACTTCACCATCTTCCAGAACATGATAGTTCGTGATGATGTAACCTTCCGAGTCAACAATGACGCCGCTCCCCTGTCCTTGACTAATTTGATCTGTAATCGCAGGATCCGCGTCCGAAAGAATCTGTTCCAACGAACCAAGGCCTGGCGTTCTCTTGATATTTATGTGGACCACACTCGGTGTAACGCGTTCACTGACAAGTTCCGAGATTCTTGCAAGCCCATCTAACGAGACATTTTGGAGCTCCAATCCGGCCGCTTCGTGTTGGGCTCGCAATTGACCTCGATACCACGAGTAACGAGATGATTCCAAGAGAGGCGGCAAGACCCAACGAATCGTGATCAATAAGATTATGACGACTGCCAAGCTGAGCAAAGTTGAGAAAAAAACGCTTGTCGCGGTTGGCGTGCCGAGCTGTACGGTCTTGATCGATTCGGAGTTGTTTGCGAGAGTATCGTTTGAAGTAAGAGCAGGCGCGACTGCGGAAGCATCGATAGGACCGCTGTCGAGAGTGTTATCAGACTGCATGCTACTTTAACCTTATGCGTTGAGTTCTCAACGCGGATTGCTATCAACGCGTCAATCGCTAAAACCAATCACACGTTTGATAGTTTACCCTGTCGGGAAGTCTTGCAAACCTTTTTTAGAAGACTTTCTCTCAAATATTTGATTGTTGAATGCATAAAAACATAATGAGTACACTTCTCGCTAAGAGCATTACAGATCGTTTATCCAAAGTTGTCCTGATCGATCCCCATTCGCATATCAATCCGCTTAGTGCGACTGCGTCAAATCTTTCGGACTTGCTTGGTTATCACTACTATACGGAGCTTGCTCACTCGTCTGGCCTTGCGAAAGAGCAAATCGAGCAGGTTGGTATTTCGCCGAAAGAGAAGGTTGCGAGGCTGATGACCACCATGCGACCGATCAGCAACACGGTCCAGTGGTCATGGATGGTTGATTTGTGCCAAAGTCTTTTTGGTTGGGACGAACCGACCATCGATCTGAAGAATTGGGAACGGCTATACGATCTTGCTGAATCAAAATGCGGATCAATAGGTTGGGAGGAAACTGTCCTTGACAAATCAGGGGTAGAATCCATCTTCTTGACGAACGAGTTCGACGATCCCTTAGAAGGCTTTGATCTCAAGCGATATTTGCCATGCTTGCGAACGGATGACTTGGTGTTTCATTTTGCGAAGCCCGAAGTTCGCAAACGTCTGGAAGCTTGTACGAAGTCGTCTGTCACGAATTTGGGAGGATTGAAAGCGGCCATCACGAATCGGTTCGAGCACTTTCAAGCCAAGGGTGTGAAAGCTTGTGCAATCTCGCTTCCGCCGAGTTTTACACCCCTAAAAATTTCCGACGAATCCGCTTCGCAAGCTTTAGTGGACATCCTGAAGCAAAGCGTATCCGCTTCTCCAAATTCGATTGAATCGCTTTCGCGTTGGATATTCTGGAGCCTTGCGGACCATTGCAACGAATACAATCTTCCCTTCGATTTGATGATTGGCGTCAATCGTCAAGTCTACCCCAGCGGTGTTTATCAAGGCCAAGACCTTTACGACAGTCGCGTATCGTTGATTCAATACGCACCATTGCTCAATGCCTTTCCCAAGGTTACTTTTCCCATCTCGGTCCTCGCCTCAGTGACCAATCAAGAGCTCGTCGACTACGCATGGATTTTTCCCAATGTTGTCACCAATGGCCACTGGTGGTACAGCAACACGCCATCGATCATTGCGAATGATCTCCGAGCAAGACTGGAAGCGATTCCTCGTACGAAACAAATTGGATACTACAGCGATGCCTACAAAATTGAATTCATTTTGCCAAAATTCAATATGTATCGAGCGATCCTAGGGAGAGTCCTTACGCAAGATTTTGCGATTCAGAGAAACTGGAGCGAGGAAGACTGTGTAGCACTTGGGGCCGAAATTTTACGAAGCAATGTAGAACGCATCTTCGGACCATAGGAATGCAGCCAACTATGGGATTGTCCTAGAATAACTTCTCAATACCAACACGCAGCGCAAGCTAATGAATCCGATAATTCAGCCGTTTCACTAGCTTGCGCTGCGTGTTGGCAATGGAACAAACACGGAAATTATTTCGAGATATATCCTAAGAGGTAGTTGAACAAGCTTTCGCAACGATACAGACCGTGCATGCTCCGCCATCGCCGCACCCACCTTTTTCTTCCGTGCCACATCCCGGCCCACACCCGTGCTCGAGAAGCTTCGCAAACTGGCTCGTTTGTACTTCTCGTTGAAATATTTCAGCAAGGCATTGAAGGTGGTTTGTAAGGTATTCCCCGGGAACTCCAACAAAATGAAAGTAAAGAGTCTTTCCGTCCATCATCGGCTCTACGTCTAAGAGGCAGTCTTCGCATTGATTCTCATTCAAGTAGGCTTGGCATGCGGCGGCGGCTACTTGTGCTGAAAGCTGTAGCTGTCGTCGAAGCAAAACGTCCTCCGCGGTCTGTTTACGAAGGATCTTGCCATCGGTACTCGCTGCAACGGTGGAGTCCGTTAACTTGGATTGGCTAGGTCGCTCGGCCGAGACAGCTGAAAGAATCGTTGCCGGTTCGACGCCCCTTGCGGTTCGAACCAAAACGGCTTCGTCACGATCGCGGTTTTTTCGTTGAATATCGCGAAACCTGCCGATTTGACCGTGTCGCCCAACCCGACAATAAAAAACCGAAGACGAAATCGAAGACTCGGAAGCCGACGTCGGCAACCTATCTAGAAATGTATTATCTACAGATTGATTCATTATTAATCGTGTTGTCCTTGCGAACGGTTCAAAAGCGATTCGTTTTGGTGTAAATTATAAACGACCATTTATATCTTACCAGGGATTTTCAATGAGCATTGCAAGTGCGACGACCGAAGTAAACAGTATGTTCAAAATCAACCGATGGGAGTCGTTGGCTGCCAGGGTGATTGATGGATACGCAGTCTCTTTTGACGAGGCTTTGGAAATCCTTGCTAGCGACGATGAGGAGTTGATGTCTTTGGTGGTAGGTGCGTTCCGGATTCGACGCGAGTATTTTTCTAAAACGGTCCAGCTTTACTTTTTAATGAATGCAAAAAGTGGGTTATGCCCGGAAGACTGTAACTACTGTAGCCAATCCAAGATCTCGACCGCACCGATCCCCAAGTACAATATTCTTAACCGCGAAAAACTGCTCGATGGTGCTCGCGTTGCGGCTGAGCGTAAGTCGAAAACCTATTGTATGGTTATCAGCGGACGTGCACCGAACGAACGCGAAATGAAGGCGGTCGAGACGATTGTTCCGGAGATCAAAGCGAAATACGGACTGAATATCTGTGCTTGCTTGGGGTTACTGACACCGGAGCAGGCGAAACGCCTCAAAGTTGCGGGTGTTGACAAAGTGAACCATAACCTCAACACGAGCCCTGAACACTACGCGACAATCTGTTCGACGCATACGTTTCAAGATCGAGTCGATACGCTCAAGAATGTCAGAGCCGCAGGGATGGAGCTTTGCAGTGGTGGTATCATCGGTATGGGGGAACGCCATGAAGATATCGTCAAAATGGCAATGGAGCTTCGGGAGCTTTCCGTCGAATCGATCCCTCTTAATTTCTTACACGCCATCGACGGGACACCGCTTGAGCAGAAAGAGTATCTGAACCCTCGCGATTGCATCCGAGCTTTAGCGATGATGCGATTCGTCAATCCGACGAGTGAGCTCCGAATTGCAGGTGGTCGAGAGCGGCATTTACGATCGCTCCAACCGCTTGGGCTAATGATCGCCAACAGTATTTTTGTTGGTGATTACCTAACTACGGAAGGACAGGCGCCCTCCGAAGATTACCAAATGATCGCTGACCTAGGGTTTGAAATTACCGGTCAGCCAGAGTTCCTTCCCCCCACGTCATGTCACGAAGCTTTCGAGTAGACCAACACGACACGCGAGCAATCTAAATCAATGTTTTGTTCCTTCTTTGACTAACTATCTGTCAGTAAATGGACTCTTAGGATGAAGCTTTGGTCTGCGCTGTCATGTGTGTATATGCCGAGATGCTTCTTGCAATCGTGGCTGTTTTTTTGGATCGTCACCTGCTCGCTACCTGACTGCAGTTCGCAGAATGATCTAACTAATATTCCTGTTCCAGATCCGATTGCCGAACTAGCTGCAATGAAATTGGATCCGGC
>Ga0105045_10003303_pt1 | contig 13831 bp, 11 predicted proteins | sample MAT02_FD_78089 | JGI IMG/M metagenome (GOLD analysis project Ga0105045, IMG submission 78089) | Freshwater microbial communities from Lake Fryxell liftoff mats and glacier meltwater in Antarctica - MAT-02 (megahit assembly) | ecosystem: Environmental > Aquatic > Freshwater > Ice > Liftoff...
CATATTATAACGCATCGACTCTTCTTGGGCGCGGAGTTCTTCATTGAACTGAAAATATTCCTGTTGTTTGGTCTTGGCCTCCTTTTCTTGTTCCTTCAACTTTTCGTAGGCTTCCTTCATGATGGCTTCATTGGACTGCAGTTTTTCTTGCTGGGCTTCCAGTTTAGCCTGTTTGCGGGCCATTTCTTCTTGAGTGGCATGGTGCTCCTCCATGTTTTGCTGCATTTCCTCCTCCATGTTTTGCCGCATTTCCTCTTCTTGGGCGCGCATTTCTTCGTTGAGCTGCAAATATTCCTGTTGCTTAGATTTAGCCTCCTTTTCTTGCTCCTCCAACTTCTCATAAGCTTCCTTCATGATGGCCTCGTTGATTTGCAACTGTTCTTGGTTGGCCTCCAGTTTTGCTTGTTTGAGTTCCATCTCTTCTTGGGTGGCAACGAGCATTTCCATATTTTGCCGCATTTCCTCTTCTTGGGCGCGCATTTCTTCGTTGAGCTGCAAATATTCCTGTTGCTTGGTTTTGGCTTCCTTTTCTTGTTCTTTCAGTTTTTCGTAAGCTTTTTTCATGATGCCCTCATTGGACTGCAGCTTTTTCTGGTTGACCTCCAATTCAGCCTGATTGCGTTCCATTTCCTCTTGGGTGGCAATGAGTTCCTCCATGTTTTGCCGCATTTCTTCTTCTTGGGCGCGGAGTTGCTCGGTCATGGTCTGCGACTCCAAGAGGAGGCGCTGGGTGCGCTCGGTGTTTTTGGCCCCGGCCACGGTGGCGGTAATATTGCCGGCTATGCCTTCGACAAACTCCACTTGGTAGGGCTGAAAACCCCCAAAAGAAGCAATCTCCAACACGCCGTATACCTCGTTGTTGAACTTCAGCGGTACAATGAGCAGGCACTTTGGCGATGCTTGCCCCAACCCCGAGGCAATATGGGAATAGTCAGCGGGCAGATCATCAATATAAACGGTAGCTTTCTCGAGGAACACCTGGCCAATCAGGCCCTCACCCGGCAACACCTCTTTGGTGAGCAGCTTTTGTTGATCATACGCGTAGCAGCCCCGTAATACGAGTTTTACTTGCTCAGTTGCTTCTTGGTCCACAACAAAAAATGCCCCTTGGTTGGCCCCCAAGTACTTTGTCAATTGGCTGATGACGGCATAAGTGAGCCGATCGAGGTTGTCATCTTCTTTGCTCAAGAGATCACCAAACATCGCTTGACCTTTGGTGGCCCAAGTTCGTTCCAGTTCTTTGCCATCAATGGCAATCAATTGGTCGCGCATGTGCACAAGTTGCCCAGCCAAGTTGTTGATATTCGAAGATTTGTTTTGTTCATTGAGGCCGTGCCAGTTCGTGTTCAAATTATTTTGGGCAATTTGCGAGATAAACGCGGTGGCATTTTGGAGGTTGGCCGTCAAGGATTCAAAAACCGTGTTGGCATCATTTTTTTGGGACTGGCCCCCATTGTCAAACAGGTAACGCTTGGTGTTTTCGTCCAATTGGGCCAAGAAAGCATTGCGCTGTTGTTGCGATTTGCTGATCCGGAGGATAACCCCCACTAGGATTGGCAAGCTGATGCAAAACAAGATAATCTGCAAGTAAATGTTGCGGCTCATCGCAGTTTGATACTCTAGTCGGGCAGTATTGCGCAGCTCAGTAGCCTTATTGTTCAGTTCGGCTGTCAACACGTTGTATTTTCGCCAAACCAGATTGCCCCGGTCTTGTTTGAGCAGGGCGATAAACTGCCGGTTGCTGTCCAGATCGACCAACGTTTTCATCTCCTGCACAAAGCGGATATATTCCTCCACTTCGGCCTTGGTTTGGTCAAGTAGCTCAGGGTTAACTTGGTATTTGGTGGCCAAGCTGTCTAAATTGGCAAAAATTTCTTGGTTTCCCGCAATAGCCTTCCTGTACGGGACAAGCATGGCCGTGTCCCGGTAGGCAAAATATCCCCTTACGCCCAAGTCGAGCCCATGCACCGTTTCAGTCAAAATCAGTTGGCCCCGCTTTTCCATTTCCACCAATTCCTGTAAAACAATGGTATTGGCATCAATGATTTGGCGGTTCTGGTATATGAGCAGGGCATTGAGGCCAATCAAAAACAGAATGCACCCCAACGATAAGTTGAGTATGTACTTGCGCAAGAACTCCATCATACAAACACATTAAAATGATTAAGGTAATTTACCGAATTTAATTATTTATCAATTATTTATTTTGTTCTGCAAAACCTATTGTGGTTGAGGGTGGCGACCAAGATAAGCGCAGAGTTGACCACTTCAAAAATAACCCAATTTTTGACGGAACGAATTGAAATTGGCCACGATCCCCGCATTGAAGGTTTTAGCGTCATCGCGTTGACCGGGGGCTAGCTCCAAAAAGCCGTCGGCAAGCAGCAAGCTCGCCAAGTCGCCCGATCCGCTACTGGTGATTGGTTGTGCCAATAATGTGCCGTTTTCGTTCAGTTGAACTATTACTGGCAAAAAGTAGGTAAGGTCTGGGATGAATTTCACCGCTTGGGCCAAACGGGCCGTCTGGCGCTGCCGTGGGCCCAAGCCCAGCGACTGGCGCAACCAAGCAGTGACATACTGATGGTAACAACAAAAGGTGGAGACTGGGTTGCCGGGCAGGGCAAAAATGGTGGTTTGGGCACTGGCTGGGCCGGCGGGCCGGATCCCGAACCAAAACGGTTTGCCGGGCCGCTGGGCCACTTTGTGGAATAATTTGATCGCCCCGAGTTCAGCCAGAATGCCCGGTACGAAGTCGGCCACCCCTTCTGACACTCCCCCGCTCAGGATCACCACTTCGTAGCTGGCCAAAATATTGGCAAGGCCGGTCTTTAGTTCGGTTTGATCGTCGTTGAAATGAAACAGATCTGCCTCGGCGTGCCATTCGGCCAGGGCCAATTGGAGCATCACTGCGTTGGATTGGCGGATTTGGTGCGGCAGTGGCTGGGCACCGATCGGCACCAGTTCATTGCCAGTGGAAATGATGGCAAAGCGTGGCACCTTGCTCACTGCCAAGTGCGTGAGGCCCACCGTGGCCGCCACGGCAATTTCGGTAGCCCCAAGGTAAGTGCCAGCCGCCACCAACAAATCGCCTTGGGCGCGGTCACGGGCCTGGTGGTGCAGGCTCTGTCGTTGCTCAATGGTGACATTGGGTTTGACCCGGGCCCACTGCTGGCCCGCTTCCCACCGAGTTTCCACATCTTCTATGCGGACGACGGAGTCGGCCCCGGTGGGCATTACGGCCCCGGTCATGGCCGCCAAGCAATGGCTGGGCGAGGCCAGGGCCAAGGGAGGCATTCCCGCTAGTTGGGTGCCCGCAACGAGCAGCCATTGGTCGGGTGAGTCGGCCCAGGTGGAATAGCACAAGGCAATCCCATCCATGGTCACACGGTCAAATGGGGGAAAATCGCGATCGGCATGGATCGGGGCGCACAGCACCCGTCCCCCGGCCTTGGCCAAGGGGACGGTCTCGCTGGTCAATGTCGCCGGGTGGGCCAATGCGATGGCCAAGGCTTGGGGAGGAGTTAGCATGGTGGCGCGGTCATTTGGTGCAGTTGTCTTTGCGCCGGGTGTCAGTGATCTGGATGATCTTCCATCCATCCGGGGTTCGGCACAGCTGAAAGGCATCTACCCCGCAGTGGCTGAATTTGTCGCCCACATAAAATTCGTAAGGAGTCCATGCGATGGCCAGCGGGCCATCCACCCGAATTTCGTAACGGAGCAGGCGCTCGTCCAGCAGCACTCCCCGTGGCGTGCCCACTGACTTGACAAATTCCGAAAAGGGCGTTTCCTGGACCATTGTTTGGCCATCCTTTTCCATTACGGTCAGCAGCCGGGCCTTGGGCCCAATGGTGGCTTTCACCATCGTGCTGTCATTTTTGCGCATTCCGTCAAACAATTGTTGGATGGTGCGCTGCACCCCGGCCTCGGGAGTTTCCGGGGCGGGGTTGGTGGTGTGCTGGGCCAGTGCCCCTGTGTCGAGGAACAAACTGGCCACGATTCCGATGATTTTCTTCATATACCGACAGAACTGGAGCTTTCGCCGAAATTTTATTGTTAAAAAAAGTTAATAAAAATATTATTTTATTCAATTAAAAAATTGTACTAATCCAGAACAATAATTACTGATGGTGCTGACAACCAGAATATTGACACGAAATTAATTTAAAATATCGAGTAAAGCTCAACTATTACCTATCCAATATGGGTCTTGACTATCACAACCAAGCTTGGCAAGAGCCGTAGAAGTGACTACATTCGCCGAAGAATTAAATGTATTCGCCGAAAGGCCAAAATAAAGCCAACTGTATAACTGACCATCCTAAATCATAAGATCATGAAAAGCATCATCATTCCAACTGACAGTGACCTGATTGCAAATTACAAGAATGGTTGCGAATTATCCTTTTCCAAGCTGGTAAAAAAGTACAAGGCTCGTTTGTTTGGCACTATCTACGCCATCGTGAAGGACACAGATGTGACTGATGATTTGTTGCAAGAAACTTTTATCAAGGCGGTGGACACCATCCGTTCTGATCGCTACAACGACGAAGGCAAATTTTTGCCTTGGATCACCCGGATCGCCCATAATTTGGCCATAGATTATTTCCGTCGTCAGAAGCGTTACCCCACATTGCCGATTAAAGAAGGTTCCAGTATCTATAATGCCCTTGCTTTTTCGGAAGACTCGATTGAAGCGGTCAAAATTCGCTGCGAAACCCACGAGCAGCTCAAAGAATTGATTGAAGGGTTGCCCAATACCCAAAAAGAAGTGTTGATGATGCGCCATTACATGAAAATGAGTTTTCAAGAAATTGCCGACATTACCAATGTGAGCATCCACACTGCCCTGGGCCGCATGCGCTACGCCCTGATCAACCTTCGCAAAAATATGGAAAAGAACACACTGGCCATTGAGTATTTGGCAGCCTGATGCTCTTCTCCCAAGAACTTTCATAGTGCAGATAAATAAACCAATTTGAAAAAAGCCTGCCATTTTATGGCAGGCTTTTTTATTGGTACTGCCCCGACAAAAATTGGCCACTTCACCTTTCCGTTTTAAAGGACAGTGAAGTGGCCATTAAAAAACCCGAGTTGTAAGTCAAAGGAACCAAAATGATCCCTTAGCTTCGCTGTTCAGCAAGTGCGCTTACTTGCCAACCTGATAAATTTGCTCCAGGGTTTTGTCCCCCGTGGACAAGCTCATCGTGTATTGGCCGGGGCGCAGGCGGCTCAAATCGTAGCGGCGCGCAAAATTTGCTTCGCCCACCAAATGTTCGCTATAGTGGATGACGCCACTGGCATCGCTCAAGGTCACATACACATCGTCGGTGGCGTTCTGAAACGCAATCTGCATCTTGCCAGCTTTGAGACCGTGCGAAAGATGGGCTTCAAACTTGCCCTGAACCGGATTCATCCCGATAAATAGTTGATTGGACGAGTTGAATTGGCCGCAACTGATAACCATCCGATATTCACCCTTGCCCACTCCGGCAACGTCGTAATTGCGCTTGAGGGCCGTTTTTTTCCCCAGGTGATCCGTAAAGAGCAAACGGCTTTTGCTATCAAAAATTCTCACCCACACTTGTTGGGCACTTTCGTTTTCGAACGCTAAGCGGAATTTCAACTGATCCTTGATGGAATACACACTATACGCAAATTTCTCCAAGGCTACCACCGTATTGTCTTCGGCAGGTTTTTTCTTGTCAGGATTGCGCTCTGCCGCCGAGGCGGTGTGCAGCGCAAATACCATGAGCAAAAGGGCGAGCAATCTATGAGCGCGGGCTTTCATTCTTTTAAAAGTTAAAGTTTTTATATAAGTTAATTTGACAAGAACACTTTTACCAAAGTTGTGCCAATTTTATCAACTTATTGATTGTCAAACTTTTGTCCCCTTGAAAGAATAATTCCGCGATAAAGATTGTTCACTTATGAACAGTTCTTATCACGGAATTGTACACTACCCAATGTGAGGGCTCACCGTTTGGCGGCCGCCCGGCACTGATCACTGCAATATTTCACTTCCTCCCACACCTTCTCCCACTTTTTCCGCCAAGCAAAGGGGCGCTGGCAGACTGGGCAGATCTTGCTCGGCAGATCAGCTTTTTTGCGCATTTTGGGCATAGACCAAACGATAAATAAAGTGGATTTATGTTGACCCGATACCTAGTCCAAACTGGTCAATTTGGCTTGGAGCACCTTTAGGCTGTCCGGTTGGTCGGGCTGGGCAGTGGGCTCATTTACTGGCAGGACAATGGTGTACGTCTTGTTCTTCCCGGTCACCGTCAATTTGTCGGCCAGCAACCATTCGTTATATCCCTTCAATGTTTTGTATTTGACCCCTTTGCTCAGGGCAAACGCCACTAGGTCGGGAATATCCTCAGTTACGTAGATACTGATGGTCGGCTCGGCCTTGTATCGGCCACCGCGCACGAGCTTGTAGGCACTTTTATTTTCCATCAGTTCTTTTACCGCCATCACCCGATAGACCAGCGTAGTGGTTTGGCGGTTGAGGTGGAGATCAAAGAAAGAAGACTGCCGTTGGCGGCTGCGGGCACCGATCAGGGCGTTGTGCCCGCTGTTGTAGGCGGCGGTCACGCTCACCCAGTCGCCCAAACTCTGCTTAAGCGTTTTCAGGTACTGGGCAATGGCATGGGTAGATTTGAGTGGATCAAAGCGTTCATCCACTTCATCGTTCACTTCTAGGCCGGTTGCGCGGGCGGTTTCGGGCATGAGTTGCCAAAAGCCAGCGGCTCCGGCACTAGAAACGGCATTGGTCAAGGTGCTTTCCACCACGGCCAAATACTTAAAATCAGCCGGGATGCCCTTTTCCGCAAATATTTTATCAATAACTGGGAACCACTGTTGGGCCCGCTTGTCGGAAAGAACGAGGTTGGTGTGCGAATAGGCAACATTATCCAGTTCGTTTTGGAATTTTTCTTTCACTTGGCCTTTGTGCATGGGCACGGATTGGCCGCAGAAAACGAAGCGATCGGGCACTTTTAGACTATAAACGGCATCGATGCCCGCCGAGCCGAGACCCTCACCAAGGCGGTGGCCCAAGTGCAGCCTGTCATATATGGCGATGACCACCAAGATCAACACCAGTGCAAGCAATAAACTACCCTGAAGTTTCTTCATTATATGTTTGACGCAGTTTAGTGGGGGAAAAGCCATAATTGGCCAGTGACAGCACCAATCGACCAGCGGATCGGCCGGCCAACTGCTGTCAATATTGGACTGCAGGAAAAGGATCTTTTGAAACGGCTTCAAAAAATCGCTCAAACGGGGCAATACCCGTACCAAGGGCTAAAAATTTGGGGAGAGCAAGTAGCGTGAATAGAAATCGTCTATTACTTTGACTGCTTCATCGGCAGTATCAACGAGGTTGATCAGGTTGAGGTCATCGGGATGGATGTTCCGCTCTACCCCCAGCATTACGTTTCGTATCCAGTCGATCAGTCCCTGCCAATAGGACCGGCCAACCAATACAATGGGAAATCTACCAATTTTATGCGTTTGGATTAATGTGTAAGCTTCAAATAATTCGTCCAAAGTACCCAACCCGCCCGGCATGACGATAAAGCCCTGCGAATATTTGACGAACATTACTTTTCTCACAAAAAAATAATCAAAATTGATAACTTTGTCTTGGTCTATATAACCGTTGTGGGAATGTTCGAAGGGAAGCACAATGTTGAGGCCCACTGAAGTTCCACCCTCGCGCCTCGCGCCCTTGTTGCCGGCTTCCATGATGCCGGGGCCGCCGCCAGTGATCACTCCGTAGCCGTGCCGCACCAATTTGGCCGCGATTTCTTCGGCCTGAATGTAATAGGGATTTTCGGGCTTGGTGCGGGCAGAACCAAACACGGAAACACAGGGGCCGATTTTTGCCATTTTTTCCAACCCTTCCACAAACTCGGCCATTACCTTAAAAATCATCCACGAGTTTACGCTTTTGATTTCGTGCCAGTTTTTTTGTATGAAGGCTTGTCTGATCTTATCATCGTTGGCCAAACTCCGGTCGTAGATTTCCATATCGGAAAGTTGAAGGGTATTGGATTTGGTTTTTGCCAAACCAGCGCGCCTTGTGTTTGCTTTGTTTTACGCCACAAATGTACATTCATTTTTCATATTTGCAACCAAACGCGCTGGTTTGCTTGATTAGCAGTGGTTTAATAAAATTAAATCATTGAAAAATGCTATTTTGGTGGTCTTTTGGTGCCGCGTCGCCCAAAGGCAACTTGGCTGGATCCAACAAAAAAGAAACGGCCCGGGCCGTTGCTTTTTTTGATTTGGGGCGCAATGGGCCAAAGTTAGCCCACTACTGTGGCCCGGCCGATGCTGTTGTAATACCAGCCGTTTTCTTTTAAAGTATCCAGTGAGTAGAGGTTGCGGCCATCAAAAATGATCTTTGCATTCATGGTTTGGGCCATTTTATCCAAATCAGGAGTTCGGAAAACGCTCCATTCGGTCAAGATGGCCAGTGCGTCCGCGCCTTTCAGGGCCTCGTACTGATCTTCGACCAGTTTGATGCGGTCGCCAAAGATCCGGGCGATGTTTTCCATCCCTTCTGGATCATAGGCCACTACTTCCGCCCCGCCTTTCAGCAGTTCCTCGATGGTGTAAATGGCTGGGGCTTCGCGCACGTCATCGGTATTGGGCTTAAAGGCCAAGCCCCAGATGGCAATCCGCTTGCCTTTGAGCGAGTCGCCATAGAAACTTTTGATCTTATCGGCCAACACATAGCGCTGCTTATAATTGACTCCCATTACTGCTTCCAGGATCCGGAAGTCGTAGTGGTATTCCTTGGCGGTTTTGCCCAGCGCCTGCACATCTTTGGGGAAGCAGCTGCCCCCGTAGCCCACACCGGGGAACAGGAAGCGCGGCCCGATGCGCTTGTCACTACCAATGCCTTTGCGCACATTGTCCACATCAGCCCCTACGATTTCGCACAAATTGGCAATTTCGTTCATAAAACTGATCCGCATGGCCAAATAAGAATTGCCGGCGTATTTGGTCAACTCGGCTGACCGTTCATCCATGAAGATGATGGGGTTGCCCTGGCGCACGTAAGGTTCATACAGTCTTTGCAAAATTTCTTTGGCGCGTGCCGAGTTGGTACCCACCACCACGCGGTCTGGCTTGAGGAAATCCTCCACGGCCACTCCTTCGCGCAGGAACTCGGGATTGGAAACGACATCAAATTCCACAGTGGCATTTTTGGCAATGGCAGCGTGTACTTTCTCGGCAGTACCGACGGGCACAGTACTTTTGTCAACAATGACTTTGTATTCGGTCATCAATTTGCCAAGTTGCTCAGCTACCCCCAGCACATAGGAAAGGTCGGCCGAGCCGTCCTCGCCCGGTGGTGTGGGGAGGGCCAGAAAGATGATTTTGGCCGAGTTGATGGCGGTGGCCAGATCAGTGGTGAAATGGAGCCGGCCTTGCTTCGTGTTGCGCTCAAAGATGGTTTCCAATCCTGGTTCATAAATGGTGAGCTCGCCCCGCTGGAGTTTTGCTACTTTTTCTGTGTTGTTGTCAACACAAGTTACATTGTTGCCGGTTTCGGCAAAACAAGTACCCGAGACCAGGCCCACATAGCCCGTTCCAACGACTGTAATGTTCATGAGTAAGATGAGTTAAAAATATTAATAAAGTTAGAAACAACGTAGATTAGCAATTGATTTTTGTAACACGGTCTTGGTGCCTGCCACCCTCAAAAACGGTGGCCAAAAAAAGTTTGGTGTATCGGATGGCTTGATCCAAACTGATAAAATGGGCGGGGAGGCAAATGACATTGGCATTGTTGTGTTGCCGGGCCAGTTGGGTCACTTCCGCGTTCCAGCAGATGGCCGCCCTCACCCCAGCGTGTTTATTGGCCGTGATGGCGATTCCGTTGGCGCTGCCGCACAATAAAACCCCCCAATCTGCTTCCCCCAACTCCACTGAATGGGCCACGGGGTGGGCAAAATCGGGGTAATCCACCGAAGTCTCGCTATGAGTACCAAAATCCACGGCATGGATGGCGATTGATTGAAAGTAATCGATCAGGGCTTGCTTATAGGCAAATCCGGCGTGATCAGAGCCGATTGCGATTTTTTGTGCCATTCTTTTTTAGTTTAATTTGCAATGAAACCTTGGGGCCCGCTTATTCAAAGGAAACTTGGGCTTGCTGGAGCAAATTCGTGATTTTTTCTTGGTCTTGCATGCTTATTTTATTATTGGCCAATTCTAGTAACAACAGCTTGTTCAAATGAACAATGCTGGATGGAATTTTGCTAAGTGAGTTGCCTTTGAGATCCAATGCCCGCAAACTGAGCAATTGTCCGATCTCGTTGGGCAACGCCTCCAATTTATTGCCCCACAAAATTAATACACGTAGATTGGAAAGTTTGCCAATCTCTGGTGGAAGTTTTTGTAATTTGTTAGAATTCAGGTCTAAGGTTTCCAACGCTGATAGTCGGCCCAGCCCCGGTGGCAGCCAAGTAATTTCGTTTTGCCACAGTACCAATTCTTTAAGCTTCTTGAGCCCCCCGATTTGTTCGGGCAAGGTGGTCAATTTGTTAATATTGAGATCGATGGTTTGCAGGCTTTTCAGTTTGCCCAGCTCGGGGGGGAGTGCACGGAGGAGGTTGTGGCTCAAATCGATGGAGGTGAGAGCGATGAAATTGCCGATCTCGGGGGGGAGCTTGGCCAAATGGTTGTAGGACAGATCGAGCTCCCTTAATTTGCCCATGCCACAAATCTCGGCTGGCAACTCGGTGAGGAAATTGAGCGACAAATTCAAATAGGTGAGGGCCTGTAGTTTGCCCAAACTGGCGGGCAGGGCTGATAGTTGGTTCGAGTTAAGATCCAGCCTGACGAGCTTGATCAATTGTCCAAGTTCTTCGGGTAAGCGTTTGAGTTGGTTGTCCCAGAGCTCGAGCACTTGAAGCTTGGCCAAGCGGCCGAAGCTGGGTGGCAATGCCCCGATTTCGTTGCTGTGGAGCAGCAGTGTCACCAAGTTGGGAAGACTATCGGTGGGGGGAAACTCCTCGAGCGTGTTGTGGTTCAGGTTGATCGTGATCAGGGAACCCAATTTGCCAAAACCGGCGGGCAAGGTTCGCAGGTTGTTCCCCTCGGCATCCAAGTGGCGCAGATGGGTCAATTTGCCAATTTCGGGCGGCAAGCTTTTGAGTTGGTTGGATGAAACCTTGAGGATTTGAAGATTTTTGAGCTTGCCAATTTCGGCGGGCAGCGACTCCAGGTAGTTGTCGCTGATGTCCAGTTCTTGTAGATTGACCAGTCTGCCGATGCTGGGTGGCAGGTGCTTGAGGGTGTCTTGGTTATCGGCCCAAAAATCAAGGCCAAAATTGACCAACTCGAGCCGATATACTTTTAGTGGCGCTTTGAGGGCTTCCTCGAGTGATGAATAGAGTTTTTGCTGGGACAGTTCCAAAGAGTCAAGGAGCCGTGACTGCGCCTGGGCACCAAAGGTACAAATCAATAACAAGTTGAACAGCAGGCTAATTGATTTCTTGCACATAAGAGTAAATCGGGCAGTTAGACGGTTGAAAACAACTAACTACAAAAACTATACTCATTCTGCCCGGCACCTTGGCCGGCACGTGGGATCGGTGGCGTAATATTTGGGGCCAAACCTCGCTTTTTCCGCTTTAGCTGGCCCGAATGGCACTGGATTACTATTGGCACAGTGCTTCAGATGGTGTAATTTTGCCAAAAAATTATCAATCCAATGGCAGTTGCATCAGATTTATCAATGGGTTCATTTCTGCGGTTCAATAATGATTTGTGTCAAATTATTGAATGGCAACACCGTACCCCGGGCAATTTGCGGGCCTTTTATCAAGGTTCAATGCGCAATATTCGTACCGGGGGCAAGGCTGAATATCGTTTCCGGCCCGATGAGACGGTCGATTTGGTGCGGGTAGAAACTCGGGAACTCGAGTATTTGTACCGGGACGGGGAAAGCTTGGTGTGCATGGATCACCAAAGCTACGAGCAACCGTACATCCCGGCAGCCCTTTTTGGGGATAGCCTTGGTTTTTTTAAGGAGGGGGCCTCAGTGTTGGTCGCTTTTGACGGTGACACCCCGCTTTTTGCCGAGCCTCCACAAAACGTAGTGCTGGAAATCACCTACACCGAACCCGGTATGAGGGGCGACACGGCCACCAAAACCCTGAAGCCTGCCACACTGGAAACCGGGGCGGTGATCAAAGTCCCCTTGTTCTGCGATATTGGTGAGAAGGTCAAGGTTGATACTCGTACCGGCCAATATTTGGAGCGGGTCAAATAATCATTCCACCTATAATGGATGGGCCTTGGATCCGTGGCGCGGCGTTAGCCTGCGCCACGGATTTTAGTTGCTGTACCATGTCCCGGGCTCCCAGTTTGTTTTCTTGTCGATCAAGGGGCCGCGTGGCTCAGTTTAGTCCCAATATTTTCGCATAATTGCTTTGGTACTGGGCAAAATATACTTTGATCAGGGCCAGATCGTCCCCTATTTGGGCAACATTGTTTTCTTTGAGCCTCACCTCCGCCCGGCGCACCTGTTCGGCCAAACGTTCTACCCCAAGTGTGCCCGCATTGCCCTTGATGGTGTGCAGGATGCTCTTGATTTCAGCGTAGTCTTGGCTGGCCAGTGCCTCATCACAGGCGGTGATCATCTCGGCCACTTCTGCTTCAAACTCGCCGTAGGTGGCCAATATGATGTCATCGCCGCCATATTTGCGGAGCTGGTCGGCAGTTTGGCGGTTGACAATGTGCAAAAAAGGCTCGCCGTTTTGTTCGTTGGCGGGCCGGGCCGTTGAAGGTACCTCGTTCAGCTCGCCCGACGCAATGTGCGGGATGTTCTTGGCCCATTGTTTTACTTTATTGATCAGGTTTTGGGCATTGATCGGCTTGGCGATGTAGTCGTCCATCCCCGAATTGAGGAAATCATTGCGCTCTTCGGTCATGGAGAAGGCCGTCATGGCCACCACCGGCGGCAGATCCGGCAAATTAAGGGCCTTGAGGTGGCGGGTGGCTTCCAGCCCGTTCATCACTGGCATTTGCACATCCATGAAAATGAGGTCAAAAGACACTTTTTTCACGATCGCGATGGCTTCCATGGCACTTTGGCAAGAAGTGATCCGGCAGCCGGCCCGGGTGAGAATGCCCGAGGCCACGCTGATGTTGATTGCATTGTCGTCCACCAAGAGCACGCGGGGAGCCGAGGACAATTGCCCCGCGATGGCTTGCCCCTGATCCTCATAGTTGTTTTTGGGGATGTCGGCTTCGTTGCGCTCCTCGGTCTCGAAGGTAAACCAGAAAGTACTGCCTTGGCCTGGGTGCGAATACACGCCCATGTCCCCGTTCATCAGGCGGCTGAGCTGCTGGGAAATGGCCAGCCCCAAACCCGTGCCCCCGTGGCTTTTGGTATAAGTGTGTTCCAATTGGCTGAACATCTGGAAGAGGTATTTTTGGTTCTCATCCGAGATGCCAATGCCAGTGTCGGTGACTTCAGCCTTGAGATAAAATTTGCCTGAAGGGGAATGCGGGCTTGCCAATTTGCTGATCTTGATGGAAATATTACCGCGATCAGTGAACTTGAGCGCATTGGAGGTCAAGTTGGACAATACTTGGAGCAGCCGGGTCTCATCGGCGAAGATGATCGGGGACACGCCCGGTGCGACAGTATAGCTCATCTCATTGCCTTGTTCTTGGGCTTTCTGCTGAAAAAGATTGAGCAGTTTGTCCAACATTTTGGGCAGTGAAACCCCAGTGGACCGCAGTTCCATCTTGCCCGCTTCGATCTTGGACAAGTCTAGGATGTCGTTCAGGATAGTGAGCA
>Ga0105045_10003305_pt1 | contig 13829 bp, 14 predicted proteins | sample MAT02_FD_78089 | JGI IMG/M metagenome (GOLD analysis project Ga0105045, IMG submission 78089) | Freshwater microbial communities from Lake Fryxell liftoff mats and glacier meltwater in Antarctica - MAT-02 (megahit assembly) | ecosystem: Environmental > Aquatic > Freshwater > Ice > Liftoff...
CGGCGATGCCGGCGAGGCCGCGGCGATCGGGGCGGGCCCGGGGCCTGTGTGTACGGCACAGGCGGCGAGCAGAGCGAGCGCGAGGATGACGGGGGTACGGTGTTGCATACGAACTCAGGTGGCGACGACGTGGGGATCCGGCGGAGAAAAGTGTGCCATCAAGTTCATGGCTGGTGGATGCCGGATCGTGGATGCCGGATGCGCGACGATGCCCGCCCCTGGCCTCGTGTTCTATCCCGTCGATGTCGACGGCGCCGCGCCCCCGGACCAGCCCGAGGGCCTCGCCAGCCTGATGTTCAAGGCCAAGGGCGAGAAGCACCGCACCGCCGCCACGAAGGTCGCCGTCCAGGTCAACGCCTCGGTCGTCGACTCGGTCGTCGCCTTCGTCGCCTTGATGGTCACGCCGGCTCGCCTGCAACAGGGCCTCGCCACCGTGTGCGACGGGACCGCCGACCTGCGGCAGATCGGAAAATTCCTCGCGTGGATCGCAGCCGACGTGCGCAAGGAGTCGGTCGCCGAGCTCGAGGCCTCCGGCCTGACCTGGCCGCAAGTGGAAAAGGCGGCCACCCAGCACGCACGTGAGTAGTTCCTCGCGCAGTCGCGGCGATAATCCCGGGGGGGTGATGGACCCCCGCAAAATAGGCCCCCGCGATGCCAACGCCCTGTCCGGCGCCCGGCGCGGCTGCGCGCCGGTCCGGGTGACACCCGTTCGCGCGGCACCCGGCCGCGGCGCTTCGGGGGTATGCTCCGCCGCTGCATCGATCCCGCCATGTCGCGTGATGGCAACCCCAGTGATACGGCGTCCGAACCCCCGCCGTCGTCGACCGACCAGTCGTTGATCGCCCTGCGCGCGCGACGAACCGTGGGACCCGAGGCCGAACGCGCCGAGCGGAACGAGCGGGACGCCGACCCGGTTCGCATCGGCCGCTTCACCGTGCTGCGCCGACTCGGTGAGGGCGCGATGGGCCTGGTGTTCTCGGCCTACGACGAGGAGCTCGACCGCAAGGTCGCCGTCAAGGTGCTGCGCCGGCGCCTCCACGGCGACACCCAGGGCCAGAGCCGGATGCTGCGCGAGGCCCAGGCGCTGGCCAAGCTCTCGCACCCGAACGTGGTCGCGATCTACGGGGTCGGCTGGTTCGGCGACACGCTGTTCCTTGCGATGGAATTCATCGAGGGCCGCACCGTGCGTGAGTGGCTCGCCGAGAACCCGCGAAGCTGGCGCGAGGTGCTCCACGTCTACATGGAGGCCGGACGCGGGCTGGCGGCCGCGCACGCGGCCGGCATGATCCATCGCGACCTCAAGCCCGACAACATCCTCGTCGGCAAGGATGGTCGCGTCCGCGTCGTCGACTTCGGCCTGGCCCGCCGCAGCGGCGCCGAGTCGCTGGTCGAGCGCGTCCACCCGCACATGTCACAGGCGACGGGCCTGTTCGATGTCTCGCATACGCTCGCCGGCTCGCTCGTCGGCACGCCGGCCTACATGCCGCCGGAGCAGCTCGAGTCCGGCGAGCTCGACGCCCGCAGCGACCTGTTTAGCTTCTGTGTCAGCCTGTTCGAGGGCCTCTACGGGCAGCGCCCGTTCGTCGGCGACGACCCGGAAGCGATCCGCTTTGCGATCAAGGTCGGTGATCTCGCGGACGTGCCGCGCGACGCGACGGTGCCGGCGCGCGTACAACGGATCGTGCTGCACGGACTCGCGGCCGACCGTGAAGGGCGCCCGAAGTCCATGCTCGAGCTGCTCGCCGCGCTGCGCACGACGATCGACCGCCCGCGCAGGATCTGGGTGGTGGCCCTCGGGGGCCTGTCCGTGGCGTCTCTGGCGGTCGGCTTGATCGGCGCCACGGCGCTCCAGCGCGGCGCGCCCGCGGAGGTGTGTACCGGCGCACCGGCCCGACTGGTCGGCGTGTGGGACCCGCCCGCGCGTGACGCCCTCCAGCAGGCCGTGCTCGCCAGCGGCCTGTCCTACGCGCCCGACACCTGGGTCCGCGTCGCCGGCCAGCTCGATCGCTACACCGCGGCATGGACCGCGATGCACACCGAGGCATGCCTCGCGCACCACCGCGGCGAACAGTCCGACGACCTGCTCGACCGCCGCATGACCTGCCTCGACGACCGCCTCGCCGAGGTCGCCGCGGTCGTCGACGTGCTGCGCACCGCCGACCGCACGGCGATCGAGCGCGCCGTCCAGGCGACCGAGGCGATGTCCACGCTCAATCGCTGCGTCGACAAGAAGCTGCTCATGGCCCAGAGCGCCCCATCTTCGCCCGAGGCCGCCGTGACCGCCGCTGCGCTGCGCGAGCGCATCGCCAGGGCCAAGGCCGAGGAGAGCGCGGGCCGCTACGCCACCGCCCTGAGCCAGATCGAAGCCGTCGTCACCGAAGCCGGCGCGCTCGGCTATCCACCGATCACCGCCGCGGCCCTGCACCGCCGCGCCAGCGTGCAGGAGCGCATGGGCGAGTACGCGGCCGCCGAGCTCAGCGGCTTCGAGGCGCTGGCGGCCGCCGAGGCCGCCGGCGACGACGGCCTCCGCGCGCAGATCACCACCGCGCTGGTACACATCACGGGGACCCGCATGAAGCGCTTCGAGGAGGCGCTCCACCTGTCGGCCCAGATCCGCGGGCTGCTGTCGCGACTCGACTCAGATCCCGCGATCGGCGTACAGATCCTCTGTCACACCGGCAACGTCCACTATCTGCGCGGCGCGCTGCCCGAGGCCCGCGCGACGCTCGAGCAGGCCCTCGCGCTCGGCGAGCGCAGCTTCGGCGCCGAGGACTCGCGCCTGGTCCCGAGCCTCTCGGGCCTCGGCAACGTCGCGTTCGCGGAGGCGAGATCGGCGGACGCGCTGGCCTACTACCGCCGCGGGCTCGCGATCTGGGAGGCCTCGCTCGGACCCAACCACCCGCGCCTGGTCGCGCTGCTCAGCAACATCGTCGCCTCGGCGAACGCCGACCCGGTGAGCCAGCCGCTGGCCGTCGAGAGCGGCTACCGGGCGGTCGCGCTGGCCGAGCGCGCGCTCGGCCTCGAGCACCCCGAGACGCTGTCGACGCTGAGCAGCCTCGGCCGGACCTTGATCTGGCAAAACCAGCCCGCGCCGGCCGAGCCGGTGCTGCGCCGCGTGATGGCGGCCCGCGAGCGCGCGCTCGGCCCGGACCACCTCGACGTGCTCAGCGACGGCCTCGACCTGGCGCTCGCGCTGGTCCGCCAGGGGCGGCTCCCGGAGGCGCTGCAGCTCGGTGAGCGCCTCCACGGCACGTGGCTGCGGACCCGCGAGCCGTCGCCGATCTTCGAGAACCTCGCGGGCGTGATGGAGGAGCTCGGCGAGGCCGCCCGCGACGCCGGCTCGCTCGACGACGCCCGCAAGTTCCTCGGCTTCGCCGTCGACATCGGCCGCAAGATCCTCCCGAGCGACCCCGGGCTCGCGCATAAGCTATGGATGTTCGGCGCGGCGTCTCTCGACGCCGGCGCGCCGGCCCAGGCCGTGCCCGTGTTACGCGAGGCGCTTGCGCTCGGCCGCGGCGCCTCCGGCCGGATCGATCGCCTCACCCTCGCCGTGATCGAGTTCGACCTCGCCCGCGCCCTGTGGCTCGGCAAACGGCGGCGCGACGCCCACGAGCACGCCAGCGCCGCGCGCGTCGAGCTGGCCGCGCTCGTCGAAGCCGACCGCGCGGACCAGGCGCGTGGCGTCGACGCGACCGACGCGACCTCCACATCGACGGAAGCGCTGGCCAGGATCGACGCGTGGCTCACCACGCACAGCTCGCGCTGACGGCCGGGGTCGCCGTGACACGTGCATCGGCGCGCTGGCCGGGCGCGACAACAGACGCGGGCGACGGGCCGATGCGCTTGCGTTGCCGTTGACGCGGCCCCCCACCGCGTGCAAGGTGGAAAGCCGCAGTGGTCGAGGTGTTCGACCCTCGCGATGTCATGAGATGCCGTGAGATGCCATGCGATGGCATGATCTGGCAGACGCTGATGCGAGTCGCATCGACAGGAGATCCAATGAACCGATTACTCCCACTCCGGAAGACCCTCGCGTGTGTGTTGCTGGCCGGCGCTGTGGCGCCCGCCGCGTCCGCCGCCCCGCTCCAGCCGCTGCCGGACTTCAACAGCCCGCAGTCCAACCCGGCGCGCCCGCCCGTCGTCGTCATCGTCGCATCCGACAACGTCACCGTCCTCCACCGCATCTCGTGTACCTACCGGCAAAACGTCGGCTCCTGCCTGGACTCGGCGGGGATCGAGATCAACGAGGAGGAGTTGACCCTCGAGGAGCAGCCGGCTCCCGAGCAGACGAACGTCTACGACGACGACGACATCTGCACCTTCGTGACCGGCCGCGCGCGCATCGGCTCGTACCTCGGGGCATTCGCCACCGCCGATCTCAACTACGACTATTACGACCTCTACATCGAGTCCGACCTCCGGCTGCGCGCCGTGCAGGATTGAGCGGGCCCGCTAGCCCATCACGACCTTCACGTTGGTCACCAGCCCGCGCAGCGCCTCGATCGCCTGCGCGGTGCTCGGCGCCTTGACCAGCGCGTAACCCTCGCCCTCGTAGCCGGGCCCGCGCGACTGCCCGACCTTCGGCAGGCGGCTCTCGACCACCCACTTGCCGGCCTGCTCCTGCGCCGCCTCGAGCCCCTCGACCGCGGTCACGAATTGCCCGCGCCCCTGCCCGCGAAAGAACGCTGCGCCGCAGGCCCAGCGCCGCTCGGGCACCTCGAAGCGGTTAAACACCATCAGCTCGACCCACTTGGCCCACATGTCGACCTCGTGGGCCAGGCTCATCATCGGCATCAGGTGGACGCCGGGTGGTCGCGCCCCGACCTCGCTGATGACCGGCGAGCCGTTGGCGCGCAGGAACCATTCCATGTGCGACAGCCCGGTGTCGATCCCGAGAGCGTCGAGCGCCGCGACGTTGATCCCGCGAAACGCCGCCGCGTGCGGCTGCAACTGCTCGCGCGGCAGCAGCACGCAGTACTGCATCCACGGGTTCTCGAGCACCTCGAGCGGGCCGGGGAGGTAGTAGCTCGACGAGTGCCACACCGGCTCGCCGTCGATCGTCACCGTCTCGAAGGTGTGCTCCTCGCCGCGCACGAAGGCCTCCGCCTGGGCCGGGTTCGAGGGCGTCACGAACAGGGTCGCCAGCGCGGCCTCGAGGCTCTCTTCATCGGTGACGCGCATCGTCGCCTGCGAGCCGAGGCCCGCGGGCGGCTTGACCACGATCGGGTAGCCGACCTCGCCGAGGAAGCGACGCGCGTCGGCGGCCGACCCGAGCAGCGCCTGCGGGGCGACCGGTAGGCCCGCCGCGCGCAGCACCTGCTTCATCCGGTTCTTCTCGCGGAAGTTGCGGGCGACCGCCTGCCCCATGCCGGGGATCCCGACGCGGTCGCGGGCGACCGCCAGCGGCACCTGCATCTGCTCGAGGAAGCCGAGCAGGCGATCGATCCGCCCCCAGTCGCGCTGGAAGGCCCGCGCCGCGGTCGTCAACTGGTCGGCGTCGAGGCAATCCGAGATCTGGTAGTGCCCCGCGATCGCCTGCTTGTAGCGATCCGGCAGCCGGTCCGAGGGCTCGTGCGCGATGACCCCGACGCGCACGCCGGGCAGCGAGAGCAACGCGTCGAGGCACTGCAGGATGTTGGCGCTGAAGAACGGGGCGACGTAGAGGACGTGGGACGACATGCGCGGGGCGGATGATGCCACGCCGCGGGGCCCGTGCGCCGCATCGATCGCGAGGTCGCGGCCGCCGCCCCGCGCACGGACCCCGCCCCGCCCGCACGCCGCGGTCCGCAGGTCCCGCGCCGCCGCGGACATTGTCCCCCGCGGCCGCCGCCCAGGCGTGACCTCCAGGCGATATCCCGGGCTACGATGCCGCCCATGCACACCGCCAATTACTTCACGCTTACGATCCTCGCGGCGAGCCTGGCCTGCGGCGGGGGCGACAAGTCGTCCGACAGCAGCGGCTCGACCAGCGCCGCCGCGACCGACGCGACCTCCACCGGCGTGACCACCAGCGGGGGATCCAACACCGACAGCGGCAGCAGTTCCAGCGCTGGCAGCAGCTCCAGCGCCGGCAGCAGCACCGGCAACGACAGCACCAGCGGCGGGTCGACCTCAAGCGGCGGCAGCAGCACGGGCGGCGATACCACCGGCGGCCCGGTGTGCGGCGACCAGGGTGATAGCTGCGCCGGCATCGGCGCGCTGTGCTGCAAGGGCCTCGAGTGCTGCGTCGGCGTACCGGTGCCGGAGGGCAAAGAATTTTGCAGTAACAACTGTCCGATAAGCGACCGCCGTCTTAAGACGGATCTCGCCGACCTCGACCCCGCCGACGTGCTGCGCAAAGTGGCCGGCTTGCCGATCTCGAGCTGGCGTTACCTCAAGGACGGCCCCGAGGTCCGGCACATCGGACCGATGGCGCAGGACTTCCACGCCGCCTTCGGCCTGTGGAACAGCGACACCATGATCTTCCCGCTCGACGCCAGCGGCGTGTCGATGGTCGCGATCCAGGCGCTACACACCCGCATGGTCGCCGCCGAGGCCGAGAACGAGGACCTGCGCGCGCGCCTCGATCGTCTCGAGACCCAAATGGACGCCCAACTCGAAACCCAAATGGACGCTCGCTGAGCCCACCCCTCGTCCGCGGCCCTCAGTTGGCGGCGGTGCGGAAGCCCGGGTTTAGCGCGAGGTTTTGCCCGAAGTCGAGGGCCGCGTCGCTAAACGCCTTCATGTACATCTCGTTCTCGAAGGTCTTGCCCCAGCGCTTGCTCAGGCCGCCGATCTCGCCCTGCCACACCACCGTGCCGGCGCGGTCGGCCAGCACCGCGGTGGCCACGATCGTCGCCTGGTAGGTGCTCTCCTCCTGCGTCCAGAACCTGGTCATGCGCAGCTCGAGCACGTGCGTCGCGCTGGCCGGATCGGGCGCGACCGGCACCGCGTAGGCCGGCAGCACGTACATCAACGCGGTGCGCACGAAGTCGGCCGGCGGCAGACCATTCGCGCCGAAGTACACCGGCGAATTGTCCTCCTCCTTCGAGATGCCGATCTGCGTGCCCTCCGGATGGAGATCCGCGATCGGGTTGACCCACACCCGCGTCGCCGCGCTGATCGGCGGCGCGCCTTGCAGCCGATTGAGGTCGATCTGCGTGGTCGGCTGATACGCCAGGCCGAGCACCATCGTGTCGCCCCCCGACGAGGCGCAGCCGTGCAGCCCGCTCACCACGACCGGGACCAACACCGAGACCCACAGCGAGACCAATAGCGAGAGACGTGCGCGGTTCATCACCCTCGCGAGTACCACAGCCCGCCGCCGGGTGTCGACGGGCCCACGCCCCCCGTCACTCGCCACATCCGCCCGCGAGGGCGATGGCGAGGTGGCTCGCCGCGTGCGGAGAATTCGGGCGCTCCTGGGTGAAGCGCCGCGCCGCCGCCCGGGCCTCCTCCACGGCACCGGACTCGCACAGCGCCTGCACGCGCAGGACCATCCGCTCCTCCGCGAGCAGCCCGCCCGGGAAGCGCCGCTCGTGCTCCGCGAGCCGCTGCAACGCCTCCTGCGGCGCCGCCGTCGCCAGCGCCGCCCGGGCGGCTCGTAGCAGCGCCAATTCGGCGCCGAGCGCCGCATCCTCCGCGGGTGGCGGGCTCGAGCGAGGCGGCTCCCGGTGCACCGGACCCGGCGAGCTCACCACCGGCGGCTGCGTGATCACGGGCGCCTCAATGGCGAGCGGCCTGACCGTTCGGACAGGTTCCAGCGCGGGCGCGGGCACCTCATGGACCGCCTGATGATCGCCCACGCCCTCGGCCTCGCGTCCGGCGCTGCGCCGCAGCCCGTCGACCACCAGCAGCACCGCCGCCGCCGCCAACAGCACGGCGCCCCCCGCCAGCCACCGGCTCCGCTTGCCCCCGCGCACCCCCCCCGCATCCACCCCATCCACCCCATCCACCCCATCGACCTCATCACCGCCTTGCCGATCGATCGACGCCGTCAATCGTGCCCAGGCCGCATCACGTGCGGCCGGCGGCAAGCGCTCGCCCTCACGATATGCATGGACGACGTCGAGGGCGTGCTGCTCAGGTTGCATGCGAGATCCCATGGCGGCCTCCAGTATCGGCGTCTCGCGCCTGGGCGAGGAATTGAGTGAACTGCTTACGGACAGTGTGAATGCGAGAATATAAAGTGTTGAGATTGGCCCCGAGCTGCTCGGCCATCTCGGGCACCTTCAGCCCCTCGATCTCGGCGAGCACGAAGGCGACCCGGTGGTCCTCGCTCAAGGTCGCCAGGAACCGCTCGATCAGCGCCCGCGCCTCCGCGTGCGCGACCAGCTCGTCGGGCCCCGGCCCGGCCAACGGTTCAGGCGCCACCTCGACGCGCCGCAAATGGCGTGCCTGGCTGCGCCGATGATGCAGCACCACGTTGCGCGTGATGCCAAACAGCCACGTCGACATGCTGGCGCGGCCGTCGTAGTCCGCGAGCCGGCGGTGTACGACCATGAACACCTCGTGAAATGCATCGTCGCGGTGCGCGTCCGCGACCCCGAGGCTGTGGAGCACCCGCCACACAAAGTCGGCGTGCTCGCGATAGATCTGCGCGAGCCCGGGGGTCGGGGCGACCACCGGTTCGCTGATGGCCTGGGCTGGCATGACGGACCCCCGTTGTTTCCCGGATCCGGACGGATCCTTGGCGCCCTCATCCGCTTCGCTCAAAAGAACCTGGCCTCGAGCCCGAGGCCGGCCCTGATCGAGACCGGCGCGATCTTGTACAGCGTGCCCAGTCCTTCGGCCGCGAACTCGCCGCCCAGCACCGGCACCGCCAGGTCCACGCCCAGCCACAGCGCGAACCACCGCCGTGGCGCCCACGCGAGCGCCGGCCCGAGCGTGCCCGCCAGCCACGCGAAGCGGTCACGTCGCTTGCCCGCGAAGCCGACCCCCTCGCCCAGCACCTGCCCCGCCTCGATCCCCCCGCACAACACCACCTCGAGCATCGCCGGACGCAGCACCCCGCAGCCCCGCGTCCCCACCGTCCACAGGCCGACCCGCGCCCCCGCCTGCGGGTCGACCGCGCTGGACTGCGTGCTCGGTGCCCGGTACATGCCGGTCAGCTCGACTCTCCACCTGCGCCCGAGCAGTCCGCCAGCGCCACCGACCTGCGCGCCGATCCCCGGCGCACCGAGGGCCTCGAAGCCGCCGGCGATCCGCACGAAGCCCGCGAGCGAGCGACTCGCCGGCCGCGACGGCGGTGGCGCTGCGACCGGCCGCACCGCCACCTCATCCGGCCGCGCCGCGGGGCTCACCGCCACCTCGACACCAACACCCGCCGGCTCCACGGCGACCGGGGGCACTCGCACGGGCGCGGCCGGCTCGGGCACCAGCGGCGTCGCCCCGGCCTCCAGCTCCGCGCGCCCGAGCGTGCCGGGGTCGACCAGCACCGCCGTGATGAACGCCGCCGCCGACGACACCTCCGCGCATGAATCCCCGCTCAGTTCACGCGCGCTGCGAACCCCATCCGTGACCAGCTCGAGCCTCGCCGCCCAGCGCTCGCCGCTGCGTTGCACCTCCACCGTCACCTGCACCGCCCGCTGCCGGGTCCCGCCGACCAGGTAGGCCTCGAGGCTGTCCTGAAACCCGCGCTGCGCACAGCCCTCGACCCCGCGCCACGAGACATCGATGTCGTGCGGCGCCGCTTGCAGCGCGAGCATGAGAAGGAGCGGCGACACGCGCGAGAGCTTACAACGCCGGCCCAACCGCGAACCCGCGAAAAACTTCGCCGCCCACTCACGGATCTCGGCGCTGCCGGGAAACAACCGCCATGACTTATCGACTCACGACCACCCTCCTCCTCGCCCTCGCCCCGACCGCACTCGCAGGCTGCCAGCCCAAGGGCAACCTCGGCGAATACACCGCATCGGACACCGACGACAGCGACGCCGAGAGCGGCGCGACCAGCAGCCTCACCACCGGCATGACCAGCATGACCAGCGAGACCAGCGAGACCAGCGAGACCAGCGAGACCGGCGACACCGGCGACACCGACTGCACCCCGTCCGAGCTGGACTTCCAGGCCGGCTTCGTCGCCACCCTCGATCCTCAGCTCCCGCCCGAGGTCACCAAGTTCTCCTCGAACTGCACGGTCGACGCTTTGACCGTCGAGGGCAACTTCGTCACCGTCGTGCTCGGCTGCGACGCGCGCAGCGTCACCCTCGACTTCACCGTCAGCACCAGCTTCACCCCGCTGTTCGCCGAGGGTGACACCCTCGCCCTGACCTACCACCAGACCATGCCGTTCTGGACCAATGAATGGTTCACGCTACGGACCACCAATCCGGGCTCCAACGTGCTGCTCGGCGGCGTCCAGGGCGACTCCTTGCTGCCCCCCGACGACGACGACGCCACCCTGTTCTCCCCCGTCCAACTCAAGGTCAAGGAAGGAGTGTGCGCGGCCACGCCCGACTGCAACAACCCCTTCGAGCGCCTCGCCGTCGAGGCCTCCTACGACCAGGACGCCCAGGTGATCACCCCCGGCAACAGCACCCTCGTCGGCACCCTCACCAGCGTGCGCATCGACCTCGGCGCCGCGAGCCGCTACGTCGAGCAGCAGGACTGCCAGATCTCCGACGTGCCCCCGGAGTGGTTTAGCGCCCTGCTCATCCTGCTCCCCGAGGGCTGAGCGCGATCGGTGGCCGGGTCGCCGCTGCACACCGCAGCGGCGGCTCGCCGCGCACTCACTTCCCGATCTTGAACCCGCCGCCGGCCTTGCCGCCCCCGCCGATCGACACCCCGCCGCCGACCTTCACCCCGCCGCCGACCTTCACCCCGCCGCCCTCGACCTTCGCGCTGTGCTCGACCTTCGCGCTGTGCTCGACCTTCGCACCCGACTTCGCCCCGGCCTTCGCACCCGCACCCGCCTTCACATCGACCGCCAGCTTCGGCGCCGCGATCGCGGCCTCGACCGTGAGCGCCGCCCGCAACGCCACCAGTTGCGCCGCGCTCAGGCTCGCCGCCGCGTCACCCTCGAACTGGACCCCACCGCCGGTCGAAACTTCGATGTCCGCCGTCGACACACGCGTGCTGACATACACCGGCCGACCCACCATAAAAGTCCACGCGACGAACGCCCCCGCCGAGGCGTCCGCGACCGTCACGACCTCCCCGCGCAGCTCCGCCGTGACCTCCTGCGCGTACTCAAAGGCAGCCCCGCCCTCGGTCCCGAGCGCATAGCCGGCCGACACGATCACCTTGCCGCCCCCCTCTGCGCGCGCGACCATCACGTTGCCGAGCTGCACCGCGAGCGCCGCGTCGAGCTTCGACGACGGCACCGCCCGCAGCTCGAAGGTCACCAGGCCGCCCGCGCGCACTTCGACGACCTGCAAGTAGTCGAGCTTCCCATCCACATCGACGTCGACGCGGTGGCTCGCGCCGCCAGGCGCATTGAGCAGCAGCTCGAGCTGCGCCGCCGTCGTGACCTTGCCAGTCGCCACCAGCCGGACGAGACCCGCCAGGTCGAGGTTCGCCGCCATCAGCGAGATCTTCGTGCCGAGCGCAGCCTCGACCTCGGCGACCGACTTGAGTGCAACATCACCGACCACCACCGCCTCCACGATCGGCGCCGGTGCCTGCACCTCCACCGCCGCCGCGACCTTCGTGTCCGCCACGACCTTCGTGTCCGCCACGACCTTCGTGTCCGCCGCGACCTTCGTGTCCGCCGCGACCGGCGTCCCGGAGTCGCAAGCGAGGACAGCGAGCGAAATGACGAGGAGCGGCCCGAGGCGGTGCATGGCGGCAGTATCGGCCAAAGTCGCCGCCCCGACCACCCCGCGGCCCCGACCCGAACTCGGGGGAAACCGCCCCCGTCGTTGACAGCGCCCGCGGAGCCTGGCAACGCTGACACCGATGCCCGCGCCCCGCCGCTTCCCCCACATCGCCGCGTGTCTGCTCGCCGGGCTCGCCCTCGGCGTCACCTTCAATGTCGCCTGTAACAAGAGCGGCGGCAGCCAACAACCCGGGACCGTCGAGGGCTCGGCCAACTGCCCGCGATCCAAGCCGCGTAACGGCGCCTCCTGCCCGCGCGGCGCGACCGACTTCTGCGTCTATCGCGGGGCCGGCGACCACGTGTGCGCATGCGGCAAGGGCAACTGGCGCTGCGCCGCCAAATAATTCCTCGCCGACCGCCACGCGCTTGCCCGCGGCCGGCCGCCGCGATTATCATCGCGCCCGATGGGCTGGTACTTCAGCGCAGGCATTCGAACCGACCCAGATCTGCCTGCAACAGCGTGATGTCCACGCGGTCGCCCGTCCAGGTCTACAGGGTCGTATGGTCAACCTCATCAACCTCATCGCCCGCGCCGACCTGCGCCGCGAGACCTGGCGCCCGCTCGAGCCGCGGCCGGGGAACCACGGAACCAGCCGCGGATCCGCGAAGCCCGTCTGCGCCGCGAACCACCCGACGTAGCCGACCGGCGCCAGCGACCACACGCGGTCGACCCACGAATACTCGCGGGTCAGCAGCGAGAGCAGCCAGCACAGCGCAGCGAGGGCGGCGCAGGCGACGACAGCGACGGCGAGCGGAGACATCGCGTGGATCCTACCCCTTCGACGCGCCCGCGCAGGCGCAGAAGCTCAGGTCGACTCGTCGGGGTCCTCCGGCCCCCCGAGACCCTCGTGCTCGGGCAGCGACCACGCGCCCGCGGCCACCTGACCGCGCACCTCGACCAGCGCCCGCTCGAGCGACTCCACGCGGGCCGCGAACTCTCGCACCACGCCGTCGAGCAGCTCGATCGTCTGGGTCTGAAACGCCGCGCCGACCTCGAGGTCGACGATGCGCCGCTCGAGCTCCTCGCGGGTGGGGGCGTGCGTGTCGGTCATGCGAGGGGTCTGAGGCCGCGAGGCGCGCCTGGCAAGCCTTTTCGTACGACCCGGGCGGCCCCGCCGAGGCGCAGACAAGCCGGCGGGCCCAGGGTAGGCTTCCCGGCCGCGATGCCCGAGTTCGTCACGATCCCCGACCGCGTCGCCGGTCCCGGCGTCTCCGGGCGCGTACGCGTCGATCGCCGTCGGTCCGCCGAGACCTCCCAGCCAACCCTCGTGATCCTCGGCGGCATGACGCAGACCCTCGCCAGTTGGGGCGGCCAGGTGCGCCCGCTGGCGGCCACCCGCGACGTCGTGGTCTACGAGGCGCGCGGCCAGGGTCACAGCGAGCTGGCGATCACCGACGTCTCGCCGCCGCGCCACGTCGAGGACTTCGCCGCCTTGCTCGAGTCGCTGGCGATCGCCGGTCCGGTCGACCTGTGCGGCTTCTCGTTCGGAGGCCGCGTCGCCCTGGCGATCGCCGCGACCCGACCCGAGCTCGTGCGTCGCCTCGTGCTCACCGGCGTCAGCGCCGGTCGCGGCGCGCTCGGTCGCGTCATCGTGCGTGCGTGGCGGGCCGCGCTGGCCACCGGCGACCTCGAGGCGCTCGCCTGGCTCAGCCTCGCCGACACCCTCGGTCCGACCTACCTCGATCGCAACGAGCACATGCTCGCCGGCATGGTCCAGGCCACGATGTCCCGCAATCACTACGCGGGCATCCGCGCGCTGTTCGAGCAGACCCTCGGCGACGACCCGGCGTCGCCGTATCAGCCATATCAGCCGACCACCCTCGCGCCGAAGATCGCCTGCCCGACCCTGCTGCTCGCCGGGGCCCACGACCGCCTCGCGCCCGCCGCCGAGCTCGCCGCCCTCGCCGCCCTGTTCGCCGGCCCCGTCACCCACCACGTCGTCCCCGACGTCGGCCACACCGTCGCCATCGAGGCCCCCGACCTCTGGCGCGCACATGTCCTCGAGTTCCTGTCCGATCGATCCGACCCCGC
>Ga0105045_10003306_pt1 | contig 13828 bp, 11 predicted proteins | sample MAT02_FD_78089 | JGI IMG/M metagenome (GOLD analysis project Ga0105045, IMG submission 78089) | Freshwater microbial communities from Lake Fryxell liftoff mats and glacier meltwater in Antarctica - MAT-02 (megahit assembly) | ecosystem: Environmental > Aquatic > Freshwater > Ice > Liftoff...
AGAAGTAAATCGTGATCCAAGGCGTGGCGAAAATTACACAGACCAACTTGGCGTCCTCAAGCTAGATCCTGCCGCGTTGATTGAGCTATCCAAACAATCCGTTACACCGGATACGATTATTAAAAATGGCCAAAAAATACTTGTTCGTCACGTGGGTGACTTGATCGAGGATGTCACAGCCAAAGTTCATCCAACGACAGCGGCCATCGCAGTACTTGCCGCCAAGGTCATCGGACTGGATATCGCAGGAATGGACCTTGTCGTTAAAGACATCTCGATTCCGTTGTCCGAGCAAAGGGGGTGTATTATCGAAGTGAACGCAGGTCCAAGTCTCGCTCATCACGTCGAACCCCTTGTTGGTGAACCACAACCGGTCGGTGATGCAATCTTGAGGCTCCTTTTTCCGAGTGTCGCTGCAGAACCTGACGACCAATTCCCTAATCTCTCGATCCAGGGCAAGGTCCCGATCGTATTCCTTCTCACGCGAGATACGCTTTCCAATAAGTCACACGAACTGGAAATATTCTTTTCCGCACAAGGTGAATATGTTGGTGTCGCCGACTATCAGTCGATTCGATGTGGCGGGCATATGATCGAGCAAATTGCTTCACCCAAAGCCATCAGCATGAGTTCGGTAAGTGCTTTGTTAATGCATCCGTTGATGACCATGTTAATTGTCGAGGCAAGTGTAGAAAATGTTTTTGATACGGGAGTCCCGGCGCCGAGAGCCGATTTCCTGATTCTTGACGCGGACTCTATGATGTCCTATCGAGAGGTTGATAACGACTCGGACGATAAGCTTTTCGCAGCATTGACTGCATGCCGAAACGCATTGTCACCAAACTCGATCGTCGTCTTGAGTTCTAGCCAGGACGATGTAGTTCGATCAACGATGAAAACATTCGAAAAGTTTTTCGGCCAAGTTTTTCATGAAATTGAACCTTATCGTATCAAGACATACGAATCACTTTTCAGAATCCAAAACATTAGTCGGTCCTAGTCCTCAAGGGACCGCTACAAATACTTGGCGATGGGGCCACCTCGAGTTGCAAGAGCGTCGATCTTGGAAGTGACTTGTGGTGACTCGATCAAGGGAGGGGCGTGGTGTGGTTTTCTTCTCGCATCGATCACAAGAGGCCCGCGACATCCCCAGTGTTTGTTCTCGGTGAATGCGAGAACGCCGGAGATGTCCGTCGCTGGATTGCTGCGGGTGAAAGTCACCCATAGAAAGTTGTTCAAGGTTTTAGAGATAAAATCACTTTCGTCCACCACGATAATCATCATGGTTTGGTTCCAAAAGCCTGCTCCGCTTTCGGCACTTTTACGGCTACGCGCTTGCGAGTCAAATACTCGAATCAGTTCATCGATGGTCCCAACGTTTGCATCGATTCCATTGGTCGAGTCTGAGGCTGGTGAGATTAAGGGTGGGCCTGCGATGGCAAGGATCCCTGGCAAACACCACCTGGGTGAATGGAACCCGGCAGCGAGAACGAAATCACTTGGCAACTTATGAGTCAGCTCTCGCTTTGCAGGACCGTTGGCGGCGATGACCACCTTCGATCCTTGATTAAAACCGTCGCCACTATAATCCAACGTGTCGATCGTCGTTCGGGTCTGAAAGTGTAGATCACGCGTCCAATCGACTCGTTTCAGCGCGTGCTGGAAAAACGCCTCAATATCTTCAATATTCAGATCTGGGGAGTCATTTTTATTGATGATTATTAAGTACTTGGCCAATGACATCTGGCCTTGTCCAAGAATAGCGTTGGCTTGCGTGAGAAGCTCTTGTGGTCGCTCCGGCTTGCGGTAGGGCGTGTACCGCTCGCTACCAATGGCAAGGAGCAGTGGATGAACGCCTGACGCGTCAACTGCGTGAACACTGCTTACACCCGGTAAGACAGTAGGGATGATAGGGCCTGTAATTTCGTGAATCAGCTCGCCAAAGGTCGTGTCTTCTTGCGGAGGCCGCCCAACTACGGTGAATGGCCAGATTGCTCCAGGGCGATGTGATACGCCAGTAACTCGCATCCAAGGGAAGTCGTGCTCTTTGGCATAGTAGCCTAAGTGATCACCAAACGGACCTTCGCGTTTCATCGTATACGGATCGACCTGTCCATGAATGACAAAGTCCGCGTCCGCATAAATCGGAGCGTGATTCGGCGAAGTAATCATTGGAATGCGATGACCCGCTAAGGCGCCAGCAAAAGTCAGTTCGCTCAACCCTTCTGGAAGTGGCATCACGGCTGCTACGCTCATCGCGGGCGAACCACCAATCGTAATACTTACAGGGAGCGGACGATTCGCCTCGATTGCAGCCTGATGGTGCAATCCAATTCCTCGATGGAGTTGATAATGCAGTCCAATTTCTTGATCACGAATGTAATCATTTCCTGAAATCTGGATCCGATACATTCCTAGATTGCAATCCAAGAGGGATCGTGAGTGGGATTGGCTTAGCACTTGAGGCAACGTTACAAACGCACCACCGTCGTCGGGCCAAGAAACGAGTTGTGGTAGTTGGCTAAGTGGGATTGGATGCTTCATCACGGGACCGCTGCGAACTCGTTTGGGAAGCATCGTCAATCCGATCCAAGGAGCCGACCAATACCGCCACGGCTTTTTCAAGGCTTTAGTCGGATCGATCTTCAGTTCAATCGCCCGTCGAACGCGATCGATGGTATGACGGAATAGGAACCGAGCCTGATCCAGCGACCCGAATAGATTGCTCACCATTGGAAAAGCAGAATCTTTCGGACTGGTAAAAAGTACTGCGGGACCGCCTCTTAAGTAGACACGGCGCTGGACTTCTGCGATTTCCAGATGGGGAGAAAGCGGCTCCTCGACAACAATTAACCTTCCATTCTTGCGAAGGTCCTCCACGGTTTCGCGAGTGCTCCTATAATTCATCCGACAACTCTTTATCTTGATTCATCATTCCCTAGGCTCAATAGTTCTATGATTGTTCAATCCGCGACAGTTCCCGTTCACGAATGTAACGCCGATGCACTGATCTTGGCATTGGGGTCAGACTGGGAAAACTCGCCAACCATAACGGAAATAGACAGCCGAATGTCGGGCCAGCTATCGCAATGGATTCGCGATGGGGAGCTCTCTACAAAGGCGTTAAAGACCTCGACGATTCTTTCTCCTTCCGGATTAGCTGCCAAATCCTTGATCGTTGTTGGACTTGGCAAAGTGGATGCGAGCAAAACGACCGACGACGATAGCCAAATCGGAATTGCATTTCGTGCCGCAGCGACCGGAGCCAAAGTGGCTTCCCAAGCCAAAACGCGAAAGATCATCGCGCTGGCTGGCTTTTTGGAGAATTTTGGGAGCGAACCTTCCACTCTGCAAGCAGCCATATCCCAATCGGCCGTTGCTGGCAGCGTCACGGGGGGCTATGGCCAAGACCTTTTCAAATCAGAGCCGGCTATGTCTCCGCCAGAAACCATCCTTTGGTACGACATCGCCGAGGAGTCGATTCAACGCGGAAAAATCGTGGGCGAAAGTATGAGTTTGGTCAAACGGTTGGTCAACCTGCCTCCGAACTACCTCTATCCGGAATCATTCGCCGACGAAGCGCTCGCTGCAGGGAGTGAGGCGGGCTTTGAAGTCGAAGTCTGGGACGAAGCAAAGCTAATCGCCGAGGAATGTAACTCGCTGCTCGCTGTCTCAAAAGGTTCGACGCGGCCACCAAGGCTTTGTATTTTTCGCTACCCAGGAGCCGACGCCGACGATACGTCGGAGGTTGCCCCGATCGCTTTGATTGGAAAGGGAGTTACCTTCGATTCGGGCGGCTATTCGATCAAGCCAACGGATGGAATGCTCACGATGAAGTGCGATATGGCTGGCGCGGCAACGGTGCTTGGAATTATGCGAGCAGCAGCCCTTCTCAAAATTCGCCAACCTATCATTGGCTTGGTTGGTTTAGTTGAGAATATGGTTGCTGGAAACGCGATGAAACTTGGAGATATCCTCACAGCGAGAAGTGGTAAGACGATCGAAGTCCACAACACCGATGCCGAAGGTCGCTTGGTATTGGCGGACGTTTTGAATGTCGCTCTCGACTACTCACCATCTCACTTAATCGACTTTGCTACGCTTACCGGCGCATGCTGTGTCGCGTTGGGCAACGATGTTGTGGGGGTGATGAGCAACAACGCCGAACTACAATCGCGTTTGCTCAACACGGCGAGTACTGTCGGTGAATACGCTTGGCCACTTCCCATGTTTCCTTACTTCGCCGAACAAATCGCAGGTAAAGTCGCGGACATCAAAAACGTAGGCGAGGGACGTTGGGGTGGAGCCATCACGGCGGCAAAATTCCTAGAGCAGTTCGTAGATGATAAACCATGGGTCCATTTGGATATCGCAGGACCAGCTTTTTTAGATTCGGCTAAATCCTGGTGCGACGCTGGTGGATCTGCTACCATGGTCCGCACAATCCTAAAATTGCTAGAACCATAACCCTCAGACCTGGCTCCAGGACGCTTTTTACGAAACATCTAAGTTTGCGAACAAACGGCTTAGACCTGTCATCAGCTGATGCCACTCTTGGATCAATTCTGGCACGCCGACTTCATAGGCATCGTTTCGTCCGGTGCCGCGTTCACTGACACGGACTCTTGTACCTAGATTCAACAGTGCTTCCAATGCGATATGATCTCGACGAATTTGATCGTCAAGTCCAGTGTCACTATAAATCCAGATGTGTTCAGACATTGCGTTTTCGATCAATCGCATTGCAGCGATCTCAGCATTCGCTGCGCTGACAACGAGACTCTTGGAACCACAGCTAACATAAAATTTTGACATCGAAGATGCTTCCTTGATCAAACGAAGTAGAATCAACCACATTTTGCCAAGAGGCTCTAGCCTCTGACAAAAGTAATCATCGATTCCCCATGTGACACGTCAGGTCAAAGCCAAAAATTATTTCTGCCTTGTGATCGCTAGGAATTTTAAAATGATTGCCGACCTCCAAAAATACGATTTCGTAAGGAATATTGAGGTCGGGAGGGCGAGGCTCCGGCCGAGCTTTTGCGCGTATCGGCTCCGTTGGAGCGTCTCCCCTCCCAATGCCCAAGACATCAGCACCGGTTACAATCTCCATCCGTCTTGAAGGTTGGGCGTTGATGTGACAATCGACTGCCAGCATGAATGTCCGTACAAATTTAATATTGTGTTTTATGTCCGACTTGCAATCTGATTCCGGCGGCGGCGGTGAAGCCCCCGTCGGTAGGCGACTCATAGCTCTCTTTACTGATGGCGCGTGTAGCGGGAACCCTGGACCGGGTGGTTGGGCGTACATCCTACGTGATGGGCCGACAAAGAGAGAGCGAGAGGGTTCGGGAGGTGAAAGTGTCACGACCAACAATCGGATGGAACTGATGGCTGTGATCGAAGGGCTCAAAGCGTTGACTCGACCTTGTAATGTCCAGCTTCACTCGGATAGCCAATACGTTCTTCAAGGATTGAACTCCTGGATGGCTGGTTGGAAGAAAAACGGTTGGCGCCGAAAAACAGGCTCGCTGTACGAGGAGCTGAAGAATGCCGACCTTTGGAAAGTTCTAGACATACTCAAGCAAAAGCACGACATCTCGTTTCACCACGTCAAGGGGCACGCCGGGCACCCTGAGAATGAAAGATGCGACGTCATGGCTGTCGAGGCTGCTGCGAAATTTCGATGAAACTTCTGAAGGTCAATTGCGGACCATCTTTTGGAAAGCGATTTGGAGTTGCTTTGAAATAGGACCGACCGAACCATTTCCGATTGGGCGTGAATCGAGCGTGACTACCGGAATGACCTCCGCAGCGCTGCCCGTTAAAAAGCACTCATCAGCGACAATCACGTCGTGGCGAGTCATCGCCGTTTCCAAAAAAGGAATCCCGTGTTCTTTCGCCAGATCGATCACGGCGTTACGCGTGATTCCTTCGAGTATACCCGCATCGGTTGGCGGAGTCCTGAGGATACCTTTTTTAACAATAAAAATGTTATCGCCCGTACATTCGGCGACTTCACCTTTGTGATTGAGCATCAACGCTTCGGCACAACCCGCTTGCAGGCCTTCAATCTTGGCGAGGATGTTATTCAGGTAGTTGAGAGACTTTATGCGTGGGCTCAGTGCAGCAGGATGGTTTCGAATTGTGCTAGCAGTGATGATCGCCATCCCCTTTTCGTAAAGCTCTGCAGGATAGAGCGTGATCGAGTCGGCAATAATAATCACCTGAGGGTTACTCGTCTTATTGGGGTCTAGTCCGAGCGCTCCGGAACCTCGTGTGACAACGAGTCTGATGTACGCATCTTTAAGCGAGTTCTTGGCAACCGTTTCGTTCACGGCACAAGCGAGAGCTTCCACCGTCATCGGAATCTGAAGCATGATTGCCCGGGCCGATTCGTACAACCGATCGAGATGCTGCTGTAGCCGAAAAACCTTTCCAGAGTAGGCTCGCAGTCCTTCAAAAACCCCGTCACCATAAAGAAGTCCATGATCGTAGACACTGATCTTTGCGTCTTCCTTGTTAAAAAACTGGCCGTTGATATAAATCTGAAGACTCATTGATTTCCTTTTAACTCGACAACGATTTTTGAATACGGATGCGAACTCGATGCTTCCGAAACGTCCCGGCCCCGCTACACAATGATAACCAATGAATCATCGAGCCGGTATTGCTACCGAAGATTCGCTACCGAAGATTCGCTAACAAGGTCGGCATTGCCAGAGTCCTTCTCAATCCTGTCGCGATCGATCTCACGCGGCAAAACCAAAAGAATAGTTCCAAGCACCATGCCGACAACACTGATCCACTGAGAGATACTGAGTGCGGTTCCGAACTGCCCCAATTCATCAACCCTAATTTGCTCCTCCAGGATCCGACTAATTCCGTAACCGATCAAACCTAGCCCTAGGACAGTCCCAGAACGACGTGTGCTGGGCCAAATCCAGAATAAAAAGCCGCAGAGCAGAGCAGCGCTGACGGATGCGTAGATCTGCGAGGGATGTATTGGTAGGCTACGCGCGGGGAGTGGGGTTTGAGGATTCCATGCCTGACCGTTACGGCTCCAGTAGAGGCTGACAGTGCTCGGTCCGGCAGGGTCTTTTCCAGTCGCAGGAGGCACGATTGCAAAGCTCGTTGGGCGGTCGATCAGATCGCCGGGGTTCAATTGATTTGCCTCAGCCCAACTACTAGGCGCAACCGTCGCGATGCGAACTTGATCAGTCTCATCATTTCGTGAAGAAGAACTGGGGACCCAGCTTACACCGATCAGTTTTCCAGAGACAAGCTGATCCAAATAGGGAGGCGAACCCATTGGAAACGTTATCGCAGGCAGATCCGTATCACATACTCCACCATAACAGCATCCATTCATCAAGCATCCCAATCGACCAAGTGCAAGCCCAATCAAGAATGCCGGAGTAGCAAGATCGGCCACGCGAAGCATCGATACTTTTTGGGTGTAGCACCAAATCATTGCGACCAGCAATCCGCCGAATAGCCCTCCATAAACCACTAGCCCTCCCTCGGTAAACTTGAAAGCTTCCATCAGCTTTTGACCAAGGCTATCGCCCTTTATCTCAGGCCACTTTTGAACGACGAAGAAGACTCTCGCTCCCACCATTCCACCAACGACGGACCAGACTGCGAGTGACATAATCTGATCGCCACTGATCCCAATCGCCAACCCACGCTTGGCAATCAAGCTAACCCCAGCGACTACCCCGGCCATTAGGAAAAGCCCATAACCACGAACCGGAAGTCCAACAATTTGCATCGGGGGTTCCGTTTCCGTTGCCTCGACGAATCCAGGAACCGTATCCGAAGCAAGACCCGCCGAAATAGGAAAACGTGTTTCCAATGCTGGAACAAAGAACAGCACGGCGCCAAGGATAAAGAGCCAGCCCATCGAATCTGAAAAAATCGCTTGGACAGGCGTTCGCTGTACAAATCGATAAGCTTGCGTGAGCACCCAAACCATCGCGATGATGATTGCTACCCAGCCCCATCCGAATAACGGTAGTGGGCCGAATTGATGAGGAATAAAAAATAGTGTTGTTCGCATATCGAACGCTCATTCGTTGAGTGAGAGTCTAGTTCTTAAAAATCTTTTGTATCCACGTCTTTATCATCTGTTGATTCATTGCCAGTTCCGATCAGGTCGTCGGACTCACTGAAAGCCCCACGGACAGACCCCCCAATAAAGGAATCAAATCGGGACAAGTCTTCTAGGACAGTTTCTCTATTCGAAGTCGGGATAACTGTCGTGATCAATCTTGGTATTGGAGAGGTGATACAGTTGACGACGATTGCGGTAATATTGTCGCTTCCACCCGCTGCGTTGGCGAGGTCAATCAATTGCTCGCACGCTTGGTCAGGATCAAGCGTTTCTTGAAGGACCGACTGAATGGTTTTATCATCGACGTGCTTATTTAGACCATCGCTGCATAGCAAAACACGGTCGCCGGGTAGTAAGTCGGCCCGATAGATATCTGCCACAACGTCTTTAGCGCCCGCTCCAAGCGCGTTCCACAGAATGTTTGCCCAGTGAGAGGTACTCGCTGTGTCTACGGCGATCGCTCCGTGCTCGAGTAATTGATTTGCAATGGTATGATCGCGTGTAATTTGTCTCAGTTCTCCATTACGAAAGAGATAGCAGCGAGTGTCGCCAGCATGGACAATCCATATTTTTGGCCAAACCAAGTAGGCGGCGGTGAGCGTTGTTCCCATGCCTTTGTAATTTGCTTGAGAGTTACTATCAGCAACGATCGCACGATGTGTTGCGACAAGAATGTCTTTGAGGTCCGATAAAAAGCGTTGCTCGCTTCCGATGTCTGGACGGATTACCCAATGCAAGCTGTTCAAGAGATTTGCGACAAAGAAATTGATCGCCAACTCGCTCGCTCGGTTACCTGCTTGGTGCCCTCCCATCCCATCCGCAACCAAAAATAGGTGCCCTAGTGGCCCTCCGCAAAGTCGAGATGGTGTGTCAACGGGCATGCTCGTCGACTCGACTCGAAGTGAACGCGACAGATCCGACACTAGGTAGTGGTCCTGATTGGAAGTCCTTTTTAGACCGCAGTCCGTCTTGCCGGCACACGCGAAAGTCGCTTGATTCATCAAAAACTCCTTCGAAATCGATTCGCATCGTAGGCCAATCACCTTTACAATTCAAGGTAAACTCAGCCTGCACACCAAAGCAACACGGATCATACGATGCAAAATTAGCGTCATTTCTGCGTTATCGAAGATTGTCATTGAGGGGCCCAGGTCCCAGTCAATACTTTTGGTTTAACGATACCGTGCGTTTAATGACACTCCTCGCTGATTGCCAGAGCGTTAAATTGATTTGTAATCGGGAGGTCGAGGTTCCTACCGAGCCATTGTGGTTCGGCAGGAGCCTCACTCTCCCGCCTTGATGTCATCTTCGTTTTCCATGAGAAAGAAGCGAACCGCTGGCTATCAGCGACGAGTGTGCTTTTAAATCGTCGTTCGCGACCGAATAATTGAAAACATGGTTTTTTTCAGCAGTTAAATTTATGCTTTTTTCAAATCGTTTGGATGGAAAGTTGGTGGAAACGCTGACTTCCGATGGGTTAAGGTTGCATGGATTTTACCAGCGTTCGGTCGTTCGTGATTTGCTGGGAGGTTCAAATCAGCAGGAAATCAGCCATTCCGATCGAGATTGCTGGTTGATTGTCCATGGAGTTGCTGGCAATTTTTACAATTCGTCGCTTCTTGGGTCGGTAGCCGAAAGCCTCCTTGCCAACGGATCCGATGTCCTGCGAATCAATACTCGGGGCCGGGACCCAATTTCTTATGTCGCGGTAGGGTCGATGAGTTCACGATGTGGGGCTGCTTACGAGACGGTTTCTGATGGAATCTTAGATATCTCATCTTGGTTTCAGCTACTTTTGAACGAGGGCTACCGATCGATCAACTTGCTCGGCCATAGCTTGGGAGCTGTGAAATCGATCCTTTTTGCCTGCGAGCATCCTATCCAGACAGATTCCGACAGTTTGAAGTCACAAACGATATCACGGCTAGTTTTACTTTCGCCGCCCCGCTTGCAACCCGACATTATTCGCACTGACACTAAGTATTCCGCTACCTATTTGGAGGATCTAGCGCAGGCCCGGCAACTGTGTGAAGCTGGGAAACCTGATTCTTTGTTGACTATCCGTTACCCACAGCCAATGATCGTAAGCGCGTCTACCTTCTTAGATAAATACGGCTCCGACAGTCGCTATGACTACCATCGATACGTTTCTCTGCTCAAATCTCCGACACTTTGGTGCTTCGGGGAACATGAGGTTCGAGGACCCCGGGCGAGTTTTAGGGACGCTGATAACGAGTTGGTACCCCAGTTGGAGATGCTTCCTAAGCAGACTCAGACCCTAAAAGTCATTCCGTCTGGTGATCATGCATACACGGGGGTCCGAGATTTGTTGTGCGATTCCGTGATCGAATGGACTAAAGCCACGGTTCTAAGGCTTTGATACAATAGAATCGGAGAGTTCATAGAAAACGTCCTCTTCGTCGTACTGTCCACTGTAATTAATCTAGAACCTTCACGGCTCTCCCCCCTCAAAGCCTTCCTCGCTCCTTCATAGGTTGTTCATGAGTACTGCTAATGTCTCGTCTAGTATCTCCGCTTCTGCAGATTTAGAAGCTCAAATTGCTGCGGCAAAGTCTGTATTGGATCGCCATGCTTATGATACGGTCCAGTGGCATTTTCACGAATCGACCGGCTCGCCTTTCTGGCTTCAAAAAAAGACGGAATTCAATTTCGACCCTTTGAAGGAGGTGAACTGCTTTGATGACATCAAAAAATTTCCTTTGTTCGAAGACGATTGGTTGCGTGGAGGGCCGGTAAACCGTTGGATTCCGGCTGGACTTGCTGGCAAGCCGACATTCGTGTTCGAAACAGGCGGCACAACTGGCATTCCCAAGAGTCGTGTTGTTATCGATGACTTTCGCATTGACTATGAGAACTTCAGTGACACACTTCCAGATGCATTTTTCCCGAAAGGGGCAAACTGGCTGATGCTGGGGCCATCGGGACCGAGACGACTTCGATTGGCGGTAGAGCACCTTTGCCAGTACCGGGGAGGCATCAGCTTCTGCATCGATCTGGATCCTCGATGGGTTATCAAGCTAATCAAAAAGGGATGGATGGAACACCTTGAAGAATATAAAAGACACTGTATTGATCAAGCCATTACGATTTTGACAGCCGGTCACGATATCAAGTGCATCTTTACTACTCCGAAGCTCTTGGAATCGTTGGCGTACGGGCTGGCCGAACGGGGAACCAGTATTCAAGAGATTGGAATTAAGGGCATCTTCTCAGGTGGGACGGAATTTACACCGCAGTGGACCCGTTTTTGTGTTGAAGAATTACTCGGCGGCCCATCGGAAGAAGGTGGCGTCTACATGACACCCACCTATGGCAATACGCTTATGGGGTTGGCTTGCTCGCGCCCAATCGGTCCGCATGATGACTACACGATCGCATATTATGCTCCTCAACCTCGCGCTGTGGTTGAGGTTGTCGACTTCGAGGACCACAAACAAGTCGTCGGATTTGGAGAAACAGGCCGAGCCAAACTCTACACCATGACCAAAGAGTTCTTCGTCCCAGGGTTTCTCGAACGAGATGAGGGGGAACGCGAACAACCATTCGCCAAATACCCCTGGGATGGAATCAGCGGAGTACGCCCCTTCCATGGTATTCCAGGTGGCACAACAGTAGGTGTCTACTAGCGTTTTTGCGTCATTCTTCACCCCTATTGGTACACGACCAATTAAAAAGAGGTGGTTTGTGGCGTAATACCCGTTCAATCCAGTCGAGAACAATCGCATCCGTCATATTCTTTAGGAGATAAGCCCAAAGTGATCACTCTAAGCCCACTACGCTGGGGTAAGCAATACAAGTCGCTCGAATTCCAAGACATTATCCACTTCGAGACAGGTGCGCCGATTGCAAAAGTTGGACAAGTCAATGGTGGCATGGTCCAGATGGATATGCGAAAGGCTCCACAAGCTCGTGCAGCACTGAAGCGATTCAACACGTCCGACTTATTGCAGAAAATTGCAAAAGCAGCTTCATTATTCGAGAGCTCGACACTCAGCGTTGGCGATGGCCAGCAAACGGTGGATGACTTTGTGCATCAGCAATCGGCGAGCACCGGGCTTCCCGAGCACATGTGCCGAAGCAACATGATGAAGAACGCATTTGTGCTTCACAATATGCCAAAAATTCTTGATTGCCTCACACGCGGTCTGGATTTGGAAATCTTCTCGCGTGGTTACGGCGAAGAGGGTCGCGGGGTCACCGTGTCCTTCCAGTGCCAATCACCCATCTTAGGTGCCGTCCTCCCTAACAACTCACCCGGTGTCCATACGTTATGGTTACCGGCCATCGCGCTCCAAGTCGGTCTTGTTTTGAAGCCGGGTTCGCAAGAACCTTGGACCCCCTATCGAATGATTGCGGCCTTCATCGAAGCAGGTATTCCCGCCGAGGCATTTTGTCTCTATCCCGGCGGTCACGATGTTGGAACGACGTTGCTGAGCAAGTCACCTCGCGCGATGATTTTTGGAAGTGCGCAAACAGTCCAGCAGTACTCAGGAAATACTCGCGTTCAAGCGCACGGCCCTGGCTTTTCAAAGATCTTGCTTGGCGATGATTGTGTAGACCAATGGGAGGATTACCTAGACATGATGGTCGAAAGCGTTCTAAGCAATTCAGGACGCAGTTGCATCAACTGCTCTGGTATTTGGGCTTCCCGCCATACCAAGGAGATCGCAGCCGCTCTTGCCGATCGAATGGGAGCCATTGATATCAAGTCGCCATCGGACCCTAGCTCTCAGTTAGCGGCATTTACCAATCCGGCCATGGCAACCGGTACTTGGTCCATGGTTCAGCAAGACCTGTCGGAATCTGGAGTCATTGATATGACGGCCTCTTACGGTACAAGACTTATCGAGCAGGAAAGGTGTGCATACCTTCGACCGATGGTTGTGCACGCGGATGGTCCCACACGAGCCGTCGCCATGAAGGAGTATATGTTCCCGTTCGTCTCGGTAGTCGAATGTCCGCAGAACCAAATGCTCGGGTCGATCGGCTCAACACTTGTCGGGAGCGCCATCACGGCCGACACGACTTGGATCGAAGAGCTGACTGACGCAGTTCACATCGATCGACTAAATATAGGGCCGATCCCGACAAGCAAGCTCAATTGGCTGCAACCGCATGAAGGAAACCTCATCGATTTCCTGTTCCGTTCTCGGGCTTATCAAATTGCCCCCGTGTCGGTCCGTGAGATGGCCGCGATAGGTACCTAGTTCGACTGTCCCAAGTTATAGGAAAGAGCTGTTGCCAAATCGGGAGGGCGAAGTTCCTACCGAGCTTTCGCAGGCTTGTTGCTCGGCAGGAGCCTCGTTCTCCCATAAAATCGCAATGCAAAAACTAATTTGGGACAGTCCAACTAGTGCAATTCTCAAAAAGACGATAGCGGTAGGAAAGTTCGGTTGAGCCGGACTCCTGGTCTTCCTATCCCTACGGCAATTAAGAAAGGTGACCCGTCAATTTCTTAGAGGGTAACACACCCTCTGGTCGCCTATGTCATCTCGGCTAGCAGTTCATCGACAGAAACGGTTGCGAAGGAACTTGCGTAGTCGCTCATGGCATAGGGAATTACAAGTCGGCTACCATTCACTAGACCTCCGCAACTGTAGACAACATTGGGGACGTAGCCTTCTCGCTCATTTTGGTCTGGAGTTAGGATTGGTTCACGAGTCCTTCCAATCACTTTGGTTGGGTCATTCA
>Ga0105045_10003308_pt1 | contig 13827 bp, 13 predicted proteins | sample MAT02_FD_78089 | JGI IMG/M metagenome (GOLD analysis project Ga0105045, IMG submission 78089) | Freshwater microbial communities from Lake Fryxell liftoff mats and glacier meltwater in Antarctica - MAT-02 (megahit assembly) | ecosystem: Environmental > Aquatic > Freshwater > Ice > Liftoff...
CAAGTCCAGCGAGGATGAGGGCGCGGCGGTTCATCAAGCGAGCTCCAGATGCAGGTCAGGTTGCGGCGCGCCGCCATAGATGCGTGCGACATGGGCGGCGGAAAGTGCGGGGGGTGGGCCGTCAAACACCACCTCACCACCGGCGATACCGATGATGCGGTCAGCGAAGCGGCGCGCCAGGTCCAATTGGTGGAGCGAGACAATGGCCGTCAGCCCATCATCGCGACAAATACCGTGCAGGAGGCCCAGCACGCGCTCGGCAGTCGCGGGATCAAGCGAGGCGACAGGTTCGTCAGCGAGAATGATGCGTGGCTGCTGCACCAGGGCGCGGGCAATGCCCACGCGCTGTTGCTGCCCGCCGGAAAGCTGGTCGGCGCGGCGCAGGGCGTAGTCCAGCAGTCCCACGCGTTCGATTGCTGCCAAAGCGAGCCGCTTTTCGGCCTCGCTGAAGGGAAGCAGCGTGCGCAATCCCGAATGGTGGCCAAGCCGGCCCATCAATACATTCGCCAGGACGGTACGGCGTCCAATCAGCTGATGTTGTTGGAAGATCATGCCTGTACGGCTGCGATGGGCGCGAAGCTTGTGCGAGATTTCGCCGAGCCCTTCCGCCATCACTCGTCCTTCGCTCAATGGGACCAGCCCGTTCAGGCTGCGCAGCAGCGTGGACTTCCCCGCCCCCGAGGCACCGAGCAGCACGGTAAATGCGCCCCCCTCGAACCGAAGCGTGCAGGGCTTCAGTGCTTCCATCCCATTTGGGTAGATCACCCGAGCGCCTTCCACCGCAATCATACGACATCCCCGATTGAGGGGCGTTGCGTACCCAATCATCTCTTCGTTGCTGTGACGGTTTGATTGCTGTTGGGTGAAAACGCGCGGGATTGGTCTAAAACAACGGGGGAGGGTTGCCCTTCCAACTTGCGACCCAGTCGCCCAGCCGGAAATGGAACGAACGCTGTCGCCCGCCTTTGAGGTTCAGGCGGTTGCGCGCTTGCCAATAACCCGCGCGCCCGCAGAAAGGCCGATATTTGGCGGACAGGGTGGGATTCGAACCCACGGAGGAGTTACCCCCTCGGCGGTTTTCAAGACCGCTGCCTTCAACCACTCGGCCACCTGTCCCGCAGCCCCCTCGTGGCGCGGATCGCCCCGTTCCGTCAACCACCCACCCGCCCTTTCACCAAGGGCGAATTTCACCGATTGCGTCGGTCAGCCCGCATTGTGGCAAGGCCAATGCCAGTCGCCGCAAAGCCGCCATCCACCGCGATCACCTGGCCGGTGATGTAGCTGGCGCGCTCGCTGCACAGAAAGAAGATGGCTTCGGCCAATTCGCTTTCCAACCCATATCGGTCGAGCGGAATGGCCGCGTGGTAGGCGGCGCGAATGGCGGGTGTATGAACCGCCTGGGCCATGGCCGTCTCCACCGGCCCGGGTGCCACCGCGTTGACCCGGATGCCCAGGCCCGCCAGCTCCACCGCTTGCTGCTGCGTCAGATGAGCGAGGCCGGCCTTGCTCGTTCCATAAGCGACTCGCAGCGTGGATGCGCGCAGCCCTGAGATGGAGGTGACGTTCACAATGGCCCCGCCACCTCCCTCGGCCATCACCGGGGCGACGGCCTGCGTCATCAGGAAGGGGCCGGTCAGGTTCACTGCCAGAATGCGGTTCCATTCCTCCAGCGTGGTTTCCAGCAGTGGCTTGAACACAGCGATGCCGGCGTTGTTCACCAGGGCATCAATCCGGCCAAAATGCGCGGCGCTTTTTTCCACCGCTTGCCGCACCTGGTCCGGATCCGAGACATCGCAGGGCAGGGCGAGCGTGGCTTCAGGCGCCGCCAGCACCGCCATGCCCGAGGCAAGTGCGTCGGCGTCAACCTCGATCAGCGCGACGCGCCATCCCTCATCGAGGAAGCGGCGGGCGGTGGCCAGGCCGATGCCGCGGCCGCCCCCGGTCACCAGGGCGACGCGCGCGCTCATTCGCCGGCCATCCGCGCGACGATGCGCGGTGCGCCCAGGCGCATCAGGGCGTTCACATTGGGCGCGGCGGCCAAGCCCACCACGGCATCGGCCAGAAGCCTCGCACCATCCGCGCCCAGCACAGCATCGGCCAGGCCGTGGAACTTCGCGCGGAGTTCTTCCTCAGTCAGGAAATTCGCTGGCTCGCCCTTCGGCACGACCACCGTCTTTGAAAAGACCTGGCCCCGCGCCCGGATGGTGAGTTTCCCGGACATGTTGGCCGGGAACTCTGCCTGGATGTCCGGGTCTTCCTCGCAGCTGATCTTGGGCATCAGTGCGCGAAGTTCAGGCGCATTCATCTGCGGGTAGCTGTCCCAACCGAAATGGCCATGCGCCAGAGCGCAAGCCACGACAAAGGGGCCGCTGAACTGTCCATCCACGACATTCTGCGGGTTCTGCTTGTAAGCGAGAGGCGCACCCACGAGCATCATGCCCTTGTTGGGCAGGCCCATGGTGACGCTCTCGATCTCCTCAGCGCGGATCCCGTGCTCGGCGCGAAGTGCCAGCGCCGCATCCACATTGGCATGGCCATAGCGGCAGGAGGGGTAGGGCTTCACCGCCGTTTCCATCAACTCATACTGCGTGCCCAGGCCCTGGAGTGCCCGCTGGGGATTGGGGTTGGGCGCATAGGCGCGCAGGAAACCGGCCTGGCCCTCCAGCGCCTCCGCCGCGCCGCGAAACCCCTCGCGCGCCAAGAGGGCGGCGGACAGCCCGGCCATTGCGGCCCAACCCACCTGGAAACGCTTGGTCCAGGCGCCGTTCTTGAGGAATTGCAGGCTGCCGGCCGATTGGCTGAGCGCAATGCCCAGCGCATCCTCGATCTGCGCGGCACTCATCCCCATCACGCGCGCTGCCGCCGCAGCGGCGCCAAAGACCCCGCAAGTGGCCGTCGGATGATAGCCGCGGTCATAATGATCGCCACCCGGCAGGGCGAGGGCCAAGCGGTTCGTCACCTCATACCCCGCGACGATGGCCGCGATGACATCCTGGCCAGAGGCGGAGGTCAATTCGGCGGCTGCCAGCGCGGCGGGGATCACCGGGGCGCCGGGATGCAGCGTGCCTGCCGCATGGGTGTCATCGAAATCCAGGCTATGGGCGAAGGCGCCGTTGAGCAGCGCCGCGCCGGCAGGCGACCAGCGGCTGCTTTCGCCGAACACGGCGTGGTTGCCGGTCGCTAAACCCATGGCGCGGGCGGCGGCCATCAAAGGTGCGCTGCTTTCCGCATCGTGCCGGCCGCGCACGATGTTTCCGAGCAAATCCAGGATCAGGAAGCGCGTGCGCGCCTCGACCTCGGCGGGGAGGTCATGGTGATGGATGGTCGCCGCATATTGCGCGAAGCGAGCGGTGAGCGCGGTCATGGCAATGTCCTCGGCGAATTTGTTCGGAGTAAATCAGAGGGGCGGTGCCCACGCCAGCCGCCATGCGCGACAGGGATGACGGCCGCTCGCGGTTCTTCGTTGCGGCGCGGCCCAGGAAATGGCACGAAGCGCACATGTTCACGCGCCGTTCCCTGCCGGCCGGAGTCCTGGCCTTGGCAGCCAGCCCCACATTCGCCCGCAATGCCCGCGGCCAGGGCAGTTTTGACTCCTTCCTGGATGGGGTTCGCACTGAAGCCCGCCGCGGAGGGGTCAACTCTGCGACCATCAGCCGAGCCTTCGCGGGCCTTCGTCCGAATGATCGCGTCCTGGAGCTGGATCGCCGTCAGGCTGAATTCACCCAAACCTGGCCGCAATACCGCGATGCCCGCCTCTCGCCGGCGCGCATCGAGGCCGGACGCCGCGCCTATGGAGACCACCGCGCCCTCCTGGAATCGATTCAGACGCGGCTGCGGGTCACTGCGCGGGTGTTGGTGGCCATTTGGGGGCTGGAGACCAATTACGGCGGCTTCACCGGCAATTTCAACGTGATCGAGGCGCTGGCGACGCTGGCCTGGGAGGGGCGGCGCGCCGCCTTCTTCCGCGCGGAGCTCCTGGCCGCATTGCGTATCCTGGATGCCGGCAACGTCAGCTTCGAGCGCATGCGCGGCAGCCATGCCGGCGCCATGGGGCACCCACAATTCATGCCGACGAGCTTCGAGCGCCTTGCGGTGGATTTCGACGGCGATGGCCGGCGCGACATCTGGGACAGCCGCGCAGATGCGCTCGGCTCGATCGCGAATTACCTGGCGCGTTCGGGCTGGCGGGAGGGCGAGGCTTGGGGCTTTGAGGTCCTGCTGCCCTCGGGATTCGACACGAGCATCGCCGATCACCGCCAGATGCGGCCCATGCGCGACTGGGGCCGGATGGGCGTGATCCGCACGGGCGGAGGCGGACTGCCGGCAAATGACGGCGAATGGGCGGTCGTGATTCCCGGGCTGTCACGCGGGGACAGCCAGGCCTTCATGGTTGGGCAGAACTTCATCGCCATCCGGCGCTACAATCCCTCCAACTTCTACGCGACGGCAGTAGGACTTTTGTCGGATAGGGTAGCGTGAGGTATTTCGTCCTTGGGATTATTGTACTGTCCGGTTGCGCGTCCGTCCCAACACCACCATCAGGTTATTTCCTAGGCGAGCCTTATCAAGAAGGCGGACTGTGGTCCTACCCTCGCGAAGATTTCGCGCTGGATGAGGCAGGCGTCGCAGCCATCCTCCCTTCGCTCAGCGGGCTCACCGTAAATGGCGAGGCCCGCAATGCGCAGGGCATGGTTGCCGCACATCGGACACTGCAACTGCCAGCCATCGTGACGGTGACGAACCTGGACAATGGGCGCTCCCTGCGGCTGCGTGTGAATGACCGCGGGCCTGCTGCGGCGGGCCGGGTGGTCGCTGTTTCGCCCAGGGCTGGCGCGCTTTTGGGGGCAACGGGGCCATTTCGTGTCCGCGTGGTCGTGGATGGCCCGGCCTCGCGGCGGGCGATTGAGGGTTTGGCCGGCCAATCCGCGCCTCTTCCCATCGAGACGGCACCGGTGGGCCGCGTCGAACGGGAGAGCCTGGCGCCGCCGCCAGGCGCCCGGGCAGTCGTGACTCGCACCGAATCTGCTTCGCGGGCAATTGCCGAGTCGGCACCCAGTCTGGCCCGGGAGCCCGAACGCCTCCCTGAGCAGGTGACGCAGGGCGCCCCCAACCCAGGCCGGATCTGGCTGGAGGCCGGGCGCTTCTTCCGTCGTGACCTCGCCCAGGCCCAGGCGTCGCGCATCGGGGGCAGGGCGGAACCCTTTGGGAGCGCAGGCGGGCCATTAGCGGGGGGGCCATTAGCGGGGGGCCCAGGGGGGGCCTCAGGGCGTCAGCAGCAATGGCGCGTTCGCTCAGGCCCCTATTCCAGCATCGCCGAGGCCGACGTCGCTTTGGCCAGGGCGCTCGCACAGGGCCAACCCGATCTCCGGCTTGCGGTGGAGTAGAGCCGCGGCGTATTCCGTGCACCCTGCCTGAAGGGGTTTTGACATGTTCCGCCGCAGTCTGATCGGGGCCTTCGGGCTGGCGAGCCCAACTTTGGTCCAGGCCCAGAACCGGCCAGCCGCCCCACCTGCGCGCCCCGCGCCGCGGCCTGCGGCACCCACCAGCACCCCGGCCCAGTCACCTATCGGGCCGGTGGATACCGCGGCACGCTTCGCGGTGATGGTGGATTTTGAAACGGGTGCGATCCTTTTGAACAAGCAGGCGGATGAGCGCATGCCGCCAGCCTCCATGTCCAAACTCATGACCATGTATGTGGTTTTTGAGCAGCTCAAACTCGGCCGGCTGCGGATGGACCAGGCGCTGCCCGTCAGCGACGCGGCCTGGCGCATGGGTGGCTCCAAGATGTTTCTGGAGCGGAACACCACCGCGACCGTCGAAGAACTGGCCCGCGGCGTCATCGTGCAGTCCGGCAACGACGCCTGCCTCGTGCTGGCCGAGGCGATTGCCGGCTCCGAGCGAGCCTTCGCCGATATGATGAACGTCATGGGCCGCGAGATCGGCCTCACCAGCAGCAATTTCAGGAACTCCACCGGCTGGCCCGACCCAGAACATCGCATGACCGCGAGCGACTTGGCCAGTTTGGCGCGGCGGATCATCGTGGATCACCCAGAAAGCTATCGCTTCTACTCCGAGCGCAGCTTCCGCTGGAACAACATCACCCAGGAGAACCGCAACCCTTTGCTGGGGCGTGTTGCCGGCGCGGATGGGCTCAAGACCGGCCACACTGACGAGGCGGGCTTTGGCTTGACTGCCAGCGTAAAGCGCGGTGAGCGACGCCTGATCCTCGTGGTCGGTGGCCTTCCAACCATGCGCACGCGCGGCGATGAGGCCGAGCGCCTCATCGAATGGGGGTTTCGCGAGTTCGACAATGTCGTGCTCTTCCGCGCTGCGGACACGATCGAGGACGTGCCCGTCCATCTGGGCGAACGGCGCACCGTGCCCCTGATTGGCGGGCGTGAAGTGGTGGCCACCGTCCCGCGCGGGTGGCGCGACACCTTGCAGGCCCGCATTCGCTACGACGCGCCTGTGTCGGCGCCAGTGGTCAAGGGGCAGGAACTCGGCAGGTTGGAAGTGTCTGGCCGGGGCGTACCGCCAATGAGCTTGCCGCTTTATGCCGGCGCGGACGTAGAGCGGCTGGGAATGATTTCACGCATCCCGGTGGTGGTGAGCCGCCTGCTGGGAGGGAGGACTTGATTCCTCGGTTCATCACCCTGGAGGGGGGAGAGGGGGCAGGAAAATCAACCCAGTGTCGAATTCTTAGCGACCGCTTGGTTCAGGCCGGGCTTTCAGTCCTAAGAACGAGGGAGCCCGGTGGTTCTGCGGGAGCGGAAGCCATTCGCGGCTTGCTGCTCAGCCGCTCAGGCTGGGATCCCCTGGCAGAGATGACGCTGCATTTCGCGGCACGGCGCGAACACTGGGCGCGCAGCATCCAGCCCTGCCTGGAAGCCGGTAGCTGGGTGGTTTGCGATCGCTTCTTCGACAGCACACTCGCCTATCAGGTCGGGGGGCAAGGTGCGCCGAGGCCATGCTGGGCGGCCCTGCGCGAAGCGACTCTCGGCGACATCACCCCCGATCTGACCTTGCTGCTGGACCTGCCGGTTGCCGCGGGTCTCGCCAGGGCTGCCCGCCGCGGGGAGACCAATCGCTATGAATTGCTGGGAGCCGACTTCCACCAGCGCGTCAGGGATTCATTCCTGGGACAAGCCGCGCAGGAGCCAGCGCGCTTTGCCATCATTGACGCTGCGGCGCCGGAGGAGGCTGTCAGCGCCGCCATTCTCGATATCTGTCAAAAGCGCTTTGGCTCGCCGTGATACCGGCCCCCCCCCGCGCCAATCCCGGGCTCCTTGGGCATGACGAAGCGTCTGCTGCCTTGGCCTCAGCCGCGCGTAGCGGAAGATTGCATCACGCCTGGCTGTTCTGTGGACCGCCTGGTATCGGCAAGGCAACCCTGGCCTATCGCTTCGCGCGCTGGCTTCTGGCCGGTCAGCCCGCAGGCGCTTTGCCCCTTCATGTGCCCGAAAATGATCCTGCCTTCCGCAGGGTCGCGGCCGGCAGTCACGCGGATCTGATGGTCCTGGAACCGCAGGCCGAACCCGGGAAGCGGCGCATCATCAAGGTGGATGAAGCACGCGCCGCGCGGGGGTTCCTCAACCTCACCGCGGCTGAGGGCGGCTGGCGGGTGATCGTCATGGATGAGGTGGAGGCGATGGAGGCTGCCTCGGCCAACACCATCCTGAAAACCCTGGAAGAACCGCCCCCGCAAACGGTCCTTTTGCTGGTGACCTCGTCGCCCGGCCGGCTGCTTCCCACGATCCGCAGCCGCTGCAGACGCCTGGACCTTTTCGCCCTGGACGAGCCATTGATGGACACCCTTCTCGCCGAATGGTTCCCCGACCTGCCGCGGCTGGACCGGCAGGTCTTGATCCGCCTCGCTGAGGGTTCTCCAGGCCGCGCGCTGCAGCTGGCAGAGGGGGAGGGGGTGGAACTGTCCCGATTGGCGGAGGCTGTCCTGGAAAACTTACCCACAGGGGCCGCCGCGCATGCCCTGGCCGACCGGATCGCCGGGCGGGATGCAGCCCTCGCTTTTCCCGCATTCTTCACTTTGCTGCTTCGCCAACTCTCCCATGCCGTCCGCGAGGCCGCGCGCGGCGGTCCGATGGCGGGTTGGCTGGGCGAAAGGTCGCTTCCCGCCTGGGTCGAGGCTGGGGCAGCGGTCGCTCGGTTGGTCCAGGAGGCCGAGCGCCTCTCGCTGGACCGCCGCCAAGCCGTCCTGGTGGCCATGGACACCTTGCGGGGGCGCTAGAGGCGCTTCATAGGTCGCGCATGAGCCCGATCTATCTGACCACACCCATCTATTATGTGAATGACAAGCCGCATATCGGCCACGCCTATACGAGCCTGGCGGCCGATGTGTCGGCCCGCTGGCACCGGTTGTCCGGGCGGGAGGTCTTCTTCCTCACGGGCACGGATGAGCATGGCCAGAAGGTGGAAAAAGCAGCGCAGGATGCCGGCGAGGAGCCTCAGGCCTTCACGGACCGCGTGAGCCAGGCCTTCCGCGACCTGACCGTCACCATGGGCTTTTCCAATGATGGTTTCATCCGAACCACGGAGAAACGACATTATGAGGCCTGCCAGGCACTTTGGAACCGCTTGGTGGAGCGCGGCCAAATCTACCTGGGTGCCTATGAGGGCTGGTATGCCGTTCGTGACGAGGCCTTCTACGGCCCGGATGAGTTGACCGACCGGGAAGGTATCAAATACGCGCCCTCCGGCGCGCCGGTGGAGTGGGTGAAGGAACCGTCGTATTTCTTCAAGCTCTCAGAATGGTCTGACAAGCTGCTGGAATTCTATCAAACCAACCCGGATTTTATCGCGCCCACAAGCCGCCGGAACGAGGTCGTCAGCTTTGTGAATTCGGGGCTGTCCGACCTTTCAATATCGCGCACATCTTTCCGCTGGGGCGTTCCGGTTCCGGGCGATGACGCGCATGTGATGTATGTATGGCTCGATGCGCTGACAAACTACATTACCGCTTTGGGCTATCCTGATGAAAAGTCTGAACTCTGGCGCTTTTGGCCGGCAGAAGTTCAATTCGTCGGCAAGGACATCCTGCGCTTCCACGCGATCTACTGGCCGGCCTTTCTCATGGCCGCCGGCTTGCCGCCACCCCGCCGTGTCTTCGCCCATGGCTGGTGGACGAATGAGGGCCAGAAGATCAGCAAATCCGTCGGAAATGTGATTGATCCTCTGGCCTTGGTAGAGGAATTCGGCCTGGACCCGGTGCGGTACTTTCTGTTGCGTGAGGTCCCTTTTGGTCAGGATGGCGATTTCGCCCGTTCCGCCCTGGTGAACCGCTTGAACGGGGAACTGGCCGACGTGCTTGGTAACTTGGCCAACCGGACTCTTTCACTCATCCAACGAAACTGCGAGGGGAAATTGCCCCCGTCCGCCACGCCATCTGAGGCGGACGGGTCGCTCATGAAGCCGCTCGACGGTCTCGTCTCCGCGGTTGGCAAGCTGTTGGAGGGGCAGCAATATCATCTGGCGCTCGAGGAGATTTTTGCGCAGGTGAGGGGGGCCAATGGCTACATCACCATTCAAGCACCCTGGGCCCTGAAGAAGACAGACCCGGTGCGGATGTTTGAGGTATTGCGTCATCTGCACACCGCGTTGCGCGCCTATGCCACCGTGTTGCAACCCTTCATGCCGGGCAGCATGGGTGCGCTGCTGGACCAGTTGGGCGTGCCTGCCGACGCACGCGATCTGTCCGCCCTGGAAGCAGCCTTGCCAGAGGGGACGGCGCTGCCGGCGCCATCGCCCTTATTTCGTAAGATTGAAAACGCCGGATAACCGTCTGATGATCATAGATAGTCATTGCCATCTGGACTATTTCTCCGAGGCGGAGATGGAAGAAATCCTGGCCCGTGCCGCTGCTGCGGGCGTCGAGCGCATGGTCACGATCGGGACCTCCGTCGAACAGGCGGCCGTTGTGAAAGCCTTGGTGGAGAGATATCCGCAGGTCTGGGGCACAGTCGGCGTGCATCCACATCGCGCGGCCGAAGGCTCCATGCCCAGCGTCGCTGATCTGGTCGCTCTGGCTGACCATCCGCGCATCATTGGCCTTGGCGAAAGCGGCCTCGATTATTTCTACGACAAGGCACCGCGCGACGTGCAGCAGGAAGGCTTCCGTCGCCATTGCCGCGCGGCGCGTGAAACCCGCCTGCCATTGTCCATCCACGCGCGTGAAGCCGATGAGGATATCGCGCGTATCCTGGCCGAAGAGCGGGCAGGGGGTGACTTTGCGTTCTTGCTACACTGCTTCAGCTCAACGCCGGAACTTGCTGATAAAGCAGTAGAGATGGGCGGATACATCTCCTTCTCCGGCATCTTGACCTTCCCTAAATCCGCCGGGTTACGCGAAGTGGCGGCCAGGCTTCCTCTCGACCGACTCCTGCTGGAAACCGACTCGCCCTATCTGGCGCCGGTGCCGCTGCGCGGAAAGCGGTGCGAACCGAGTTACACCGCGCATACAGCCAGGGTTCTCGCGGAATGTCGCGGCGTCAGCATCGAGGAGATCGCGAAAGCCACGACAATCAATTTCCATCATCTTTTCGCCAAGGCAGCATGAAGCCTGCGCTTCGCGTCACGCTTTTGGGAACGGGGCCTTCCCAGGGCGTGCCCGCGGTTGGTGGGCTGGATGGGCGCGGCAATTGGGGCGAATGCGACCCAAACGAGCCACGCAATCGTCGTGGAAGGACCTCCGCACTGATCGAAGGCGCCGATGGCTCGCGGCTGCTGGTGGATTGCGGGCCTGATTGCCGCGCCCAGCTTCTCGCAGCCGAAACGGCCCATCTGGATGCGGTGCTGATCACCCACGCTCATGCGGATCATCTGGCCGGTATTGATGAGCTGCGGTCCGTGAACCGTGCCACCCAGCGGCCATTGCCCGTCTGGGCCAGCGCCGAAACCCTCGACGAGCTTCAATCCCGCTTCGGTTATGCCTTTCGCCCGCCAACCAAAGGTTTCTACCGTCCCGCGCTGGAGCCAAATATGGTCGCACCGGGGGAGCGGATCGCAGTGGGCACGATGTTGATCGAAATGCTGGAGTTGGATCATTTCGTCATGCGGCCGCTCGGCCTGCGGATCGGGCGCTTCGCCTATACCACAGACGTGCTCCGCTTTCCGCAAGAGAGCTTCGCCCGGCTGCACGGCCTCGATACCTGGGTCGTCAGCTGCATGACACCTGGCCTCAATCCGGCGCATGCCGGCCTCGACCAGGTTCTGGCCTGGTGCCGCGAATTGCGGCCTCGCCGGACTGTGCTGACCCATCTCGGCGACCGGATGGACTATGCCGGGATCTCAGCGCGTCTGCCAAAGGGCGTCGAACTGGGCTTCGACGGCCAGCACCTGGAGGTGGAAGCGTGAGCCATCCACAGGCTTTTCCACAGCGCTGTATTTTCCATAATAAATCTTATGCGATAATTTACCCTGTGCACAACCGGAGCCAATAATGACATCCACCCCCTCCTCCCCGGTTACCCAACCAGACCTGGCCACCCTCCCAGACCTGGCCGCCCTCCTAGATGTGATGGCGCGTCTGCGCGACCCGATCAGCGGCTGCCCTTGGGATATCGCGCAGGATTTCGCATCCATCGCGCCCTATACGGTCGAGGAGGCGCATGAAGTCGCGGACGCGATCGCGCGCGGCCCGGAGCCCGCGTCTTTGCTGGACGAGCTCGGCGATCTCCTGCTGCAGGTCGTCTATCACGCGCGGATGGCCGAGGAGCGCGGCTGGTTTGCCTTTGGTGATGTTGCGGCTGCCATCACGGCCAAGATGATCCGCCGCCACCCGCATGTGTTCGCAGGCACGGAAATTGCCAGTTTCCATGACCAGAACGAGGCCTGGGACATGCAAAAAGCCAGCGAGCGAGCGGCACGGGCTGAGACCGGCGTGCTGGCCGGCGTGGCGCAGGCCCTGCCCGGCTTGACCCGGGCGGCCAAACTCACCCGCCGCGCCGCGCGTGTCGGCTTTGACTGGCCCGATGCGCCTTCGGTCTTGTCCAAGCTGGATGAAGAAGTCGCGGAATTGCGCGCTGAGTTGCCGGCAGCCAATCCGGAGCGCCTGGCCGATGAAATCGGAGACCTCCTGTTCGTGATGGCCAACCTGGCCCGCAAGCTCGATTTGGACCCTGAGGTGTGCATCGCCCGGGCCAATGCCAAGTTTGAGCGGCGCTTCGCGGCCATCGAAGCTGCACTGGCCGTGTCCGGCCGCAGCCCCGCGGACGCAACGCTGGATGAGATGGAGCAGGAATGGATTCAGGCGAAACGGAACGGGCTTTAAGGGAATATTTCCTAGCCATCCGGGAGCGGTATGAAATCTTTGTTGTCTGCAGGAACGGTCGGAAAGCGGCCCGCGGCCCAATCGGCCTTGGCCTGTTCTATCCGCTCGCGCCGGGAAGAGACAAAATTCCAGAAGATGTGTCGCGGCCCGTCCATGACGGCGCCGCCCAGAAGTAACAGGTGCGCGCCCTGCCCTCCCGTCTCACGGAGCGTCATCCGGTCGCCGGTGCGGAATACCAGCATGCGCCCCGCTGCGAACACCTGCCCCGCCACCTCCACCGCGCCTGAGACAACATAGGCGCCTCGCTCCTCATGGGTGTCGGGCAGCGGGCATGCTGCACCCGGTGCCAGCTTCAGATCCGCGTAGAAAAGCGGCCAGTGCGTCTCCACTGGTGCGCGCAGCCCCCACCCCTCGCCCGCGATGAGCCTCAGACGCGCGCCCTGATCTTCAAGGATGGGCAAGGCTTCGGCCGGATGATGCGCAAAACTGGGCGGACGCTCCTCCTGATCGGCCGGCAAGGCCGCCCAGGACTGTATTCCAAAAAGCCGGTTGGAATGGCTCCGCAGCGCCGTGGCGGTTCGCTCCGAATGGGCGATCCCCTGCCCGGCCGTCATCCAGTTCAGCGCGCCCGGCCGAATGGGCTGTTCATAGCCCAGGCTGTCACGGTGCATGATCTCGCCCTCAAACAGGTAGGTCACGGTCGAGAGCCCGATATGCGGGTGAGGACGAACATCCAGGCCCTTCCCGGTCAGGAATTCGCCCGGCCCCATCTGGTCGAAAAAGATGAAGGGGCCGATCATCTGCTTCTCGCGCGCCGGCAGGGCCCGTCGAACTTCGAATCCGCCCACGTCATGGGAGCGCGGAATAATCTGCGCCTCGACCCCCGGCGGAAGAATGTCCATGGCTATGCCTTTGTCTGCCCAGGCCAAAGCCCGCCGGAAGCCGGGCCGCCCAAAGCTGGAAACAGGCTGCCACCGTAGCCGGAAGCTTCAGGTATGCGCAACAAAGTGCCCCCCGCCCCATCGGGAATCGGCTCGGGCATCACGGTGACAATGGCGGCACCGGACGCCGCCAGCATGGCCTCCTCGGCCGAGGCGTGGCGTGCCAGGCGCAGCAGGTTCAGCCGCGTGGGAAACACCAGCGTCCTCCGCCCGGCCTGCGCCTCCGCCACCGCCAGCTCGGGCCGGATCCACACGGCTTCCACCGCTTCGCGCCCGTCATGAACGGCTTCCTGGCCTTCGGGAGCACGGGCGAGGAAGAAATGCGTGTCGAATCGCTTGGGGCTATGTGGAGGCGTGATCCAGTGCGCGAACGGCGTCAGCGCTGCGTGATCTGGGCGCAGACCGCGTTCGTGCAGATATTGCAGGAACTCCCCCTGAGCCGGAATGTCAGGGGCCGGCGGATGCGCCATGAGAATGCCCGATTCCTCCCATGCTTCGCGGATCGCGGCAATGCGAAAGGCGCCCAAAGGGTCCTCGGGGGGTGCCAGGGCGGCGTCGGTGCTTTCCACTCGACCGCCAGGAAACACCAGCGCGCCGGAGGCG
>Ga0105045_10003309_pt1 | contig 13827 bp, 13 predicted proteins | sample MAT02_FD_78089 | JGI IMG/M metagenome (GOLD analysis project Ga0105045, IMG submission 78089) | Freshwater microbial communities from Lake Fryxell liftoff mats and glacier meltwater in Antarctica - MAT-02 (megahit assembly) | ecosystem: Environmental > Aquatic > Freshwater > Ice > Liftoff...
GAGGCGGATGACCTCCCAGACGTCGAGGTCGAGCGTGTCGCAGACGTTCGCGAGCTCGTTGGCGAAGGCGATGTTGACATCGCGGAACGCGTTCTCGGAGAGCTTGACCAGCTCGGCGGTGTCGGCGGTGCAGCGCAGGACCTCGCCGGTGACGAAGCGCTCGTAGAACACGGCCGCGGCCTCGGTGCAGGCGGGCGTGACGCCGCCGACGACGCGATCGTTCTCGACGACCTCGCGGATCACTGCGCCCGGCAGCACCCGCTCGGGGGCGTGGGCGACGTACACGTCGCGACCGGCGACGAAGCCGCCCTCGGCGAGGATGCGCGCCACCAGCTCGCGGGTGGTGCCGGGCGGGCTCGTCGACTCGAGCACCACCAAGTTGCCCGGACGCAGCGCGGGCAGCAGCGCTCGGCTCGCAGCCTCGACATACGAGAGATCGGGCTGGTGCTGGGGGCCAAACGGCGTGGGCACGCAGATCAGGAATGCCGCGGCCGGCTGGGGTTCGGTGAACGCCTGCAGCCGTCCGGCCGACACCGCGGCGCGCACCAACGCGTCGAGCTCGGGCTCGACGATGTGGATCTTCCCCTCGTTGATGGTCGTGACCACGTCGTTCCGTGTGTCGACGCCCGCAACTTTCTGCCCACGCGTGGCCAGCACCGCGGCGGTCGGCAACCCGACGTAACCCAACCCCAACACGCAGACGTCGTGCGCTACTTCGGAAGTGTCCATCGTGAGACTCCATGTCATGCTAGGGCTCGAGTCGTGATCGCGTCCACAGATGGGGTTGGATTAGGTCGGCCTGTGATGACGCCGCCGCGTGCGTGCGCGACGTGGCCGGCCCAGGGTGGAGGGACGCCCTGAACGCCGCGCTCGGCACCCTGTGGCTCGGGGCCTTGGCCGCGTTCGCGGTGGTCGCCGGGCTCATGCCGTGGGTGCTGCGGGCGTGGCGGGCCCTGGGTCGCCGCGACGACGAGGTCAGCCTGCGCAAGGTCCACGCCGGGCAGATCCCGCGGGCCGGCGGCCTCGTCATCCTGTTCGGCTTCGGGGTGACGCTCCTGGCCGGGCTCGCGGGTGTCAGTGACCTTTCCGCGACCCACCAGCTGTTCTCGGTGTCGCCGCTCACCGGTGCGCTGCTCGGGGCGCTGGTGGTGGGGCTCACGGGCGCCTGGGACGATCTGATCGGGCTGCGGCCGCGCACCAAGCTGGCGATGCAGATCATCGCCGCGAGCCTCGCGGTGCTCTACGGCGTGCACTGGCTGCCGCTCGAGCTGCTACTGGGCTGGGAGTACCACTGGTTGGCGACGCTGCTCACCATCGGCTTTCTCGTCGCCTCGGTGAACGCGGTCAACATGATGGACGGCCTCGACGGGTTGGCCGCGGGCATCTGCCTCATCGGTTTCGGCACCGTCGTCGCGTCGATCTTCGCGAGCCCGATGGTGCTGCCGGCGATGCTCGCGGTGGGCTGGGTCGCCGCGTGTGCCATGGGCGCCACCGCCGGGTTCCTGCTGCACAACCGCCACCCCGCCAAGGTGTTCATGGGCGACGCCGGCAGCTATCTGCTCGGCTTCCTGTTGCCGGCGCTGCTGCTGCAGGTCGAGCCGGTGCGCTGGCGCGTGCCCGAGATCCAGCTGTCGATCGCCGTGCTGCCGCTGACGGTGCCGCTGTTCGACATGACGCTGGCGGTGATCCGCCGGAGCTTGCGCGGCCAGCCGATCTTCAGCGGCGATTCCGATCACGTCCACCATCGCCTGCTCGCAGCCGGCCTCTCGCACGGGCGCGCGGTGATGGTGCTGTGGCTGACCGCCGCGATGTTCGCGACGCTCACCTACCTCAACGTCATCGGCATCGGCGGGTGGTGGACGCTGCTCGGCACTTTGGTCGCGGTGCTCGTCGCCGCGGTGCTGCTGGGCTATCACCGCATGCTGGCGCGGCTGCCCGCGTTCACCGGCGATCGTCACCTCGGCTGGCGGGATCGTCGACGCGAGGTGATGGAGCTGCTCGACGCGATCGAGGCCGTGCGCATCTCCGGCACGGATCGCGGCGAAGAACGGTGGCGCCGGGTCGCGCCCGACATCGCGCTCGTGCTCGGGCGCCTGGGCATCCCCGCGTTCCAGATCCGGCGCCACGACACCATCGTCGTCGGCACCGGCGACGCCAAGGACGCCTGGGCCCACCTCGGGCTGCCACTGCCGGGCGAGGACGGCGGCGAACTGCGCCTCGCGCTCGCGATCCGGCTGCCGGATCTGCAGCAGGAGCAGCTCATGCTGATCGAGCGGGCGGTGCTCGCGGTCAGCGGCGGCGGTCAGGCGGCGCGCCAGCTGACGGTTGTGCACGGCGAGGGCGGGCGCTCGGCGCAGGCCTGAGAGCGACAGCGGATTACAAGCGGGCGAGGGGAAGCGAGTGGATCAGCGCGCCCGCGGCAGCGGTTGGCGCGCGAGCGGGTCTTGCCGTGGCGCCCGCGCAGGACGCTCGACGACCCTGGGCAGCGGGCCGGTGACATGCACGTCGAACGTGGTGTCCTTGCGCGTCGCCGTGACCACGGTCGGCACTCGGCTGGGCTTCAGGCCGAGCAGGGTGGCGAGCGTGGGCTGACTCTGCAGCAGGGCCGCGGCGTTGTCGGCGGCGACGGCGAACGAGGCGGCGATCAGATCGCCCTGCGTCGCCTGACCCGGGCTCGCGCCCTTGGTCGACTCGATCCACTTGGAGAGCGCGTCGGCGGCTGTGGGACCGACGGCGACGAGCACGGCGCCGGCGTTCTGCGAGCCGCCGTAGGCGATCTGTAGATCTCCCTTCGCGTCGAGCAGCGGCCCCAGCTCGAGGGGGACGAGCGTGCGCGCGTTGACGACGGTCAATGCCTGCACCGCGACGCCCGCCGTGGTCACGCGGTTGCGTTGGAATCGCAGCTTGGGCACGGAGACGCCGAAGGTGCGCGCGAGCGCGAGGTTATCGAGGCCGGCACCGACGAGGCTACTCAGCGCGGCGGCGCCCTGCTTGGCATCGTTGGCGCCGAGCGCCGCGACCACGTGGCCGGTGGGCCCGATGCCGACCATCACGCGCCCGTTCCAGCTGCGCAGCACCTTCTTGTAGCGGCCAAGCAGGTCCTCGAGCACACCACGAACGAGGAAGTTCTGCTTCGACACCGTGCGCGAGGCGTCGGCGATCATCGTCTTCACGACGGCGTCGTACTTGGCGTAGCGACTGCTCGCGCCGACGACGAGCGTGGGCGAATCGAGCAGGCCCGACAGTGCGCCCTCGGTGATCTCGTCGAGCCCTTCGATGGGGGCCGCGCCCTCGGCGGTCACGTGGAAGTCGGCGACGCTCTTGCCCGAGACACCGATGCGCGCGAACGGGAACTCGGGGACGCGCTTGCGCAGCTCGGTGCCATCGAAGGTGGCGAACACGCCGTCGCGGCCGTACGCGCCCAAGAGCTCACGGCCGGTCGCGAGACCGCGCTCGTCGCCCGCGAGCGTGAGCACGCCGGTGCCCTCGTCGAGCCACGCCAGCCGCGGTGGTGGCGGAGAGCCGAGCTCGGCCTCGGCGGACCGGCCGATCTCGACCGCGCCCCAATCGCCAACAGGGGTCTTGGTCGCAAGCTTGCGCTTGGTGTCGGGCACGGCCGAGCGGCGGATGACGAAGCGCATCACCACCTGGCCCTCGACGATGGCGGCGGCATAGGGCTGCTCGAGATCCATCACCTCGAGGAACTCGGTGCCCCAACCCGCGGGCGCGCGCTCGGACAGGGCGCGCAGCACCGCGCGGGGATCGGTGCCCATACCCAGCAGCGGTGCGAGCGTCACCAAGGCCTGCCCGGGGTTGGCGAGGTGGGCGGCGAACTCGGGCTTGCTCGGCAACGGCAGCGGTCGCGGCATGCCGCGCGGCCTCGGGGCCTCGCGCTTCACGCTGGGGCCGGCGAGCCTTGCGTCACCACCACCGGCACGGTCGGGTTTGCACGCGGGCGCGACGAGCGACGCGACGAGCAGCGACATCACACCGACGAGGAGCTTGGGTCGTGCGGGCATCAATGCGACCGAAGCTACCAGGTCGGATGGTCGCGGGCACGGGGCCGCGATCACTTCGTCGCGCGCGCGAGCGACTGTCCGTCGCCCTCGCAGCGCCGGGGCTGGATTCAACGATCGAGCTTTGCGCCAGCCCGCCTGCGCGCGGGCTGCTCGAGCACGCAGCGAAATCCGATCGCGACGTGGCGCACCGCCGCGGGGAACGATCGCCGCGCGGCCGGGCGCGCAGCGACGAGATCGTCGCGCCACGACGCGCCCTTGACGATCGCCTCGCCGTCTTGCACGCCGAACGTCCACTCCGCCACGTTGCCGCCGACGTCGTGGACACCATGCGGACTCGCGGCGAGCGTGGCGACGGGCACCATGTCGCCGAACCCCGATTCGCGGGTGTTGCCGCGCTGGGCCACGAAGGTGCCGCCCCACGGCCAGGCGCGCCCGTCGTCACCGCGTGCGGCGCGTTCCCACTGGGCCTCGGTCGGCAACGCGCCGATACCACCGCGCTGCTCGCCCCACCAGTCGCAGTACGCCTCGGCCTCGATGTGGCTCACGAGCACGGCGGGATGGTCCATGCGCTCTATCTGCGGTCGCCCGCGGTGCCACGCCACGCGCTCGGGATCCTCCCCGTCGCGATGGGGCGTGCGCGACCACGTGCCCGCGTCGACCCACGGTTCGGCGACGCCGCGAACGTAGACGTACTGCGCGTAGTCGGCCTGCGTCACGGGGTGCAACATGATCGCGAAGCTCGGCACGCTGCGCGTGCGCTCGGGCAGCTCGTCCCGCAGGCGCGCGGCGACGTCGCGCAGATCGGCGCCATGGCGCGCCGCGGCATCGGTCGCCTCGGCCCGGTCGTGCAGCGACGAGCCCATCGTGAAGCTGCCGCCGGGGATCGTCGTCGTGTCGCCGGCATCTGCGGCCAGCGGTGTGCAGGCCAGCGCGAAGACGACGGCCAACAGCAGTGGACAGCCGTGGATCAGGCCGGCGAGCACGGCGATGCGCGTGGGTGACACCGGGGCTGCATCGACCAGCGCGCGCCGCTCTTCAGCACAGCAGGCGGCCCGCATCGGTGCGTGGGTGCTCTCGTCGCGAAGCCGGCGCGCCGTGGAGCAATGCGGAGCTTCCTCGCCGACGACGGGGACGTCAGAACTCGATGCGCCAGGCCAGCGCGAGGCCCCGCGAACGGTAGTAGCCGCGGAGCACGTGGCGCGAGCGGAGCTTGCCGCCGCGGCGCACCGTGAGCACCGGCAGCCCCGCGGTCACGACCGAGCCGAGCGCCGAGATGGCAGTCTCGCCGGCCTGCGGACGGAGCAGGGTCTGCTCGCCGCGGAAGCTGGCGAGGTCGAGCCATGGCGCGGCGCTGGTATCGTCGGGATCCGTCGTGGGCACTTCACCGGCCATCATCCACCGCGCCCAGGTCATTTCGCGGCCCAGCCGGGCCTCGAGCCCGCGCCACGGCCGGAAATCGAGGGTCGGCCGGTCGATGGCGCTGCGCACGAGGACCGCCCCGTCCTGCGGCGGATCGTCGGCGAGCGCCTCGCCCGCGCTCGCAAACGCGAGCACGCCCAGCGCCGACGGAGCGAGCCGTCGGAACAGGGCCCGGAGCTGCCGCCCGTGTGGAACGCCATCGCGCATCGCTTGGTTTCGTGCGCCCGTCCCCACGAGCGCCAGCTCACAGGATACGCACCGTCGCCTCCGTTTGTGAAGGGGGATGTCGCGCCTGTACGCGATCGGAACTCGGCTATTTTGGTGGGGTACGCGGGTGTTTGCTACGGATCTGCGCCGCGGTGGCGGCGTCGCCGGCACATGCACCGACACACACGCCGGTGCGTACGCCCCCGCTGGCCCAGCCCTACCGCACTCGAACCGCGTCCGCGATCACCACCTTGTTCCCAACCCCCCACCGCGACAACACCACCCGGTTCCACCCGGAGCTGAACTGAAAGCTCCCGAGCTCGCGCCACGCCCCACCGTTCGCGGTCTGATTCGCGTACCGAGTCCCGAGGTTGCTCCCCGCCGCGTTGTACGCGATGAACCCCACCGACGCCGATCGATTCGACCCCGCCGTCCACCGCGCGTCGATCGTCCGCGTCCCCGCCTGCGGCAGGTAGAACCAGTACGTCGCCGGATCCGACGTCCCCGACAGGTTCGCGTATGCGTAGTTGCTGCCGCTGTACCCCGACGTCGACGTCGCCTTGATCCACGCGTTCGAGATCGCGACCCAGCCCACGGCGTCGTCGTTGTTGTTGTTGTCGTTCTCGATCACGATCGTCGCAGGCACCACGGCGTCGTCGTCGGGCTGCGGCTGCGGCTGCGGCTGCGGCTGCGGCTGCGGCCCGGGTCCGTCCTCGTCGCAGTGCTGCCGAGCGCGGTCCAGGTACTCCTCCCACGGCCAGTTGGGCCCCGGGTCGGAGCGGTTGTTCGGTTGCAGTCGCCCGTGCCCGACCACATGCACGTCGTCGATCGAGATGCCGTTGTCGCGGGCGATGTCGCAGACCAGCTTCGCCGACGCGTCGATGAGGCCGTCGTCCCACGACGCCTGGTTGCCGAAGCCCGCGTGCTCGATGCCGATCGTGAAGTTGTTGCTCGACGCCCCGTTGCGCCCGCAGTCGTGGTTGCCGTTGAGCGAGCACTTGTAGCTCGCGCTGATGTGCCAGCCCTTCTTGTTCTCGGCCACCATCTGCGTGATCTCGCTGCCGGTCGCGTTCACGACGTAGTGGGCGCTCACCCCCGACTGCGAGTTGGTCAGCCAGCTGTAGCAGCCGACGTAACTGCCCTCGCACGTGTGGATGATGATCATCGCGCGGGCGCCCGCGTTGCCCGCCGGGCGGCTGCTCGTGTTCGGCGAGGGCCGCCACACCGACAGGTTGTAGTCGGGACCTGCGGCCAGCGCCGCCTCCGGCGGTGGCACCGTGAAGTTGGGATAGGCGTCGACCGGCTCGAGCTCGCCGCGAATCTCTCCGGCTTCGTCGTACTCGACCGCGCCTTCGCGCAGCCGCGGATACACCTCCACGTAGACGTAGGCGGCGCGGGCCCACTCCTGCGGCAGGTCGCTCCACTGCGCCACCACGTCGGCCCAGATCCCGAGATCCGTACGGTCCTCGATCCCCGCCGCGTCCGCGCGATCCGACAACCACGCCGCTGCGGCGCGGATGTTCGAGGCCGGATCGGACTTCACCTGCTCGAAGTCGAGGCCGGCGAGCGACGCCGCCTCCGCGAGCATCTCGCCGCGCAGACCCATGATGCCGTACGCGGGCGGCCGCGACTCGAATTCTTCCTCGCCTTCGACCATCAACCAGCGGGTTTCGACGTGGCCGAGCGCCTGCAGCAGCGACATCGGCACCTCGTACTCGGCCGCGACCGACTCGAACACCCCGTCGAGGCCGAGCGCGGACACATCGGGCGCGTCCGCGTCGTCGTCACCACCGACCGATGCGATCCCGGGGCCCGCATCGTCGCGTCCACCGCTCTCGTCGTCGCAGGCGGTGAGGGCGGCGAAGGCGAGCGGAAGCAGGAGCGGGATACGGCGGCGAGTGGAAACGGGATGCATGGCGAGACTCCGGTCGGGCGCGGTGGCGGTGCGAGGTCGTGTGGGCGAGTGGCAGATGCATCCGCCCCGCCCTCGGGACGCGGCAGGCATCGCGGCACACGGCAGGCATGTTGGATCGGCCCCCCGCCGGGTTCCCGGTGGTTTCGCGCACTTGCGTGCAATACTGTGCGGCCGCGTGCCTCGATGTCGGACACGCCCCGACGCGGTCACACCTCACCGCACGACTCCACGGGGCACCCCGCGGTGCCCCGCGGGCGCTGCCGTCACGGACAGTTCTGCGAGACCACGACGTCACCCGTCTGTGGCGTGCCAGCCTCGACGAAGTCGGTCGGGATCGACTGGCAGGTGAGCGCGCCGCAGTTCTCCATGCGCATCACGTGGGCGTGGCGTCCGGTCGAGTAGCCCGTGGATCCCGACAGCCCGATCTGGCCACCTTGCGGCACTTCGTCGCCGGGGGCGACCTGCACCGCGTTGAGGTGCTTGTACAGCGTCGCCGTGCCGTCGCCGTGCAGCAAGATCACGAGGTTGCCGTAGGGGCCGCACTCGGGTCCGCCACCGTTGTAGCAAGCGTCGCCGGGGCCGGTCTCGTCGAAGATCAACGTGACGACGCCGTCGGCCATCGCCACCAGCGGCGTGTCGACGCCGATGCCGAAGTCGAACGCAAACGAGTGCAGGCCGTTGTGCGAGAGCACGCCGTTGTTGCCCTGTGTGATCGTGGCCTGCATGCCGCACGGCAGCGGCAAGAAGTAGCCATCCGGGGGCTCGGGCGGCTGCGACAGCGTGCACTCGGCGAACACGCCGGAGATGAACCCCGATCCACCGACGTAGTCGATCTCGAACCACAACGGGTTGCCATCGATGGACTCGCCTTGCACCTCGCCGATCACATCGACGATCGTGCCGTTGGCGAGCTGGCCGATCTCGGGGGTCGCGGTCGACGGATCAGGGCGTACGTTGAGCACGTCGTCGGGCGACACCACCACCACGCGCGGGCAGTCGTCTTGGCCGGGCAGATCGGGCGGGGGCGGGCCGTCGGTGCCCGGTGTGGGGGCGGCGCTCGAGTCCGCGGCGCTCGGGTCGGTCGTGGCCGTGGGCAGCGCGTCGGTGCCGACCTCGCTCGAGCTCGACTCGCCGAGCACGCCGCCGCTCGCGGTCTCCCACGCCGAGCTCGGCATCTCGGCGCCGGTGGTGCACGCGAGGGCGGTGACGAGGCTGGCGGCGAGGATACGTGGCGTGCGCATGGCGAACCTCCGAGGCTGAGGGCCAGCGTACCTGTGCGCCTGCGTGTCGGTGGACGCCATGGCGCCGCACTACGTCATGGCGGCAACCGCCGCCGCAGTAGCGCAGTACCGCAGTAGAGGGACGATCGTCAGACGCGGGGACGCGGGGGCAGCCCGGCCAGGCCGCCGCCCCCGGGCCGACGGAGCGCGCGGAGGAACCATCGGGCCCCGCCGGCGAGCACGGCGAGCGAGAAGGCGCCGCACGCCAGGCCCCACATCCAGTAGGTGCCGCCGAGCGCCGAAGCGATGAGCGCGGTGTCTGACGGCATGGCGCCCATGCCCGTGTGCGCGACCTCGGTGAAGAGGTAGTCCGCACGGGAGAACACCGACAGCGCGAGCTGGGTGGCGAGGAACACGGTGCCGAGCTGCACCACCTTCGCGCTGCCGCGTACCGCGAGCCAGGCGGCGGCGGCGATGATGACGCCCACGAACGCCACGCCGAAGCCGTTGCGGATCACCAGCGCCAAGGCGACGGCCAAGGTGATGGCGATGAGTGCCATGAAGACCCGCGCGCCGCGGAACGAACGCCCGGCGACGAAGGCGAGGGCGGCGATGACAGCAGGCCCGACCAGGCCACCGGCGGCGGTCGCGGCATGCACCCACGCCTCGGCACTGCTGCGGTGCGAGGCGACGCCGGAGCCGTCGGCGTAGATCGCGAGGGATTCGAACGAACCGCCGGTGGCGATCGCGACCGCGCCGTGTCCCAGTTCGTGGAAGAGCGTGGAGAGCAGCAGCAGCGGATAGGCGAGGAGTGAACCGAACGGGATCACGTAGAGCGCAGCGGTGATGCCGATGCTCCACTTGAGCGCAGAGGCAGCGCGGCGGCGGGTGGCAGCGTCTTCGAGCCAGTCGTGGTGGTGCATGATCATGGGCCTGGGGCGGTCGAACGCGCGGGGACGAACCGCGGCGTATCCGGCTTGATTTGGGCACGCGGCGTGGCACGTGGCAAGCCGAGGCGCCGCACACGTCCGGTGGCCTCGCGTGGCGCAACCGCGAGCGCGCAGATCGGTCGCCCGCAGCCAGCGCCGCCTCTGCTACGCTGCGCGGTGAACGATGGCGAACCATGAGCGCAAGACCGTCGCGCGCCACCCCCAGTGCCGCGTGGAGTTGTGCTCGTGCGGCGTGTACCACGTGAGCTTCGGCGCGATGACCGTGAGGATGACGGCGGACCAGGTCGGCGGCGTGTTCGAGGCGCTCGGTGACGCGCTCGCCCCCGCGGTCGACACGACCGACGGCGACCCGCCGGTCCACTGATCGCGCGGGTCTGGTCGCGGATCTGGTCGCGGTGGACCGATCACGCGACCACGGTGATCCCCATCGCGTCGTCCCGTAGCAGCTCGAACGCCGCACGATGGGCGCTGCGCAGCACCGTAGACGTCCCGTCCGAACGCACGAGCTCCGCGGTGCACCGCGCGATCTTGCTGTTGATGCAGATCTTGGTGCCGCCCGGCGGGTTGCCGTAGCGCAGCCCCACGAAGGCGTCCGACGGCGCCCCGAACTCCACCCGCATGCGCTCGCGGCCGTTGCCGGTGTCGAAGCGCCAGTGCAGCCCGTCGAGGTGGGCGCGGCCCAGCGGCGAGCGGGCCAGGCTGTTGAACGCGAACGTCTCGTCGCCGAGGCGCAGCACCGCCACCGTGAGCCACGGCGTCCACAGCGGGCCGATGCGCAGCTTGGCCGTCGAGCACTCGAGCATCGCGTCGTCTCTGCCATCGAAGCCGGCGACTTGGCCCCACGCGTATCGATCGGTGTGCCGTGAGCCCCAGTTGTGGTTCTGGCTGCCGAGCCAGCCGTCGATCGCGATGCGCTCGCCGTCGACGTCGAGCTCGCCGTGGTAGCGGCACAGCGGCACGCCGACCAGCGCCTTGGCCCGGGGGAAGCCGCGGCCGTACACCGCCTCGGGCAGCAGCAACAGCGGCGGCGAGTCGCCCCCGTAGTCGAGCGACCACGCGATGCGGTGCCCCCCGCCGACGGCCTCGCCACGCAGCGCAGTGTGGTCGAGCACCGCGTCGCCGATGCCGACGCCCAGCGCGTCGCGATCGAAGCGGCACGCGGCGATCGGGTGCTCCGATTTGGCTGCCGTGATGCGGCCACGCTCGCCGTCGAACCAGATCGCCCACAGCTCGCCACACGCGGGCCGGGTGGGGTCCGTCGGCGCGAAGATCGTGTAGCGGATCCACAGGCCGAGCGGCCGCGTGGGATGGTTGGCGCGCTGGAACCAGCTCTCGTAGTGGCCCGGTGTGCCGCTGTAGCGGGCGCCGTTCCAGCGCTGGCGCCCGGCGAGGATGGTGTTCGGATCGACCACGTGGAGGGCACGGTAGGCCACGGGGCGTCGGTGGTCGATGACGTCCGACGTCATGAGATGGCGCGGCGTACGATCACACCGGCGGCGGCGGCGGCGGCGGTGCGGTGCCGACCACCTCGACACCGCTGCCGCCGACGTACCCGTAGCTGACATCCTGCGCTTACCCGACCACGGTGATGCCGAACGGCTCTTCACCCTCGATCCCATGCGCGCCGGCCGCGACGGTGAGGTGGGCGTACTCGAAGCCGACGCCGTCTTGCACCGCGAGTGGCGAGAACGGAGCCGCGGCACCCGGATCGTGTCGACCGGCACCACGCCGGAGCTCACCGCGGCGTCGCCATCCCCCACGAAGATCTCGACGTTCGCCGACTCGGTCGACGACGGTTTGGTCACCACCACCGCGGACTGCTGTTCGGCGGGTGGCGTGATGAGACCCGGCGGGTTGATCACCCAGACGTCGGGCAGATCGACCGTTCGCAGCCTTGGTTGGATGGCAGCGCCTCGACGTCGTCGCAGCTCGCGGCGAATCCACCGCCCAGATCGCTGCCCGAGCCAACGTCGGTGCCCGAGCCAACGTCGATGCCCGAGCCGACGTCGGGTGCTGCCTTGCGTCGCCTGTGACTGGCGTGGGCCGTCGCCGCAGCCGAGCACGGAGCCCATGCCCTTGCGCGGGTCGTGACGAGGACGATGCTGCAGGCCAGGCGCATGGCGGGCAGGGCATCAGGACGACCCCCCACCGAACCGGTGGTCGCCACCCCCGGTGCACCCACGAACACGGTTCGCGCCCCCTCTTCGCGGTCCGGATCGGGGCCCACTCGATCGCGCCGGCCGCCAGAGTCCGCGGGCGCTTCCGCTCCGGAACTCTCGGTTCCATCTCGGATGGCGCCGCCACGCCCCGGGTGCGCTAACCTTGGGTGACAACTGCGGGCGGCGCTGATGAACGCGACCGCTGACGAGTTCGGCGCCGCTGCCGATGCGCCATCGCTGCCGGTGCGCAGCGATGTCCAGCCGAAGCGGCCGACCGCCGGGCGTGCGGTGACGACCCGCGCCGCGCTGCTGTACATTGCCGCGATCGCGATGGGCAGCGCGATCGCAGCGATGCAGCGGGGCGACTGGTCGGTGCGCACCACCTTGGGCCCGGGTTTCGAGGCGCTGTGGGGCAACGGCGTGCTCGCCGTGGTCGCGCTGCTCGGCGGCGGCATCCTCGTGGGTATCGGCACGCGCATGGCCGGTGGCTGCACCAGCGGCCACGGTCTGTCCGGCTGCTCGCGATTCCAACCCGGCAGTCTGGTGTCGACTGCGACCTTCATGGCCGCCGCGGTGGCCATGACCTTCGTCCTGCGGGGGCTGGGCTGATGCGGATGGATCTGCGGGTGGCCGTGTCGGGGTTGGCGCTGGGGTATGTCCTCAGCTGGATGGGCTTCGCCGACTACGACGAGATCGCAGCGATGTTCTCGCTGCAGAGCCCGAGGCTGTGGCTCGCGTTCGCCCTCGCGGTGGTGGTCGCGGCGATCGGCTTTCGCTACCAACGGCACAGCGCGCCGGCTCGCCCGCTGCACCCAGGTGTCATCCCGGGCTCGATCGTGTTCGGCGTCGGATGGGCGATCACCGGGACGTGTCCGGGCTCGGCCCTCACCCAGCTCGGTGAGGGGCAGCTGCCCGCCGCGATCGCGGTGCTCGGCATCTTCGTCGGCACGTGGGCGTACGGTCCGATCCACAGGCGGTTCTTTCGATGGGATCCCGGCTCATGCGGAACGTAGAAAAAGGCGCTGCGTTCACTGCGGGCGCGGGCGCGGGATGCACCCATCGGGGGAGCTGCCCGATGTTCGCGCTGTTCGAGACCGCCGATCAGCTCGACTACTGGAAGCAGCGCTACTGCAACAGCGAGTTCACGCGCTGCGCGCGGTACCAGTCGATGGTGGCGGGCGAGGCGCCGCCGGTGCACCTGCTCCCGAGCGGTCGGCTACTTCGGCTGGAGTGACATCCGTTCATGCGCCGGGCGATGCGCAATCCCGCTGCGCGGTGCGGGAACAGCGCTGCGCAGGGACATGATCGGACTCGAATGGGCCGGGCAGCGCACAGAGAAGAGTCCGCTGGGATTGCGTTTGACTCGAACACGATTCGTCGTAACGGTAACGGTCCCTGCACTTCAAGGAGCCGAACGTGAGTCGAATCCGCACAGTCCTTCCCAGCATGTTTGGTCTCGCCCTGTTCGCCGGATGTAGCGAGGAGGCCACGGAATTTCGGTCTGGTAGTAATGATTACGCGGTTTGGCTCGTCGATCAGTCCAACAGCTACGGCCAGAGCTACGGTGGCGCGATTTACATCTACGATGGCGACGATCTCACGGGTAAAAGCGCCAAGAATGCCCAGCCTGACGAGGTGGTGGCCCTGGCCTCCACGGTTTCCGAGATGTGCTTCGCGGCCACCGGCGCCAACCCGGTCCGTCCCCACATGATGGTCTTCAACTCCGAGGACTCGCACGGAATCCTCTCCTTCGTGGTCTCGGGCCACGTGGTGATCTTCGATGCCGAGACCCGGGAGCCCGAGGCGTGCTTCCGTACCGAGCCCGGCGTCGGCGGGTCGCGTCAGGCCCACGCCGCGTTCCCGACGGCGGCCGACGATGCGCTCGTGGTCGCCAACCAAAACGGCAAACGGCTCGAGCGCATCTCGACCGACTACGAC
>Ga0105045_10003310_pt1 | contig 13826 bp, 11 predicted proteins | sample MAT02_FD_78089 | JGI IMG/M metagenome (GOLD analysis project Ga0105045, IMG submission 78089) | Freshwater microbial communities from Lake Fryxell liftoff mats and glacier meltwater in Antarctica - MAT-02 (megahit assembly) | ecosystem: Environmental > Aquatic > Freshwater > Ice > Liftoff...
CCGATCGCCGTCCACGGCGACGGCAGCGATACCCGCACCAGGTCGCCGTCGCTGGCCACCCACAGCCCGCCCTCGCGGTCGAGCCCCATGGCCTGGATGCCGAACGGACCCAGCTTCACCTGTTCGCGCAGCTCGAAGGCCTTGTCCACCCGGTACAGTTCGCCATCGAGCGTGGCGACCACGAAGCTTCCGTCCACCAGCGGCTGCACGACGTAGCTGCGCTTGCCCGCCAGCCGCGTGCCCGCTTCGCCGGGCACCCGCGTGATGCCGCTGGCATCGCCCCGGTAAAAGCCGTCGCGGCCCACCAGCAGCCGCCAATCGCCGCGGTCCACGATGCCCACCAGCATCTGCTTGGAAAACGCTTCGCCACCGGGCACCAGCAGGAACTTGCCGTCCTGGAACAGGCACAGGCCTCGGCCCTCGACGCGCGCGTACAGGCTGCCGCCGACGGGAAAGAAGCTGCGCACGTCCGCTTCCAGCGGCCAGCTCTTGGCTTCGCCGGGTTCGTAGGGCACGAAGTGCATCGAGTTTTCGGCGCGGTAGTACACGCCCGTTTCGGTCGCGATGGTTTCCCAGACGATGCCGACGAAGCGCTGGTCGCCGCGCAGGCCTGCGCGCTCCTGCAACTCCTCGAAGGTGAACTCGCCCGTGGCACTGCGCACGAGGCGGCCGAAGGTGTCGTAGCCGCCCACGTACACCAGGCCGTCGGCGCCGGTGGCCAGCGAGCGGGCCCCGGATCGTCCGGGCAGTTGGGTGAGCTGCCAGTCGACGCCGTCATAGCGCAACACGCCTTCGACGTTGCCCACGAACAGTTCGCCGTTGACGCCGGTGGTGATGGCGAGGTGGATAGGGGTGGCCTTGGTGTCCTCGGCGCTGAAGTGCCGCAGCATCGGCTGGCCCGGGAGCGCCTTCGCAGCCACGACGACCGGCAGCAGGCAGGTCAGGGCCAGCAGGCAGGCTAGGAGCGGTGGTTTCAGGCGCATCGGCCGATTATCCATCAAAGGCCACGGTCGCAAGCATCCGGAGGCCGTGGTTCTCCAGGGGCTCGGCAGCAGGTACGCTGGCGGCATGACCGTCCTGAGCGTCAACGTCAACAAGGTCGCCGTGCTGCGCAACTCGCGCGGCGGGTCCGAGCCCAGCGTGGTGGCCGCCGCCGAGGCCGCCATCGCGGCCGGCGCCGGTGGCATCACCGTGCACCCCCGCCCGGACCGGCGGCACGTCCGCCCGGACGACGTGCGGGAACTCGCCGCCGTCGTGGCCGGCCGGGTGGAGTACAACCTCGAGGGCAATCCTTTCGCGCCCGCGCGACCCGGCTACCCCGGGCTCGTGGCGCTGGTGGCCCAGGTGCGTCCCGACCAGGCCACGCTGGTTCCCGACGGCGATGGCCAGCTCACCTCCGACCATGGCTTCGACCTGCGCCGGGACGCCGCGCGCCTGCGTCCGCTGGTGGCCGAGCTCAAGGCGCTGGGCGTGCGGGTGTCGCTGTTCATGGACGCCGGCGCCCCGGACCTGGCGCTGGCGGCACAAATGGGCGTCGACCGGATCGAGCTCTACACCGGGCCTTATGCCGAAGCCCATGCGGGCGGCGATGCCGGGAAGGCGCTGGCGCTTTGCGCCGAGACCGCGCGTCAGGCGCGCGAGCTTGGTTTGGGCGTGAACGCCGGCCACGACCTGAGCCAGTCCAACCTGGGTGATTTCCTGCGCGGCGTGCCCGGAGTCCAGGAGGTGTCGATCGGCCATGCGCTGTTCAGCGAGGCGCTGCACGCCGGTCTGGCTTCCACCGTGCGCGCCTACCGGGCGATCATCGCGGGCGTGGCCGCCGGCCACTGACGCCGGGCTGCGGCCCGGAGCCCGTCGCGGGGCCGATCCGGGTTCAACCACGACGCCCGCCCTGCGGGCCGTGGCCGTGGCCGTGGCGGCCAACGGGTAGTCGACGCCAGGGGCGCCGGCAGCGAGCACCAGCCTGCGCGGCCCCTCGGTGGGGAGAAGACCCAAAAAAAACGCCGCCCGGGGGCGGCGCTGCTGCAGGGTGCGGGAAACCTGGCCTTACTGGCCGGGATCCACGAAAGCTATCTTCTGCATGCCGGAGTTCCTGGCCCGGGAAAGGACCTTGGCAAGCATTTCGTACTGGGCGTCGGGATCGGTCTCGATTTCCAGGGTCGGCTGGATCGTGCGCTGGGCTTCGACCTCCAGCGACGACTGGAGCACCGAGATCGGAATCGGCGAGTTGTTCCAGGTGACGGTGCCGCCCGCTTCGATCCGCAGGCGGATGGGCTCGGGCGGATCCTTCGGCTGCGGCGGCGGGTTCGAGGTCCGCTGCGGCAGGTCGACCTGGATCTGGTAGGACAGGGCGGGGGCGGTGACCATGAAGATGATCAGCAGCACCAGCATGACGTCCACCAGGGGCGTCACGTTGATGTCGGCCATCGGGCCACTGCCGGAGTTGGAGGTGAATGACATGCGGGTCTCTCCTCAGCGCTCGGGCGTGGACACGAAGCCCACCTTGCGGATGCCGGCCAGGCGGACCTGCTTCACCACCCCGGCGATGACCGAGTACTTGGTGATGTTGTCGGCGCGCACGTCCACCTGCCGCTGCGGGACGCCCTGGGCCAGGACGGCCAGGCGCGCGTCGAGCATGTCCGGGTTCACTTCCTCGTCGTTCCAGAAGACCTTGCCGGCTGCCGTCACCGCGAGGGTGATGGGCGGCTGGTCGATGTCGGGCTTCCGGTCGAGGGTGGCCTGGGGCAGGTCGACCTTGACTTTATGCGACATCAGCGGCGCGGTGATCATGAAGATGATCAGCAGCACCAGCATCACGTCCACGAGGGGCGTGACGTTGATGTCGGCCATCGGGCCACCACCGGACGAGTTGCTTGAAAAGGCCATGCCTGGACTCCTGGTTGGACTTCGTGACTCAGCGCTTGGCCGGCATGTCGCCGACACGAGAACCGGTGGAGAAGAAGTCGTGCAGGTCGTGCGCGAAGGTGTCGAACTTGGCGTAGGTGTTGCGGTTCGCGCGGTTGAAGGCGTTGTACGCCAGCACCGCCGGGATCGCGACGAACAGACCGATGGCGGTCATGATCAGCGCCTCGCCGACCGGGCCGGCCACGGCGTCGATGGACGCCTGGCCGGTGGCGCCGATGCGGATCAGGGCGCCGTAGATGCCCCAGACGGTGCCGAGCAGGCCGACGAAGGGCGCGGTGGCGCCGACGGAGGCCAGCCAGGTCATGCCGTTCTCGAGCTTGGCGCTCTCGCGGGTCACGGCCTGGCGCAGGGCGCGGTCGATGAACTCCGAGCGGCTCAGGGTGTCGACCATGCGGCTGCCTTCGTTGCGCTGGTGGTGCGCGGCGGCCTGGGCGCAGTCGAGCGCGATCTTCGAGAACGGCTCGTTGGCCGGCTGCTCTTCCATGAAGCGGATGGCGTCCTGCGCGTTCGGGGTTTCCCAGAACGTGCGCACGACGGTGTCGGCGCGCTTTGTGACCACGGCGTTCTTGATGGCGTTGACGACCGTGTACCACCACGAGCCGAACGACATCACGATCAGCAGGATCAGGACAACCCACTGGACGAAAAACTCCGCCGGGTTGGAGACCAGCATGGCCATCATGTGGGAGAAGCCCATCTTCGACAGGGCTTCGGCGTTGTTGGCAGAGCCGCCGACAGCGGCCGCGGCGGTAAGGAGGATGTCCTGCAGCATAAGAGTGCCTTTCTTTGTGATTGACCGTTACGGGAATGTCGGCGGATCAGTGATTACGGGGGGTTGAACCTGACGGGGACGAGCACTTCGCCACCCACCTTGACGCCATTGCGCAGGCCGGCGTTGAACTTCCAGCGGCGCGCGGCGTCCATGGCCGCACGGTCGAGGTTGCGATTGCGGCTGGACTTGTCGATGACCACGTTGAGCACGTTGCCAGCGGCGTCGATGGTCACGCGGAGCATTACGGTGCCGCCCACGCCTTCACGGGCTTCCTTGGCCGGGTAACGCGGCTGGTTCAAGGCACGGCCGCTGATGTCCTCGGACGGCGCGAAGTCGGACGGCGGGGCTGGCGGCGACGGCGGAGCCGGCGGCGGGGCCTCGATGTCGATCGGGCTGGAGTCGTCGAACACCACCGGCGGCTCTTCCGGCGGCGGCGGAGCCGACGTCGGCTTGGGCTGCTCGATCATCCTCTGGACCACCTTGGGCGGCTCGGGCGGCGGCGGCGGCGGCGGCGGCGGCGGCGGCGGCGGCTCGATGAAGCTGACCTGGGTCACTTCGTCGTCCTTGTCCGGCGGACCCGGAGTGGCCACCGGCACCATCATCACCATGAAGGCCATCGCATGCAGGGCAATGGCAAATGCATTGCCGCCGATGCGGGCCCAGCTGATGCGCTGGGGTGGGTTGTCGTAGTTGTAAGTCTTGTCCGTCATTCGGGTGGCGGCTCGAGCTCTCGGTCGGTCGGCATTGAGCCGTGACCCGCCGGGGACCGGCGGGAACTTATTAGCTTATACGAAGGTGTCCGGTTTACCAACCGATCAGCGTGAGATCTGAGCCAAGGCCTTCTGGGCTTCGGCCTTTGTGCCCGGGTCCTTGGCGGCTTCACGGTAAGCCGCCTGGGCCGCCGCGATGTTGTCCGTGTAGTACTCGGAGCGCGCGATCGTCATCCAGGCCGTGCCGGGGCTCTTGAGGCCCTTGGCCAGCGCCTGCCGGGCCGCGGCCTTGGCCTCGTCGTTGCGGTCCTCCTGGCCCAGGATCTGGGCAAGGAACAGGCCGGCCTCGCCGTCGGTTGCCAGCGGCGCCGACTTCTGCGCGGCGGCGATGGCGGCGGGAATGTTGTCGCTGAAGTAATGCGCCTGGGCCAGCAGGGCGTAGCTCTTGCCGTCGGCGGGCACGATGCCCTTGGCCATGCCCTCTTCGAGGATCGCCGCGGCGTCCTTTTCCCGGTCCATGCCGAAGTACATGCTCACCAGGCGCTGGTAGTCGGAGGCTTCGCTCAGCATGCCCTTCTGGCGCGCGCTGTCGAGCAGGGCCGCGGCCTTTTCCTGCTGGTCGGCATTGCTGTAGATGCCGGCCAGCACCATCAGGGCGCGCTTGTCGTCCGGGCTCTTGCGCTGGAGCTGCTCGCCCAGGGCGATGGCGGCGGCGTTGTCATCGGTTTCGGCGTAGCAGGCCAGCAGCATCTGCAGCCACTGGTCTTCGGGCGCGTCGGGCTTGAGCTCGATGGCGCGCTTGAGGGCCGGGATGGCCTCGGCGAATCTCTGGCCGTTGTAGAAGCTCGCTCCCTGCAGGCCATAAACCTCCGGATTGGTGGTCTTGGTCTCGGCGATGACGCGGGCGATCAGGGGATTGGCCTTGTCGAAGTCGTCGGCGTTCACGTACACCGACGCCAGGCTGAGCATGGCGGTGTAATGGTTGTCGTTGGAAAGCGCGTCCTCTTCGATCGCCCGGCTGAGGTAGGTGATGGCGCGGGCGTCGTCGTCCAGGCCAATGGCGGCGGTGCCGGCCAACAGGGCGGCCATGGCGCGGTCGAAGGGCTTGGCCTTGTCGTTGGCGAAGATCTCTTCCGCCGCCGCGATCACTTTCTCTTCCTGGCCATCGGCCTCGTAGGCTTTCTGCAGGCGGGTGACCGGCTTGGCGAGGCGCGCTGAGAATTCGCCCTTGGGGTCTTCGCGGGTGGCGTCGGGGTACTGGGCTACGCGCTCTTCCTTCTTTTCGCTGCGGTTGCGCTGCGCGTCGGCGTCGGGCGCGGCCACGCACAGTGCCAACAGCATCAGCGAAGCAAGCTTGAGGGAGTGGGTTGCCTTCATGGTGAAAACTCCTGGACGCCGCGCATGTTGCGGCAGTGGGTCCGCAAGGGTACCGGGGAATGGAGCATTTGCTCAAGTGATGGGCCGGAGCGACCGTTCGCCCCCGTATCCCTTCTCCCGGACCCAGCTTGACCGGTTGTTGCGCCGTCTTTCTTAAAACCGCGTTAATCCGCGCGCCGCGTTCAGCCCGTGGTGGGAAAATTCTCCAAAGCGAAGGCCACGCGCTGCGCGGGGTCCTTCGAGAGTTGGCCGGCATCACGCAGCGCCTCGACCTTGTGCAGCCGACCCTCGAGCCCGTTGCCATTGGCCATCTGGATGGCCAGGCCCGGCCGCGCGTTGAGTTCCAGGATCAGCGGGCCCTTGTCCCGGTCGAGCACGAAGTCCACGCCCACGTAGCCCAGGCCCGAGAGCTCGTAGCAGCGCGACGCCATCTGCAGCAGGTCGGTCCAGTGCGGGATGGCCAGGCCGACGATGGAGTGTTCCGTGTCCGGGTGCTCGCGGATGATCTCGGTGCCCCAGACGCCGCGCTTGGTCTTGCCGGTCGGGATGTCGATGCCCACGCCGATGGCGCCCTGGTGCAGGTTCGCCTTGCCGTCGGACATTCGGGTGGGCAGGCGGATCATCGCCATCACCGGGTAACCCAGGAAGACGATGATGCGGATGTCGGGCACGCCCTTGTAGCTGACGTTGTCGAAGATCGGGTCGAACTGCACGCAGTACTCGACGATCAGGTGGTCGGGCTGGCCGCCCAGCGAGAACAGCCCCGACAGCCCATTGGACAGGTGGTGCTCGAACTCCTCGCGGCTCATCAGCGAGCCGTTGGCGCGCCGGTACTTGTCGCCACGGCGCCCGGAGATGACCAGGATGCCGTCGCCGCCCGAGCCGTGCGCGGGTTTCACCACGAAGCTGTCGCGGCACTTGAGGATCTCGTGCAGCTCGGCGATCTCGTGCTCTTCGCGCACCACCGCATACAGGTCGGGCACCGGCAGGCCGACCTGCAGCGCCAGCTTCTTGGTCAGCAGCTTGTCGTCCACGCGCGGGTAGAACTTGCGCGGGTTGTGCATCAGCACGTAGTGCGCGTTGCGCTGGCCGATGCCCATCAGCCCGATCTGGCGCAGGCGCTTGGCGAGGCTGAAGGGGTTGACCCAGCCCATGGTCAGCGCTTGGCCTGGCTGTCGGCGGCGCCGGTGGCGTCATCGGCCGCGGGCGGCGGGACGATGGGGTCGGGCTCGCGCACCAGCGCCCGGAAACGCAGCAGCTCGTTGAGGCGGTAGCCCGAGTAGCGGCCCAGCAGCAGCGCCATCGCGAACAGCACCAGAAGCACTTCCGGATACACGAACACCAGGTGTTCCAGCGGCTGCCAGCTCATCACCAGGTAGGCCAGCGCGGCCACCACCAGGGTGCCCACGCCTTCGCGGATCGCCGTGCCGGCGCCGCGCTCGTCCCAGGCCACGGACATGCGCTCGATGGTCATGGCCATGATCACCATCGGGAACAGGGCCACCGACAGGCCCACTTCCAGCCCCAGCCGGTTCGAGAGCACGCTCACCGCGGCCATCAGCAGCACCACCAATATCAGGATGGCGGTAAGGCGCGGCACCAGCAGCAAACGCAGTCTCTCCAGGTAGAAACGCGCCAGCAGGCCGAAGCCCACCACCAGCACGAACAGCGTCACGCCGGCCACCAGCGCAGTTTCGCGGAAGGCCAGGGCGATCAGCACCGGCATGAACGTGCCGTAGGTCTTGACCCCGACCAGGTTGCGCAGCAGCAGCATGATGAAGGCGCCGATAGGCACCATCAGCAGAACGCGGTAGGTTTCCTGCGCCTGCAGCGGCAGGCTGAGCAGCGAGTAGCGCACCAGGTTGGCGTCCTGCACTTCCAGGCGGCGCTCGGCGGTGGCCATGGCGTCGGCGAGGTTGCTGCGCACGGTGAACATCAGCGCCGAAGGCGGGCTGCCGTCGATGCCCAGCAGCGGCCTGCCGCTGCGGCTCCATTCGAACAGATCGGCGGGCCGGCCCTCGGCCGCGGTGCGCGGGTCCAGCATGGTCCAGCCCAGCCCGTTGTGCACGATCAGCCAGGAGTACATGCGCGACTCGGGGTCGCGGTGCACTTCGGTGAGGCGCATTGCGTACACCACGCGGGCGGGAATGTTGCGGTTCGCCAGCAGGTCGACGATGAAGTGGCTGCGGGCGACGTCGTCGTCGCCGAAGCGCTCGCGCAGCAGCGCCACTTCTTCGCTGGGCGAGGCCGCGTTCAGGCGGCCCAGCAGTTCGCGCGCGAAGGTGATGGTGTTGGACGAGCGGTCGCGCACTTGGTCGAGCAGGGTCTGCGCGGCGGTGGCGTAAGGCTCCTCCAGCACGGCCGGCTCGGGGATCACCGGGTCGAGCTCTTCCTCGGGCAGGGCCTGGTGGTCGTCGGCGCGCACGATGGTGGCGCGGTAATAGAGGTCCTGTTCGCCGAGCGCGCGGCGGATGGCCCACTGCACTTCACGGCCGCCGTCGCCCGACTCCTCGAGCTTGGAATAGTTGCGCGCCACGAAGCGCTCGTCGAGCACCGTGAAGCCGGGGGCGTTGGAGGGCAGCTGAAGCGTGACTGTGTTGGCGCCGGTGCGCGGCTGGAACTCGACGTGGGCCTGCACGGTCCAGACCTGCACCTGGGCATTGGGCTGCAGGGGGAACTTCAGCACGCTCCACTTGTAGTACATCGCGGCAAACGCAACCGCGATGATCGAGAAGGCCAGCAGGTAAAGGTGGCGTTTGCTCATGACGGTCCTGGTCGTGTTGCCGTTGTCTCCGCTCCGCTCCCCGGGCGGCGAGGGCCAAGTGTAACCCCGGAGTCAGGACGCCGAATACGCCGCAAGGACGAGGGCCAAGGCGTTGCACGCGGCGTGCGCCAGGAACGCCGCGCGCAAGCGGCCGGTGCGCAGATACACCAGGGCGAACGCAGCGCCCATGCCGGTGTACATGGCCAGGCCGCCCAGCCACGCGACAACCCCGGCGGCGCCCGGCGCCGGCTCGTGCAGCAGCGCGAAAGCCACCGACGTGAGCACCAGCCCGATGCCGGCATGGCCGGCCAGCGCGAAGCGGCGCAGCAGCACGTGCCGCATCAGCAGTTCCTCGGCGAACGGACCGACCGCGACCACGAGCAGCCACGCGATCCACGGTGCGCTGCGCAGCAGCGCGGTGACCGGTTCGGCATTGCTCGGCTCGGGGCCGGCGCCGGTCTGCGCCAGCAGCCAGGCGAACGCCTGCGCGCCCAGCTGGATGACGACGCCTGCCGCCAGCGCCAGGCCATAGGCCGGCATCGGCGCCATGCGCGGCAGCAAGCCCGGCAGCGCGCGGCCGCGCAGCCACCACATCACGCCGGCGGTGCACAGCATGGCGAGGATGGCGGCGGCGGTGATCGCGGGCATGACCCCGGACAGGTCGGGCGAGCTGCCGACGCCTTTGCCGGCGGCCGTGAGCTGCGCGACGTGCAGCCCCACGATCGGCACGATGAACAGCACGGACAGACCGATCAGCAGCAGCCCGGCAAGCAGGCAGTCGACCAGGAAACCACGCCAGGGCAGCGGCGCGCGCACCGGCGAATCCCCCAGCGCCGCTTCGCCCGCGCTGACCGCGGGCGGCGTTGCCTCAGACGTCAAGGTTGGCGACCCTGAGCGCGTTCTCTTCGATGAACTCGCGGCGCGGTTCCACCACGTCGCCCATAAGCGTGGCGAAGATCTGGTCGGCGGCGACCGCGTCTTCGATGCGAACCTTGAGCAGGCGGCGCGTTTCCGGGTTCACCGTGGTTTCCCAAAGCTGCTCGGGATTCATTTCGCCCAGGCCCTTGAAGCGCTGGATGGTGCGGCCCTTCTTGGCCTCCTCGAGCAGCCATTCCTGCGCCTGCAGGAAGGTGGACACCGCGCTGGACTTGCCGCCGCGCGATACCGTGGCGCCTGGCTGCAGCAGGCCCTGGAGCGTGCCGGCCATTTCATTGACCTGGCGCAGTTCGCCGCCCAGCAGCTGCGGTGCCGCCAGCACCTGCGTCGCCACCAGCCCGTGGTGCTGCTTGCCGATCACCAGCGCGCCGGCGTGGCCTTCGTCGCTGGCGGGCTGGATGCTCAAGACGTAGCGCGCGCGGCCCAGGCCGGTGGCGTTGAGGCGCTTCTCGATCTCGCGGCACCAGGGCGCCAGCGTGCCGGCGTCGGCGAAATCCTCGGCCTTGAGCGGCGGCATCTCCAGCATGGCCTCGAGCACCGCCGTGTCGACCCGGTGGGCGAAGCGCGCGATGGTTTCACGCGTGGCGACGAAATCGAGCAGCAGCTTCTCGAGCCGCGCGCCGGCGATCGGCGGCGCGGCTTCGTTGATGCGCAGCTCGGCGTTTTCGACCGCGTTGTTGACGAGGTAGGCGTTGAGCGCACCGTCGTCCTTGAGGTACATCTCGTTCTTGCCCTGCTTGATCTTGTACAGCGGCGGCAGGCCGATGTAGACGTGGCCGCGTTCGATCAGCTCCGGCATCTGGCGGTAGAAGAACGTCAGCAGCAGGGTGCGGATGTGCGAGCCGTCAACGTCGGCGTCGGTCATGAGGATGATGCGGTGGTAGCGCAGCTTGTCGGGGTTGTATTCGTCCTTGCCGATGCCGCAGCCCAGCGCGGTGATCAGCGTGCCGACTTCGGCGGACGCAAGCATGCGGTCGAAGCGCGCGCGCTCGACGTTGAGGATCTTGCCCTTGAGCGGCAGGATGGCCTGGGTCTTGCGGTTGCGGCCCTGCTTGGCCGAGCCGCCGGCGGAATCGCCCTCGACGATGAAGAGTTCGGAGAGCGCAGGATCTTTTTCCTGGCAGTCGGCCAGCTTGCCCGGCAGGCCGGCGATGTCGAGCGCGCCCTTGCGACGGGTGAGGTCGCGGGCCTTGCGGGCGGCTTCGCGCGCCCGCGCGGCGTCGACGATCTTGCCGGCGATGGCGCGCGCTTCGTTCGGGCGCTCCTGCAGGAACTCCTCGAGCTTGGCGGCGATCACGGCCTCCACGGCAGGACGCACTTCCGACGAGACCAGTTTTTCCTTGGTCTGCGAGCTGAAGCTCGGGTCGGGCACCTTCACCGACAGCACGGCGATCATGCCTTCGCGCATGTCGTCGCCCGACAGGGTGATCTTGGCCTGCTTGGCGATGCCGTTCTGTTCGATGTAGTTGCTGAGCGTGCGCGTCAGCGCGGCGCGGAAACCGATGAGATGCGTGCCGCCGTCCTTCTGCGGGATGTTGTTGGTGAAGCAGAACATCGTTTCCTGGTAGGCGTCGGTCCACTGCACGGCGATATCAACAACTATCCCGTCCTTCTCGCCCGAAGCGGAGATAACCGATTGATGCAGCGGGGTTTTTAGCGCCGCCAGGTGTTCCACGAAGCTCTTGATGCCGCCTTCGTACTCGAACAGGTCGCGCTTGCCCTCGCCCCGCTCGTCGATCAGTTCGATCTTGACGCCGGAGTTGAGGAAGCTCAGCTCGCGCAGGCGCTTGGCCAGGATGTCGTAGTGGAACTCGGTGTCGGTGAAGATATCGGCGTTGGGCAGGAAGCGCAGTTCCGTGCCGCGCTTGGCGGAAGCGCCGACCACCTTGAGCGGATACACCGGCTCGCCGAACGCGTATTCCTGCTGGTGGTGCTGGCCGTCGCGCCAGATGTCCAGCCACAACCTGGACGACAGCGCGTTGACCACCGACACGCCCACGCCGTGCAGGCCGCCGGAAACCTTGTAGCTGTTGTCGTCGAATTTACCGCCGGCGTGCAGCACGGTCATGATGACCTCGGCCGCCGACACACCCTCTTCCTTGTGGATATCTGTCGGGATGCCGCGGCCGTTGTCCGACACCGAGCAGGTGCCGTCGTTGTGCAGGGTCACCACCAGGCGGTCGCAGTGCCCGGCCAGCGCTTCGTCGATGCCGTTGTCCACCACCTCGAACACCATGTGGTGCAGGCCGGTGCCGTCGTGGACGTCGCCGATGTACATGCCTGGGCGCTTGCGGACGGCCTCCAGGCCGCGCAGGACGGTGATCTTGCTTGAATCGTAGGTGTTGGTGGGGAACTGCGGCGGAATCGTTTCGTCGGTCATCGCTGGCGCTGTCTCGCGTTGGGCCATACCGGCGCGCGGGGCGGCCAGGAAGGCCACAGCGCGCCTATAAATAATGAGTTCGCAGTATAGCGCGTGAGGGCGGCGAAGGCGTACGCAGGCCGCCCGGGCAACCGTGGGAAGGATGCCTCAGGGGCCCGAGAGAATCCCCCGTTCCACGTGGAACCTCGCGTCCGGCACGATGCCGCCCGGCAGCACCGCCGGCGCCTCGGTCGCGGTCAGCAGCACCTGTGCGCCCGAGGCCAGCACCGAGGCCAGCGCCTGGTGCTGGTGGGCCTGATCGAGCTCCGAGGCCAGGTCGTCCAGGCAGACTAGGGGCCATTCCCCCCGGTCGGCGGCGAAGGCCCGGGCCTGGGCCAGGATGCAGGCCAGCGCGGTCAGCTTCTCTTGTCCGCGGGACAGCGCCTCGCGTCCCGGCAGGCCCAGGTAGTCCACCCGCCAATCGGCGCGGTGCGGGCCGACGCCGGTGTAACCCAGCGCCAAGTCGCGTTCGCGGGACAGCAGCAGTGCATCCTCCAGCGGGCTGTCCTCGCGGCGCCAGCCCGGCAGGAAGCGAAGGCCGGCGTGGCCGAGTTCGGGCAGGAACTCGCCCGCCGTAGCCACCAGTACCGGCTCCAGCCGCGCCAGGTAGTCGCTCCGCAGGCGGCTGAGCCACTCCCCTGCTTCCGCCAGCTCCCGGTCCCACGGGGCGAGGGCCGACGGTGCCGGGTTGCGCTTGAGCAGAGCGTTGCGCTGTTTCAGGGCGCGGGCATAGCGTCGCCAGACCGGCAGAAAGGCCGGTTCCACGTGGAACAGGGCCCAATCCAGGAAGCGTCGGCGGTGCTCCCCGCCCCCGGCGATCAGTTCGTGACTCCCCGGCTCGAAGGTGACCACCGCCAGTTCTGCGCACAGCTCGGTCAAGCTGGGAGCGGGGGCGCCGTCGAGGCGGGCCTCCCAGTGGTTGCCGGAGTGCCGGAGGCCGGCGCGGCGGGCGCGTCCCTGGCCGTCCAGCCATTCCGCGTACAGCTCCAGGTTAGGGCTGCCGCTGCGTATCAGCCCGTCGCGCACCCGCCCACGGAAGGATCGGCCGTAGCCGAGCAGGTGCACGGCCTCGATCAGGCTGGTCTTGCCGGCTCCGTTTCCCCCCGTGATCAGGTTCAGGCCGGGGGCAGGGCGGAACTCCGCCCGCTCCAGGCAGCGCAAACGGCTTACGTCGAGCCGGGTCAGCCGCATGCGGCCGCACGGCGGCCAGGGGTTCGCGCCGCCGGGTCCCCTTCAAAATGACGCCGCCCGGCAAAAGCCGGGCGGCGTTGGCTAGCGAACGGCGGCGCGGTCACAGGCGCAGCGGCATCACCACGTGGCGGCTGCGTTCGTGGCTGGCCTCGCGGACCAGGGCCGACGAGTTGGCGTCGCGCAGATTGATGATGACGAACTCCTCGCGCAGCGCGCTCAGGGCGTCGAGCAGGTAGGTGACGTTGAAGCCGATGCTCAGGCCGTCAACGCGGGTTTGCGCCTCGACTTCTTCCTGCGCCTCTTCCTGTTCGGGGTTGTGGGCGACGATGCGCAGCTGGCCCGGGCTGATCTCGAGCTTCACGCCGCGGTATTTCTCGTTCGACAGGATGGCCGCGCGCTGCAGGGCGGCGCGCAGGGCCTCGCGGTCGACCTTCACTTCCTTGTCGGCGCCAATCGGGATCACCGCGTCGTAATCCGGGAAGCGGCCGTCGATAAGCTTGGACGTGAACGTGACGTCCTCGCGGCGCATGCGCAGGTGGTTGCGGCCCACTTCCAGCTCGACCTCGCGGTCACCTCCCTCAAGCAGTCGCTGGAGTTCCAGTACGCCCTTGCGCGGCAGGATGATCTGCTTGCGGGTCTGGGCACCGGCCGGCAGCGGGGCTTCGCACAGGGCCAGGCGGTGGCCGTCGGTGGCCACGCAGCGCAGCGAATCCTCACGCAGGTCCAGCAGCA
>Ga0105045_10003311_pt1 | contig 13826 bp, 16 predicted proteins | sample MAT02_FD_78089 | JGI IMG/M metagenome (GOLD analysis project Ga0105045, IMG submission 78089) | Freshwater microbial communities from Lake Fryxell liftoff mats and glacier meltwater in Antarctica - MAT-02 (megahit assembly) | ecosystem: Environmental > Aquatic > Freshwater > Ice > Liftoff...
CAGCGGGAAGGCAAGCGGCAGTACCACAGCGCACAGGAACAGCGCGAAGGTTGCCCTCAGCCAGCTGCCTGTGTCGAATTGATTCAGGAGGTTCAGATAATCCATACCGCTTGCCAGTGCATGCCTTCGTCGAACGGATCGTAAAGGCGAAGTGTTGCCAAAACCCCGGGGGCGGTCATCTTTTTCCGTCCTGGCCGCAGTCCAGTGATCATCTCGGCACGACTACCACTATCCCCGATTGGAACCCACCCTTCGGAGACCGAACTGTACGCTACCGCACTAATCCTCACCCAGGCCCGCGTCCATAGACATCCTCGAACCGCACGATGTCGTCCTCGCCCAGGTAGCTCCCCTACTGCACTTCGATCAGCTCCAGCGGCACTTTGCCGGGGTTTTCCAGCCAATGCTTGCTGCCAATCGGGATGTAGGTGCTCTGGTTCTCGCCCAGGATGAAAACCCGTTCATCGCAGGTTACCCGGTCGCTGCCGCTCGCCACGATCCAGTGCTCGGCCCGGTGGTGGTCAGTTGGGAGAAGAACCTTTTGTTTAGCCGTAGCCGGTTTCGGGGCCGGCGGGCACGATGCCGAAGGTGACCAGGGCCCCCTGCCCGGCCGCGGCCGTGGCCGCCTGCACGGCGGCGTGGAAGGCGGGCACGTCGCGGATGAGGTGGTCGGACGGCAGCACCAGCAGCAGCGGGTTGTTGCCGCCGGCCATGGCCTGCAGCGCGGCCATGCCGGCCAGGCCTTCGATGCGGCGCCACGTGGCCTGCAGCAGCGAGCCGTCGCCCACCAGGGGCTGGAACTGCTTGGGGTGGGTTTCGCGCGACAGCGGCCAAAGGCGCGTGCCGGAGCCGCCGGACAGCACTACGGGAACGTTGGAAGTCATGGGCGATGGCTGCGGGGAATCAGGCGACAGCATGCCTTCCCCAACCGAAACGGTGTTGGAGGCCTTCAGGCCCGACCCCGCACCGAACGCCCCAGCGGCCATCCTGATGGACGATGGGTGCCGATGGGCAGGCCCAACGGCGCCATCAAGCGGCCGAAACACCCCCTCGAAAGGTGATAATTGCCGAGATGCCTTCCGCGGAACGCCGTTCGGATGAGTTTGCCCACCCGCGAATCCATGCGCCTGGACTGGATCCGCCAAGCCCTGGCCGACCCCGACGCCCCGGTGGAGCGCGCGTCCAACGACGCCAGCTTCCGCAGCTACTGGCGCGCGCATTCCGCCGGCCGCACCTGGGTGGTGATGGACGCGCCGCCCGACAAGGAAGACATCCGGCCCTGGCTGGACGTGGCCGAGCGCCTGGCCCGCGCCGGCGTGCACGTGCCCGACATCCAGGCCGCCGATGCCCAGCGCGGCTTCGTGCTGATGGAGGACCTGGGAGACCGCCTGCTGCTGCCCGAGCTCAACGAGTCCACCGCCGACCGCCTGTACGCCGACGCCATGCAAGCCATCCTGCGCATGCAGCTGCAGGCCAATACCGCCGGCCTGCCCGTCTACGACGAAGCCCGCCTGGTGGCCGAAATGGAGCTGATGCCCGAGTGGCTGCTCACGCGGCACTTGGGGTACACGCCTGAATGCGAAGAGTGGGACGTGGTGGAAAGCGCCTTCCGCGCGCTTGAGACCAGCGCCCGCGCGCAGCCGCAGGCCTTCGTGCACCGCGACTTCCACTCGCGCAACCTGCTGGTGACCGGCCGCGACGACCCGGGGGTGATCGATTTCCAGGACGCGGTGCTGGGCCCGGTCACCTACGACCTGGTGTCGCTGCTGCGCGATTGCTACATCGCTTGGCCCGAGGCCCGCGTGTCGGCCTGGGTGGAGCAGTACCGCCAGCGTCTTGCCGATGCCGGCATCACGGTCGCCGGCCCCGATGCCTTCGCGCGCGCCTTCGACCTGATGGGCCTGCAGCGGCACATCAAGGTGCTGGGCATCTTCTGCCGGCTCTGGTACCGCGACGGCAAGGCCGGCTACCTGCAGGACCTGCCGCTGGTGTGGCGCTACACGCGCGACGTGGGCCGCCGCCACCCGGAAACCGCGCCGCTGGTGGAGCTGATTGAACGCGCCATCGGCGACCGCGACCTGACGGTGCCGCACGCATGAAGGCCCTGGTGTTCGCGGCGGGCAAGGGCGAGCGCATGCGCCCGCTGACCAACCACACGCCCAAGCCGCTGCTGGCCATGCGCGGCAAGCCGCTGATCGCCTGGCACCTGGAAAAGCTCGCCGCGCGGGGCGTGCGCGACGTGGTGGTGAACACGTCGTGGCTGGCCGACCGCTTCGCGCCCATGCTGGGCGACGGCGCGCACTGGGGCCTGCGCCTGCACTACTCGCACGAAGGCGACGAGCCGCTGGAAACCGGCGGCGGCATGCTGCACGCGCTGCCGCTGCTGGGCGAAGCGCCGTTCATCGCGGTCAACGGCGACATCTGGTGCGCGCATGATTTCACTTCGCTGCCGACCGAGCCCGTGGGCTTGGCGCACCTGGTGCTGGTGGACAACCCGGGCCACAACGCCGCCGGCGATTTCGCGCTGGTGGGCACCCAGGTGCAGTCGGAAGGCCAGCCGCCCCTGACCTTCTCGGGCATCGGCGTCTACCGCCCGGCGCTGCTGGCCCCCTGGCGCGACGTGATCGGCGACAACGTCGGCGCGGGCCTGGCGCCGCCGCGCTTCAAGCTGGCGCCGCTGCTGCGCGCCGCGATGCGCGCGGGCCAGGTGAGCGGCGAACACTTCACCGGCGCATGGACCGACGTCGGCACGCCCGAACGGCTGGCCGCCCTGGACGCGGGGGGCTGAGCCCAGGCCATGTCCGCGTCCTTCCTCCTGCAGATCGGAGCCACCGTGCACCGCGCGATCGAAGGCGAACTGGCGGCCATGGCGCCGCACGAGCGCCGGGAACAGCACCGCCGCCAGATCAAGCTGATGCACCGGCCGGTGTCGAACCTGATGCTGGCGGTGGCGCTGGTGGGGCTGGCGGGCCTGGTGGCCGAGGCCGCGTCGGGCGCAAACCCGCTGCCGGTACTGGCCTGGCACCTGGCCGCAAGCTCGGCGCTCACCGCGCTGGCGGTGCACTACCGGCACGTGGTGTCGCTGCGGCGGCGGGTCGTGATGGGCGGCCTGTTCCTGGCCGTGCTGCTGACCAGCCTGGCCGAGCCGGGCACGCCGTGGCGCGAGATGCCGGTGCTGTCGCTGGCCGGCTTCCTGCTGCTGCCGGTGGCGGCCCTGCCGCTGCTGGTGCGGCCGCGCGTGGCCTTCATCGGGCTGGCCGCGTGCACGGCCGTGGCCGGTGTGCTGGTGCTGTGGGTCGCGGAAATCCCGGCAAGCGAGCGCTTGGCCTTCGCATTCTACTACGCGCTCAGCACCACGTTGGGCCTGGTGCTGCGCCGGGCCCGCGGCAACATGGCGGTGCGCATGCAGCGCCAGGCCGACAGCCTGTGGCAGCGCGCGGTCACCGACCCGCTCACCGGCCTGCTCAATCGCCAGGGCTGGCTGAGCGTGGCGGACACCGCCATGCAGGACGCGATCGACAGCGGCGCGCAGCCGGCGGTGCTGTTCATCGACGTGGACCATTTCAAGCGCGTCAACGACAACCACGGGCACCAGGCGGGCGACGAGCTGCTGAAGGATCTGGGCAGCCTCATCGAGGCGCGCATGGGCCCGGGCGATTTCTGCGCGCGCCTGGGCGGCGAAGAGTTCACCTGCCTGCTGCCGCGTTCAACCCAGGCGCAGGCCGAACGGCTGGCCGAGCGCCTGGCCACCGACTACCGCGACCGCGCCCAGCGCTACGGCTCCACGCTGAGCATCGGCATCGCCACGTACGGTCCGGGCGACCTGCTCAACGACCTGCTGGCGCGCGCGGACGCCGCGCTGTACGAAGCCAAGCACCGCGGCCGCGACCGGGTGATCGTGGCGCGCTGAGGCTCACAGGTGCGCGCGCAGGAACGGGATGGTGATCCGGCGCTGCGCGGCCAGGCTGGCCTTGTCGAGGCGGTCGAGCAGCGCGGTCAGGCTGGCGAGGTCGCGTTCGCTGCGGCGCATCAGGTAGTCCAGCACCGCGTCGTCGAGCTGCAGGCCGCGGCGCGCCGCGCGCTGGCGCAGCAGTTCGCGCCGGCCCTCGTCGTCCAGCGGTTCAATCGTGAAGCGCGTGCATTGCCCCAGCCGCGTGGCCAGGTCGGGCAAGGCCAGGCCCAGCGCGGCCGGGTTGCCGCGCGCGGCATACAGCAGCACCGCATCGCCGGCCCGGGCGCGGTTGTGGAAATGGAACAGCGCCTCTTCGTCGCCGCGATGCCCGGCAATGGCCTCCAGCCCGTCCAGGCAGACCAGGTCCGCGCCTTCCTGGGCCGGCAGCGCGTCGGCCAGTGAGCCGGCGAACGCGGCCAGCGGCAGGTAGGCCGCGCGCCGGCCCGCGGCGCCGGCTTGAGCACAGGCCGCCAGCAGCAGGTGCGACTTGCCGCAGCCGGCGGGACCGGAAAGGTACAGCCAGTCCGCCGCCTCGCCTCTGGCGGCCGCGCCCACGGCGTCACGCACGGCCGGCTGGCCGTGGAAGGCATCCAGGCGCTGGTCGGGCGGCGTGCGCAGCGACAGCGGGAGCTGCGGCGTGGTCACGAATCCGGTTTGTCAGGCGGCGCTGGCCGTACGAGGATCTTCGGGCCCGGTGCTTCATCCGCGGTCGGGCCTGAAGGCCCGCCTGCGGGGAAGTCCGGGAATGGGTCGGATTCGGGGCCGATGGGGACGGCGTCGGCCGCTTCCTGGACGGCGGTGGGCACGTCGTCGTCGGCGCCGTACAGCTGGCTGTGGGTGTATTTCTCGTGCACGTAGCGCAGCACCACCACCAGCACCGCGGCCACGGGCAGGGCCAGCAGCACGCCCAGGAAGCCGAACAGCTGGCCGCCGGCCATGATCGCGAAGATCACCGCCACCGGGTGCAGGCCGATCTTGTCGCCCACCAGCCACGGCGTGAGAAAGAAGCTCTCGACGGTCTGGCCCACGGTGAACACCACCAGCACCAGCGCCAGGTGCTGCCAGTCGCCGTGCTGCACCAGCGTGGCGATCACCGCCGCGCCCACGCCCACCACCGCGCCCAGGTAGGGCACGAAGCTCACCAGCCCCGCGACGATGCCGATCAGGATGCCCAGGTCCACGCCCACCAGGGTCAGCCCGGTGGCGTAGATGGCGCCCAGCGAGATCATCACGCTGAGCTGGCCGCGGATGAAGCCGCCCAGCACCTGGTCGGATTCGTAAGCCAGCCGCACCACCACGGGCTCGATCGGGCGCGGCAGCAGATCGCGCACGCTGTGCAGCATGTCGCGGCCGTCGCGCATGAAGTAGAACGCCACCACCGGGATCAGCACCAGATTGGCGAGCCAGCCCAGGACGGCGATGCCCGACTTGGACACGCCGCCGAAGATGGTGGCGGCGACGCCGCCGGCTTCCTGCCAGTGCGCCTTGAGCAGTTCGATGATCTGGGTCGGGTCGAAGTAGCTGGCCAGCTCGAGCTTGAAGCGCTTCTCCGCCCAAGGCACCGCGGTGCCGGTGATCCAGGCGCCGAATCGCGGCAGCCAGTCCACCAGCTGGGCCAACTGGCGCTCAATCAGCGGCACCAGCAGCAGCACGGCCAGCGCCACCACGGCGGTCATCAGCGAAAACACCAGGATCACGCCGGTGCTGCGCGACCGGCCGCCGCGCTGGATGCGCGCCACCAGCGGCTCGCCCAGCCACGCCAGCAGGGCGGCAATGACGAACGGTGTCAGCACCGGGCCCAGCATCCATACCAGCACGCCCAGGCCGATGGCCAGGGCCAGCCAGTGCCAGCGGCGATCGCTCAGCGGGTGGGCGGGAACGGTATTCATCGTGCAGATTTCCTCTTCGCTTGCCAGGCACGCACACCATAGCGGATGACGTAGTCCACGCCACTGGCGAACGTGAGCAGGGCCGCCGCGATGATGGCTTCCATGCGCACCTGCAGCGGCAGCAGCCAGCCCGACAGCTCCACCAGGCACACCAGCACCAGCGCGATCTGCGCCAGCGTGCTGACCTTGCCCAGCATCGTCGGCTCGCCGTCGAAAGGCCCGCCCACCCGCCACCAGGCCAGCGCGCCGGCCACGATCACCGCGTCACGCACCAGCACCAGGCCCACCAGCCAGGCGGGCAGCATCGCCACCAGCCACAGTCCCAGCATGGCCAGGCCCAGCATCAGCTTGTCGGCGATCGGATCGAGCAGGCTGCCCAGGCGGCTCTGCCAGCCATAGCGCTTGGCCAGCCAACCGTCCAGCAGGTCGCTGGCCCCGGCGACCAGCGCCACGACCAGGGCCGGCTGGAAGTGCCGCGACCACAGCAGCCACAGCAGCAGCGGCGCCATCGCCAGCCGCAGGCCGGTGATGGCATTGGGGAGGTGGCGAAGCGTCATCGGCCCAGCAGGTAGCGCGGCGCACCCTCGCCGGCCAAGGGGTCGGCCCGGAGCGTGCCGCCCGCCGCCACGAAGCGGGCGAAGCCTTCCGGGCCCACGGCCAGGTCCAGCTGCAGGGTCAACTGCTCGGGCGAGGCGTCGAGCACGGTGACCGAACGCACCACCGCCAGCGTCTGCAGGTAGCCCATGGCCCGGGTGTAGTCGCCGGCGGCGCGCAGGCCGGCGACCGCGATCACCAGCGTACCCGGCTGGCCCACGTTGAACGCGCGGGCGTCGCGCCGGGCGATGGCATCGGCCGCGCCGTCCGCGCCCGACGCGATGGCGCGCTGCGCACTGGGGTCGCTGAAGGACCAGCGCGACAGCTCGGTCTCCCCGCTGTTGAGCACCCAGTCGGCGGTCCAGCCGGCGCCGCTGCGGTAGACGCGGCCCAGCAGTTGGGTCCGTTCGCCGTAGCGCGCCGACAGCGGCAGCATCGGCAGCGGATTCTGGGCCCAGAGGGTCTGCACGGCCGCCTGCTCCACGGCGCTGCCGGCGGGCAGGCCGAAGCGCAGGCCGCGCTCGAGGCCGCGGGTGGCCAGCGGCTTCACCACGGCCAGCTGCTGGCTGTTCACCAGGCGCGCACCGCTGCCGTCGTCAATGGCCAGCCACAGCAGCGGGCGCGGGCGGGCGGCGCCCCAATAGGGCAGGCCCGAACCGGCCACCAGCGCGTCCACGTTGTCCGGGTCGAAGGCGAAGGTCATCAGGGACTTGAAGACCGGCACGCCGCCAATGGCGGTATTGCCCTGCTGGTCGGAAACGCTTTCGCTGCTGCGGCTGTCCACCACCAGGGCCTGGGCGTTGCCCAAGGCGCGGCGCACCACCGGGTTGCCCGCGGCGTTGGGCTGGCCAGTCAGCTTCACCAGCACCTGGCCCAGTGCGCGGGCGGCGGCCGTGCGGCGCTCCGCGGCGCCCTGCGACCGCAGCTCCACCTCGGCCTGGTAGAGGGCCGGGTCACGCACGGCTTCGGCGTCGGCCGGCGCCTCGGTGCCGGCGTCCGGCCCGGCAGGCGCCAACGCCTGAGCCAGCAGCGGCGCGGGGGCCAGGGCCAGCAGCAGGGCGACGCAGGAAAACAGCGGGAACGTGCGCATGGTCAGGCAGGCCGGTAAATGCAGGCCAACATGTTGCCGCATGGGGGCGGCGCCCGTCCAACCGGGGATTGATTGGTAGAATGGCGGCTTCCCAAGCGCCGGAACCGCCGTGACCACGCCCACTCCCCTCACTTACCGCGATGCGGGCGTTGACATCGATGCCGGCAACGAAGTCGTCGAGCGCATCAAGCCGCTGGTCAAGCGCACGCTCCGGCCCGAGGTGATGGGCGGCCTGGGCGGCTTCGGCGCCCTGTTCAACCTCACGGGAAAGTACCGCGAGCCGGTGCTGGTGTCGGGCACCGACGGCGTGGGCACCAAGCTCAAGCTGGCCCAGCAGTTGGACCGCCACGACACCATCGGCATCGACCTGGTGGGCATGTGCGTCAACGACGTGCTGGTGCAGGGGGCGGAACCGCTGTTCTTCCTGGACTATTTCGCCACCGGCAAGCTGCATGTGGACACCGCGGTGGCCGTGGTCGGCGGCATCGCGGCCGGCTGCGAACTCGCCGGCTGCGCGCTGATCGGCGGCGAAACCGCCGAGATGCCCGACATGTACCCGCCGGGCGAATACGACCTGGCCGGCTTCACCGTCGGCGCGGTCGAAAAGTCCATGCTGCTCGACGGCGCCAAGGTGCGCGCGGGCGACGTGCTGCTGGGCATCGCCTCGTCGGGCCCGCATTCGAACGGCTATTCGCTGGTGCGCCGCATCTACGACCGCGCCGGCCGCCCGGCCGGGCTGGACATGGGCGGCGTGACGCTGGTGGACGCGCTGATGGCGCCCACCACCATCTACGTCAAACCCATCCTTGAACTGCTGGGCCGGCACGACCTGCACGCCATGGCGCACATCACCGGCGGCGGCCTGACCGAAAACATCATCCGCGTGATCCCCGACGGCCTGGGCCTGGACATCGAGGCCTCCGCCATCGTGCTGCCGCCGGTGTTCGAGTGGCTGCAGCGCGAGGGCGCGGTGCCCAACCCCGAGATGTGGCGCACGTTCAACTGCGGCGTCGGCTTCGTGCTGGTGCTGGCGCCGGGCGACGTGGCCGCGGTGTCGGCCGACCTGCAGCGCCTGGGCCTGGCGCACCGCGCCATCGGCTCGGTGGTCGCCGCTGCGCGCGACGAGCGCGTGCGGATCGGCTGAGGCCGCGCACCATGCCCGCCGTGCCCGCACCGCACGGCCATGCGGCGCTCACGCGCCGGCAGTGGGCGGCGCTGGCGTTTTCGGTCGCGGTATTCGCCGCCACCTGGATTGCACCGATCTGGCCGGTGGACCAGGCCCTGCACAGCTCGCTCACCGTGCTCGGCTTCGCCTGGCTGGTGCTGCATGCGCGGCGCTGGCCGATGCGCGACGGCGACTTCGTCGCCATCTGCCTGTTCATCGCGCTGCACTGCGTCGCCGCCCGCTGGCTGTATTCAAATGTGCCCTATGACGCCTGGCTGCAGTGGCTGCTGGGCTGGTCGCCGGACGCGGCGTTCGGCTGGCAGCGCAACCACTTCGACCGGCTGATCCACCTGCTGTACGGGCTGTGCTTCACACCGGCGGTGCACCGCTCGCTGCGGCAGCGCTGGCCCGGCCTGGGGCTTGGCGCGGCGTTCGCGGTGGCGGTGATGCTGGTGATGTGCACCAGCCTGGTCTACGAGTGGGCCGAATGGGGCATCGCGCTGACGCTGTCGCCCGAAGCCGCCGAGGCTTATAACGGCCAGCAGGGCGACCCCTGGGACGCACAAATGGACATGCTGTTGGCCACCGCGGGCGCGCTGCTGGCCTGGCCGCTGCTTGATCGCTCCGGGCGCGCCGCAAACCCATGACGACGCCGCCGCTCACGCTCGCCGTGCTGGCCTCGGGCCGCGGCAGCAACCTGCAGGCGCTGCTGGACGCCATCACGGCCGGCGCGCTCGGCGCCCGGATCGTCGGCGTGTTCTCGGACAAGCCGGCCTGCGGCGCGATCGCGATCGCGCGCGCGCACGGCCTGCACGCGGTGGCGATCCGCCCGCGCCACTGCGCCGACCGCGCCGCCCACGATGAAGCCCTGTTCAGTGAAATCGCCGCCGTTCAGCCCGACCTCATCGTTTGTGCGGGATACATGCGCATCATCGGTGCCGCTTCCGTGCGCCGTTTCGAGGGTCGCATGATCAACCTCCATCCATCGCTGCTGCCAAAACACCCGGGGCTCGACACCCACGCCCGGGCCATCGCCGCGGGCGACCGCGAACACGGCGCCAGCGTGCACGCGGTGGTTGCGGAACTCGATGCCGGCCCGCTGCTGGCCCAGGTGCGCTTTGCCGTGCTTCCGGGCGACGACGCTGCCGCGCTTGCCCGCCGCCTGCTGCCGCGCGAGCACGCGCTGCTGGTGGCCACGGCCGGCCTGTTCGCCCAGCGCCGCATGCAGCTGCACGCCGACCACGCCCGGCTCGACGGCCGCCCCCTTTCGGCGCCGCTGCTGCTGGACGCGGCCAACCACCTCATTGGAGCCTGACCCCATGCGATTTTTCCTGCTTCTTCTTGCGCTGATGATGCCGGCGGCCCACGCCGGCGCGGCGCCCACGCCTTTTTCGGCCGAGTACGAAGTTTTCCAGAACGACAAGAAGCTGGGCCACGGCACCATCACCCTGCGCGCCCTGCCCAACGGCCAATGGGAGATGGTGACGCGCAGCGAGGCCACCGAGGGCCTGGCGGCGGCAGCCGGCGTGAGCCGCAGCGAGCGCAGCCTGCTGGCCTGGCGCGACGGCAAGCCCGAAGTGGTCGAGTACCGCATGCAGCAAAAGGCCGCCTGGAGCGAGCGCAGCCTGCTGCTGCAGGTGGACGCTGCGGCGCACAGCGCGCGCAGCACCTACAAGGACAAGACCACCCCCCTGCCCTACCGCCCCGGCATGCTGGACCGCCACGGCCTCACCGCCGCGATCATGTCCGACCTCGCCGCCGGCGCCGGCGCCGGGAAAGAGCTGCGCTACGCGGTGGCCAGCCGCGACGGCGTGGACGAACAGCGCTACGCGGTGGCCGCGGCGGTGAAGCTGACCACGGCCGTGGGCGTGCTGCGCGCGGTGCGCGTGGAGCGCATCCGCGAGGGCGGCGGCGGCCGGGAGACCAAGCTGTGGTTCGCGCGCGAGCGCGGCTGGCTGCCGCTGCGCATCAAGCAGTACGAGGCCGACGGCGAAACGCTGGACATGCGCATCATCGCCATCCGCTGAGCCGCCGCTTCAGGGCAGGCGGCGGATCTTAGCGCCCAGGGCGCCGAGCTTTTCTTCGATGTTCTCGTAGCCGCGGTCGATGTGGTAAATGCGGTCCACCACGGTTTCGCCCTGGGCCACCAGGCCGGCCAGCACCAGCGACGCCGAGGCGCGCAGGTCGGTGGCCATGATCGGCGCGCCGGTCATGCGCGAGACGCCGCGGATGATGGCGGTGTTGCCCTCCACGCGGATGTCGGCGCCCAGGCGCGACAGTTCGTTGAGGTGCATGAAGCGGTTCTCGAAGATGGTCTCGGTGATCACGCCCACGCCCTCGGCCACCGTGTTGAGCGCCGCGAACTGCGCCTGCATGTCGGTGGGGAACGCCGGGTACGGCGCGGTGGTCAGGTTGATCGCCTTCGGGCGGCGGCCGCGGCCGTCCACTTCGATGGTGTCGGCGGTGGTGTTGACGTGGGCGCCGGCCTCCTCGAGCTTCACCAGGATGGCGTCCATCGTGTCGGCGCGGGCCCTCTTCACCGTGACCTTGCCGCCGGTGATCGCGCCGGCCACCAGGAAGGTGCCGGCCTCGATGCGGTCGGGCAGCACGTCGTAGTGGATGCCCTTGAGGGAATCCACGCCGTGCACGACGATGCGGTTGGTGCCGGCGCCTTCTATCTGCGCGCCCATCGCGATCAGGCAGTTGGCCAGGTCCAGAACCTCGGGCTCCATGGCGCAGTTCTCCAGCACCGTGGTGCCCTTGGCCAGCGCCGCGGCCATCAGCACGTTCTCGGTGCCGGTGACGGTGATCATGTCGAACACGTAGCGGCCACCCCGGAGTCGCTCCGCCCGGGCTTTGATGAAACCATTCTCCACCGTGACGTCGGCGCCCAGCGCCTGCAGGCCGCGGATGTGCTGCTCCACCGGGCGCGAACCGATGGCGCAGCCGCCGGGCAGCGACACTTCGGCGTGGCCGAAGCGCGCCAGCAGCGGGCCCAGCACCAGGATCGAGGCACGCATCGTCTTCACCAGCTCATAGGGCGCCACGGTGCTGGTGATGAAGCGCGGGTCGGCGGTGATGGTGAGCTTCTCGTCCACCATCAGCTGCACGCCCATCGCGCCCAGCAGCTCCATGGTGGTGGTGACGTCGTGCAGGTGCGGCACGTTGCCGATCGAGATCGGGCCGTCGGCCAGCAGGGTGGCGGCCAGGATGGGCAGCACGGCGTTCTTGGCGCCGGAAATCTGCACTTCGCCGTTGAGCGGTTCGCCGCCCGTGATTACGATCTTCGCCATGATCTTCTTTTGGACAATGTTCTGCAGGAGGGCCTTCAGGCCCGATTCCAACCCGGTTCCGGCCTGAAGGCCCGCCTACACGGAGCGCTCGGCTTCTTCGGGGGTCAGGGTGCGCAGGGCCAGGGCGTGGATCTCGCCGCCCATGCGCTCACCCAGGGTGGCGTAGACCATGCGGTGGCGCGCCAGCGGCAGCTTGCCGCGGAAGGCGTCGCACACCACGGTGGCTTCGAAATGCACGCCGTCGTCGCCCTGCACCCGGGCGCGGGCGCCGGGGAGGCCGGTTTGGATGAGGTCTTGGATGATGTCCGGGGTCATGGGCCGCGCCGCGCGGGGGGCCGCGCAGGCCTTACAATAAGGCCCCGCATCATACCCCCAACGCCCACGCATGACTGCCCCCGCCCCCAAGTCCCCGGTCCAGGACGCAACGCTGATCGCCAGCGGCCGCATGGTCATCGACGTCGAGGCGAAGGCCCTGGTGGCGCTGCAGGCACGGGTCGGGGCGGAGTTCGCGGCGGCGTGCCGGCTCCTGCTGGCCTGCGGCGGCCGGGTGGTGTGCACCGGCATGGGCAAGTCCGGCCACATCGCCCGCAAGATCGCCGCCACCCTGGCGTCCACCGGCACCCCGGCCTTCTTCCTGCACCCGGGCGAGGCCAGCCACGGCGACCTGGGCATGGTGACCGACGCGGACCTGGTGCTGGCGCTGTCCCATTCGGGCGAATCCGACGAGGTCCTGGCCATCGTCCCGGCGCTGCGCCGGCAGGGCAACCTGATGATCGCCATCACCGGCCGGCCGCAGTCCAGCATGGCGCGCCTGGCGGACGTGCACCTGGACGCCAGCGTGCCGGCCGAGGCCTGCCCGCTGAGCCTGGCGCCCACGGCCAGCACCACCGCGGCGCTGGTGATGGGCGACGCCCTGGCCGTGGCCCTGATGGAGGCGCGCGGCTTCACCGCCGACGACTTCGCCCGCTCGCACCCGGCCGGGATCCTGGGCCGGCGCCTGCTGCTTCACATCCGCGACATCATGCATACGGGCGACGACGTGCCGCACGTGCAGGCCGACGCCAGCGCCACCGCCGCGCTGCTGGAGATGACCCGCAAGCGCCTGGGCATGACCGCCGTGGTGGACGCCGCCGGCGTGCTGCAGGGGGTGTTCACCGACGGCGACCTGCGCCGCGCGCTGGACGACCAGGCCACCGACCTGCACGCCACGCCGGTGTCGCACGTGATGGGCCGCACGCCCAAGACCATCGGCCCCGACGCGCTGGCGGTGGAGGCGGCGCACCTGATGGAAGAGTTCAAGATCAGCTCCCTGGTGGTGGTGGACGCCGAGCGCCGCGTGGTGGGCGCGCTGAACATTCATGACCTGTTGCGTGCACGCGTGGTCTGATTCGGCCATGACCCCGTATCCCGCCGACCTGCTGGCCCGCGCCGCGCGCATCCGCCTGGCCTGCTTCGACGTCGACGGCACGCTCACCGACGGCGGCCTCACCTACGATGCCGACGGCCGCGAGTCCAAGACCTTCAACGTGTACGACGGCCTGGGCCTGCGCCTGCTCGAGGACAACGGCATCGCGGTGGCGCTGATCACCGCGCGCGAAAGCCGGGCGGTGGTCGCCCGCGGCCGCGACCTCGGGCTCAGCCACGTGCACACCGCCGTGAAGGACAAGGCCGCCTGCCTGCGCGGCATCTGCGCAGCGCTGGGCATCGGCACCGACCAGGCCGCGCACATCGGCGACGACCTGGTCGACCTGCCCGCGCTGGCCATCGTCGGCCTGGCCGTCGCACCGGCCAGTGCCCACCCCTGGGTGGCGTCGCGCGTGCACTGGCGCACGCCCTCGCGCGG
>Ga0105045_10003312_pt1 | contig 13824 bp, 12 predicted proteins | sample MAT02_FD_78089 | JGI IMG/M metagenome (GOLD analysis project Ga0105045, IMG submission 78089) | Freshwater microbial communities from Lake Fryxell liftoff mats and glacier meltwater in Antarctica - MAT-02 (megahit assembly) | ecosystem: Environmental > Aquatic > Freshwater > Ice > Liftoff...
GAAGTTCTCCCAAACAATCCCTACTGCCCCAAAAGCTGGATTTCTTTAGTACCGACGGAAGTTCAACCAGCTCTGATCCGATACCCGAAGTACGAACTCAAGTAGACTAAAGCAGAGGACCTTGTTACCAGGCCTTTCCCTCCGACGAGCAACGCATGAAAGAATCTATCAGTATCGTTTTTCCGGTTCGCGATCGGCAGTCTCAGATTGAAGAGCGAGTCGAAGGACTCCTTGAGTTGCTGTGCGAGTTGAGTCAAGAGGTGCAGTTAATTATCGTCGACGATCAGTCCGTCGATGCGACTCCAGAAATTTTGGACGAGTTGCGACGTCGTTACCCTCAAGTCCATGTGGTCCGTAACGTATCGGCGGTCGGACCGTCACAATCCGTTGAATCCGTTCTTTGCCTAGCCCGCGGCGATTTTATTTTCCTACATCAGTCTTACGAGTCGATTGATTTCGAAGAAGTTTTGCAACTATGGCAGCTTCGCAAAGATGAGCAACTAGTCATCGCTCGAGCTGCGACTCGGGTACGCCGAATCGATCAACAACTGCTCCAACGACTTCACGAATGGGGGCGAAAGCTAGAAGAGCATTGGCCGGTTCCGCGAGCGGTTGCCAATGGTCTTCAAATGATGCGAAAAGACGGCGTTAAGTCTTTGTCCAAAGTAAAGGACACATCCGAAGAATTGGAAGTGACTCATCAGTCTCACCGACGAATCACTGCGCCGAAGTTCATCCAATCAGCTCCTGCTGCCGCCTCAACAAAGGCGGATACGCGGACGCAATCTCGATAGACCGATGATCGAGTGACCATCAAATCAGTTCGTCGAATTGGTTTATCGTGCAACCAAGAAAACAGCGACCGACCCAGCAGCTCGGGCTGAGTCGTAGACGCGTATCGCTTCGCCGGCAGGTACGTTGTCTTCGGGGTCGATGATCAGAGGAACATCTGCTCGGACGTTGACTAGATTCGCCAATCTTCTCGACAAGGACATAAACGACTCAATCGATTCTCCGTTGATCGAATAACCAATCGTTTTCTCTCCGCTTGTACTCGTGGTTGCCTGGATGCGGATGACGACATCGCTCAGGTCCGTCAGCACTTCTTGAGGATCTTTTCCTGGTGCATCGCCTTGCTGTGCATCCTTTGGAGACGAGGCAACCGAGCTGGGTAAAGAATTTTCTGGCTTCTGAAATGATGACGTCGAAAGGAAGAAAATCAGAAGCAAAAAAACGACGTCGATCATGGGAGTCATCATGCTGTCAACTGTGGCGCGATGCGGGCCCGAAGAGTACGAGGTTTTCATTCCCAGCTATTCCTCATAAACCGCGAAAATGACATCCGAATTGCCCGTCACGGAACAGGTCTTTAGCAGCGCAGCAATGTACTTGTAATCCGCACCGCGGTCTGTTCGAATGCGAACCCGAATCGGCTCGCGCTCTATATTGGCTCGGTTTAAAAGCGTCTTGCTTACTTGATCGAGCGTCATCACTTGGCCGGATATCTGGTATTCGCCAGTACCCAAAACTTGCACCGTTACCGTTGGACGATCGGAAAAATCGGTCGATCCGGCGGCTGCAACGGGCAAATCCAGCTTCAGAAAAATCTCCTGAGTGGCAAGATGGCTGCTAACCAGAAAAAAGATGATCAATAGAAACGTAACATCGATCATCGGAGTCAAATTGATTGTGACCCCCTTGGAACCGCGGTAGTTTGGAATTTTCACAAAATACTTCGTCGGTTTAGGTTTTGATGACTTTTAGCATGAGCCAAGATCCGATCAGCATCAACGTCACGTTTGCCAACCACAGCGTTCCAGCGGGCCAAGTTCCATGTTTCGCGAATTCTAGGCTTAATCCAAAGATTGGGTAGTAGATCAGCAAAATTGGGATAAAGCAAACTCCAAACGTCCACCAATAGTCCGCACTACGAATCAAAACCGCCATCGGTACTCCCATCCAAATAAAGGCGAGGCAACTAAACCCGAGTGCCCATCGTCTCATTGGCTCGGTCCTTAATTTTGATAGAGTGCGCTCGGTATCTACAAGCTGTGCTCCAAGCATGTATGTCGTCGGGTCGTTTAGGCTGACATACCGGCCAGACGCCAAGGTCATCGAGTAAAGTGTCGCCAATTTTTCTCGTCGCCGGGTATTTAGCCCATTTAGACGTACCAGTTCACTGGGAATTTGGCTAATGGAGTATTGTGATGGGCTCATCGTGCTTGAGCTATTCTTAGCTGCAAAATCCAAAGACATATCGATGACTTGGGGCCCTGGCAGCCGCAGTTGCTTTTCGCCGTCAATGTCGACGAAAGAATTGATCAGTTCGATTACCATCTTATCTTCCAATGGATCGATCGAGATCTTTGCCGCATCTGCGGTGATAGTCCGAAGCTGGTTTCCGTTTTGCATCCAAATGTTTGGCTTAATCAGCCAACGATCTTTGACCTCCTGTACGTGGATGGCAAACCCTTTGTCCGAGTTGTACGCTTTTTTGGAACTGAGACCACGATAAATGATTTCTTCAAATGAACGCAAAATCACATGCTGCATAGCTGGTTTCGCCCAAGAGACAGCCAAGTCATTTAGCCAAACCGACGGGATACTCAACACGAAACCAAGAAAGATCACTGGCCGAAAAATACACATCGGGGATATGCCAGCACTCTTAATAGCCACAATCTCGTTGTCTGCCGAAATTCGCCCATACACGCAGCAAACGGAAAAAAGAATCGTCGCCGGTACCGAAAACTGTAAGGCAATCAAAAAGATGTAGGGCATCAGTTTGGCAACCGCGAGATAGCTCAAGTCTTCAGCGATCAGCTTCTGTCCCACAAACACCAACGAAATCACCAGCGTCATCGCGATCAATGACACCGCAAACATTTTGAGAACATCCCACAGGATGTATCTAGTGAACTTGGCTGGAAACATGGCTCGGACTATAGCTAACGCGCCCATTCGGGACGATGCCATTTAATTAGATAGCTAAGTCATTCCAGGCCCGATAATTGCATACCAAATTAAAGTTTAATGCCTTTGGGGTCAACTTGTTGCGTTGCTAACAGATGCTGCTACCAGACGGTCTTCTCAAAGGTGATAATGTTATTCAATCTCTTGAATTAGAATTGCATTCCAACCGGTTGAATAGGTTTCGAATCCTGGCGACTTTGCATACGCGATGCACACTTTTTTGTTGTCTAAATCGGTCAAAAAGTAACCCTTGCTCTCGCTGAGCAGCGATTCGATTTTTTGAACTGGCAACTTGAAGTCAAAAGGCAATGGCCTGGAACTCGCAAGTACCGCAAAGTTTTCATCTATGATCAGTCGCAGCGTCCGTTGGGACTCAAATTCGTTCAAGCTAGCATTTTGAAGGACCGCGCTCGAAAGCGCCTCCCAGTTAAAGACCACGCCGAGGGCACCGAGAATCGGTTCGTTTGCCTCCCCATGCCGTCTGACCGTAGCGGAATAAATCAGAACGGACTCGTTGCCCACGAGTTGCGATCTATGGGCCGACTGGAATGCGAAATCATTTCCGCTGCGTGTCGCCAAGGCTTTCGAAAACCAAGCAGCCTTGGATTCATTGCGCCCAACCACGCTAAAGTTGTTTGGCCGACCGTTTGCAATGATTTGTCCTGTCGAATCGCACAGCACCAAATCAAGATAAACGGTGTAGGCATTGAGGATGACCCCCATTCGTTTCGAAGCAAATGCGGCAGACGCATCCGAGGGCTGGGTGAGCGCATCAACCAAAGCGCTATCGGTAGCCCACCAACGGACATCGCATGTTCGCTCATACAAGTTGCGGTCAATTAAATCGATACTGTTGAGTGCAATATCAGCGAGTCTCGTTCCCCGCACGTTGCCACCGATGATGTTGACCAGTCGAGAAATCGACTCCTGTGTCTTGTTTGCCATATCGTCAGCAACGCTAGCAGTCTTGTTGGACAGGCCTTGCATTTCTTGTGCTACCACGCCGAATGCAGCGCCACTTGAGCCGGCCCGGGCTGCTTCTATCCGTGCGTTCAAGGAAAGCAGCTTTGCATTCTCGTTGATTTCCCGAATCTCGTTGATAGCTGTGTGCATGGCATCAGCCAATTGCTCAACAACTTTGACAACGAGGTCCGTTGGCGAGCCATTCAACTTCTCCGCTTTACCAGTCGGAGTTTTGGCAATCGATTTCGTGTTCACGGGGCTATGAGCAGTGATCATCGTCGTGGGTCTTCAGTGGAAGTGTAAGACTTTCAAACAAAAGCTCCGAGACCGCCATTTCGAAGCATAAAGCATAATCGTTTTTCTGATATCGGCATTTTGCCGATCTTAGATGATGAGGACGGTTGGGATTCCTCGCGAACCGGAGCGCTCGAGTAGAATGATCCGGATTTTTCCAAAGAAACTAGTGCAGAGTCAGAAGTAAAAAAGGTGGGGTAAGCTTCCTGCGCGTCCTGAAATGAAGCTGTATCAAGCTTTTTTAACCGCAGATTCTGGGAAGAGCAGTTTTTGTTGTGCGTATCGAGCCGAGTCCTCGTCGTCTGAAATGAGAATCTTCGTTGCATAACGGAGCTACGGATTAATTTCAACACGGTAATTCAATATACGACTCGTTGAGACTTGATCGCACCGCAACCAGAGAGCTTTTTGTGTTAAATCAGAAGCCTTATCGAGCACGATCGTTTTAGTAATTTTATCACGAAGTCCAGCAATTTGAAATCGTTCGCGTGGACGACCAGGGATTTGCAATACACAGTCAAAGCTGGCCGGCTCGGGCAGATTGTTGGACGCCTCGATGAACAGCTTTAGCTGATCGTCCGAATCAATTTCGTATCGAATGGCAAATTCAAAATCTTTCGTTCCAACTTGAACGTCTTGATCGACCACAAAAACAACTGGCCGTTCTCCTTGGATCGCAAACTCCAATTTGATCGATGCCGCCATCGTATTCGCGTCCGCTTTGACTTGGATTGGGAAATTGAGAACTCCATTAAAATTCTCTTCGATTTCAAAGTTGATGAGGGAGTCTTCGGCCAGAAAAGAGGGCGCTATGATTTTGGCTTGACCGACCACCTGCTTTGGAAACGGATTGGCAAACAAGACTTTCATTGTTTGTGTTTGGCCGACCAACGGGTCGATGCGACTTTCTTCGAGAGAAATTCCCATTCGCCATCGCGCGACTCGGATATCAATACCTTCAATGATGATTGGCCAGCTGCCGATGGAGATACGTTGTTCGGTACCATTGCTATTCTCCACAACGTCAACGGCTACAGGGCGCCCCCAAACATCCTGTGCGGAGACATTGTCACCTAGGAAAAGCTGCGCTGTAGTTGGATGCGTTGACCAGGCGATCAATTTAGCGATATCGCTCGAGGCGATCACATAATTCTCACCCAGGGCCGGGATGGAAAGACTTCCAATTTTCCGCATGCCTGCCGATGCCGCAGAAGTGTTACGAAACGGCAGAAACATCTCCCGAGGCCCACCGTCTGGAGCGAGCAATCCCACATCGGTGTCGAACGGATTGGAGATCCATGCAGATGTAGCCATCGATCCATTGCCACCCAGCATTTGTAACATTCGAGAAACGAGGTCTCGCGTTCGAACGGGCAGCGAATATTGGTTTGCACTGATCGGCGTTATGTTCTTCCAAGAGGTCATTTTAGTCGACTCCTTGGGATCCTTATTCGCGTCGAACGTGTTCATCTCCTCTACCGTTAATGGTTGACTGGAAAAAAGTTGCCAACGATCAACCACAGGTGAGTTAACGGGCGTGAAGCCAGTGCTGCGCGAAGCGATGAACTGCGGCTCTTGCCCATACTTTTTTGCAAAGCCCTTGATCGTATCTAAGCTGGACTTAAGGCGAGGATTTAAGACAAAGTCCGGCTCGTGGTCCCACCCAATTTGGATTTCAGAAATCCGCATGCATATTTGACGCATTACCGGTTCCAAATACGACTGAACCAAAAACGAATCTTCCAAAGCCGTTGCGGTATCATTCGGATTCAATCGAGGGAATTTGCTTCGAATCGATGCTGGTGGAACAGCGATGACTCCAACGCATCCGACGCCAGCTCTCAAGACTTTATCGATTCGTTCGATTTGTAATTTGCTCTCAACCTTATCTTCATTGTCGAACCAAATCGGCAACTTCACTTTCCCCACGAACCCCGCTCGCAATATCTCAAGAAGACTTTCTGTGTTTGTTTCGATAATCTCGTCATCAATACGTGTGGACATGGTCCATCCGAACCGATTGTCCGGCACTCTTTGTTTTTGGTCCGCGAGAACCACGAACTGTTTATCTAGTTCAAAGAACCCAGAATTACCTCTGTCTAGTTGAGTTGTAATTTCGTAGTAGCCTGGCTCCAAATCAGAAATTCGCCATTCGCAACTTCCATCCCAATGCTTTTTCGCGAACGTTTTCACCGGGGATTGCGGATCTTTTTTGGAAACCAATTTCGGCTCCAACGGATTGGTTGGCACCAATATTTTCGATGTTTTTGCGACAGCTTCGCCTGTATGATCGGTGAGAAACAATTCAAGTTTGGACTGATCGCTCGACATGCCACTCGCAGTGCATCGAACAATTACCTCTTCCCCGTATTGGTAGTACGGCAGTTTCTTGTCGACGAAGAGACTGATTCTAGGCGTCCGCAAAATTCGAATCGAATCGAATCCAAACTCCCCTCGAAAAGCGTTTCGGTTCCTCGGCTTAACTTGAAGAACGACTTGCACGAATGCGACGTCATCTCGGAAGGGATACAGCGAGTTGGTCGAGGCCATCTTCCACGCCGTTGTTCCTGTAATCGCCTTCGTGCTTTTTTCAAAAAGTATCTTCGATTTGTTATCGAGAAATCGAAGCTTCGCTCCCGCTTCATAATCCGGCGAATTGGCTCGAATCAAAGAGTTCATTGAGTAAATCGAATCGATGTCGGCGGGAACAGGCCTCGAAAGAATCTCGACTGAGCCACCATCCATTTGAGCGCGAAGATACGGGTTCAAGAGCGTTCGTTCAAGAAATTGATCGATGGCGGGGGGGACTTTTTCCGGAATCACTTGCCAAGGCCATTTGCCTTGATTCCAGGCGACTTGGCACTGCGAAGCAAATCGTCGGAAGTTTTCGACCTCAATTAGCTCGCCGGGGGATCGAGCGTTCTGATGAATCGCAATCGGAATGAAATTCGGGAAATCCCTACCAACCTGGCGAGTCCAAGAGTCCGGCCAACCATCGCGACGCAGGTCTTCCTTGGTGCCAAAATTCCATTCTGCAATGCATTCGATCGACGAGTTATCATCAGCGTGCGTAGACGTCATGCCCCATCCGTATAGAATGAGGGCCAGATAGATAGCTGTGCCCTTCGGGTTTCGGCGAAACGCTTTTAATAGAGGTCGCATTTTGCCTGGTCTACGTGTAGGTGTTCAACTCACTGGATTGAGGTTGCCATTTAAAGAAGCTTTGCACGTAGCGGCGCGCATGGGTGCCGCCGCAATCGAAATTGATGCTAGATACGAACTGAAGCCTGCTGAACTTGTCGGCACGGCGCTCCGACAAGTTCGGAAATTGCTAGAAGATCTGAATTTGCGAGTTGCATCGGTTCGGTACCCCACTCGCCGCGGATACGAATGTGAGGATGAACTGGAACGTCGCATCGATGGTACCAAAAAAGCGATGAAAATGGCACATGATCTTGGCGCGAACGTGGTCGTCAATCATGTTGGCGTCATCCCTGAATCCCCAGAGGATCCATCGTTTCAATTGATGCGAACGGTTTTGAGCGACCTCGGAGCTTACAGCCACCGCGTTGGCGCGTATCTCGGTTGCGAAACGGGTGCCGAACCGTTGTCTCGCCTTGCTTCACTGATCAACTCATTGCCCGACGGCAGCGTAGGCATCACGCTCAATCCTGGTAACCTGCTCGTAAACGGTTTTGACTTGGTTGATTTACAGTCCATTGCAAAAAACGTTATGCTGGTTCATGCCAAGGACGGTGTAAAGGATCGATCGCGTGGACGAGGAACCGAAGTGCCTCTCGGACGTGGCATGGCTGAGTTTCCAGAAATTGTCGCCATTCTCGAAGAATTCCATTTCCCAGGCTACTTCGTGGTTGAAAGAGACAATGCCCAAAATCCAATAGAGGACATCGCATTGGCGGTGCAATTTCTTAAAAATATTTAGACTTGTTGCATCGACGAGTTTTGATGCGTTACCAACTCGATACGTTCAAGAAAAGAGATGAATCATGAAGAATCGACAACGGCTTGGCTCATTTTTACTCCTGACTTTCTCAGGTCTGTTTCTTGCCGCATACCTACAGTTTGGGGTGGCACAGGAAAGCAAACCCGCCGCCAAACCACCCGTGGAGGAGTTTGCAAAGTACCTTTCGGATACGGTGCTGACGGGAGTATTCACGGTGGACGGAAAGCCGCTCGATAAGCTCAATGAAGAGCGATACGAGATCAAAAGCGCACGCAAGGTAGACGGCTACGACAGCCTTTGGGAAATCGTGACTCGAATCAAATACGGCGACAAGGACATCTCATTGCCCGTCGAGATCAATGTGGAATGGGTTGGCAAAACCCCCGTCATGGTGATGGATTCCGTCTCGCTTCCTGGCTTGGGAACTTTTTCCGCGAGAGTCGTTTTTCACGATAAAAAATATGCTGGAACGTGGAAACATGACGATGTGGGTGGGCATCTCTTCGGCCGAGTCGAGAAAGCGACGGAAAAGCCGGCCAAATAAGGAATTGAACGCAAACTCGGTTTTAGAGAACGCGACCTTCGTTTAGAATGTCGCGCTTTCGTCCCAAAACTCGCGTTTGAAATAGTTGGCATGGTTTCAGATTCTCGGAAAAAAGTTGTCATTCTAGGCGGCGGCATTATCGGTCTTTCAACGGCTTACGCCGCCCTCAACGATGGAGCTCAGGTAACGGTTGTTGATCGAATTTCTGATGGTGGCGATAACTGCTCAATTGGAAACGCCGGTATGGTTGTTCCCAGCCACTTCATACCGTTAGCTGCCCCAGGCGCGTTCAAAAATGCGATCAAGTGGATGATGGACCCAGAGTCTCCATTCCATGTCAAGCCGCGACTGAGCTGGAACTTGATGAAGTGGGGCTTGCGGTTCTACCTCGCCTCGACCGAATCCCAGGTTGGTCAAGCTGCTCCGCTCCTACGCGATTTGAGTTTTGCTTCGCGCGATCTTTACATCAAATGGAGCGACGCCGGCATCGAATGCTCCCTTGCCAAAAAAGGATTGCTCATGCTCTGCAAATCGGAGAGTGCGATGGAAGAAGAGTCCAACATTGCTCACCGTGCTCGCGATCTGGGTGTGCCCGCACAATCTTTGACCGCAGCTGAAACAAGCACCCTGGACCCAAACGTAACGATGGACATCCTGGGTAGCGTCTATTATCCAAAAGACTGCCACCTCGATCCCGCACAACTGCTGACTTCACTCAAAGAAAAAATCGCAGCTCTGGGTGGAAAGATCCAAAGCGATTGCTTAGTCACCGGATGGCGCAAAAACAATCAAACGATCTGTGCCCTCGAGACTAAACAGGGAGATATCGAAGCAGATGAATTTGTTCTCTGCGGTGGAGTCTGGTCTCAGGAATTGGTAAGGGCACTGGCGTTGCAACTACCTTTGCAACCCGGAAAAGGCTACTCGCTAACGATCCCTAATCCGATCGAACAACCCAATGTTTGCTCCATCCTTTGCGAAGCGAAAGTGGCCGTCACACCCATGGGAAGTGGATTGCGATTCGGGGGTACCATGCAGATTGGTGAACTCAATCAATCGATTGATCCTCGCCGAGTTCATGGTATTCTCAAAAGCATTCCCGACTACATGCCGAGATTTCGCAATCAACACTTTGAAGGAATTCAACCTTGGTGCGGATTGCGTCCCGTTTCACCAGACGGTTTGCCTTACATCGGCAGAAGCAACGCATGGAAAAATCTGACGATCGCGACTGGGCATGCGATGATGGGACTCAGTCTCGGACCAATCACTGGTGAACTCGTGAGCCAAATCCTGCACGGTCGGCCATCGAGCATCAATATTGACCGATTATCCCCAGATCGATACCAGAACTAGTGCTTCGTCCATTGCGGAACCGATACAATCCGCCCACTTGACCGTCAGAGTCGGCAAAGTTTTCTCAATTGGACCCAAGCCTTGCGCATTCCTCGGATTGGGCGGTATTTTTCTAAACTCGTGTCGCGCGTCGAAGCTATATCACGTCGCTTTGTTTAGTGCCTTCAAGATCCAAGCATCTTTAGCAGTTAATTCTATGAACCGAATGCTCACCCATCGCATCACCGTTATGTTGTTTGCGACGACGATCTTCGTGAGCGCATTCTTGCTGTTTCAGGTACAACCGATTATGGGCAAGTACATACTGCCCTGGTTTGGCGGTAGCCCAGGCGTTTGGACCACCTGCATGCTGGTTTTCCAAGTGTTGTTATTCTGCGGATACGCCTACGCTCATATTTTGAATCGCTTTCTCGCCTTGCGGCCGCAAATTGCACTTCATTGCGTGCTACTACTCCTCGCCACTTTAACTCTGCCAATCACACCCACTAGCGATTGGAAGCCAGCCGGTGACGACTCACCGACTTGGATGATCATGTTGCTCCTAGCTTGCAAAGTCGGATGTCCCTACTTTCTACTATCTTCCACCGGGCCACTCCTGCAATCGTGGCTCGGACAATCCAAGATCGTTGACTCTCCGTACCGCCTTTACTCGCTATCAAACGTCGGTTCGATGCTGGCGTTGCTCTCGTTCCCCTTTGTCATTGAGCCCGCATTTTCGTCTTCGGAACAATCCGCGTACTGGTCGATGGCATTTTGCCTTTTTGCAATAGCATGTGGAATGTCTGGATTCCTTCTTTTCAGGTCGAAGCAAGTTGCTCCCGTCGCAGCCGAGGGCCAGGTTGTTTCGGCCAAGCAACCAACAAGCTGGTCCTTGATCGGTGCTTGGTTTGCACTTTCCATGCTGCCGTCCGTAATGTTACTGGCTACGACGAATCAAGTCTGCCTGGACACCGGTGTGATACCTTTTCTTTGGGTCATTCCGCTAGCGATCTACTTGCTCAGTTTTATTTTGACGTTCGATAGCGACCGATGGTACTCGCGACGGCCCACGATCATGTGTGCCGCGGTTTCGTTCCTTGTCCTATTCGCTTTGAAGTTGGTGGAGTATCCAACTCCTCTGACGATCGAATTACCACTCTACTTTGCCGGTCTATTCTTTTCCTGCATGGTTTGCCATGGCGAACTCGTCGGAATGCGACCGCATCCCAGCAAGCTCACTTCGTTTTATATGACTCTTTCCGCTGGTGGTGCTTTCGGCGGCATCTTTGTTGGCCTTATCGCACCGTGGTTGTTTCGTGGCTACTTTGAATGGCAGCTAGGGCTGTTCGGATGCATCCTGGTTTTCGTAGAAACCTACTTGCAAAGCAACGCGATTTGGAAGCATCGAGTGCCTTCCTCGTTTAAATTCACCATGGCAGTCGTACTACCGATTGTGGCAATCCTAGGGCTCAGTTTTTGGAGCAGCGTTTCGAACCATCGACTCGTTGCCAAACGCAATTTTTACGGCGTTCTCAGCGTCGACAGCAAACCCGACCCAGTCTCGGGTATGGCTAAAAGAGATCTGGTTCATGGTCGCATCGTGCACGGGTCTCAGTTTCAAGATGATGCCGCAAAAAACTTGCCGACAACGTACTACACAACTTCATCCGGCGTTGGAATCGCACTTCTGAATCACAGGACAGATGTACAGCGTCATGTTGGAGTGGTGGGCCTGGGTGCGGGCACACTTGCGACGTACGGCAAACCGGGCGATCGATACCGATTCTATGAAATCAACGAGAATGTGATTGGGTTGGCGAACGACTATTTTTCTTTCCTCATAGACACGCCGGCAGAGGTCAATATTGTTCTAGGTGATGCAAGACTGACGTTGGAACGAGAGATTTCCCAAGACTTCGACGTCCTGGTACTAGATGCCTTCAGCGGCGACGCGGTTCCCGTCCACCTGTTGACTCGCGAAGCGATGGAAATCTACTGCCGACACTTGAAACCGGATGGCGTGTTAGCCATTCACATCTCCAATCTCTACTTTGATCTTCAGTCGATCGTGACGGGGCTTGCGATCAACGCATCGTTTTCGTCTACGATCATAGCCGACGAAGATGCCTCATCCCCAGGCTCGCTGAAGTCATGTTGGGTATTGTTATCTAGCAGTAACGAAACTCTGAATCGAGCCATGGGGGCAACCCGGTTTGCACCTCCAGAAGGAAAATCCGTTCTCTGGACAGATGACAGAAGCAACCTGTTCGAAGCCTTGAAGTAGTCGGACTATTTAGCATTCCCGGAGAACTAAAAGTTAGTTCGGAACTGCGAGCGTCGCGGGCATACCAGCGTTTGCGGCGAGATTTTCTATCGTCCCAATAGTAAAGTGGAGTTTTCCCCGGGACTCTGTTACACAATGACGCACGCCGAGAAAAGACCTTCGCACACCGAATCCCTCCGCACAGATAGCATAGAACCTGGGCCTGAATGAACGCCAAAACGAATCCAAGAAAAAATCGGGTCCAGCACAATTGACGTAAATTACCGTCATATTTACAATATCCTAACGCCTCACGAACTATTGCATAATCGTATTGCGATTCGTGTCCTCTCCGGCACCAAGTACTTTAATTCTTTCGGGAGGATTTCTAATGAAACGTTCTATTTCCGCTAGGGTCAAACAGGGGTTCACCCTGGTTGAGTTATTGGTTGTCATTGCAATCATCGGCATTCTAGTTGGATTGCTTCTTCCAGCAGTCCAAGCAGCCAGAGAAGCTGCTAGGCGTATGAGTTGTCAGAACAACTTGAAGCAATTAGGACTTGCATTACAAAATTTTGAGAGCAGCAATCGAAAACTGCCTCCTGGTTGGTTAGGCATGTCTCGTGCAACTCCTTTTGATGCTCCTGCGGGTAATCAGCAGTACTACGGGTTGCTTCCATTCTTGTTGCCGTTCATGGAGCAGTCGACCGTCTCCAATCAATTTCCAGTAAGCTTATTCAGAGTGGATCGGCTTCCAACAGGCAGCGAGGATCTACGTTGGTTTGCTAGCTTGCCGGCGTCGCTTTTAGCGGGTGGAACCCAGCCATTCAATCTTGCGCAGTTCTCGATTCCAGGATTTAAGTGCCCATCCGATGCTAAAATTCCTCAAGTGATGTGGAGTCGAGCCCACATTCGTTCAGCAGCACCACCTGCGACCGGATTGACGATGACGTTTTTTAGTGGGACTGGTTCGTTTTTGAATGTTGGGAGAACAAATTATGTCGCTTGTATCGGTCGGCCTGACGAAAATGGCGGACTTCGAGAAGGGATGTTCCGCAATCGACAGCAAACCAAATTTGGCGAAATCACCGACGGACTAAGTAACACGCTCGCGATTGGTGAGACGCACGGCGGAGTTTCATCCGATGTACCGCCATTGCCTGCGTCGTGGCTTTGGATTTCAGCTCCAGGACTTCCTTCATCCACTTCAGCGTCTTGGTTGCCTGGTCAGAATTCGCGCACTGCCTTTAATAGCTACCACACAGGCTTGGCTCAGTTTGTCCAAGCAGACGGTTCCGTTCGACCAATCAGCAATTCAATTGCGCCATCTATATGGATCACCATTAATGGTATGAAGGACGGTGAGGTCAACGGCGAATACTAAACCAAATCGGGTATTGGTCTCAGGGCAGTAGGTCGACATGAAGCAAACCACGGGAATGAGATCTTGAACATGAGAAATTTTGGTCCCGGGTCGTGTAACACGTA
>Ga0105045_10003314_pt1 | contig 13818 bp, 17 predicted proteins | sample MAT02_FD_78089 | JGI IMG/M metagenome (GOLD analysis project Ga0105045, IMG submission 78089) | Freshwater microbial communities from Lake Fryxell liftoff mats and glacier meltwater in Antarctica - MAT-02 (megahit assembly) | ecosystem: Environmental > Aquatic > Freshwater > Ice > Liftoff...
AGCCGATCCCGATCCTGATCCCGATCCGCAGTCCCTGTTGTCGTTGCTGGCCGACATATCCGGCGCACGCGCCTGCGTGGACATCGGTGGCACCAAGGTGGCGGTGAGCATTGCCGATGCGCAAGGGCTGCGCGGCCGGGTGAGCGAGCCCACGGCCATGCAAGGCGATAACGACGCGCTGGCAGCGCAGGTGATGCGTCTGATCGCAGAGAGTTGCGCCAAGGCCGGACTGCAGACGACCGACGTGGGCTCGGTCGGTGTTTCCGCCTGTGGCCCCTTCCTGATCCGGGACGGCTGTGTCGAACTGGCGGCACCCAACATCTGCGGTGGCCTGGCCGGCCCGGCGCGGGGTCTGCCCAACGACTGGACCAGCGCAGTGCTGGAGGCGCCCCTGCGCGCCGCGTTCCCCGTCGTGCATGTGGCCAATGATGCCATCGCCGCTTTGGTGGCCGAGCGCCGGTGGGGCGCTTTGCAGGGCATGGACCATTGCGCCTACGTGACCTGGAGTACTGGCATCGGCATCGGGCTGTGTGTGGACGGCCATGTGCTGCGCGGCAAGAACGGCAACGCCGGCCATGCCGGCCACATGTTCGTCAACGACAACTTTGATGCCCTTTGTGGCTGCGGCAATATCGGCGACGTGGAAGGGCAGGTGGCGGGTAATGCGCTGGCGCGCCGGTTTGCGGAGCTCGGGTTTGCCGACGCTGCGGCCTTGCTGACGCAGGCCCGGAACGGTGACGCCCAGGCGCTCACGATTGTCGACGCCGTCTGTCGCGTCTTGGGCCGCATGGTGTACAACCTGGTCGTCACGCTCGACCTGCAGAGAATCAGCTTCGGTGGCAGCGTGTTCTGGCACCACCGGGCGTTCTTGCTACCGCGCTTGCAGTCGCATCTCGGCGGCAAGCTGCCCGCGCTGACCGATGGTGTGCGGCTGGTCGAAGCCGGTTTGGGTGACAGGCTCGGCGATTACGCGGCCTTGGCGCTGGTTGCCTGAAACTGCTTGCTGCTCACGCTCTCAACCCCAGGCATGCTTGCAGCGCTGGGATTCCAGCCGGTAGACGGCCTGGTTCTGGTCGGTCAGCGCCTGGCCATGGTGTGCCAGCTGCTGCATCAGCTGGTCGCAGGCTGCCTGCACCGCCTGCGCCGATATGCCTTCGATCAGCAAGATCCAGCGGGGAATGCCGGTTGCCTGGCCGCGTGCCTTTTTCTCGGCGGTCTCGATCCGGCTGCCGCTGTCGTCGGCTTGGCACAGATGGATGCCGACGATGCCCGGCGCATCGACCTGCACGGGAAGTAGTTGCTGGCGCAGCAACTGGGTCAAGGCTTGCGACGCATCAGGGGGCACATCGAACCGCAAAGTCAGCATGTAGCCACCTTGGCCAACGCCCGCACTGTGAATGACGCGGCAAATGGCCCGGGTGACGTTGCGAAACGATGTCACCACTTCTCGCGTCCATGGTGTGGGCGCGTTGAGCCGGTTCAGGTAATCCTGGCCCGACAACACCTCGGGGCTGTCGGCCTCGTACAGGTTGAAGTACTCTGGCGCGCCCTGTTCGGCGATGTAACGTCGGCCACGCCGGAACCCCGGAATGCCGACCCGCTCGGGCATGTGTTCCTGGTTGTGCCAGGCGTAGAACGTGTCCTTGGCCTCGGGCAGCATGTCATGCCAGATGGTCACAGCACCGCTTCCGTAAAGACTCATGGTTCTCTCCTTGGAGTCGCTTTTTGCGCCCGTAGGTGCCTGCCGGTGTGTGCAGGCCGCGTCATGGTGCGCCGCTGAGTGGCAGGTTGTCGTGCGGCCAGACCAGGGCCAGCGTGCCGGCCGCCTGCTGCAGCAAGGCATGGAACTCGGCGTCGCGCTCGGGCCCCATGCGCACCAGCGGACCGGCGATGCTCATCGTGCCCAGCACCCTGCGGTCGTCTTGGGCGTGAACCACGACCGCAATGGCTTTGACCCCGGGCTCGGCTTCCTCGATCGCCAGGCCGTAGCCGCGGGTGCGACAAGTCCCCAGATCGCGCAGCAGACCTTGGGCGTCATGCAAGGCGCGGGGACCTATCAGCATTCCGGAGCGCGGGGGCAAGCCCAGGCCGCCTTCGTGGGCCAGCCGAACCGCTACCGCGTCGTCCAGCGTGGAGAGCCAGATCTTGCCGTTGGCGGTGGTATGCGGGATCAGCCGACCATTGGGTGCCGGCTGGTACATCAGACCGGTGGGCGCGCCTTGCGACGAGGCCAGCCAATGCAGCGCGTTGTCTTGCAGCACGGTGAGCCGAACGAGTTCGCGGCAACGCTTGGCGACCTCGTTCAGGATCGGCTGCGCGACTCCTGGCAAGCCAGTTGCGCGCAGGTACTGCTGGCCCAGCAAGGCCAGCTTGAGTGTGAGCCGGTAGCGTTCGGTGTCGTGGTCTTGTTCGATCCAGCCAAGTGCATGGAGCTCCGTCAAGAGTCGATGTACCGCACCTTTGGGTTGCTCCAGTGCCGCAGCGATGTCGGATAGGCGTCGCCAATGCGAATCGACCGACAGCAGCTCGAGTACTTCCAGACAGCGGTTGAGCAAGCCTTGAACGACCCTCATGGGATGGCCGCATTTGTCGATGACAGGGCCGTCTGACACAGCGCGGGAACAGTAAACCACATGCTCGCAATTGTAATGGAACATTGTTCCACTAATATGCTACGATGCCCTCAAGGACCGATCATGCAAGACGAAGCCATGCCGAACTTTCCGGGCCCGCTGCGCCTCGACGCGGCGCGCTCGCTGTTTGGCATCGTCACGTTATCCAATGCCGCCTTCACCCGCGACGGCCCGCGTGCCGATGTCGAATACCGCGACCTGGGTCTGGCGGCCAGCACGCAGGGCCGCATCGGCGCGCGCCACATTCGGGCCATCGTGCCGTTCGACCAGGAAACTGGATGGCACTGGCACGACATGACAGGCCACTTCAACTATGTGCTGCAAGGCTGGATCCGCTTTCGGTATGCCGGAATCGAGGGCGACGTCACGGTGCATGCCGGCACGTGCCTGGCGCAGCCCGGTGGTGTGCCGCACAACGTGGTCGGTCGCTCCGACGACCTGGAACTGATCGAGATCAATATGCCTGCGGTGTTTGGCACCCAGGATCTCGATCCTCGCGCGTTGGACATTTCATGAGCGATGCAGGCTCACCGGCAACCGCCACGCCCGTGGGTGCGTTCACCCGCTGGCGGCGCAAGCGGCAGGGCGCTTTGTTGCTGGCGGTGGGCCTTTTGCTGTTTTGGGAGGTGGCGGTACGCTTGCTCGGCATCAAAGAGTACCTGCTGCCCGCCCCCAGCAAGATCTGGCTGGAATTCAACAAGCGTATTCCGGTGGTGATGGATGGTGCCTGGGTTACCACGCAGGAGATTCTGGGCGGTTATCTGCTGGCGGTGGTGGTGAGCATTCCGTTCGCGCTGGCGGTCACCTATTCGCGCTTCATGGAGAACGCGGTGTACCCGGTGGTGGTGTTTCTGCAGATCGTGCCCAAGATCGCGATCGCGCCGCTGTTCATCATTTGGTTCGGCTTTGGCTACACGCCCAAGCTGTTGATCGTGTTCTTGTTGTCGTTTTTCCCGATCGTCGTCTCGGCCATTGCCGGGTTCAAGGCGGTTGACCCGGAGATCACCGATTTCGCGCGTACCACCGGTGCCAATGGTTGGAAGCTGTTTGCCAAGATTCGGTTGCCCCAGGCCTTGCCCGACATCTTCACCGGCCTGAAGGTCGGCGCGGCCTTGGCGTCCACCGCCGCCATCGTCGCCGAGTTCGTCGCCTCGGACAGCGGCCTGGGCTACCTGCTTTTGCAATACAACGGCAATCTCGACACACCCATGGTGTTTGCCGTCATCTTCGTGCTCAGTTTCATTGGCCTGGCGGTGTACTACACGGTCGAGTTCATCGAACGCATCACCATTCCCTGGCATACGTCGCAGAACCAGACGCACACCACATCCCTCTGAGGATTTTTGAAGTTACTTACCAAAGGAGACATTCATGCGTATCGTCAAACTGCTTCTTGCCGCCACATTGGCGGTGTCCGCAACCCTAGCCAGCGCCCAGGAGGCGGTGTCGTTGCGGCTGAACTGGTATCTGGGTGGGCTGCATGTGCCGTTTTACTACGGCAAGGAGATGGGCTTCTTCAAGCAAGAGGGTATCGACCTGACGATCAATGAGGGTCGCGGTTCCGGCAACACGGTACAGGTGGTCGCTGCAGGTTCCGATACTTTCGGCATGGCGGACTCTTCCAGTTTGATCACCACCGCGTCCAAGGGCGCAGATGTCAAGTCGGTGATGTCCTTGCTCAACTCCACCGGGTTCTCGGTCGTGTCGCTGGCCTCGACCGGTATCAAGACCCCGAAGGATCTCGAAGGCAAGTCGTTTGCGGTCTCGCCCGGCGATCCGCTGGGTCAGTTGTTCCGCGCGCTGGCGGCTCACAACAATCTCGACATGAGCAAGATCAGATTCGTGCAGGTCGACCCGGCGGCCAAGGTGGTGGCGGTGCTGGAGAAAAAAGTCGATGCCTTGCTCGGCGGTGCCGATGACCAGTACTTTCTGATCAAGTACAAGGGGCAGGTGCCTGCTGCGTTGCGCTATGCCGATCACGGTGCCAACATCGTGGGCATGACCATTCTGACCACCGGTGCCACCATCAAGAACAAACCCGACCTGGTGCGCCGTTTTGTCAAGGCTTCGGTACGCTCCTGGGAAGAGGCGAAGAAAAATCCGGAAGCGGCGGTGAATGCGGCCATGAAAGTCAAGCCCGACCTGAACCGGCTGTCCACAATGGACCAGATGATGGTTGACTTCGAACTGCTCGATTCGCCCAACTCCAAGGGCAAGATCGGCCTGGGTGCCAAGGCCGACTGGGACCAGACGCTTACGCTGCTCAAGCAATACCGCGAGCTGTCCACGAACGAGCCCTGGACAACGTTCCACACCAACGAATTCCTGCCCAAGTGAAGGCGCGTTGCGGGGTGTGCAAACGCCGGGGGGACGTGTGAGCGATCGGGCATCTGCGGCCGTTGGCGCTACCTACGTCGATACCCACATCGGTACCCACATCGGTACCCACATCCAGATCCGCGATTTGCGTCATACCTTCGTGCGTGACGGTATGGTCACCCATGCGCTCGATGGCATGGACCTGGAGGTGCGCACCGGCGAGCTGGTGGCTGTCGTAGGCCCTTCAGGCTGCGGCAAAAGCACCATGCTGCGCATTGTGGCCGGGCTGTTGCCATTCAGCTCCGGCATAGTGCAAGTTGGCGGCAAGGCGGTTGCCGGTCCGCAGACCGACCTGGGTATCGTTTTCCAGAGCCCGGTGTTGCTGGATTGGCGCAACGTGCTGGATAACGTGCTGATCCAGCTCGAGCTGCGTGGCCTGAATGCCGACCAATACCGCGACAAGGCCCGTCAGTTGCTGGCCGACGTGGGCCTGGCCGATTTTTACGACCGCAGGCCGCGTGAGCTGTCGGGTGGCATGCGCCAGCGGGTGGCGATAGTGCGGGCTTTGATCCACGACCCGACGTTACTGATGATGGACGAGCCTTTCGGCGCGCTCGATGCGTTGACCCGCGAGCAGATGCGCATCGATCTGGAGAAGCTGTGGCTGCAGCAGCGCCACACCTTGATCTTTGTGACCCACGGCATCTCCGAGGCAGTGGCGCTGGCCGATCGCGTGGTGGTGATGACGCCGCGGCCGGGCCGCATCGAGAAGATCATCACGATCGACCTGCCGCGCCCGCGCAACAAGGCGGTTGTCACCAGCAGCCGATTCACCGAATATTGCGAAGAGATCACCGAGTGCTTCATGCGCTTCGGTGTGATCCGGTATTGACGACAAGCATGCCGGCACCGATGTGACGCACGGCACGCCCGCCCAGCACGGAGATGAGACCATGGTCCACCTGAACCGCCCATTCACCGGCGTGATCGCCGCCCCGATGTTGCCGATGGTTGAAGGCGGCGATATCGACTGGCCGACCCTGGAGCGGTATATCGACTGGATCGCCGCCCAGCAGCCGGCCGGCATCGTCATGAACGTCGACGCCTCGGAAGTGATCGCGCTCGACGATGACGAACAGATGCAGGTCATCCGTACCTGCAAGCGTGTGGTCGATGGCCGTGTGCCGTTGTTGTCGGGCATCGTGGCTGGCTCGACCCGCGGGGCTGCGGCCAAGGCGGTGCAGTTACGCGAGGCCGGAGCCGAGGGCTTGACGGTGTTCCCGCCTTTTCCCACTTTCAGCGGCGCGCCGGTACCCAGCGAGATGATCGTGCGCTACCACCGCGCGATCGCGCAGGCTGCCGACCTGCCGATCATCTGTTTTCAGTTTCCCAAAGGCTGGGGACCAGACTACACGCCCGAGATCTTGCGGGCGATGGCCGAGATACCGCAGCTGGTGGCGATCAAGGAATCCAGCTTCGATGTCGGTCAGACGCTGCAGACCATCGACGTGGCACGAGCGCTGGCGCGCCCGATCGGTGTGCTCACCGGCAGCGACACCTTCATCTTCGAGGCCATGGTCATGGGCTGCAATGGCGCGTTGATCGGATTTGCCGGTACCGCGACGCGCGAGCTGGTGGCGATGCACCATGCGGTGCATATCGGTGACCTCGGTGCCGGGCGCGCGATCTGGGACAAGCTCGGCCCGATTGCCCGCTACTGCTGGCGTCTGCCGATCCGCGATTTCCGCCCGCGCATGAAGGAGGTGCTGCGGCTGCAAGGTCTGTTTCCATCAGCCGCCTGCCGCGAGCCGCAGTTGGGCATCGACGCGCCGGAGCAAAGCGAGATCGCGCGCCTGTGCAGGATCGCGGGTCTGCTGAGACGCAATTGACTGGCCCCGGCCGGAATCACGATCACGCATCACACCGGTGTTGGCGAGGCCGCCAGCACAAGCAGGTGGTCTGCGCGCTCTGCCTGTGTCGCCAACAGCGAGGCAACCCCCTTGTCAAAGGTTACCAACCTGGCAGCGTGGCGCATGGCAGTGGCAAGCAACCAGGCGTCCGTGATCTGCCGGTGTCCCAGCAGTCCTCCCGTGCAGGTTTCCTGTACGCGGCGCATATCAAAATCGATCGCGAGGTAGTGATGTTTCGGGTGGGCGGTGGTCCGTGCCAGAAGTTCAACGACGTGACCGGCTTGCAGCGATTCGCCTGAAAATGCAGGTTGCAAAATCACGCGCACAAACGCGGCCTGCGTGAACGCACAAGTGGCCCAGCCACGCCTGGCGTGGGTCTTGAACCAGTCCAGGGCGATGGAGTGGTGCACGTGTCCACTCCAGCACAACGCTACCAGGGCATTCACATCCAGCAGAAACATCAAGAGGGGTCTTCCGTCAGGTCCTTGACAAGAGCCGCCGTCACTTTGGGCCGTGTCGAATCCACAGGAACATCAAATATCCAGATTCCATGGACCCTTTTCAGGCCAATCCTTGACTCCTTGGACTGGCCGGTGCCGCGGAGCACCAGTTCCGACACCGCATCACCCAATTTCATGGCGCGGGCAGCAGCGTAGTCCGATGCCGCCTGGAAAGCGTCGTCCTGCAAATTGAGTGTTGTGCGCATGGGTTGCGAATGCCGACTTTGAAACTATTTTTCGATACTAGCATCAAAATATTTTTTGATGCAGTAAAGTTCGTCGCCTGCTCACGGCAGGCCGCGCTAATCTGTGTGCAGACTCAGCGCGTGAGTGCCTGGCAGCCGGCGCGCTCAAGGTGCCAGTGAGGCACTGATTTCGGCGAAGTTATGGGCGTGCTCGATCACGTCGATCTGGTGGCCGAGCTGGCGCTCGATCTGTGCCTGGGAAATGACCCCGCGCAACACCGGGGTCTGGCCGTCTTGCCCGTGATCGACCACCAGCATGTGGCGCCGCCCAAGGTCGCGGATGGTTGCGATCACCTTGGCCACCGTGGCGTGGCGCAGATCGTTCATGCCGACTGCGTCCAGCGTGGCCAGCGGCGACATCACGTCGGCCACCACCAGATCGTCATAACGCACGCCCTTGTGCGCGATCGCCTGCATCGGCCGCTCGCCATCCATATCGGTGGTGGTGATGAGGCCGTCCACACAGGGCATCTCACTCACCACAAACAACAGCCGCACGCCCTGGTGAATCATGTGCTCGCGCGCCATCCGCAGCGTCTCGTCGGGGCGCACGGTTGCCGCACGCACCAGCTCAAGGTCGGTCATGACAGACAGCGCCGGTGAGTCCAGCGTGACCCGCTCTGCAGCGAGTTGCCTCGGTTGCGCAAAGCGGGTAGCCCCGGGGAAGTGGAACGAGGGAAGCAATTGGTGATTCACGTTGTGCCTCAAGTCAAAAAACATCAAATCAGCAGTGGATATCCGACCGACAGGACATCCTGAGTGCCTAGTGTGCCGCAGCTGCTGCATCGGCCTCGCAAAGCTTGCCAAAACCCGATCACAACGGTGCTTTGCGGTCGGATGGTCAGCTTCGCTTCGAAATCGACTCAGAATACTACGCGATCTAGGGAAACCAGCGCTGGATTGGCGGCGCATCCGCGAATCGGCAGTGATCGAGTGCATCTGGATACATCCTGGATTTGCAAGCCAGGACAGCTGCGCTGTAATGGGCGGCGCGCATCCTCGAAAGTGTTCACCCGTCGTTACGGCGTTGAAGCAATCACTGTGATTGAGTTTCAAATTTACTGAATGGCAATTTGTCTAATGAAGTCTACTGATGGTAGGCTTGGCCAGATCCTTCGTTGGTGCTCGGGCACAACGACCAACGGCACTGAGGACTGACGAGGCAAAATCGGCATGCCCCGCTATCTGCCAGGCGCAACGGCTGTCAGTTCAGATGTGTTTGCCGGCATCGAAGCCGTGGGCACCGGCAGCGTCCTGCGCAACGGCAAGGGGCACATGCTCCAGTGGTGTGGCCATCGAGTCGTTCCAGCGGTTCAGAAAGCCGAACATTGCCACCACGCCCAGAATCTCCACGATCTGTCCTTCGCTCCAGTGCTCGGACAACTCTGCGAACAGGCTATCGGTCACGGCATTGGGCTGCGAGGCGGCTGCCAGGGCAAAGTCGAGCGCTATTTTTTCGGCGGGGCTGTAGAGATCGCTGCTGGCATAGGTCCATACCGCAGCCAGCTTTTCTTCGGAGATGCCGAAATTCTTTGCACCCAGCAAGGTGTGGGCCTGGCAGTACAGGCAACCACTGGCTTTGCTGGCGAGGTGGCCGATCAGGCGGCGAAAACCCAGCTCGACCTCGCCCTCCGGTGCCATGACCGCCGCGTTGAGCTGTGCAAAGGCCTTGACCAGATGCGGCTTGCGCTGCATGGTCAACACACTATTGGGTGTGAAACCCAGTGTGCCCAGGAAGAAGTCGAAATGTGCCTTCAGCTCAGGCGTGGTCTCAGGGGCTAAGGGTTTTAACCGTGGCATGTTGTCTCCAAGTTTGGCTAAAGTGTAGGGTCAGATTCCGCTACAACCACAATCCGAGGAGTTCCGCATGCGTTCTTGGTTCAGTCGCCGTTCAGCCCTTGGCGCACTGGGTGCTGCTGCACTCGGTACTGCTCTGCCCACATTCGCGCAGTCCGCCCCAGTGAAGATACTGGTGGGTTTTCCGCCTGGCGGATCGGCTGATGCGACCGCGCGGCTGATTGCCGACAAGATGACCACAAGCATGGGCTCTCCCGTGCTGGTCGAGAACCGCCCCGGCGCAGGTGGCCGCATTGCCGCGCAGCTTGTGAAAGATGCGACGCCAGATGGCAACACGCTCATGATCGCGCCGTTGGCCGTGATGGTGGTGCAGCCTTTGGTCTTCAAGAGCGTGAAGTACGACACCACGAAGGACTTCACTGCCATCGGCAATGCCGCCATATTCCCGCTGGCCTTGGCAGTCGGGCCGGCCACCCCGGCCAAGACCCTCCCGGAACTCATTACCTGGCTCCGGAACAACCCGGCACAGGCCAGTTATGGCTCGCCCGCCACCGGTTCGCTGCCACACTTCCTGGGAGAAATGCTGGGGCAGGCCACCGGTGTGAAGATGCAGCATGTGCCCTACCAGGGCGGCGCGCCGCTGATGACCGCCCTGCTGGGCAGTCAGTTGCCGCTAGGCATCGACACCCCGGCCGAGTTCGCCGAGAACCACCGCGCCGGCAAGCTCAGGATCCTCGCGCTATCGGGCGCACAGCGCTTGGCGCAGTTTCCCGATGTGCCGACTTTCCGCGAAGCCGGCATTGCGCTGGAAGCATCCGCATGGTTTGGCATCTTTGGCCCGGCCGGCATGCAGGCCGCGCGCGTCGAAGCGCTGTCCAACGCGGTGGCCGCCGCTTTGCGCCAGCCCGATGTAGTGGCCCGGCTCGCGACCCTGGGCCTGCAGGCCGCGCCCGAAAGCGCGGCGGAGATGACCAGCCGCCTGGCAGCGGACAAGGCGCGCTGGGAGCCGGTGATCCGGTCCACCGGGTTTCAGGCCGACTGATTCGGGTCGATACAGAGAACATTGACCAACTTTTTCATGCCGAGCAGCGAAAGATCTCAGGACGGCTGAATGTCGATGTACCTAGCCGGATCGCCCGACGATTGTTGGCACCTGCTCTGCCCACTTTGTTTCGTCGCCATCCGCGCTTGCGATTGGGGCTGGCAACGCGCGATCGTCGCCAAGATCGAAACCGAACAAGCCCTGGTCAACGCCAACCGCGAACTCATCCGCCGCATGGAGGCCAAGATCAAGTCCGCCGTTGACCGTGTGTGGGGCAGCGATGTTCAGGAGGCAGCGGGCGCTTCCACCGCGCCCGCTGAAATGAGCTTGGCCTCATAGGCCTCGCGGCGCAACGGGCATTCCACCAGCAGGCCAAAGTCCTTGTTGCTGAGCTTGCACTGCTTGGCCATCTGGGCCAGCAGGTTGTCGTCGATCTCTCGGGTGCCATGGCTGGTCTTGGTGCGCACCGTCGTCTTCTTGCCTGACACGGAGAAGTAAATAAAGAAGTTGTGATCGCCACCGCCAGCCTGGAAGCCCTTGTTGAGCAGGCTCCTTTCCACGTCAGCTTGCTTACGCGGCACGGGCGTCCTCGCTCAGGCGGCCCAGCAGAACTTGCTTGAGTGCGCGTGCCGGTTCGTCCAGCTCATCATCTGGCACCAGAGCGTATTCCTGCCACAACATGGCAATGTGTTCTTGTGTTTCTGCCAGCAAGCCTTCGCGGGTAGGCGCAAAGGCCAGCAGGTTCAGTTCTGGGAACTCGAAGCAAAGCAGTTGCTTGCTGTCGTCCAGGCTGGGTTCGGCAGACAGGGGCGGGGCCACGCGAAGATGCAGTGCGCCATGGCGCACCGCCGAAATCTCCAGCGGCGACAAATCAACGTCGCCGATGTCGGTCACATCGATGATCTTCTTGGGGCTGCCCTGCTCATCCATCAGCACCCGCCCGGTGACCTGAATCAGGTCTCGACGGCGCTCGTACAGCAAATCTTCCAGCGCTTCGTCGTAAAGGCACTCCAGCTCTTTGCTGGTCGGCGGGTAGATGATGGTGAGCTTGTGCTCTTTGAAGTTGATGTGTGTGAGTTCGCCCGTGACCACTCGCGAAGCTTCGCGCTGTTCCGCTGGTACCAAGGTTTCTTGGACGAAGGGAATGGTGTCCATATCAAAGTGTGCAAAGGGTGCGTCGTTCGCGTCGTGCAAGGACAACCGCCACTTCGCGTCCGCCCGCGGTGCCATTCCTTTCACTGCCTCCAGCACGCGGCGGCGGATCCGCTCATCGGGCAGTACCTGTTCCAAGCCGGTGGGGTTGCGGTCAGACACTCGCTTCATCAGTTCATGAAACATACCGAAAGCCTTGGCCGCCTGTTCTGGTTCAAACAAGTCGGACGCGCTCCCAACGGTGACCGGCATTGCGTAGCAGCCCGATTGAGGCAGCTGGCAAATAAGCTGAAAACGCTGGCTGATGGTGGCTGATACCCGGGCGCGCTGGTTGATGCTGCGGCCTTCGACATATACCCCAATGAGTTCAAACGCTTGCTGCGCGTTTTGCAAAATCTGCACCAGCACAGATGCAGGCACAACATCTCTTTGCGGCTCGCCGCTTTCGATGTGAAAGCTGAAAGAGGGGCGCGCAGACGTGTTCATTGTTCGTTGCCAGGCATTCGCCAAAGACGCCTCCAACGCGTATTCAGCGCGTCCTGCTACACGAAATCGGTGCAAGAACTGGTGGCAAGCATTCGATAAGCCGCCGCAAAAAATGTCTGCTTCTGCATTTTCGTTGAATGGGGCCGTGCAGGCGAGACTTTAGCCGAAAACTCCCAGGCGTCCCCACTGCGATCCGCCACCTGCTACTCCAATCGCCGAATAAGCGCCAAAGCAACAGGTCTCAGGTGCCTAGCTGGTCCGTGTGAACTATCCTGGCCACCCTTGCTGGGAACTGGCAGTTGGTGCTGGAGCCCGCCGCAGGCGCAGCCTGCCACCACTCGGTGTTTGGCAAGTGATGCACCACACCCGATTCGCGGCCGTCCTGTCCCTGCTTGGTGGCGACAGGCTGCGCCAGGGTGTCGAAGTCGACGTGCTTCTGGACGTCTCGCTCAGAGCCAGCCGAATTGCCTGATGATAGGCCTCGAGTATCGGTGCATGGCCGACGTGCTTGCTTTTGTGGGCTTACCTGCGTCGACCCATCAAGGCATCGATCCCTGGTTCGAACGTCGATCAGGCCATCGCCGATGGCTCAAGTGTCTTCATCTGGCCCAGTTCATCGTGAATTCTTGCCTCAGCCTGCCAGAGGTCAAACTTCGTCTGCATGTACAGCCAGAGTAGCGCACCATTGCCCAGAAACGTACCAAGACGAAGTGCCATCTCAGCCGACACCCCGCTGCGTTCAGCCAACACCGAGTGAAGTGTCTGGCGAGAAATCCCCAGACTGCGCGCAAAGGCGCTCACAGACATGCCCGGCAGGCTGGGCAGCACATCTTCCCGCAGGATGGCCTCGGGATGGGTCGGCTCACGTTTACGCATCATTTTCCCCTAATGATAATTTTCCAAATTAAGCTTTATCGCGTTCTCGCCCTGCCATTTGAATGTGATGCACCAGGGCCTGTTGACATGCACGCGGTAGCGCTTTGGTTTGCCCTGCAGCCCAGGAAGGTCAAAACCCGGGATGTGCAACGAGTCGGGCGTCTTGGCCATGTTGATCGCATCGAGTCGTCGAAGCGCCCTGTCAGCCAGCGCTTTTTGCACCTTCGCACTCGCGCCATTCTCAAAAAGCTCGTAGTCCCTTGTGCTTGAACGACTCGATCATGCGGCAAAGTGTAAAGTCATTATTTACACATTGCTAGGACGATTTCTATTGGTACGACCGGCCGCCTGGCCGACCGCGCGCACCTGCGCTTTGGACCGCAAGTCTCCATCCTTGCGAGAATGCGCCTTGCTTTCACTGTCCAGGAATCCGCATGAGTGCCTTGTTCTCGTCGTACACGCTGCGCAGCGTGACGCTTCCCAACCGCATCGTCGTCTCGCCGATGTGCCAATACTCTGCGGTCGATGGCCAGGCCCAGCCGTGGCACCTGATACATCTGGGGCAGCTGGCGCTGTCGGGTGCTGGCATGGTGTGTATCGAGGCCACCGCCGTCGAGCCGCAAGGACGCATCACGCCCAGTGACCTGGGCCTGTGGAACGATGCGACCGAGGCGGCCTTGGGCGACGTGCTGGCGGCGATCCGCGCCTACAGCGCAGTGCCGATCATGGTCCAGCTGGCGCATGCCGGGCGCAAGGCATCGAGCCACGAGCCGTGGAACGGCGGGCAGCAGATTCAGGTAGGTGAGGGCGGTTGGCTGACCGACGCGCCGTCCGCCGTGCCGTTCAAGGACGGAGAGA
>Ga0105045_10003315_pt1 | contig 13817 bp, 12 predicted proteins | sample MAT02_FD_78089 | JGI IMG/M metagenome (GOLD analysis project Ga0105045, IMG submission 78089) | Freshwater microbial communities from Lake Fryxell liftoff mats and glacier meltwater in Antarctica - MAT-02 (megahit assembly) | ecosystem: Environmental > Aquatic > Freshwater > Ice > Liftoff...
ACTTTGGTACACTCGCGTGCTGGTGGCGGCGTCGAAGCCATCGGTGATCGCGATGATCTTGCTGAACAGCGAAAGCGGGCGCGCGACTCGTACTGCGGGGTAGCCGGAACAGTCCAGGCGAAGATGGTGCTCGTACGCTGCGGTCATGGCGCGCCAAGGCCGGGAGGCACCAGCGGGCATGCCGAGCAGTGTCAGCACTCCCTGCCAGGTGTGTTGCTGAAGCGCCGCACGCTCGCTGTCATCAAGCGCTCCTGGCTTATTCAGGAGGTCCAGCGGAACGCGCGCCTTTCCGACGTCGTGCATGAGCGCCGCGAGACCGAGATCGAGCAGTTGATTCCGGGTCAATCCTATCCGACGTCCGAGCGCCACTGACAGAATACACACGTTCACGCTGTGCACAAACGTGTACTCGTCAAAGTCGCGAAGTGTCGTGAGGCCGAGCATCGAGGAGGAGTCCGTGAGGATGGCATCGACGACCCCCTGCACGGCCCGCTTCACTCGGCGGAGTCCGGGGCTGCGGCCGAGCCGAGCCGACGTCATGACATCGCGCGTCACATCCAGCGATCGGAGATAGGTCTGCCGCGCCCGCTCCTTCACGTCGAGCTCGGGCTCCTCGGTGTACTCATCGGCGGGAGGCAAGAGTTCAAACGACGCGATCCCAGCCAGGACCAGACGGTCCGCGATAATGACCTTACGTATATCCAGGTTCGCCCCCGCTGACGCCACCATCAACAGCCCCGACAAAAAGACCACCCACGCCCGGGAATCAGGGACGGCGCCCACAACGAGGCGTACGCCGCCGATCCCGCTTTCTCTAAACAGACCCAGCACGTAGGCCACTGCGGCATAGTGCTCCAGGGTCAATCGGAGGCGCGCTTCGTTGACGAACAGATAATCGCCGACGCGAAGGATTTCACACGTGTCGTGGTGCTGGACGATACGCGCCGTCGCGAGCACCAACTCACTGATGGACTTCTGTACCGCCGTGTTCTCGACGGGGTACAGGCGGATGGCCCGCAGTGCCCCGTGGAGCGCGACGATGAGGGCGCGGCCGCGTCGCTGACTCTGGACGTCACGTCCCCCTGCGTCCGGCGACGTCGTCCGGTGTGGATTCGTCAAACGCCACCTCGTAGAGCGCGTGCGACGGCCGTTCGGACGACGACATCCTTTCCCTCAACCGCGCGCTTCAGCACCTCCACCGCAGCCGGCGTACCGATCACTCCGAGCGCCCGCGCCGCACACGCTCGGAGATCAGTCGGCTCGCGGGCCCCCAAAAAACTCCGGGCGTTCAAAATCTCATCAAATGCGGGGATGGCCGCCGCACCGGCCAGCACACCGCATGCTTCGGAGAGCGCCATTTTCTCGCTGAGATCAAGCGCTCGTGTCTCCTTCCGGCGCAGCGCCGCGAGCAAGCGGCCGGCGGCCGCGCTGTGTCGCGCCTGCAGCAGGGCCCGGTAGGCGGCCATGCGTACGTTCCGATTCGCGTCGTCGATCATGCGCTCGAGCGCCTGCAGCGCGGTCGTGGTGCCTACGGCGCCGAGCGCCTTGAGCGCATCCGTCCGGAGCTGCGGGTCGACATGGGTGAGCAAGCGCGTGAGGGAGGGGACCGCAGCGGGCGTCGTCACCATCGTCGCGAGGTGCACAGCACGCCGCTGTACGTGGGCATCGTCGGTGTCCAGCAAGGCGACGAGTACCGCCGTGTGTTCACCGGCAATGCGCAAGCTGGCGCGTTCCACCGAAGCGCGTGCTCTGGACGTTGACGTGACGGCCAGCCACGCCAGCATCGGCGCGAGTGCCGACGGCAACAACGTTCGGAAGAGTGCGTCGAGCGCCGCATCCGCGACTGGCCGCGGAGATTCCTCCAGCATCTGCAGTAACTGCCCCATGACGGCCGGCTCGCTGAGACGCGCCGTCACGGCGCGCAGAGCCGCACGTACGGAATCGTCGAGGTGCGGAGACGCGGCGAGCACACCAGCCTCACGCGCCACTTCCGCAGCGAGATCAACGTCGCCAAGAGCAAGCCATTCCACCAGCAGCAGCTCGAACAGTGGCACGATCTCTTGCGATACCGCGACATGAGTCTGCGCGTGAACGACGTCGCCGAGCATGCGCAGTACCCTGAGCCGATGATCATCGCCGTATTCCAGCGCCAACTCCGCCTGCAGGTACGTGATTTCCGGCGGATCAAGGAAATACAGCGTGGACTCGAAGTCCTCCACGCGAATGGTTGTCGGCGGCGGATCATCGCGGCCAGCGTCGAACTCCGCTTCGGTCGCCGACTGGCCCGTGTTTCGCGAATCACGACCAGCGCCTCCGTCCCGGCTCAGCATCGGCAGATCGGCCAATCCGTCCGTTTCTACATGACGATATGTCACGTGGGTCAGATCGGCGATCCACAGGAGCGTGACGAGATCATCGTCGTCGGCCGAGCCGACCCGCACCTCATGCAGCAGATGCAGCAGGGTCTCGAGATCGGCATGTTCGAAGGCGGAGCGGAGCTGGAGCGACCGCAAGCCATCGCGGTATAGTATCCATGGTAGCCCATCCGTACCGCGCTCCGAGTCTTCGTACACCACGCGATCATTCCAACGCAGCGACGACTCGCCGATCCGCAGTTCACAGGGATCGGCGACCGCCCACATTGCCGCAAACGCAAAACGCGCCTGCTCAATCGCGTGTGCGCGCGTTGGGTTGTTGGGGAGGTGCAGCTGGACGGCACGCCACGCCTTCGCGAACGCGCGGAGCGCGTCCCCGACAATCCGCGCATCGTCCAGCTCCCCACCCTCCCCGCGCCCACCGGTCATATGTCGGGGAGCGTGTACTCACTGATGGTGGCCACATCTTTGTCTCCGCGCCCACTGACGCAGAGCAGTACGGGTTCATCGGCCGCCCAGCGGCCAGCCTCACGCTCGATCCACGCCACGGCGTGCGCGGTTTCGAGCGCTGGAATGATGCCCTCCAGCCGGCTGAGGAGCGCCACACCACGCAACGCTTCGGTGTCTGTGACCGAGACGTATTCGGCGCGCCCGGAGTCGTGCAACCACGCATGCTCCGGCCCCACGCCCGGGTAGTCGAGGCCTGCCGAAATCGAGTGGGCCGGGTGTACTTGGCCGTTTGCATCCTGCAGCAGGTAGCTGAGCGCGCCGTGCAAAACACCGGGCGTACCCTTGCTGATGGAGGCGCTATGGCGATCCGTACTCAGTCCCTCGCCAGCGGCTTCCACGCCGACGAGTTGTACGGCCCGATCGTTGACGAACCCCGCGAACATCCCCATGGCGTTGGACCCACCGCCCACGCAGGCCACGACCGTTTTCGGCAGCGCGCCGGCGCGCGCGAGCATCTGCGCCCGCGACTCATGGCCGATCACCGACTGGAAGTCACGCACCATCCGCGGATACGGTGCCGGTCCAACCACCGAGCCGATGATGTAGTGACTGTGATCTACCGTCGTGACCCAATCGCGAATCGCTTCACTGGTGGCGTCCTTGAGGGTTCGCGTGCCGGCGGTCACTGGGACCACGGTGGCACCCATGAGCCGCATGCGAAACACATTCAGCTGCTGCCGCCGCATGTCTTCTTCGCCCATGTAGACTACGCATTCGAGTCCGAAGCGGGCGCAGATGGTGGCCGTGGCCACACCGTGTTGTCCGGCACCCGTTTCGGCGATAATGCGGCGCTTGCCCATGCGCAAGGCGAGCAGCGCTTGCCCCACCGTGTTGTTGATCTTGTGCGCACCGGTGTGGTTCAGGTCCTCGCGTTTCATCCACACTGGCGCGCCGATTCGCGCGCTCAGTCGCGGAGCAAACGACAGCGCCGTAGGGCGCCCCACATACTCGCGCAGCAGCTCGTCAAGCTCTGCCTGAAACGCCGGATCCTTCAAGGCCGTGGCCAACGCGTCCTCAAGTTCGTCCAGTGCCGGAATCAGCGTCTCGGGCACATATCGACCGCCAAAGGGCCCGAATCGATCACTCGGCACCTCGGTAATCACCGCACTCGCTCCCATCGTCATCGCAACATCCCTGCGGCGTGTCCCGCCGCGCTCAGAAACCGTTGCACCAGCGCTGGATCCTTCACACCAGGCGCGGACTCCACACCGGAAGATACGTCCACGACCGATGGTTCCAGCAGATGGATCGCCTTTTCTACGTTCTCAGGCCGCAAACCGCCCGCCAACACCAGCAATAGACCTGGCACGCGCGCGCGGAGCGCTGTCACGTCGTCGGCGAGAGCCGGCCAGTCCAGACTGACGCCGGTGCCACCCAGCTGCCCCACAACCTGCGCATCGAGGACGAGCGCACCGGTCGCCTCGGCACGAGTCCCGGCGTCGGGCGGCAGCACCTGACCGTCGATGCGCAGTACGGGCCAGATCTCTCGCTGCGTGCCAGCCTGCAGATGGCTCACCTCGGCCACGGAGAGGTCGCCGTGCAGCTGGATGATATCCAGATCGAGAACATCGGCCATTCGGGCGATCTCTGTTGGTGTTTGATGTCCGAACACGCCGACGCGACGGACCGAGGCGCGGCGCGGTCCGAGTACCTGGCCAGCCTGCTCAATGGAAACGAGCCGCGGTCCGCCGGCCAGAATCACGCCCAGATATGAGGCGCCACTTGCCTCGGCCATCTCTGCATCTGCGCGCTTGGTGAGGCCGCAGATTTTGACCGCTACCGTGCGCGCGCGCATCAGGCCGACGCCAAGATCGTGCGGCGGGCCGTCGTTGACCGCGCTACACCAGTGAGCGCGTGCACTGACGCTGCCGGGTCGTCTGAGGCCGAGATGGCACTCCCCACCAATACGGCATCGGCGCCGGCTGCGGCGGCCGAGACCAGATCCGCCGCCTCGCGCATGCCGCTCTCCGCCACGGCAACACAGGATGTCGGGATGCGCGGAATGAGATTCGGCGCTGTGTTCGGATCGATGACGAGCGTTTCGAGATCGCGATTGTTCACGCCAATGACGTCAGCACCCACCGCGAGCGCGCGTTCGAGTTCGAATGGCGTACGAATCTCCACCAAGGTAGCCAGCCCCGCCGCGCGAGCGGTGTCCATGAGTTCTGCGAGTTGGTCGGGCGCCAGCGCCCGCACGATGAGCAGCGCGGCCGCCGCGCCCGCCACCCGCGCTTCCCAGAGTTGGACGGGATGTACGAGAAAGTCCTTGCGAATCACTGGCACGGTGACCCTAGCGGTGACCGCCCGGAGATCGTCGAGGCTACCGCCGAACTTTGCCGGCTCCGTGAGCACCGAGATGGCGGCGGCGCCGCCACGGACATAAGCAGCGGCCTGATCCGCCGCATCGAGACCCGGCGCAATGGCGCCTTTGGACGGGGACGCTCTTTTCACTTCGGCAATGACCCGAAGCTGCGTCCCGCGGAGCGCGTCGGCGAAGGGGACCGCCAACGGAAGATCCCGGGCGATGGCCCGCAGCTCGGCGACCGTGCCGGCCACGGACAGCGCGCGCTCCATGGCGGCGCTGGTGAGCGCCCCTAAGGTGCCCGTTGGAAACGTCCAGCCCGTTCCGGAAAAAAATGCTTGCACTTCGGCCTGTGTTCGGTTAGCGTGGCAACTGGGTGGATTCGGTCTGTTTTCGGGATACGATCACGTTGGCCCTTTTGGAGGTACCATGCCGCTGACCAAGAAACAGCGCGAAATTCTTTCGTTTCTGTCGAGCTACAACGAAGTGAACGGGTATGCGCCGAGTTTCGAAGAAATCGCGTCGCAATTCAACTATAACTCGCTGGCCACGGTGCATGAGCACCTGACCAATCTCGAGCGCAAAGGCTACATCCGTCGCTCGTACAACGAGAGCCGCGCGATCGAGATTTTGCCCTCCGACATCTTCCAGCGCTCGGTGGAACTGCCGTTACTGGGCACCGTCGCGGCCGGTGCTCCGATCGAAGCCCTGCACTCGGGTGAAACGATGGCGGTGCCCGATGGTTTCCTGCGGCGCAGTGGAGGGCACTACGTGCTCAAGGTGCGCGGCGACTCCATGATCGAGGAGCAGATCAAGGACGGTGACTTCGTGGTCATCAACGATCGAAAGGCCGTGGATAACGGTGAGATGGTCATTGCCATGCTCGACGGCACCGGTGCCACGGTCAAGCGTTACTACCGGGAGCGGGACGGTCGCATTCGGCTCCAGCCAGCGAACGAGACCATGTCACCGATGTTCGTGCACGAAGATGACATCCGCATCCAAGGCATCGTGGTGGGCGTGTTGCGCCGCTACTGACCGGCGCGTTTAAGGCGTGCCAACGCCTCGCGTCCCGCCCCGTGCGCGAGACCATGGCGCGCGCGACGCACCGCCTCGTGGTAAGAACCGGTTTCGTCACTGATGTACACGGCGGCGGCGGCATTGAGGATCACGGCGGCCTGGGCGCCAGGCGGTCCACCGCCGGCGAGGACAGCTTCTATCAGTGCTGCGTTTTCCGTGGGGTCGCCACCGGCGATGTCTGCCAGATCGATTGCCGGAAAGCCGAACTGGACCGGATCGATCTCCCACGCTTGTTGCGATCCGTTGGCGATCTCCACCACGCTGGTGCGCCCCACTGGAGAGATTTCATCCATACCGACGGCACCGTGTACCACCATGGCGCGCACGGTCCCGAGCACCACGAGGGCGTCGGCCAGCAGCTGCAGTCGGCCAAGCTCCGCGACACCTACCACTTGACGGCCCGCACGCGCCGGGTTTGCCAGCGGACCAACCATGTTCATTACCGTGGGCACCGCCAACTCTCGGCGAATGGGACCCACGTGGCGCAGCGCCGGATGCATGAGCGGCGCGAACATGAACACAATCCCCGCCTCCTCGAGCGTCAACGCCATCTGCGAGGGCGTTGCATCGATTGTGACACCCATCGCCTCCAACACATCGGCACTTCCCGACCGTGAGGTAAACGAGCGATTGCCGTGCTTGGCCACGCGAACGCCCAAGCCGGCCGCAAGCAGCGCGGAGGCCGTAGAAATATTGAACGTGGTGAGCGTTCCGCCGCCGGTGCCGCACGTGTCCACCAAGAGGTCGGGGCGCGCCGCCGGCATCACGACCATGGCCTCACGCAGGGCGGTGACAACGCCCGCCACCTCCGCAGCCGTCTCGCCCTTGACCCGCAGCGCCATGAGCAATGCGGCGACCTGCACCGGGCTGCCCTCGCCGCGCATGATCACGCCAAACGCGCGTGCGACAAGGTCGGCTTCAAGCGACTCGTGCAACGCCAGCCGCCGAATGCATTGAGCCAACGGTTCATCGGACACCGATCACCTCCAGCAACCGCTCCGGGAGACCGTTGCGCGAGGTAATGAGCGAGATCACCAGCCCCAGCAAACGGACGCGTTCCACATCTTCGTCGGAGTACACGCCGCGCTGTGCCCGGTTGGTAAGATTGAGCACGCCCACCAGGTCGCCGTGGTAGACCAGCGGGAAGCTGATGAAGCTCCCCGTGGTGAAGTACTGATCGCGCAGCAGTGGGTGTTGTGATGCCTCACGCACGTCCTGCACGAGGAGCGGCTCGCGCGCGGCCGCTACGCGTCCAGCGACGCCCTCGCCGATCCGGATGCGCATTCCTTCCACGATATTCGGTGCGATGCCGCGCGCCGCCGCGAGGTAGAGGTATTCCGGCTCTGGTGCCCGTAACATGAGCGAGCAGCGCTGCGCCTGCATGTCGTCCCCGACCAGCGTCAGGAGTCCATCCACCAACAGTCGCGGGTCGGCGGTTTCAGCATCGAGCGTGAGGGCCCGATCCAGCAGGTAAAGGGAGCGTGTGCGCTGACGCAGTGACTCGCTTCGCCGATGCAGCTCGATATGCGCCTGCTCCAGCTGTCCCACGGCAGCGGTGAGCTGTTGATCCGACAGTTCCGCCCGCCGCAGGGCCCGGCGGGTTTCTTCTGCGGCCCGGGCAGACTCCGCCTGCAGCGCGATGGCCTCGGCCGGTTGAAGGGCCGTCACATCGCGCGGCGTATTGCGCACCTCCCGCAGCTCCGCTTCAAGGAGGCTGAGCTTGCGAACGTATTCCCCGTGCACCCGATGCGTCACATCCTCCAGAGTACGGACCGCTTCCTGGCGCGCGTCGCGCTCCGAAAGGCGCACGTACGCGAGATCGAAGAGAGCGACGGCAGGGGCCAGCCGCTCGGAGGTACGGGTGCCGAAGATCTTGCGCGGCTCGAACACGGCGAGGACGGCGCCGAGCAGGCCCTCAACGCGTAGCCCCCGCACGGCGAGCACACCGCCCTCCAGGCTGCTGCCGAAACCACAGAGTCTGGCGTAGTCGGCCGTCTTGTCGACCACATCCACGAATTGACCACCCGCCAGGATTTTGGTACGAACCGCATCCGGGAGGTGGTCAAATGTCGTTTCGATCGACGAGCGCATGATCTGCGCCCCGACCGGTGCCAAGCGATCGCGGAGCATATCCCGACGCGCGTCGTACTGCAGGAGCGCGAGCGATGCTCCACGATCCAGGTCGGCGAGCGTTTCACCGAGAGCGATGAGGGCGCCATCGAGGTCCGCCGAGGCGGCGAGTGAGTAGGCGAGCGAGGCGAGTGAACGTGGCGACATGGGCGGATGGAGGAAACCTCAGTGGGGCCGCCAACGCAATAGCGGACCGGTCCGAGTTGAAGGGAACGTGGGAGGGCTCTAGGTTCCTTCTCAGCATGGACCCCCGACCAATCCTCCTTGTAACGCAATATGACGGAGGGCGATTTGCTGGCTGGCAGCGACAGCCCAACGCCCGCACCGTGCAGGGGGATCTTGAGCAGGCGCTCGCCAGACTCTGCAATGAGCCGGTCGCCGCTGTCGGTGCGGGGCGAACTGACGCGGGCGTGCACGCCCATGGTCAGGGGGTGGGGGTGCGCCTGTCGACGCGGTGGACCGCCCCTGCGCTGCGCCGCGCGTTGAACGCCGTGCTCCCCCACGACATCTGGATTGCCGACGCACATCGCATGGTGGCGGAATTTCACCCGCGACGGAGCGCCACGGCGCGTCGGTATGGTTATCTTATTGGGACGGACGAGGCGGCACGTTCTCCCTTCAGGCGGCGCTACGAGTGGGCGATGACGCAATCCCTGGACGCAGATGCGTTGCACGGGGAGGCTGCCAGTCTGTTAGGGGAACACACGTTCCGCGGGTTTGCGGTAGCGCACACGGCACCGATCGACGACCACCACCGCTGCGTGATTCAACACGCACGGTGGGTGGCGCGCGACGGGGGCTGGGTCTTCGAAGTGACTGCGAACCGCTTTCTCCATCACATGGTACGATTTCTCGTTGGAACGATGGTCGATGTGGCTAGAGGGCGTCGCCCGCGCGGAACGATCGCGCGGCTTCTCGTGGCGCCCGACAATCGTGAGACGTCTCCGCCCGCTCCGGCGCAGGGCCTCTCGTTGCGCGAGGTGACCTATCCGGCCACTTCCTATGATTCGACCTCATGACGTCCTGCGCCATGTTGCGCGGTGCGATCGCCACGTGACCCGACGCCGTCTGTACTGGGTGTTCGGCGTGAGTCTGCTGCTCGCCGGGTGCGAGGGTGCCAACCCGTCCACGTCAGACGCGCAGTCGCGCACCTTGCCGCCGTCGCCCGCCGCACCTGCGCCGCAGTCGGCGACCATTGCCGCCTCGAGACGCACGGCGATCACGAGCGCCGTCGAACGGGTCGCGCCGGCCGTGGTCACGGTACAAACCGAGACGGTGCAGCGCGTGCCGGTGGATTTTTTCGAGTATTTCTCCGGCGGTCGCTCCGGTGAACGACGCAACGCGGGCATCGGGTCGGGCTTTGTAGTACGCGCCGACGGGGTCATCGTCACCAATGCCCACGTGGTGGCTGGTGCGACGAAGGTCTCCATCGCAATGCGTGACGGCACAACGTACGATGCCACCGTGGTCGGCCTTGATGAGGCGAATGATCTGGCGGTGCTGCGGATTACCGCCAAGGACCTGCCGGTCGCGCCGCTTGGCAATTCTACCGACCTCCTGGTGGGCGAATGGAGTATCGCCATTGGGAATCCCTTCGGCTTCGTGCTCGGCAATACGGAGCCAAGTGTCTCCGTGGGGGTGATCAGCGCGATCGGCCGCAATCTCGCGGGACGTGGCGAGGGCGGAGGTGCGTACGTGGACATGATCCAGACCGATGCCGCGATCAATCCCGGGAACTCGGGGGGTCCCCTAGTCAACGCGGCGGGGGAAGTGGTGGGCGTGAACAGCTCGATCTACTCGCCCAGCGGCGGCTCTATCGGCTTGGGTTTCGCCATCCCTATCGATCGAACCAAGCGCATCGTGGAAGACCTGCTGGAGCACGGCACAGTGCGCCAACCGTGGGTCGGGATCCGGCTGCAAACGCCGCAGGTTCGAAGCGCCCGCGAGGCTGCGGTGGCCGGTGCCGTCGTGGCACGCGTGGCGCCTGAGTCTCCAGCCGAACGCGCCGGGGTGCGGGTGGGCGATCAACTGATTGGCGCCGCCAGTCGCCCCGTGCGCAATATGTTCGATTGGGAAGCGCGACTCCTCGACGTGCGGGTTGGCGAGGCGCTCCCGATCCGGGTGCGGCGTGGGGGGCGCGAGATCCCACTCACCATGCAAGTGGCCGACGCTCCAGAAGTGAGCGCGCCGAAGGTCACGGTGCTGCGCGAGCTGCAACTGGTCACACTCACTGACGTCATCCGTCAGGAGCGTGGTGTGGCCTCGAACGCTGGCGCTCTCGTGTATCGTATCTCCGATCGCATCCGCGATGAGATCGGACTGCTGGAGGGCGACGTCATCGTTCAGGTCGGTCAGTCGCGGGTCGGTACCGCCGAGGCCGCGTCCGCGGCGATCGATCGGTATGGCGCACGCGGGCCGGTGTACCTCGTGTTCGAGCGCAATCGCCAGTATCTCCAGACTTCGTTCTCGCTTCGTTGACCTACGTGACTGTTACGGATCGTACCATCTACGCCTCACCACTCGCGGATCGCTACGCCTCCCGGGCGATGCTTACCCTGTGGGGCCCGCAAACGCGATACGGCCTCTGGCGTCGCCTGTGGCTCGCCTTGGCGGAATCGCAGCGCGTGCTGGGGCTTCCCATCCCCGAAGACGCCATTCTCGAGATGGCGGCCCACCTCGATGACATCGACTTCGAGTCGGTGGCCGACTACGAGAAGAAGTTCCGACATGACGTGATGGCGCACGTGCATGCCTTCGGCGATGTGGCACCGGCGGCCCGCAAGTACATCCATCTGGGCGCCACCAGCTGTTACGTGACGGACAACGCCGAGTTGATCCTCATGCGCAGCGGGCTCGAGCTGCTGCGTGACAAGCTCCTGGATATTCTGAGTGCCTTGGGCGAGTTCGCGACCACGTGGCGCGATGTGCCGGCGCTCGGGTACACGCATCTTCAGCCGGCACAGCTCACCACCGTGGGCAAGCGGGCCACATTGTGGATGCAGGACATTCTGCTCGACCTGGCGGATCTCGAGTCCCGCATTGCGACCCTGCCCTTCCGCGGCGTCAAGGGAACCACCGGCACGCAGGCGAGTTTCCTCTCGCTCTTCGACGGCGATCACGGGAAGGTGCGTGAGCTCGACCGCTTGGTGACGACCCACATGGGATTCACCACGTCGATACCGGTAAGCGGGCAGACGTATTCGCGGAAGATCGACGCCCAGGTACTGGGCGTGGTGGCGGGAATCTCGGCCACCGCGTCGAAGTTTTCGGGGGACATCCGCATGCTGCAGGCCTTCGGTGAGATCGAAGAGCCATTCGAGAAGCATCAGATTGGCTCATCCGCCATGGCGTACAAGCGCAACCCGATGCGCTCCGAGCGTATCGCGGCGCTCGCACGTTTTGTCCTGTCATTAGAACCGAACGCGAATCAGACACATGCGGTGCAGTACTTTGAGCGCACGCTCGACGACTCGGCCAACCGTCGACTCGCCATTCCCGAGTCATTTTTGGCGACCGATGCGATTCTGATGCTGATGCAGAATGTGTCGCGCGGTCTCGAGGTGCATCCGGCGCGTATTCGCCGACGAGTGAATGACGAGTTGCCATTCATGGCCACCGAAGAGTTGATCGTGCGCTTCGTGCGCGCCGGCGGCGATCGGCAGATCGCGCATGAACTCATTCGCGTACACAGCATCGAAGCCGCGCGGGCCGTCAAAGACGGGGCGGAACGCAATGACATGCTGGAACGCCTCGCAGCCGACCCGGCCTTTGGCATTCCGCTGGAAGACCTGCAAGCCGCTGCCGATCCGGTGCGCTTCGTGGGACGCGCCCCTGAGCAGGTCGATGAGTTTCTCGCCGACCATGTCGCGCCGTGGCTCAATCGCGACCGTCCTGCGGCCACCGTAGAAGAGGTGCGGGTATGAACCACACGCCAGTGCGGGATACCGCGTTGCCGCTGCCCATCGTGCGTCGCGGAAAAGTCCGCGACGTGTATGCAGTGGATGCGGAGCGCTTGCTCCTTGTCACGACCGATCGCATCAGCGCGTTCGATGTGGTCATGGACGAGGCCATTCCGCTCAAGGGCGTGGTGCTGACTCAGCTCACCGCATGGTGGCTGGGACAGCTGGACGATGCGATCGCGCATCATCTGCTCAGCGCCGACACCGACGAGATTCTTCGTCAGGTTCCGTCGCTGACGCCGTATCGCGATGCATTGGCGGGGCGCGCCATGCTCTGCGTGCGTGCCGACGTGGTACCGATCGAGTGCGTCGTTCGCGGCTACATCACGGGTTCGGCGTGGAAAGAATACCGGCAGAGCGGCACGCTGGCCGGCGAATTGCTGGCCGCCGGACTGCGCGAAAGCGACCGCTTGGATCCGCCGGTGTTCAGCCCGGCAACCAAAGCCGAAACGGGCCACGACGAAAATATTACGATCGCGGACGTGGTGCGTGAGGTCGGTGCCGACACCGCCGCCGAGCTCGAACGACTGGCCCGCTTGGTCTACGCGTTCGGTACACACGCGGCCGAACCGCTTGGCATCATCGTGGCGGACACGAAGTGCGAATTCGGCTGGCGGGATGGGAAGCTGCTGCTGATCGACGAAGTGCTGACCCCGGATAGTTCACGATTCTGGCCTGCCGACAGCTATCGACCAGGGTGCGGACAACCCAGTTTTGACAAGCAGCCGCTGCGTGACTGGCTGGACAGAGAACGGGCGGCAGGACGATGGAATGGCGACGCGCCGCCGCCAACGCTGCCCGACGACGTGATCCGCGCCACGAGCTTGCGGTACCTTGATGCTTTCAGCCGATTGACCGGGGCGCCGCTCGATCTGGTACGCCTCGGACTGAGCGAGTCCGCGTCGTGATGTTCGCCCGCGAAGGCTACGCGTACCTTGTCGTCGTGGCCGCACTCGCCACCCTGATGTTCGTGGCGACGCTGCGATTTCGCTCGTGGCCGATGTGGCTGGCGGCATTTGGTTTGACCATTCTCACGCTCTGCGTGGCGTGGTATTTCCGTGCGCCGCGGCGCGTATCGCTCGTGTCCCCGGCCGGCATCACCGTACCCGTGGCATTGCTCGCGACGAGTCCGCGGCCTCCGTCGGAGAGCGCGTATGACGCCTGACAGCGATTTGCGCGTTCGTCGACCGCGCCCACGGGCTGTGGTCGCGCTCCCCAACGGGTTCACGCTGGCGAACCTGTTCTTCGGCATGTTCGCCATTGTCGCGGCGTCGCGTGGCGACTTTGATGCGGCGGCACGCTTCATCGTGTTCGGCGCCATCGCCGACTCGCTGGACGGGCGCATCGCGCGCGCGACGAACTCCGGCTCACGCTTCGGCGAGGAGCTGGATTCGCTCGTCGACGCGATCTCCTTTGGCACCGCGCCCGCGTTGATCATGTACTTCGCCGTGTTCCAGAACA
>Ga0105045_10003316_pt1 | contig 13816 bp, 9 predicted proteins | sample MAT02_FD_78089 | JGI IMG/M metagenome (GOLD analysis project Ga0105045, IMG submission 78089) | Freshwater microbial communities from Lake Fryxell liftoff mats and glacier meltwater in Antarctica - MAT-02 (megahit assembly) | ecosystem: Environmental > Aquatic > Freshwater > Ice > Liftoff...
CAAACCAACCATCGGCATTATTTTGGGTGGTGCCAGTCTTCCCTGCCAAATCCATACGCAGACCGTATGTACTTCGCAGCGATCGGGCGGTGCCACTATCGACTACCAATTGCATCATAGTTCGCAAGTCTTCGGCTATTGCGGGCTCCAGTGCGCTCCGCGATTTGCCGGCTTTTGATGCGTACAGCACTTTGCCCTCACTATCAGATATCTGCTTGATGAAGATTAATTCTGGTCTTCGGCCTTGCTGCGAAATCATGGTGTATGCAGCCACCATTTCGGCCAGGGAAGCATCTGCAACGCCAAGGGCAATGGAAGGGAGATTTGGGATTCTGGCCCGCAAGCCCGCCCTTTTTGCTACGTCAACCACGGCTTGCGTTCCGGTTTCATTAATCAAGCGCGCAGCCACGGTATTAACCGAATAGGTGAGTCCGCCCTTTATACTATAATAGCCACCGTATTGCCCATTGGAGTTGGCAGGTTGCCAATTTTCGTAATCGGGAAAAGAGATGGGTTCGTTCTGCACCCAATCGCAAGGTGAAAAACCTGCTTCCAAAGCAGCCGCATATACGAATGGCTTAAAAGTGGAGCCGCATTGGCGTCGAGAATAAACATGATCGTAGGGAAAAAAAGAAAAATCACGACCGCCCACGTAAGCCAGAACAGCGCCGGATTGGGCATCGATGGCCAAAAATGCCGCTTGTAATATAAGCTGATGGTAGGCAATGGAATCCAACGGTGAAATATCTTTTACCACCGATCCTTCCGGTCCAAAGAGTATGGTTTTTTTCGGTAAATTGAAATAGTCCTTAATTGCTTTTTCACCAGCACCAGCCTTTTCCATGCGTTGGTACTTTGCTGTTTTCTTTGCTTCTTTCCAAAGAAAATCATCGCTTTTACCCCAGGGTTTTCGGTCGGCCCAGTGTTTGTCGAAGTCCTTCTGAACTTTATTCATGTGGTTATTCAAAGCGCGTTCTGCCTTGGCTTGCAATGCATGATTGACGGTGAGCTCTATTCTCAGTCCATCGGTATATAAATCATACGGACTTCCATCTGGCTTCTTTTGATCCTTGATTAAATCCTTGATCTGCTGCTCTAGTGTCGCTTGCAAATACGCGGCTGATCCTTCTTGTCCTTTGGCTTTTTGGTAGTTGATTACCAATGGCTTGTCGATGAGCAGCCGAAGCTGTTCAGGCCCTATTACGCCATCGCGCTCCATAAGGATAAGTACCGTGTTTCTGCGCGCCACAGCTGCTTCGGGGTGAAGACGAGGGTTGTAAGAAGTGTTGGCTTTGAGCATGCCGATCAGCATAGCTACTTCTTCGGGTTTTAAGTTTTTGGGTTCTTTACCGAAAAATCGCTGGCTTGCTGCTTTCAGACCAAAAACGTTTTCACCGAAGCTTACGGTGTTGAGGTAAAGGGTAACAATTTCTTCTTTCGAATAAAGTTCTTCGAGCTTGAGTGCAGCAATGTTTTCGCGAAGTTTATTTACGAGTACTGTTAGAGGTCCGTAGCGTTTGCGCTCAAACACATTCTTTATGAGCTGCTGCGAAATAGTGCTCCCACCTCCGCCGGAGCGATCGCGGAAGATGATGGTTTTTACAACCACACGCGGTATGCTGTAAAAATCGATCCCTTCGTGCTCAAAAAACCGTTGGTCTTCGGTAGCAACCAATGCGTCAATTGCCAGTTTAGGAATATCGTCAAAGTCCATGCTCGAACGATTCTCGACGAAATATTTTCCCATTAACACTTTATCGGAACTGTATATTTCGCTTGCATTGCTATTCTTGATGCCCATCAGGTCGGCCTCGCTCGGAAGCGGCCCGAACAAGCCAATATACACCGCTCCAAAAAGAAGAAAGAGCGCAACTATACTTCCCAAAACGCCGAAAAGCGCAATCTTAAGAATGCGCTTTGTCGAGATTTTTAGAAATGATTTTGAAGGTTTTCTATTGCCAACATCACCGGAAGATACTTTCCGATTTGTAGGTTGGCGAGGCGTTTTGGCCAAGATTCTGGGTTTATTTAAAACGTAGTGTCTTGCCAACTCGCAGAGGAGTACTCGAACGGATCTTGTTAAGTTGACAAAGTTTTGATACGGTCGTTCCATGCTTGCGGGCAATAGCTGAGAGCGTATCGCCACGGCGTATGGTGTAGTATTTTATAGCCCGAACTTCAGCCAAATAAGAGAAATGGTTGCGATTAAGGGCAAGGGTATTCATTTTTAGTTTCCCAGTTTCCCAATTAATAATAGTGTTCGGATCTATTGGCTCACCTAGATACCGCACTTCGAAATGCAGGTGGCTTCCTGTGCTTCGGCCTGTATTGCCACCCAAGCCTAACTGATCGCCGGCTTCAATCCATTGACCTTCTCGCACTTCTATTTTGGATAGGTGAGCATAAAGCGTTTCCAGACCATTGTTGTGCCGAATAACTACCACTTTGCCATAATCTCCATCGTATTGTGCTATTCGCACTACCCCGTCGAATGCTGCGCTTATCGGATCGCCAGTGAGCAGTTTAATATCTACTCCGTAGTGGTATCGATATCGACGGTAACCAAATTCAGACGTCTTATGACCAACAAAAGGAGGGTGAAAATCGCAAGGCTCAGATACAAGCTTAAGGTGAACGGTGTCCTTCATATTGCTGAGCTTGTAGCTGTATGGGTGCACTCGGTCGGTATTCCACATGCAATACGTGTCAAAAGCCGGAAGGTAATTTATCGAGTCGTTTATAGTCCATACAACTGCAGCTTCTGCGGAAGTCTCAACTATTTTCTCGAATTCGTCATAAGTGTCGGCCGGCTCTGTGCTTGCTATTTTGTCCTGCCCATAGGAAAGGAATGGAAGAAGGCATACGGCCAAAAAGGCAAAAGGGGATTGCTTCATGGTTTTCAAATTTACACTTACAGGTTACTGCAATGTGGCACTTAGGGTTTCAATACTAACAGTGCAACATGGAAATGAATACGAGGCTAAAGAACAGTAAAACTCCGTAAATTATTGTGCAATTTTCTTGAAATCATGGAATCTCAACCTATTTTTTGGGTCGGGCATCGTATTTTCTGCGGATATACAAGGTGGTATGCCCCGATGTTTTTTTGCGACGATAGCCCATTAGGTGTAGGATTTCGGTACTGTACCAGCGTGCGATATTCGTATTTACCATCATTATGTGGCTACCTTTCATAAAGCGGCGCACCCCTGGCAAAAAGGGGAGAATGCGATATAGGTTCAAGAATCGAAACATCCAAGAAATGACCAGCCAAGGTTTCGCTATTTGGCGAATTATAAAAAAACCTTCGCTGCCAATTTTTTGATACAAGGGCATGAAAATCCGGCCTTTTTGGGGTGATAGCACAGCCTCGAAATTCTGTTTTGCCAGAATTTCTCCATTGCTTACGGGTTGGAAGTTGATAAACCCAGGCAACATTTCAAAGGTATCGGCCGGCTCAATTCGCTGGCTATGGGTAATCTCATAGACCTTTCGGTTGCCGCGAGCTGAAGATCTAAGCTGTTCGAAATGTTGATCATAATTTGGTATTTCGCGGCGCGACATAAGTCCGGCACGCTCTAAAATAAGCCAAAGAAAAGCTTCGTGGTTACGCAAGGCCAGAGGGTCGTTGTGCTGGCCGGCTTCAAAAGCTAAGGATGGACAACCTAAATCGTTGACGTAGCTTAGCAGGGGCTCACTCAGATACTCTTCTATGCCGAGTACTTCGGGCACGGGCAGCCGCCTCGCCAACCGGCGATTCATCAAGGTATCGTTAAGGGCGATGAAAGGTATGGTGTCGGCCGAAGTAGTGTGCAGATCGACGAAGATAAAAGCCCCTTTTCTACGTTCCATTAAGGAGTCAATATGACTCCAAAGCTCGATCTGCTCTTCTATTTCATGCACCATTTCGGCAGGTTGATAATCGCGCTTTCGGGCTTTTTCCACACGGTCGGCTTGCCAAATGCGGTTTAAATCGTCAAGTATATATCGCTCCCCGCGTTCGAGCGCAGTCAAATTTCCGGCGAGGGCAAAAACATTTCCTTTCAGTAAGGGCTGAAGCTGACGCAGATCGCGCATCACACGGTGTAATGCCAACACGCCGGTGGGTTCATTGCCATGCATCCCACCAAGGCATACCAAGTTTGGGCCATTGGCGTGACCATCAATGCGGGCTATTTCACGGCTTATGTGAACAGCACAGCCATCGACAAAATCATAGAGCTTGATTGTTTTCGGCTTCAAGTTTTATTAGTTCTGCAAAAAGGTGTTCGGCAATTTTTATAAAATCAAATTCAGTGAGTATTCCAATGAGCTTCTTATTCTTCACCACAGGAAGACAGCCAATGTTCTTTTTCCGCATCAGCTTTAAGGCGTCTACCGTGTTGGTGTCGGAACTCACCGTTTCCGGATTCTTCACCATAATGTCGTTCACAGTAACGTGGTCATGCCCATCAATGTCCACTTTGCGGCAATAATAACCCACAATGTCTTCCGAAGAAATAGTCCCAACCACTTCGCCCTGCTCATTCTCAACCGGCACATGGTGTATGCGCCGCCAATTCATCACATTGGTTACCAAATCTACCAAATCTTCTTCTTGCACAGTATAAAGTTCTTTCGACATTACCTGGTGCACATAGCGGTACTTATTGGCCCACGAGCCGCTCTCGCTCGACGAAGGATAATCCCAACTATGAACGGGTTGATTGGTATGCTGCCGGCTCAGCATCCCGGCCGTAACGGTTACCACGGCTTCTTCTATCGAAGTAGTTTTCTTCAATTGAGTGAAACTGTGGGTAGTCCAAATCGAACCTGTTTGGTGCTTGTTCACCCGAGCTTCGATAATGCTGAGATACTTATCGATGTCTTTTGGAATAATGTTGTGCTTTTCAAGCCCTTTGCGACTGATCGGAATAAGGTGCTTAATGATTAAATCCTGCGCGGTGAATCGTTCTCCATTCACCCATTTGAATTGAGCTGCAAGACCTACTTGAGCTGCTTTGATGAAATTGTATTTGGCGTTATCAAAATCCATGTGGCTGGAGATATCGGCGTACTCTTCGGGCATACCTTCCATGAGGCCAAGCCAAAAAGCCATATTGGCAATTTCATCAATAACGGTCGGACCCGAAGGCATGTAGCGATTTTCAATTCGGAGGTGGGGCTTTCCTTCGGTAATACCGTAGCAGATGCGATTCCACTTGTAAATAGTGCCATTGAATACAGTAAGCGCGCGCAACTTTGGAATGAGTCCAGCTCGAAGGGCTTCAATGGCATCTTCCTGCACATCGGCAGCGAGAAGAAGTTTGTAATAGGCCACGTCGTATTTAAAAAGCTCCGTTACACTCTCTTTCAGCCAGTCCGTTCCAAAATCTACCCGGCTTTTTACTTCGCGATCGGGGTTGGTCAGGCTTTTAAGATCTACCGTTTGTTCGAAAACTGCGATGCGGGTCTCTTCCCAAAGCCTTTTTCCAAAAAGGAGTGGGGAATTAGTAGAAATAGCCAATACGGGTCCTGCGATGGCCTGTGCCCAATTGTACTTGGACACAAAATCAGCGGGCTTCACCTGCAAATGCACCTGAAAGCTGGTATTGCAAGCCTCGAAAAGCATGGTATTATGCTTAGTGATAAGCTCGTCGGTACCCTTAATGTTAAATTCGAAATCGCCGCCACGCTGTTTAATCATAGCTTCGTTGAGCGCGCGATAACGCGGATAGGGAGTAATGTTTTCAAACTCCAAATCGCCTTGGCGAATAGTGGGTAATATACCAGTAAGTATAAGTCTGCAGCCTCTCTTTTGCGCGAGCAAATCAGCTTTCTTGAGCAAATCGGTAAGCTGCTTTTCCATATCGGAAATAGCCGTGCCGGTGAACACGCGTGGATCGAGGTTGGCTTCTAAATTAAATTTAGCCAGCTCGGTGGTGAAGTGTTCATCGTCCACTTCGGCTAGAACATCGAGGCCGATCATAGCCGGACGGAAGTGCTTGTCAACAAAACAGAATTCTTGCTCGGCTCCAATTCGCACTACGTCGCTCTCGAACATATTGCGATCGAGCATAGCTTCCAGGGCCTTCATATCGTTTAAGATCGCTTGAACGAATTTCTTGCGCTGTTCTTTATTCTCTACTATAAAAACGTCCAAATCTCCCATGCCTGACCGACTCTGTTTTAGCTTTATGATGTGTTTGTTATGAGGGTGTGACACCCGAAAGTAATGTTACGAAAATATTCGGCACGCAGACTACTTTATAGCGACTTCGATAAGTTTTTTACCTTCCAATATCCCCGTAAGGATGTCACCCTTTTGCACAGGACCCACGCCGCCCGGAGTTCCGGTATATATCAAATCGCCGATCTTGAGTGTAAAGTATTTAGAGATGTAGCTCACCAATTGATCAAAGGCGAATATCATATCGCCAGAGTAGCCTTTTTGCACGGTTTCTCCATTTTTAAGCATTTCGAAAAGGATATTTTTCGGGTTTGCCAAGTTTTTTAAATCCACAAAGGTTTCGCTGAGCGGGGCTGAATGATCCCATGCCTTGGCGATCTCCCAAGGCAAGCCAGCCTTTTTGCATCGGTCTTGGGTGTCGCGGGCGGTGAAATCTATACCCAAGCCTACTTCACTGTAGTATTTATGGGCAAATTGTGGTTCTATATGTTTGCCCAATCGATCGATGCGAAGCACCAACTCTAATTCGTAATGCAGATTCTGAGTATGATCGGGGTAGAAGAAGGGGTGATTTTTAGGTAAGAGAGCCGTTTCGGGCTTTAAGAAAAGTACTGGCTCAGTGGGCAAGTCGTTGTTGAGTTCCCGGGCGTGCTCTGCATAATTGCGCCCTACACAAATTATTTTCATTGCTTGATCCTGTTTATTTCTTGGTCATCATTCGTTCGCGTATATCTTTCAACACTTTCTTGGTATAGAGCGGGAAATCGCCGCTGATCATCCATCCGTAATAGCCCGGCTCTATACGTAGCACTTCTTCTACCGTGCGCCCCTTGTGCTTTCCAAAATTGAAAATTTCCTGGTCCTTGTCGTTGTACACAATGCGGCCCATCATATCGACATTACGGGTGCGCTGCGAAACTTTATGCAGGTGATTCATATCGTTTTGTACTGGTATCATGGGTTTGCCATCGCTACCCAGTATCTCGGTATCCGCGTATCGCTCAAGCTGTGCCAAGAGAATTTCGTAGGTCGCTTCCACATCGGCCATAGCTTCATGAGCGTTTTCCAAATCGCGGCCGCAATAGAATTTATACCCGGCCTTCAAAGTGCGCTGCTCCATGAGGTGGAATATGTTTTGAACGTCAATCAGGTTGCGACCTTCGATGCCAAACTCTATTCCGCAGCGCAGAAATTCTTCAGCGAGAATTGGCACATCGAATTTATTCGAATTAAACCCGGCCAAGTCGGCATCGTAAATAAATTTAAAAAGCTTGGGAGCCAAGTCTGCAAAGGTCGGGGCTTCTTTTACATCCTTGTCGTAAATGCCGTGTATGAGCGAAGATTCAAGCGGAATGGGCATGCCCGGATTCACCAATAATCTTTCGCCTTCCAATCCTTTCTCCGGTCGCCGCTCTATATGTCCGTCGGGATGGACTTTTAAGATCGCTATTTCCACTATTCGATCGGATGCCACGTTAACGCCGGTAGTTTCTAAATCAAAAAAGGCGATTGGTTTATGAAGATGGAGTTTCATTTTTTTTGGAGATTAATAAGTTTCACATTGTTCGATTGGCGCTGATGCGCTTCGCTGACCACCCACACTTCGGTGTAAGGGGAGAAGCCTTCTGCGTCTACGTATACATAATATTTGCCCGGGTAGAGCGCCAAGGTGAACCTTCCGGTGATGGTATTTGGCCGGTATTGGCCGATCGTTTCGTCTAAGCTATTGCGAATATCGATTTTCACTTGCGGCATAAGTAATCCTTCGGCCACCACTTGGAGGTGGAAGATTACGGGTTCATCTACGTCGGCCACAGCAGTGTATGTTATTTCGTAAATATCGAGGTTGCCATAACCTTCACTTCGCACGGCCGAGATAACGGCTTTGTGCTGATTGTCAAAAAGGGAGATGGTTCGCTCATCGCCGGGGGTATTAATAGGGTAGCCCAAATTCTGCGGATTGGTCCACGAGCCGGTCGCAGTATCCCGCGTTGAGAAAAACAGATCGTATCCACCCATTCCGGGGTGACCATCTGAGCAGAAATAAAGGGTATTGCCATCGAAAGAGAGCGACGGAAAATCTTCATTGGCCGTCGTATTTACTGCACCATCTATTACGGTGGGATCCGTCCAATTTTCTGTTTCATCGCGCTCCGTTATCCAGATATCCAGTTGCCCGAATCCGCCAGATCTATTACTGCTGAATACCATCGTGCGCCGATCGCCCGAGATGCTGCAAGCCGATTCTACCAACGGAGAGTTGATTGGGGTCGACAACCGCATAGGGTTGATGTAAGCGCTGTTGCGATATGTCGAAATAAAAATATCGCCAAAATCGTCCAAATGGTCAATGTAATAGAACAGCGTATCTCCGGAAGCAGAAAGACCTACGGTTTGCTCATCGTACTCCGTATTTATGAGATCGCTTAGCCGACCTGCTTCGGACCAGGCACCACGCTCTATTTCGGATTTAAGGATGTCGGAAGGGAAGTAGCCATCAAACTCCGGTTTAGAGCCCGGCTTTATCTTACGTCTCGACGTGAAAAGCAGCTTTTGTCCATTACTGGTAATGTACGGATGATAATCGGGGTAGGGAGAGTTTACTGCTTCACCCAGATTTTTAAAACTGACTTCAATAGGATACTTGATAAGGTCTAAAGCGGCTTTCGAATTTGCTAGGCTGCGCTCAAATTGATCGACGTTTTTCTTATTCACTTTGCCTTCTGCCTTGAATCGTTCCAAATAGACAATGGCTTCGTCGTATTCTAGATGGTACATGTATGCGGCAGCCAAGTCGAAGCTCAAATCCTTCTCTTTAGAACCCAGCCGTTCCGCAGCGATTAGGTGGTCTAAAGCTGCAAGTGGATCGATATTTGTCCGTAGATAGCTCAAGCCCAATCTATGCTGGTACTCCGGATTGTCCGGTTCTGTATCTACCAGCTTGGCGTATTGCTTTATCGATTCGGAATAATTACCGACTTCATAAAGCTCTGCAGCTATTTTAGGATTCTGGCTCCTACTCACCGATGAGCAGGTCAGTAAAAAAAGCAGACCTAGCGCATACTGAATTTTCGGGAACACATGCGGGTAAATTCGGTAAGTCTTGATATTGCTGTTGCCATACATGCTTATTTGGCTTTCAATTCGATGTACTGAAATTTCTTGTAGGTCTCAAGGCCTTTAATTGCATCGTTTAAATACTCAGGCCCCTGTACCAGGCCCTTCACATTTACCCAATTAATCTTAGATGGGTCGATGCCATAAGCCACGCACTGAGCCAATACGGAAGCTTTGCCTTCGTCTGCTCGTATTTGTGCTAAATCATCATTGCTCTTCAAGCTTTTCGTAGGCACCTTCGAAGCTGACCCTACTACCGTAATATCCACCTTCCCATTTCGCTCGACTATCGGTTTCAACGATTTCATAAAAGTGGTAAAAAGCTGCTCAGTGGCTTCTATGTTGTTTTTGTTATAGCCGAAATTTTTCTTGTATTCTGAAGGTTGCGCATCGCCTGTTACAGCCGATGCTGCTACATCGTCGCCCACTTCCCCAGTTAAATTCTTCTGCAATATCAGCTCTTTGTAAATTTCTTGGTAGGAACTCTCGCAATCGATGCTGAAAGTATCCGTTCCCAAGCTGCGCCCATCGCGCTCATAGGCTATCTCGTAGTTCTTACAAGGTTGAAGAATGGCTACAAAAGCACCATCGCGGCTGCGGGGCGTGAATACTTGTGGCTTATCTTTTCCCGATTCCAGGATATAAACCAAAATATCGTCTGGCATAGGCTCACCATCGGGCGGTACGATCTTGCCTTTCAGCACGGCTACACGAATTTCGGTAGGCGCAGGAAGGCTGATTCTATAAATGTCTTTTTCTCCTTCACCATCTTTACGAATGGAAGAGTAATAGGCACGTTTTCCGTCGGCGCTGGTCACGAAGAAAGCATCGTCGTCGGCGGTGTTAATAGGATAGCCAATATTGATCGGTTCCTTCCAATTGCCTTCTTCATCGACAAGTGAATAGAAAATATCGAAGCCACCAATACTGGTGTGACCTTCGGAGCTGAAATAGAGTATCTTATCATCGGGCGATACAAATACCGCGTCCTCGTCGTATTTGGTATTAATAGTGGCGCCAAGATTCTGGGCTTGGCTCCAACTGCCATCTGGCAATTTTCGCACACGGTAGATATCGCGGCCACCGAGCCCTCCTTTTCGATCGCTCACGAAGTAGATGGTTTGTTCGTCGGGCGTAATGGCTAAGTGGGGTTCCCAAGCCGAAGAGTTGATTACAGAAGACATAGGCACAGGTTTCGACCAGGTTTCGCCGACCAGGGTAGTTTTGAAAATATCGCCGTTCCCGTTGACATCCTTATATATGTAAAGCGTTTGCCCATCGACCGAAACGTTGATCGTTGCTGATGACTCTAAGGTATTGATGGAAAGCAGCTCCGGCGTCTGCCAATTGCCATTCATGTCCTTGTAAGAAGCGTAGATATCGTCCTTGTAAAATCCGGTGCTCAGGTCTTTCGCTGTCGCGTTTGAGCTATCGGGTCGGAGACGATTGGAAGTGAAGAAAATCGCATTTTCATCGACCGAAATCACTGGAGAATATTCGGGATAAATAGTATTGATGACCGGACCCAATGAGACGATTTCAAAATCGACTGGTGTTTTGGTAAGTACCTTCGCATAATCAACCTGTTGCCTGCCCATATCGGCATCGAGCCAAAGAAAATGCTTGGCCGGGGCCTGCGTCATAAATTTTTCGTAGTTCTCCTGTGCTGCGTCGAGCTGGTAATTGATGTGCAGGGCTTTGGCGTAGTAATAATACACTTCAACGGGAACGCTTTTCTCGCCAGGGCTAATGGGATCATAGTTCTTGGTCACTTTGCCTTGCACGGCCACTTCGAAAAAGGGAAGAGCAGCATTGCGCTTGCTGTAGGAATTTAGATAAGCCCGCCCAGCTTTGTAGTTCACATTTGCATTGGCAGGATCCATCGTAGTTAGCTGATTCCAAAGCAATTGAGATTGGCTAAGTTCGCCTTCTGCATCTAGGCGGTTGGCTTCTTCAAATCGCTCACCAAAACTCATGGTTTGCGCCATAAGAGTTGATGAAAAATAATCCACCAAAAGGGTAGAAAGAGTAATAAACAGTGCTTTGGATTTCATTCGGAACTTTAATTGAAGTTCCAAAGCTATAAAAAGGAATGTTTACCCGAAATTTGGTTTTATAATTCCCGGTTTGGATCGAAGGCTTCAAGGTAATCGGCAACCTTCCGCACGAATGATCCGCCCAGGGCTCCGTCGATAATTCGGTGGTCGTAAGAATGGGATAGAAACATCATTTGGCGGATGCCAATAAAGTCGCCTTGAGGGGTTTCTATTACAGCCGGCTTTTTGCGAATAGCGCCCACCGCCATAATGGCCGCTTGGGGTTGATTGATGATGGGCGTGCCCATTACGTTGCCGAAAGTGCCCACATTGGTAAGTGTATACGTACCACCCTGAATTTCCTCGGGTTTGAGCTTATTCTCACGGGCGCGTTTGGCCAGGTCGTTTACCCGTTTGGCAAGGCCAGTAAGGTTGTATTGGTCGGCTTGGTGAATAACCGGAACAATCAAATTGCCGGAAGGCAAGGCAGTGGCCATTCCCAGGTTAATGTCTTTGCGCTTTATAATATGGGTGCCATTGGTAGAAACATTCACCATGGGGAAATCTTTCAGCGCCCGCAAAATAGCTTCCATGAAAATGGGCGTAAAGGTGAGTGCTTCGCCTTCCCGCTCTTGGAATTTTTTCTTCCACTTCTCTCTCCATGCCACCAAGTTGGTCACATCTGCTTCGACGTAGGAAGTAACATGGGGCGAAACGTGCACCGACATCACCATATGATCGGCAATGAGTTTCCGCATCCGATCCATTTCGATCAACTCATCCTGGCCGCCAATGGAAACCTGGGGCGTCTTAATAGCCGGAGCGGTTTGCGGAGCCGAAGGAGTAGCTGCAGGGGTAGGAGTTTTGATCGATACGGTTGATGTTTCGCCCTTTCCTCGCTCGGGAAGATAGCTGAGTAAGTCTTTTTTGGTAAGCCGACCTTCTGCGCCAGTTCCGGCAATCTGCTCGAGTTCAGCCATGGCTATCCCTTCTTCTTGAGCAATGTTTCGCACCAGCGGGGAGTAAAATCTACCGGAAGGGCCAGCCTTGTTAATCTTATCGGTGGCGGCGTACACGGCGAGTTGGGGTTCATGGCCATTGGTAGGAGCAACCGCACCAGGTTTTACGGATTCCGCCTTTGGTGTTTCGGCTGGAGCCGATGGTGCACTGGTCTCACTTGTACCCACGCTAATAACCGCAATGGGCTGACCCACAGCTATTACATCGCCTTCGGCGCATAGCTGCTTTATAAGTATTCCATCTTCCGGAGCCGGCACTTCGCTATCTACCTTATCGGTAGCAATCTCGATAATAGGCTCATCGGCTTCAACTTTATCGCCTACATTCTTTATCCATTTTACAATGGTGGCTTCGGCTACGCTCTCGCCCATTTTCGGCAATAGCAACTCAATTTCTGGCATACACGAATTTCTATGATGGTGGGGCAAAAATAGTCGAATAATCGCAATGAGCAATTGTGGGGTGGAGGGTTGATATAATCGCAACAACCAATTCTTCTCCACGTGATCTGCCAAGTGAGGGAAAAAGCTGCTCAGACTAAACCCAAGCAGAAAACAAGTTTGGGTAACAGCATTCTACAGTTTAAAATCAGTACAAAATTCTGCTATTATCGATTGTATAGGTCAAATTTGGGTAAATGTCCAACTTTTGAACTCTAAAAATCCGTGTCACCTTCCGAATCCGTATCGCTATTTTTAAGTGATTTCAAATCAAGATGAAAATCCGGGACGTTTTTTTTTGGGATGACCGAGCCAAGAATACGAAAGCACTCACCGAGTTAGAAATTACGGCCCATGCACGCAAGGCAATTTTGGAAAAGCTTAATACCGCCGACTATTGCCAAGGGCCGATAAGCGATATCATAAATTAAAATGCCGCTCTTTGGGTATTCGGAAAAAAAGTAAACGGGAGAGAAGTCTATATTAAGATCACCATGGGAGTTTCGGGTTCTTATGTTATTTGCATTTCCTTCCATGTTGAAGCATACTCGTTGAAATACCCTTTAAAAAAACGCCCATGAAAAGCCCTTATACCTGTAAAGAAATGCAGCATCTCATTGAGGCTCGATCACTCGGGTTTCGCAAAGAAAGATTTGACGTGTAATACCATTTCTATAAATGTATGGATAGCGGCGAAGGTTTCACCGATACCTCCACCGACGAAATAAACATTACCCAAGTTCACAACCAGTATCGGGAGCGATTAAACATTCCCTTTCCCGAAGAAATCGAGCGCGCTCGAAGCAATATGGAATACCAGCCAGCAAAATGTCTTTAATATTGGGCTTTGGTTTAAATTCCTACCGGCTCTGGGAAGCCGGGGAGATACCGCTTTTGTCAAATTCCAAGTTGATTCAGCTCGCGGCGAACCCAGCCATATTCAAGACTATGGTCGAAAGGTGCGACGCGCTCAATGAAACCACCAAGGCCAAATACATCGCGAGAGCCAATAATCAAGTAAACCAAGCAAAGGA
>Ga0105045_10003317_pt1 | contig 13814 bp, 18 predicted proteins | sample MAT02_FD_78089 | JGI IMG/M metagenome (GOLD analysis project Ga0105045, IMG submission 78089) | Freshwater microbial communities from Lake Fryxell liftoff mats and glacier meltwater in Antarctica - MAT-02 (megahit assembly) | ecosystem: Environmental > Aquatic > Freshwater > Ice > Liftoff...
GATAGTAAACTTGTATTGACAAATGTCATTGAACTTTGGAAATACATTAACAATCCTACTCGATAATGATAAACCAAAGTACTCTTAATTTTTTAAAAGAACTTAGCTTAGATAACTCCAGAGAGTGGTTGGAGCAAAATAAACGGGCTTACGAAAATACTAAAAATGATATTCTAACTTTGACAGAACAATTACTGGCTTCTATTCCAGACATTGACGAGACATTCTCAAAGTTATACCTGGATCACAAAAAGTGTTTTACTAGACTCAATAGAGACTTAAGATTTTCAAAATTAAAAATACCATACAAAACAGACTACTACATTTGTATTAAACAAAAACGGGAAAAATAGCTCTTCAGCGTTTTATTTTGTTCATGTTGAACCTGGAAATTGTTTTGTAGGTGGCGGTGTTTATAATCCCCAGCCTCAGGAGTTAAGAAAAATTAGACATGCAATTAATTACGATTTTGAAAAGTGGTTATCTATAATTCAAGACAAAACGTTCCAAAAAATATTTCCAAGCAGTGTTCATAATTCAGGAGTTTTGACAAGGATTCCAAGGGAATTTGATAAAGACAATCAGGCTATTGAGTTTTAAAAAATGAAAGGTTTTTTTACAATGGAAAAGATTACAGACGAACAAATAACCTCGCAAGAGACGTTCAAAAAAATTAAGTTATACTTCAAAACTACAAAACCATTAGTTAGCTATTTGAACCAGGTTATTGAAAAAGAATTAAAAATAAAAGCTCATTCACTGGCTGTTACAGATCTCAATTAAAGAAGTTGGAATATAAAAAAATATAATTTTAACGATAATAGTATAATTGAATTATCAAGTCAGCAAAAGAAATACTGCTAGCTCAAAAATAGTGAGAGTTTTGGACGTTAAGCTTGCGGCTGGATATGATATTACAAGCACAAGTGGCAAAGTTTTACATATTGAAGAATATAGATTTATGAACTAAATATTTTTATGAAATCGCAAAATAAAGCTGAACCAAAAATAGTTCCAACAACCCTAATCACCAATATTGCCAAAGTTAGTGTTGGCACTCAGATTCTATTGCCATTTTTTAGTTCCACAGTTTCGGCTGGTTTTCCGTCCCCTGCTGATGATTTTTTGGAGGGTAGTATAGATTTGAATCAGTTTTTGATTGATAATGTGGCGGCTACTTTTTTGGTTCGAGTTCAGGGGGAATCTATGCTTGGAGCTGGTATTTTCCCGCGTGACATTCTAATTATTGATAGAAGCAAGAATCCAAAGTCGGGGCAGGTTATACTGGCAATACTTAATGGCGAGTTTTTGCTAAAGCGTTATAAAAAAAATGATCTGGGCGTGTTATTAGAATCAGCTAATCCCGACTATGCTAATGTTCAAGTCGTTGAAGGCGATGACTTCCAGATATGGGGCGTGGTCAAATACGTAATTCACGATCCTAATTAAACTACCAGCTGTACAAAAATTAAATTAAAATGAAGTAACTATTATCATGCCAAAAGCTTTTTTACTTGTTGATTGTAATAATTTTTATGTCTCTTGTGAGCGGGCTTTTGCACCCAAACTTGAAAACATTCCTGTCGTAGTACTTTCTAATAACGACGGTTGTATAGTGGCTAGAAGTAACGAAATCAAAAATTTGGGTATTCCAATGGGGGCACCTTTTTTTAAGTACAAAGATGAACTGGCTAAGATTGGCTGCAGGGTATTTAGTTCCAATTATAGTCTTTATGGTGATATGTCGGCTAGGATTATGAATTTACTTTGTAATTACACAGATGCAATTGAGGTATATTCGATCGACGAAGCTTTTTTGGAATTGGATTTGAGTGCCAGTGATCTAGTTCAATTAAGCTATGAGATCAAAGATTATATCAAAAAATGTACTGGCATTCCAGTCTCAATCGGCATTGCCACAACCAAAACCCTGGCCAAGCTGGCTAACGAAATAGCCAAGAAGGATAACCGCAGTGGCGGCAATGAATATAAAGGAGTCTTCAGTTTTTTGGATCATGATAACCCTCAAAGTATTTTGGATAAAACCAAAGTTGGGGATATTTGGGGAATTGGCCGGCAATATGCCAAGATGCTCAATCTTAACAATATTCTGACAGTGACAGATCTAGTTAATCAAAAAAATGATTGGATCAAAGACAAGATGACGATTCAAGGTGCTAGAATTGTTAACGAACTAAGGGGAATAAGATCTCTCGAACTTGAACAAAATCCACCTGCCAAAAAAAATATTGCTTCCACTCGATCATTCGGTAGGCCCGTTACTAAGCTTGCAGAACTAGAACAAGCTGTTAGTAGTTACTGCACAACTGCGGGACAGAAGCTAAGACGAGAAAAAGAAGTAGCGACTGTAATCCAGGTTTTTGTTATGACTGACAGGTTCAAAACCGCTTACGCTTACAAAGCCCTAACTCTTAGACTCGAAAGTCAGACTAATTATACACCGGAACTAATCAAGACCGCCCTCAAAGCCTTAGGTCAAATATATCAAAAAGGTGTGAGTTACAAAAAAGCTGGGATAATCCTGTCCGGCCTAGTTAATCAAGATAACATCCTTCAAGATTTGTTCGCTTCGCCTAATTATAATCCAGAAAAAAACTCCAAAATATCAACGGTGATAGATACCATCAACAAGAGATTCGGTAAAAATAAAGTTAGGGTCGGAGCTTTTGGTTATAATCATCTTTGGGCTATGAACCGTAACATGATCAGTCCGCGATATACTACTAATTGGAAGGAGATGTTGGCGGTTTAGAAGTTATAAGTAATCTTGATCGATAGACTATTTTAAATCATATAGGTCAGTTTTTTGTGCACGAGTTCTAATATCAATTCTATTTTTTGGTTATAAATTGGTTTAATTCTGGATGTAATCTTAGTATATCTTGTAAGTAGTTTGCTTTATATCCATGTTGAAAATCTTGAATTTTTTGAGTTTGATTGTGTTTGTGAAATCTATGAATATGTGAATACAATGGACTATAAGTAGCTTCATAGCCCGATTTAACAAATTTAATATACAATTCCAAATCAAAAGCTTCCTTCAAAGTTAAGTTATATCCGCCTACACTTTTCCATAAGCTTTTCTTATATAACGTGTTGTGTTGTATAAAATGTTCTTGTTTAACAATCGCACAGATCCAATCATCAACATTTTTAAACTCTCAACCATAGTAATCTTGACCTACCAAATACTGAAGATTCTCATTACCGCGAATAAAGTCAAAAGTAAACCAACTGTGTTTTTCACCATGTTCGTTGATAGTTTTAGCAAAATTCAACAACGTCCTTTGAAAAATAACATCATCGTCATCCAAGACAAATATCCATTCTCCTGTGCTAGCTTCTATAGCCTGGTTTAAAACTGCAGACGTGCCTTTGTTTTCATTATTTCTTAAATAAGTTAAATTGGAATACTCGCTGCCTAATTTTTCCATAACATAGGAGTTTCATCTGTAGAGCAGTCATCAGCCACAATATGTTCAAATTCGAAGTTGAAAGGTAAAATTACTGATGATTTGACGCTTTGCACACATTCTTTCAAAAAACCCACTCGGTTATAAGTTGGTGTTATCACACTAATTAGAATATTGTCCGATTTAGTGTTTGTTTTTACCATAATTTAAATTTGTTATTGAATTTTATTTAATATTATTTTTTAAATAACTTTTTAGTTCTGGATACTTTGCAAGTACATTCTCAATCCAGGATGGATCAGGCATATTCCTGACATTTTTACTCAAAGAAATATTGCTATTATGAAATCTATGTACGTGAGAATGTATTGGTGAGTATTTGGGCAAGCATTTTTTCAAAAATATAAAACGAAAATACATATCAATATCTTTTGATGTTCTTAAAGATTCGTCATAACCTGATACTTTACTCCACAAGCTTTTTTTGTAGATTGTGTTATGCTCCAAAAAATGCTCATGAGTCAAAATTGCTCTGAACCATTTATCTAAATTTTCAAACTCCCAACCATAATAATCTTGACCAACCAAATACTGAAGATTCTGATCACCGCGAATAAAGTCAAAAACAAACCAACTGTGTTTGTGACCATATTCCTCTATAGTTTTGGCAAAATTCAGCAAAGTCCTTTGGAAAGTAACATCGTCGTCATCCAAGACAAATATCCACTCACCTCTGCTGGCTTTTATAGCCTGATTCAAGACCGCTGACCCGCCGCGATTGTCCGTATTTCTTATATAAGTTAAGTTGGAATATTGGCCCACCAATCTCGCCATTACCTCAGCAGTATCATCAGTAGATCCATCATCAGCTACGATGTGTTCGAATTGGAATTGGAAAGGTTGGATTATGGATGCTTGTACGCTTTGGATACATTCTTTCAAAAAATCTACTCGGTTAAAGGTCGGTGTGATAACACTAATTAGAATGTTGTCCGATTTGATGCTTGTTTTTTCCATAAAATTTATATAATTCGTGTTGCTTAAGCTTCTGGAAGGTAGATTAATTATAGTATTTTTGTCTATAGCTTCAAGACTAAGTAAAACTCAATCAATTCTCAGTATCTTTGGTATAGTGCTCGGTATTATTGGAAATAAAGTTAATGATTGAAAAATATAAACTAAGGATGGCAATATGTTATATCAACAGCATATTACGTCAAAGTAATAAGATCTGAATTTTGACTATAGACGCAAGATTATACTTTTGTTTCTGTAATATCCAAAAAACTGTTTTATTTTTGAACCATGCTGTTTCCACAAAATCCTACAATTTTTGTAACTACTAATTCTCAAACTACTTATCAAGATAGTTTTATTGATTTGGATGAGGCTAGTTTACTTTTTGAATATTTTTTGAACGAGATTTTATGGACGCCAGACACTGCCAAAATTTATGGCAAAACTATAATCACAAAAAGACAAATTGCTTGGTTTGCAGATGCTGGCTTAGACTACAACTACTCGGGCATCAATAGAGTTGCTGATGGGGGATGGAATGAGAAAGTGTTGGTGATTAAACAAAGGTTAGAAGTTACAACCGGTTACAGGTACAATTCTTGCCTGCTTAATTTTTATCCAACGGGCGGCGAGGGGATGGCTTTTCATAGCGATGATCAGAACCACTTAGAACCTAATTCAGCAGTAGCTATAATTAGCTTTGGAGCTGAAAGATTTTTAAAATTTAGACCAAATCCAAAACTGAACAGTGTTATTAAAGCCGAGATGTCAGACAGTAAAGTTTTACTTCAAAAAGGTAGTCTTGTATTAATGTTTGGTGAAACGCAAAAATTCTGGCAACACGAAATTCCCAAAATGGCAGCAATCCAAACTCCAAGAATTAGTTTGACCTTCAGGCTCATGAAACAAAAAAGGATAACTCCTTACACATAATTGTATTGGCAGATTAAAATCAAACTACCTCATTAAGCAACAAAACTGTAAAAACTGATTTTTTTTATTACACTATCACTGTCATAGTAATAACGCTCTTTTTGTGTCCCGCACTCAGCAAATATATCTCTTTGAGAAAAGTTCAAATATTGTTAGTGGTAATCCCGTTTATGATTTGGGAGTGATTTTGATTGAGTTTACACTTCTACTTGGAATTAGAAATGTGTCGGACTGAGATGACAGACTTTACCAAGCTTTTATTAAAGGTTATTAGACAAATAATCCTAAGCTTTGTCGTGATTATCTACTACTTCGAGCAATTTGCAGTGTTGATAGTCTATTCGCCCCTTACTTGGTAGATCTTATAGAACAGATTATTGAAACATAATTGACATCCTCTCTAAAACCAAAACTTCATTGGGAATTATGACTCGACATATTATAGCTCTTGGTGGTGGTAGCTTCTCTCAACAAATTGGTATTAGTCCAATCGATCGATACATTCTATCTCTTAGTGGGAAACAATACCCAAAGATAGCTTTTTTGCCGACTGCGGCCGGTGATTCTACGACCTATGTTCATAAATTTTATGATTCTTTTTCGCGAGCTGACTGTCTTATGAGTCACTATAGTATTTTTGGTAATAATCATCTAGATATTCGAAGTTATTTATTAGAACAGGACATAATTTATGTCGGTGGCGGTAATACTTTTAACATGCTAACCCTATGGAAAGCTCGTGGAGTTGATACAATACTACGCGAGTGTTGGGAGCGGGGTATTATTATGTGTGGTATTTCAGCTGGTTCGCTATGTTGGTTCAGGGCTGGTAATACCGACTCTTTTGGCACTATGGATAAGATTGAATGTATGAGCTGGTTACCATTTAGTAACTCGCCGCATTACGATACTGAATTAACCCGCCGTCCGAACTTTTATGAACTAATCAGAACTAATCAGATTCCAGCTGGGTATGGAGTTGATGAAGGTGTGGCATTACATTTCCAAGATCAGAACTTGTTCAAAGTAATTGCTGAAAAGACAGAAGCGCGAGCCTATTGGATCGAAGTCAAAAATGGCCAAGTAGTTGAAGATACTATTGTTCCAGAGTTTTTGCCACAAGTATAATTAGTATTGACAATCAGGCATCTCAGTTTATTATTATATTCAGTTTTAATTACTAATCCTATGCAAAGCTATTCTCACCCAGGGTTCCAAGTCTCAGGATATCGAATTACTACAACTAATAAAGATCTTAAATCCCGCAAAGACATTGGAGGTGCATGGGCTAAGTTCCGGGGGGAGAATCTTGACAAGCTAATTCAGGGCAAGACCAGTGATACTCTTTACTGTGTATACTACAACTACACTAATACCGGCGAAATCGATCAAAAGAGTTATGACTCCCTAATTGGCTTCGAGACCAAAGTTGATGCTATTCAAACAAGTAAAATGATAACAACAATTACTATACCTGAGCAAAACTACAAATATGTCCTAGCAAAGGGTGAATTGCCAGCAGCTCTTGTTCAACAATGGAAGAAGATTAACGATATGGATTCTAATGAATTGAATAGGGTCTTTGGCTTTGATATGGATATGTATCTCGAAGATGGGGTTTGTACTACAGTATCTGTTGAGTAAGTTAAAAAACTAATCAAAAGTTAAATCCACTCACCCATTTTTTTCCAGAAGTTGGTGTAACTTACCAAACTAAGGTTCTCAAGCTCCCTGTGGAAGCTGAGTTGCCAACCACCATCTAGAATGAAGTGTAGATGCTGATTGTTTTGAACTACTTGCAGAGCTTCATTTTGAACAGTTTCTGTCAGTTTTTGACCACTACTACCTGCTTTGACCGTCATTAGCAGAATATGTTTAGTTGGAGGTAGGTTGGTTACAAAATCATTTTGACCTTGCCACTGATCAACATCTAGCCAAACTCCAAAGGCAAACATACCTAGGAATTTTGCTTCTAAGGGCTCGTAGAATTCTGGGCTGACAAAGAATAGATATTTCCAATTAGGATTGAGCTGTAAACCATTCAAAAACTCCCAAACCTCCAACATATCCTCAGTCTCAGCCATAAGGTGAATAGTTAGACGCAACTTTTGGTCAGATAGATGATGATAAAGACCCTCAAAAACTGACTCCAGGCTCAAACTCTGCATAATGCTCCGACTTTGGGCAAATTGTTGCATTACAAAGTCCAAGTGTAAATTCAAAAAAGGCGACCTAAAGTTCTTCTGAATAGAACCAAATCGGTGAGTATCTTGTGCGATCAAACGAAGCTTAGAATCTAGTTGAAATGTTGAGTACTCGAGAAGTGAAGGGAGCCAGTGCATAAATTCAAATTAAGTTTTGACAAAGACAGTATTCTAAACAAAAATTACTTTGTAAATTACATATCTATATGCAGCCAATTAATCCTAACCCACAGTCTAACCCTCAAGCTAATAACGGTGGAATTAACCCAAATGACCCTAACAACTACCCTAATCAACCTCAATATGATCAATACGGTCAGCCAATAGTTAATCCTAACTATCAATATCAACAACAACCAGCTGACTTTTATCAAGGGCAGCAAGGTGCCCAACCTGGTTACAGTAATGCGCCGACAACAGGATTCGATCCCTATTCACCTAATATCTCACACCTTGATTACAACGCAACCATGAATCAAGGACAACCAAACTATGATCCATATCAGCCTAATTCCCAGCCAGCTACCTCAGGTTACAACGAACCGCTTATGGCTAACGAAATACCGGGTGTTAATCCAACCTTTCAAGATAAGAAGCGCGGCAACAATCTATTTATTATTATCGCTGCCGTGGTAGCTGTAATTCTAACTGTTGTACTCACAATTCTTATATTTTTGAACCTCAATAGACCAGCAACACCTAACCAAAGTGATACTGCAGTATCAAGCCAAGCACCCTCAATTGAGTCGGCAGCTTCTTCAATTCAAGACATTATTATCTCAAGCAGTAGTCTAAGTTCAAGCGCTGGAATTGTCATAAGTCGTCCAACGTCTGTCAGTAGTAGTGCAAGCCTCTCAACTTCTCTAATATCTTCTTCAAGAGTTAGTTTAATTGAATCAAGTTCCTCAGCAGCTAATTCTGTTAGGTCAGTTTCGTCAGTAGCAAGTTCAGTCGTTAACAACGATGCTCCGGTAGTAGTGTTTTAAGAATCTTACTTCAATGTTTGCTAAGCTAATCTCATACCCTATTCGATCCAAAGTGATTAAACTTGGAATACTTATTGTTGTAATGGCAGTTGCGATCTTTGGAATCCTTGCCTCTACCCCAGTTGGAGCTAGTGCGCCGATTGCAGACCCTTGTTTAATCGCTGGATGTCTTATTGGAACAAGAAACAACACTAGCTATACAACTGGTACACCTGGCGAAAGAGCAAGTAATATCATCTTAGACGTGGCAGCTCTACTTGTTTTTGTCACTGCTTCGATTGCAATAATTTTTGCAGTTTTTTCCGGCTTTAAAATGTTAACAAGCAATGGTGATTCAAAAAAATTCGAAGAAGCTAGAAACGGTCTTGTTTATGCTATAGTTGGTCTAATTGTTGCCGTGCTTTCATTTGGAATAATATCTAGTATCGTCGGCGTGCTGAGTAATACTCAAATAGGCGGTAACGGCGGTACTGGTGGAACAGGTGGTGCTCAAGGTCCACCAGCGCCCGTAGTTCCACCTCCTCCTGCCCCTTGAATTTTGGTTAATGTTAATAGTTTTTACACAAAATTCGTTCATTTCAGTATAGTTTTAGAATTGATTGATTAATAGAAGTTAAAGTATTATTCAGGCAGAATTTTTTTTGCATTGATTTTGTTTTGAATAAGGTCGAATTTATTATTTTGAATGTTAGATAAGTTATTGATTATCAGGTCAGATAGATGTTTAAGGATTAGAATCTCGTCATTACTCAAACTCTGAAGAACAAAATGTTCACTTCGTAGCTTGTTACCAATTGGGCGAATGCCTATTTTAAGTCGCCAGATATGTTCAGGCTTGATATCAAAGCCAGGTGAGTGTTGAAAAATACTGTCTAAGCCGCGATGCCCAGCTGATCTACCACCCTGAGCTAACTTGTAACAACCAACATTTTGATCGCTATCGTCTTGAACTATAATCAGAGTCAGATCTTCAGTTGGAATTTTGTAGTAATTAAGGAAGCTTGCTAATGGCTGACCACTGTTATTCATATAGCCCGATGAATAGATTAGTCCAACTAACTTATTTTCTAAAGTACTTTTAGAAAAATAAAATCCTGCCTTGGATTCCCAGTTAATATTGAATTCCCGGGCTAGGTTTTCCACCAAAATTCGACCAACGTTATGTTTGGTTTTTAAGTACTTATTATCATTGTTTCCAAGTCCAAAAAAAAGCAGCATGCTTTATACTTTTCTCTTAGTCTGAGGCAGATGTCAAATTAAATTTTGTCCGAATTAAATTTATATCAATCTCTTTTAAAAAGTTTACAAACCGAATCTTGTAACCCTATAAAACCACAAATTATAATGAGTTATTTAATACCAAAATTACTAACCACCAAAAGTAAAAACATTCAACCTAACACCTTTTGGTACTGTTAATTCAAGCTCAGTATCATCCAGGAAGTTATCAGCCTGGACTAGTTTGTATAGCTTATCCTCGCCAATAACGAATTGGTTATTAACATCTATATCTTCACCTTTGATTTTGCTAGAATCTACAACCTTGCCATCCTTATTGAATTCGATTGTGACTGTGCTAGGGATAGCTGATCCGGCTACAAGATAGACGTTCTTAGCGTTGAATTTGAGTTTAAGTTTAGAAGTGTCAGTTTGGGAAACTACATTTTCGTTATTAATAACCCATTGTCCAGTTAACCCAAGACCGTTACTAATTAAGGGCTTAGAAGTGTAATCCTTTGATACACCAAACGCCTGCTCCTCAGCCAGTTCTGAATAATTGGCGAATGTTTTGGAATCGATGCGACTCCAGCCGAGATAAGTTTCAGGAGTTTGGTTAGCTACAGCTCCATCAGCAACTTTGATAGCGTCTCCAACTATTTTGGAATCAAGAGTTTTACCATTATTTTGTTCAATTAAACTGCGAATAAGTCGCTCGGTAACTTCATAGTCGCCTTCTCCAAAATGAAAATAGCGAACTTTACCGTCTGCATCAATAAGATACTTGGATGGCCAGGCTTTGTTTTTGTAAGCTTTCCAAGTTGCAAAGTCATTATCGAGACCAACAGGATACTTAATATCAAATCCTTGAACGGCTTTTTCTACATTTTCTTTCTTTTTTTCGAACGCGAACTCCGGTGCATGAAGACCTAAAATCGTAAAACCTTGATCTTTATATGCATCATACCATTGATTCAAGTAAGGAATTGTTCGCTGGCAGTTAATACATGAATAAGTCCAGAAGTCAACCAGAACCACTTTTCCTTTTAAGCCTGTAATAGTCTGAGGATTACTATTAATCCAGTCATTAATTCCTGTTATTTCAGCGGCTTCATAGGGACTGGGAATATTAAAGCCTTCGTCTCTCGCTGGACCAACTCTAGAGTCTCCGCCCAAATTGTCTTTAATCAATTTATTTTCAAGCTCAACGGTTTTGAATGGGTCTATAGCCACATAAGCTACGTTCAACTGCTTGTCATAACCAGTAATAATTAGAAGTCCAACTATTAGAAATAGAACTCCAACAATCTTTTTGAACCAGCCATTGGGGTTAGCCATCCAACGCATTCTTTTCACAAGTCGCTGACCAAGTAGGCCAACTGCAAGCATAATCAAACTCAAGCCTAAGATATAGGCCCCGATGTTAATTAGACCGTCGTTCAAGCTTCCTTGAAGTGTAGTACTGAGCACAAAAGCATATGTCGGTGAACAACTGCTAAAGACTGGACCAAGCGAAGCGCCTGTTAAAATATCACCTAGCAAACCAGGCTGCTTTTTAGCTTTATCTAGTAATTTGTCTGAGCCTTTGGATAAGCCAAGCTTAGTGGTAATATTCTCCCAAATCCCAGGGAAAATTGAGATAAGACCAAGAGTAATAATCAACAAACCAGAAACATAAGTCCAAAAACTTGGCGGTACATCCAGGAACAATGTACTGATTTTGAGTAGGAGTGTAAAAGCTGCTAAAGAAATTGCCAGTGATGCTGTAATTACATAAGGTCGCCACTTGCCCTGACTTGCAGCAGACTTACCAAGTATAATTGGTAGTAGTGAAAATACACAAGGAGCTAATACGGTCAAAATACCAGCTAGGAAGGATAGAACAGTTAAGGACATATGATTAAGTTAAATTTGGGTCAACAACCTTTGAAATATGGAATAACTTCAAAAGTCAGAATTACAAACTAAGTAGCTATAATTTGTATTTCTGAGTTGGGCCGCAAAGTGTACTTGAACGATTAAGGTTACTATGCCAGGTATGGTATATTTTTGAGTTTAACAAAAACCCTCCAAAAGTTTGTGAATTCAATCGGAGGGTATTATTAGAGTCTAAAAATAAAATTATTATTTAGGCATCAAGACTGTGTCAATAATGTGAGCTACGCCGTTGCTTTGAAGAACGTCAGCAGTTGTTACTGTAGAAATTCCACCTTTAGCATCTTTGAGCATAACTTTGTCACCGGATTTCATAACTGTAATTACTTCACCTTGAACTGTCTTTAGTTTTTGAGCATCTTTAAGATCGCCAGCTAAGAATCGACCACTAACTACGTGGTAAGTTAGAATATTAGTCAAAGTAGCTTTGCTTTCTGGTTTGACCAAAGTCTCTACAGTTCCAGCAGGAAGCTTAGCAAAGGCATTGTTATCAGGACCAAAAACAGTGAATGGACCAGTTCCCTGAAGGGTAGTGACCAAATCAGCAGCCGTTACAGCAGCAACTAAAGTACTGAGGTTTGGAGCATTAACTACGTTAGTTACGATATCCTTATTAGCAAACATTACTGCACCACCAACTAGAGCTGTACTCTGTTCTGGCATTAAAACACCTTTGATAACATGAGCTACACCGTTGCTTTGGAATACGTCAGCAGTTTCGATAGCGATACCGTTAACTAAAACACTACCGTTAACTTTGGTGATTTTGAGCTGGCCGCCTTGAACTGTTTTTAATAATTGGCCATCTTTAAGATCACTTGCTGCAAACTTACCAGCAACTACGTGGTATTTAAGGATATTTTGAAGAGCGGCTTTATTTTCTGGCTTAACGAGAGTTTCAACAGTTCCAGCTGGAAGAGCTGCAAAAGCGTCATTGTTAGGACCAAAAACCGTGAATGGACCAGGGCCTTGAAGAGTGCTAACTAGGTCACCAGCTGTTACAGCGGCAACAAGAGTTGTAAGATTAGGAGCGTTAACAACGTTGGAGATAATGTCTTTGTTAGCGAACATTGCAGCGCCGCCAACTAGTACACTTTCTTTCATCATCATTGCATCACTAGACTTAGATGAAGAAGAAGAAGAGCTGCTGGAGCTATTAGAACTACTGGAAGTACCGTTGTTTAAAGCAAAGACAAATCCGCCTACTATGACTAGAATAACTACTATACCGAGTGCAATATAGACACCCATGTTACTTGAACTACTATTGTTTGATGGTTGTGACATAATAAAAATGAATTACAAAAATTCTCGATAATCAAAAAAAAAGTTAACAGCTTTGTCAATCCCCTACCGGTTAGGGTATAACTATAGACATCTTAACATTGACAAATACAACATTACTTTCTAATTTTTAGCATTGAATTTTAATTTTACTCAAATGTCTGTTAACCATGCAATCCCTCTAAGTGACAAAGACGTCAAGGAACTGGTGATTGCTGTTAAGAAAGTTATTGGCCAGCTCCAAAGCGTATTACTTACCATTAGCGAAAACAAAGTTACCGACCAGACCTTTACTCAATTATTAGCCGTCAAAGGTGGCGCTAGTCGTGTCTGTAAGGAGATTATATCCAGAGGTGTACTTCAACATATTAATAGATATAGTAAGGAAGAGCTGGATCAGGCTCTTAATGTGATCTTCAAGTTGGATTAAAAAAATCTCTTACAATTAATATATATATGATCAACTAACAGTGGTAATAGTTTTTTTTCACATTTTTATAATATTCTTACATGTCTAATTCGATGAAATATAATAAAACTCAAATAAATAAATCAGACTCTGGTCTCGATGAATTTTTCAAAAAAATGTGCAGAAGTTGAAGAGGAAGAAAGCCTAGAAATAGTTCAGATTGAAACAAGAGCTTTGAAACTAAATAAAGTGACTAACAAGCTTTATGAAAGTTTAAAAAAGGCTAATAGGTTGATTGAATTCCCAACTCATTATTTTGGAAAACTGAAGGGTTTGATGATAGTATTCATGCAAGTGATTTTGTAATTGATAATAAAGGCAACAATTTGCTAAA